>SDBU01002546.1_pt1 | contig 24107 bp, 25 predicted proteins | sample 2277071 | NCBI WGS metagenome assembly SDBU01 (sample SAMN10397929, study PRJNA504765) | marine sediment metagenome | isolation source: marine sediment core GS08_GC12, 126 cmbsf | place: Arctic Ocean: Gakkel Ridge, Loki's castle | collected 2008
TATAGATTTTCTATCGAAATATGAACAGACTCTGACTCTTTTAAAAAATCCAACTGTGATCACAATATTTGCAAGAATTTTAATAATTATCATGCTGATAGTATTTATTTTTGTTTTAGGTGTGATTGCAAGGTGGTTTTTCTTTAGATCATTAATAAATCTAATGAACAAAATTTTCTCTAAAATACCTTTAGTTAAAACGATATATACATCATTGAAAGACATTATTAGTTCATTTATGAAGAAAGGGAGCAAAGCATTTACGAAAACAGCGATGGTTGCATTTCCGTCGAAGGATTCATATTGTGTAGGCTTTGAATCAGGAGAGATTCCAGAAGAGTGTCAAAAAAAGGTAAAAGAGAAGTTAAAACCTGTATTTGTGCCAACAGCGCCTCATCCAATAAGTGGATATTTAGTAATGGCAATAGAAAAAGAAGTTTTCTCCATTGATATGAAAAATGAAGATGCTGTAAAATTTACTGTATCTTGTGGTCTTATTCTTCCTGGAGAAAAATTAGATGATAAACTTAAAAAATAGAGTTATTTTCTTTCAGATAAAAGATGTCAAAACTAAACTAATCAAACTTGTTCAAACAGCGATGTATCATTTTGAGAAAAAAGAAAAGCTTTTGATTCAAGTTTTAGATGAAGCATCACTAAATTATGTTGATGAACTACTTTGGAAAGTTCCAATAGAGGGATTTTTACCACATGTAGTTTCAGAAAAACAGGTAGACGATTTTATTGTTATAACAAAGCTCCAAGAAAATTTAAATAAGTCTCCTTACTTATTTAATCTATCTCAAGAGATCATAGATTTAGATACATCTTATAAAATCATTTATGATTTTGATGATTATACCTCCCCTAAAAAACAAGAAAAAAGCAAAAAGAGATTTGAAGTTTATAGGCAAGCTGGGTTGAAGATAGAGAGCAATTAAAAACAGATCCAATTAACTATTTTGCTTATATTTAAGGATCTTTTCAATTAACAACTTTTATCCAAGGCTTTCTTTTAAATCTCTTTTTATAGTTGCAGCATTAATACATTGTGTTGGTGTTTCAAATGGGTTCTTTCCTTCATTATCTTCAATCATAAAACAAGTAGCTCTTAGAGTTTTATCTGCAATAGAAGTTAGCATGCAAATACCTGAATCTTTATTTCCAAAAATTACTATCTAATGAAGTGGAGTCTGGCCAATATCATTTTTAAAACAAGTACAATGGTATTTTTCAACATCTTCAAGATAACTAAATGTTTCTCTAACTAACTCAAAAGCTCCCTCTTTTGCAAAATAGTGAAGAATTGTATTACCATATCTATCTCTAATTGTAAGATAAGCATATTTTAAAGATCTTGGAATTGCTTCGTAGATTTTTAAAAATTTCTCTTGGCTTATTTGACCATGATAGTTAAGAAAAGGATCATGACTAAATGAATCAAAAACTTGATCATAATTGTATTCTGGGCGAACAGGTAAAAACACTCATAAAAAACTCCTATTTTAAAGTTAATTTTTTATTTTGTCGAAGATCTTAAATGTTAAATTTTAAAAATGAAAGAGATTTTTTAATTAAATATTTTTTTTACAAAAACACATTTTATGTTTAAATTTAAGGTGTATCAATAGTATTTCTTGCAAGATTTTAGATATAATTTTATAATGTTTTTATAAAATTGAAGGAGTTTTTAAAATGACACGTCAGGGCAAGCAAGAAGAGAGAAGACACGTAAACCCGAAAAAGAGAAAGCCCCCTACTTATAGTAAGACAGGGCCTAAAAAAGATAATTTAGAAAAAGGCTATAAAGAGCATGCAAATGCTTTAAAAGATACATTAGCTTTTATCCCAAAAATTAAATAAAAAAAGGAAAGGAGTATGTCTAGACATCCAAGCTATGGAAAAGCATCGAAAGGTGGACAAAAAAGAAATGTATTAAAGAGATTTGAAAGGATTGATGTTTTAAGAAAATTGGGAAAATGGAAAGATGGAGAGAACAAAAAAGTAACAAATCTCCCAAAGACTCCGAGTAACATTGAAGCGTAAAAATCTTTTTTTGAATTTATATTCTTTAAAAATGCTTTATTTTAAAAAATTACTATAGGTTATATGAAAGTAACTATAGTAAATGAGCAAATATCTTTAAAAATTTCAGATAAGTTAGTTGAAAAACAAATAAAAGTTATCTTGAAAGAAGAGAAGATAAGAACAGATGAAGTGATTTTACATTTTGTTGATAAGAAAACGATCAAAAAATTACATTTAAAATTATTTAATGATCCTAAAGAGACAGATTGCATTACTCAGCCAATAGATAGACCGAGTAACAAGACTACAGGACATCATATTTTAGGAGAGGCATTTATTTGCACAGATATAGCTATAAAAAATGCTTTTGAGTTTAAAACTACTCCATATCATGAGCTAACACTCTATATTATACATACGATTTTGCATTTAATAGGTTATGATGATATTAATAAAGAAGATATTAAGATAATGAGAGAAAAAGAAAATTCTTATCTTAATTTATTAAAGGAAAAAAATATTTTTAAAAAATAGATAATGGAAACTACAACTCTTTTTATATATTCATTAATTTTTTTGATTGTGTTTTTGATAGGAGCAGTTTCTTTAACTGCATTTAATGTGATTATTTTAAAACTTGGCAAATACCAGACAAAAGAGACTTTAAAATCCTCTGTTTTTCTTTGGAAAAACTTTCTTTTAAAAGGAAGCTGGGAAAAGTTTTATATATTAATTAGTGTTACAAAGCATCTTTTATATCTTTTATATGCAATCTCTGCGTTTTTATTTTTACTTACTATTTTTCCAACAGTTGAGATCAAGCATAGCGGCTACATTTTTTTATTTGCTTTAATCATTGTTTTTTTCTTTTTGATAGTAGATTTTTTTGTAAGATTAATTGCTAGAAATTTCAGTAGAAAAACTCTAAAATTCATAGCATTTATCAGTTCCCTTTACATACTAATTTTTTTAGTTTTTACATCTATTTTTTGGATTCTTTCAATATATTTTTTAAAAAAATTTAAAAAAGAAGATGAAAAGAAAAAACCTATTGTCATGAAGGGAAAAGTTCTAGAGATGATAAGAGCATCAGAGCTTAGCACTACCCTAACAGGAGCTGATCTAAATACGATAGCTTCTATCATTACATTTAAAGAAAAAGTTGCAAGAGAGATAATGATACCGAGAGTTGATATATTTGTATTAGATGCTAAAACCACTATCAGAGATGCATGTTCACAGCTAATAGAAGATAATTATTCTCGTATTCCAGTGTACAAAGAAGATTTAGATAATATAATCGGTGTACTCATGTATAAAGATCTTTTAAAAATATATTCAAAAAGCTATGACGATAAAGATATTTTAGATCAGAGTATAGAAAGTATTGTAAAACCGATGATTTATGCACCAGAGAATAAAAAAATATCAAAACTATTTCAGGAATTTAAGAATAAGAAGATTCATTTAGCGATAATTGTTAATGAATATGGTGGCACAGAAGGAATAGTTACTATAGAAGATATTTTAGAAGAGATGGTCGGAGAGATAGAAGATGAGTATGATGTAGAAGAGGAAAAACAATTTTGGCAACTTCCCTCTGGCAGTATCATTGTAGATGCTAAAATGAGTATTATTGATTTAGAAAATGAATTAAAAATAAAAATACCACATTCTGTTGAATATGAGACTATAGGTGGTTATATTTTTCATATAGCTGGAACGATTCCAACGAAGGGATGGAAGATCCATTTAGAAGATTTTGAGATTGAGGTATTAATCTCAAATGAAAGGTGTATTGAAAAAATTAGAATTACACCAAGTTCACCAAAAGAAAAGTAAGCTCTGATTTCTTGCAAAAGAATAAAAGTTAAGATATTATAACTCTAATAAACTATTTAGGAGATATTTTAAATGCGCCGATCTATATGTCAAGCAGATCCTCATTATGCAATAGCTGGAGAAAAACGCACTTGGAGGTTTTCATATACCCCTTCAAATGCTTTATCTAAAAACACCAAGCTTATTTTTGAGATGCAATCAGATAAAAGACCAATAGATTGGCAACTTCCAAATGTAGATATAAAGAAAAAATCAAATGTAATATGGCTGGAAATACCAAATGGTAAAAATTTAGTTGCAAAACAGATAAAAGATCCTAAAACAACAAAAATAGGTTATGAGTTTATTCTTCCAAGAGATATCAAAATCGGAGAGAGTCTTATTATTTGTATGGGCTCAATTGATGGCAAAGATAATCTAGCAAATATGTGTCAATATTTCACACAAAGAAAAAAAATATTTAATCTCCATATAAATGTAAAAAGCAAAACTGAGACTGAAACCTTTCACATGGATGTTAGAGGAACTAAATTAAAAACTTTAAAAATAATTACGCCCTCTTTTGTTGCAAGAAATAAAAGATTTGATGTTGTTGTAAGATTTGAAGATGAATATGGTAATTTAACAAATAATACAGATGAAGAGACTCTAATTGAGCTTAGCTATGAACATTTAAGAGAAAATTTGAATTGGAAACTTTTTATTCCTGAGACTGGCTTTATAACTCTTCCAAATCTTTATTTTAATGAACCTGGTATATATAAGATTAAGTTAAAAAATTTAAAGACAAATGAACTTTTCTACTCCCCTCCTATAAAATGTTTTGATTTTTCTAATTTATGTTTATTTTGGGGAACTTTTCATTCAGAGAGTGAAAAGTATGATGCAACAAAAAATATTGAAAACTGTCTTAGATATTTTAGAGATGATAAAGCTTTGCAGTTTTATGCGACATCTTGCTTTGATTCGGAAGAAGAGACCCCATCTGCTGCTTGGAAAACCATTGTTTCTCAAATCGCAGAGTTTAATGAAGATGAAAGATTTACAGCATTTTTAGGACTTCAATGGCTTGGCACTCTAAAAGAAGAAGGACTTAGAGAATTAATTTTCACAAAAGACAATAAAAACATTTTAAGAAAAAAAGATTTAAGATCTAATTCATTAAAAAAGATTTATAAAACGTTATCTAGCAAAGATCTTTTAGCAATTCCAAGTTTTACAATGGGAAGTGAATCTGTCTATGATTTTAAAGATTTTAATGAGGAGTTTGAAAAGGTAGTAGAGATATACAATGCTTGGGGATCATCAGAGATGAGCTCTAAAGAGGGAAATTTAAGACCAATATCGGGCCCTGTCAAAGAAAATCCAGAAGGATCAATTCAAAAAGCTTTGCTCTCTGGCTGTAGATTTGGTTTTGTAGCAGGAGGCTTAGATGATCGAGGAATTTATTCAAAGTTTTTTGATAGCAATCAAAAGCAATATTCTCAGGGTCTTAGTGCTATAATTGCTAAAGATCAAACAAGAGATTCATTAATAGAAGCTTTGCAAAAAAAATCATGCTATGCTACTACTGGCAAAAAAATTATAGCTGGTCTTAGTGTTGCAAATGAACCTATGGGATCTGAAATCTCTACTTCAACAAAACCCGGGCTATTATATAATCGCTATATTTCTGGTTATGTAATAGGAACTACAAAATTAAAAGAAGTGATTCTTTTAAGAAACAATAAAATCCTTACTCGCTTCACTCCGGATGATTTTCAGTTTAATTTTATTTATGATGACACAGAGTCTTTAAAAGATATTTGTATAAAAGCAAAAGAAGATAAACCACCTTTTATTTTTTATTATCTAAGAGCTATTCAAGAGGACTCTCATATAGTATGGACATCACCTATTTGGGTAGATCTTGAAGAGCCTGCTATTGTTATTAAAAAAGTTAAAAAGAAATAAAAAAATTTAGCTAGATTCTTTTTCTATTTTTAATTGATCTTCTAATTTTGGAATTTGATCTGTATAATATTCTTTTAAAACAGCAATTAATTTTAGATGATCTTTTTTAGCTACATCTTTACCAATTTTGACTATTTCTTGGACAGAAGGTTTTTCTCTTTTTATAAAACGCGAAAATATTGACTTATTTTTTTCTTTTTCTAGCTTTATTTTCCCTAACTTTTCAAAAGCATTAAATTCTGGTAAAAGATCTTCTGCTTCTTTTTTAGCTAGCATTGGTGATAAGGAATCTACTCGATATAACTTTCTTTGATAGTCATAATATTTTTGTTCAACAGGAGAAATTTCTTCCTTTTTTACAAAAATATTTTTAAAAAAAGGAAAAATACAAAAAAACACTTTTCCAATACCCTCAAATATAGACTTTAGAATAATTCTTAAAGATTCAGTTATAGTTTTAATAAAACCAACTTTTTTAGTATCAGCTGATTGTATAGTACTTTTACTAGAGGATATTCCTAAAGGTGTAGGTTTTGAAGAGGTTGAACTTGGAGTAGTTGCTGATGTTGATGGGTTTGATCTAAGAGAAACTGGACTTGGCATTATTTGACCTTTAATTTTATAGATTGATATAAATTTTGAGATAAAAGATACAATGAGATAGTTTTTTTTCAAAGCTTTAATTTAGAGAACAAGAGATTTAAAGATCTTTTTCTCTCGTTTAAAGGCAAATTTAAAGAAAATTCAAGATAAACTTCGTTTACGATCTGCAGAGATTTGACAGTCAATTATTTTTTGATTGAGTTCTGTAATTTTTTTTGGGATATCTACTCTTAAAAATGTTTTGAGATTATCAATATCTCTACTAGCTGCATCTTTTCCTAGTCTTTCAAAACTTTCAAAACCACTGGCATTCTTTATATACGGTATGTAAGTTAATATTCTCCAAAAAAAAGAGCTTTCTGGATAAATTTTATTTTTTCCAAAATCCTCATAAACCGGATACCACTTTTCAACATTTCCGATAAACAATTCTATATCAGATTTCGAATAGGAAGTCTCTATCATATCTTCTAATATTTGTCTTTTATCCACAAGATCGAGACTTCTTGCTACTGATGTTCCTATATCTGATATTCCGAGTAGGTCTGGAACTGACATAATTAAACCTCCTAAATATTAAATTAACACATTTTTATTGATGAGTTAACATACTATGAAAATTATTAAATTCAAAGAAGAAAAATAAGAAAATCAAAGTATTGTAAAGGAATAATTTTAGAAAAGATAAGTTAATTATAATAAAGGAAAGAAACTTATGTTTCTTTCCCTATAATAAAGCCTAAACAAACGAAAAAATTATTTCGCTACTCTTCTATCAATAAATTGTTGATTATTTAAAATGCCAGAAGCTAGATCCTCAATTTCTCTAATAATATCTTTTTCTAAAAACTTTCTGAATTTTTTCATATCTTTTGCAGCTTCTGCTTTTCCAAGTGTTGTATCCAATTCATCTTCTTTTTTATCTATAAAAAAAGATTGAATTTTGTGCTGTAGCGTTTTTCTAACTTCTCCGCCATAACATGTATATACAGGATACCAGGTTTGTACGCTTTCTACAAAAGCATATATTTTCCCATCTGTTAATTCATTTGGATGAGTTGATTTTAACAATCCCTTTCTCTGTTCTAGCGTAAAGATTCTAGCTTGAGCTTCTTGCAATGAAATAGCTAAACTTTTTGTAGCAGTTGCCATAAATATACCTCCTAAATGTAAAAAAATATAAAATAATAAAACATTTTTGATGAGAGAACATACAATGTATCTAATTATTTGCAAAGAATAAAAAAAATATAAAATTCAAACTATAAATATATTATTTTAATATATATATAATCAATTATAATAATTGAATTTATCGTAAGAGATTAATCTCAGCGATTTAATCTACTAGAGAACAAAAAATATATGCTTTCTTCCTCGTAGGAGCCTAAATTAAAATTAATTACCCCATTATCTGATCTATTAAGTGCTCATCACTTAAAATTCTAGAAGCTAGATTTTCAATTTCTTTTTTAATATCTTCTTGTAAAAACTCTCTAAATTTATTCATATCTAATTTAGCTGAATCTTGTCCAAGCTTTGTATACGTCACAAAACTTACCCCATTAGTATCAAAATAAGGAAAATAACTTAAAGCTTTTTTAAAGACAGAACTTTCTTTATGGAGTTTTTCACCATAATATTTATAAACTGGATACCAAGAGCGGACTTCTGGTTCCAACTCTTGTATTTGAGTATCAGAGAAAGATGTAACATCAGTTGATTCTAACAATCGTTCTCTTGTCTTTAAACAAGAGATATTTTTTTGAACTGCTTGCAGATAACTAGTTGCACTTGTTACGGGTGTTGACATAATTATACCTCTTAAATGTTAAAAATCATAAAATTACAAACCATTTTTTGATTAGAAAACATACAATATACACTCAAAGAAGAAAAGAAGATAAGTTAAGATTAAATACAAGGAGAAAAAAATGTTAATTTTAGCATCTACATCACCTAGAAGAAAAGATATATTGAGTTATTTTTCAATAAAGTTTAAATGCATTCCTTCCCATTTTGATGAGAAAAAAATAAAATTTTTAAAAGATCCAAAATCCTATGCGATTGAAATTGCAGAAAATAAAGCAAAAGCTCTAGGAGATAAATATTATAACGATATAGTTTTATCAGCGGATACTATATGTTTTGCAAATAATAAAATTTACACAAAACCTGAAAATGAGAAAGATGCTTTTAGAATATTAAATGAGCTTTCAAATACCTGGCATTCAGTTTTTACTGCAATATGTATCAAACATAAAGATAAAATCTTTTCAGATATTGAAGAGACAAAAATACTTTTTCATGCCCTAACAGAGAGCCAAATAAAAAAGTATCACTCATCTTTTTATTATTCGGATAAAGCAGCTGGATATGCTATACAAAAAGCGGGTAGCATAATAATTAAAAACATGCTAGGTTGCTATTATAATGTGATGGGTATGCCGATTGATACCTTAAAAAACTCTCTTTTAAAAGTAGGGATAGATCTATGGGACTTTTTAAAACCTTCATAAAACTTTTAGTAATTTTTAATATCTGCACTATCTCTTTAATTGCAGAAGAGATAGATAAGAGACATATTTTATATTTGATGCATTCAAATGAAATTGAAAAAGCTCTCAATCAATATCAAAAAGCTTGGGAAAAAGAACCCCTAGATTTAGAAATTTTACAAAAGATGAGTTTGATACTATTAAAAAATGGAGCAAATAGCACAGATGTAGAGACTCAAAAACTATCTATGTTTGGAGCCGGTCTTAGTGCATCTAACATATCTTTAGAGATTTTAGAAATAGGCTTAAAATCTTCAGATTTAGAAACGCAGCTTTTATCTCTACATTTCATATCACTTTTAAATGACAACAAGACAGATTTGCTTTTAACACAAGCCATGAGATCTGATTTTTTACCAACTAGATTAGAAGCAGCGTATCATATGGCTCAAAGAAAGCATCCCCATGCTATTGGACAAATCGAATCGCTTATGATGAAGCTTCCTATTTTTTTAAAACCGTTTTTCCCTCATTTATTTGCTATGATAGGAACTAACGGAGCGACAAAATTTTTGCTTAGATTTTTAAACGATAGTAATTCTGATGTGAGGTTAGAAACTGTTTTAAGTATTGCAAATTTAAATAGAGATGATCTTCTGCAGCATATCAGAAAAAAACTTCCTAACTCAACAATTGGAGAGAAAGAAGCTATTTTTTATGCCTTTTATAAACTTAAAGATTCTTCAACAATAAAAGATATTGAAAAGCTATCAACTTCTAGCATTGAAAATGTAAAACTCTCAGCTCTAAGAGCCTTATATCATTTAGGCGATAGCTCTAAAAAAGCAGATATTGAAAAACTCGCAATGGAGGGCAACTTATTTGCTATCTCCATTTTAAAAGATATTACAGGGTCTGAAAAAACTCTAAAAATGCTTTTAAAATCTAAAAATAAATTAATTAGAGTAAATGCAGCTATTTCTTTGCTCGGTTTAAAAGATAGCTCTGGCTTAGATACTTTAAAGACTGTTTTAATTAACGATAGTAAAGATACAGCTCTTCAACCATTTTTCTCGATCGGTAGAACAATGATGTATTTTAAAATAGTGCCGCTAGCTGTTTATAGGGTAAAAGATATAAAAAATGATCCCTCTTTATCGATAAGGGAAGCTCTTTTAAAAGAGGCTTTAGAGCTAAATGAAGACGCTTTTTTATCTTTAATAAAAACTATATATGATACACCTCAAAGTGATTTAATACCTACAGCTACAGCTCTTTTAGAAAATCTTGCATCTGAAAAAGTAATTGAATTTTTAAAAGACAAGGCTAAATTTTCAAATATCCCCCTTATTAGAGATTATTCAAATTTGGCATTGTATAGATTAAAAGAAGAAGGGCCTTATGAGAGCTATATTGCTGATTGGATAAAAAATCAAGATGATGATGTGATAATTCAGTTAAATATAAATCCCGAGAAAAAATCTGAGAAAACTCAAAACATTTATTCTTTAACAAAAGAAGAATCTACAAGACTTTTATTGGATATGTTTATAGCTCTATCTTCCAAGCAAGATGAGACTAGTTTAAAAATAATCGTTAGCGCAATTAAAAAAACAAATCCTAAAAATAGATATGCCTTAGCTGGAATGCTAATTAGGGCAACTCAATAATTTATTTTTTTAAAAATATTTCTAAGATTGTTATATCCACTTTCTTTTCCAACTTTCATATTCTGATAAACGCAATCGATAACGGGCAATACTTCCTTCATGAAGACTTTGAAGCTCTCTTTCAACTATTTCAATGAATCTTGAAGAGTCTTTTGAAGGAATTAACTTTTGAGCTTTTCTTTGAATTAGTAAAATTGCCTGAGATTTATTCATACCTTTTTTAACAATCTCAGAAATAACCTCTACGATAGAATCTCGATATTTCATACGAAAAACATCTGGCTCACCTAGCACATTTCTAGTAGTTGAATATAGAAAGCATGACCTTTCATATGCCCATACAAAAATATCTCTTAAAAGTTCAATGCGATTTTGTTCATAAATTCCTAAAAGACCATTGATATAGTCTTTTTCTGACACATCAATAAATGATAAAGGACATAAGTTCTTTTTAATTAATGCAATATTAGCTGCTAAGCGAGAAGTGCGTTTATTTACATCTTCAAAAGGTTGTAGATAGGGAAGTTGAACCATAAGAAAAAAAGCCTGTTCAAAAGGATCTTTAATAGCGTTGGCTTTTTTTAATAATTTTTCGAAATTCTCTGAGAGTAGTTGAGGAATACTCAAAGGAACATAACTAGACATTCCAATCTTTACGGCAATTGCGCGCAAAGAGCCACAAGCTCTATCAGTTAGCAAATTATCAGATAATAGTGCATGGAGATTTAAAATAATATAACGATTAATTTCAATTTCATTAGCTGATTCTATCAAAAATTCGATGGCCGCTTTATGATTCAAAATCATTTGTGCATCTTTTGCATCTTTGCCCTCAGAAACAATTCCAAGATCAAGCAATCTCTCTGTTTCTAATAACGAATAAGTATTTCCTTCCAAACGGCTAGAATTCCAAGATAAATCGATAAGCAATCTATGAAAAATCTGCTTAGCATAAGTCCCGGCTGGATATCTTCCATCAGGAGTTTTTCCCATTTCAAAAAGTTTTTTTCTTAAAATTTTAGATAAATAAAAAGTAGTATTAGGTTTATAACTATCTAGAAATTTTTGATGATAGTTTACACTAGCTCTTTTTTGAATAGGTTTTGTTACTCTCAATTGAATTTTTTGAGCTTCTTTTGAAAGGATTAAAATAGAGCCTTTTGATTGTTTTTCCTTTGTAATATCTGAGGTAATTAATTTATATTTTCTGGCCCGAGCTTTTCCTTCACTCAAAATCTTTTTTTGATCAACTAAGATTTTTAAGTAACGCTGCAAAGTTCTGAAAGCTAGAGCATGACTTAAAGATTTTCTAATCTCTTCAATATTAGCACCTTCAGGAAACATTTTTAATATATTTAATATTTTATTTAATTCTTCTAAAACTCTATTAGCCATATTTTAAATATCCTATTGGCGCGATATAATAGTATTGCGCCACTTTTACCCTTATTATATGTCTCAATAAGCTAGTTTGTCAATAAAAAGTGGCGCGATACTATAAAATCGCGCCACTTTTTAAAAGTATTGCGCCAAAAAACTAGGGAGCTTCAATTCTTTTATTTGATATCTGATTAATTATTAGATGCTTACAATATAAAACCTACCTGATCAACAAAATATTATTTCGGCATTTAATATGGAAGCTCTGTGTGTTTCTATTAGCTTAAATAACTTTATACCGCTAATCTTGATTTATCATCAAAATCAATAACCATTTGATCTATAAAAGCTTTCATATTTAAAAATTCAATGATCATATATACTTTTTTCAAAAAGATTTAGAAATTTTCATGCGAATTTTTTTTGCCATTTTTTTACTATCTAGTTTATTTGCAAATGAGGATATAGACTTGGAAGAGGAAAGAATTCTATCTTCATTTAAAAAAACTCTTCTTACAAAAGGCACAAAACTTTTAGATAAAACTAAAAAAACTAATTCTTATAAACCTCATGAGTTGATAGTCGACCTTAGAAACCCCTCTTATAAAGATGGTATTTTAACAACACATGAAGGAGGAGTAATTAAAGGCGAAGATATTCGTATACAAGCTAGAACCATTCAATATATAAAAAAATATGAAAATGGAAATTTTATACATAAAATTGAAGCTGAAAAAGACCTTCTTATTCAGTACAAAGGAAGAGTCTATGTTGGAGAAGAGCTAGAGTATGATTTTACAACAAAAAAAGGTGTAGTATACGAGGGAAAGACCTTTGCAGCCTTTTGGTATTTAGGAGGAGATAAAATTGAGTTGAAAAGCGATGGTAGCTATCGAGTAGAAAATGTTTATATCACAACTTGTGAAAATGTCAATAGCTCTTGGGATATACATGCTGGAAAAGTAAATGTTTTAAAAAAAGATCTTCTTCAAGCTAAAAAAGTAAGATTTAGATTTTTTGGACTACCTACCATTTGGCTTCCTTCTTTTAAAATTAACTTAAAAAAGTTTTTGGGAACTCCAATTGTTAGATATAAAGTTACTTGGGATAAATCAACCGGACCTAAAGGCTCTCTTCGATACAGACTTTTTTCATGGAGAGATTTTGCTATTTGGACAAGATTAGAATACCGTTTAAAAATAAAAAATGGATGGAACATAAAAAATGGATGGGGAGGAGCTATTGAAACTGAATATTTACCAGAGCATGGAAGGACTGTTTTTCAAACTAAAAACTATTTAGCCACAGATATAATTCCAAAAGAATTAAAAATGAAGACTCGATATAGAGTTCAAGGAGTCTATCATACAATAAGCCCGTCTGGCGGAACTAAAATGGATGCAACTTGGGATAAATTCTCTGATATTAATATGCCCTCTGATTTTAGAAGTGATGATTTTGAATTAAATACAGCAAAAAAAACAGAGCTAAATATTAGGCACGTTGAAGATTTTTTAATAGGTTCTGTCTATGCAAGACCAAGAGTAAATAGCTTTGATACAGTGAAGCAACATTTACCAACTGGCTATATAAATGTTAAACCGTATAAAGTTCCAAATCTAAATCTCATTTTTTATAACTATTTTTTAACCTCTTATTTAGATTATGAATTCTCAGATAAGCTCTCCCCTTCTTTGCAGGATTTTGAATCAGCAAGGCTCGAGACTCACAACATCGTTTCAAGGCCATTTAAAGGCTCCTTTGCTAATTTCACACCATATGCTGGCTTTGTAGGTATTTATTACAATAAAAGCCCTCTAAACTCTTCTAAAGAGCAAGCTATGTTTTTATATGGAGCAAATTTAAGCACAAATTTTTATAGAGATTATTCAAGACACAAACACATAGTTGAGCCATATGTTCAATATCATGCAATTACAGAGCCCACTGAGAAAGTCGATACTTACTATGTTTTTAGTATAGAAGATGGCTACAACAAATTAAATCTCATTAAAACAGGTATTAGATCTCAGCTCTACTCATTAAAACATATAAGAGCCTATCCAACATTAGAAACGAACCTTTATGCTAATACTTTTTTAGATTCAAATTTCATACCCAAAACAGTGCAAAAAATCTATTTTGATTTATATTGGAATCTACCATCTGTTTATTTTAAAGCAAACACAGCTTGGAATCTTTTTAAAAATACTTTAGATTACTCCAATTTTCGTCTTGGCTGGACAGTTAATATTGATTTAGCATTTGGAGTAGAGTTTAGATATAGATCGTCATTTGATTATAGAAAATCTAATCATGAAAATTTTATATTGGATGTTTCTAGAGAAGAGAGCGTTTTAACTTCTTCTCCTATTTCAGATAAAAGAAATACTATTTTAACCCATGCATATTTTAGGCTAAATCCTTTTTGGGAAGTAGAGCTTCACTCTCATCATGGTTGGAATAGAAAAAATGAACCTTCATATAACGAATACAAAATTGATCTCTTTACTTATCTTTCATCTTCTTGGAAAGTTAGAGTTTCATACTCTCATACAACCACTGATGATAGGTTCTCTGGTGGGATTGCTTTGATAAGATAGTTGATATTCAGAAAAAAATGAATAACACAATTTATATAGCTTATTCCTCTTCGGAGTCTTCAACTCTTGATTTTTTAGCATCATCTTTACTTCGAGCTGTTTCATCTATTTCTTCAGACGCATCAGAGCGCTTTCTTTTTGGATCCATTTCTTTATCAATACCTGGAAACATTTCTTCTAATTTTCCTTTGCTTTCAGGATACAGTTCAATTAATCTATCATATATTGTTGGATGTACAGACGGTCTATTAACTCGAGTCCTTAATAATTCAATAACTTCAGATCTGCCTTTACCTTCAAACGACTTAAAAATATACGAAAGAGATTCTTTTGAATCCATGCCTCCTTTTTCTAGCTCTTTTTTAGCTGCATTAACTAAACAATACATTAAAGAATATAGATATGGGTTTCCTCTTTTGTACACAATTGTAAAAAGCAAACACTCAAATAAAATATCTAGATCATATAATAACTTATATAAATTAAGCTTCGCTATCTGATTGGGAGAAAACTGAGCTCCTTTTATTAGCTGAATTCGCTCATTTTTTTCTAATTTACTTAAAAGAAGTCTAACAACGTCAGGTTTTTGATCAAATGAAAAGTTATTGAGTATAATAGGTTTTAATATTTCTGGAGGTATTTTATCTGCAAACTCAGCTATATGATCTATACTACCGTATTGAACAAGTCCTTCAAAATATTGATAATTTCCACCAGCTATTTCTTTTCTTAAAATAGCTGTTACTTCTTCATTATTAATTATCAAATAGTAACCTGTAAGCTGTAGAAATTTAGCTTGAGACTCATTTTCAGGTAATAGTTTTAAAATCCTTATAAGATCTGGTTTATTTATGACTTTATCTCGTATGAAATAATTCGGATTTTCCCAATTATTTTTAAATAAAGCCAAAATTAAATCAACTCTTCTAGCTCCATCTGAGATCTTTTTTAATACATATAGCAGAGCTTTTCCATCTCTACAAGCTAGATAAAATCTTAAATAAAAAAATAACTCTCCATTATTCATATCAGAAAATCTACTATCTATCTCTTGTCTAAACAAAGTACCAATCCAATCTGTTAAAAGTTTATCTCTTGGAAGTTCAAACTTAAAAGCGCCTATATTAGCTTTAACATAATTTGTCATCTCTTTAGGATCTTTAAAAACTGTTTCTAAGATTGTTTTAATTAAATTTAAATCACTTGTAGTTTTTAAAATTTTATGAAATATCGTCTCTGAGAACTCTTCTATGAATTGCAGTGTTCCTTTGCAATCGACTACAACTTGAAGAGCTTCAAGTCTTCTTCCTTCATCTAACTCTTCTAGTAGAAATTTTATAAATAGAGGGTTTCCGTTTTCGGTCCTCCTTATGCTGTCGTAAGTCGAAGCAGAAGTTCTTGATGCTTTATCTAATAGAGTATAACCTCTAGGATCTACTTTAGTTAAAAAATTGAAGAGTTGATCTTTGGGTATACAATTAAAAATAGGTTCAAAAAATTCTTTTTTCCAAATATGGACACAACTCTTAGGAAACATTTTTTCTTGAAGAGAACAATGTAAATCCAGAGACATCGCATTTAAAACATTATAACCACTGATCACTCTTGTCAGATTCAGGTGTGCTATCTTATCAGAATTCTTTTTTATCCAATTATGAAATTTTGCAAAGATCTCATTGCATGCCTCATTGTCAAAATTTTTTACGTTCAATTGCTGTTGAATTTCATTAAATAATCCTTGTCCTCCAGCTCTATTAAATGCCAGATCAAAGCTATCTTTTATCACTAAAAGTTTTATTCGATTATATAATGTAGTTAAAACTTCGATTAAAATTGGATCATTCAAATCTTCAAAAGATTCTAAAGGAAGTAGATTAGTTTTAAATTTAGATTCATATTGATCTTTTAATCTAGGACAATTACATAAAGCTTTATATAGCTCAATTAGATAATCTTTTCGTAATTTAATAGTTTTTTCATATGAAATGTCTGAGCTTTCAATTGGCGCATTAGCGCTATTGAGCTGCAAGTTTTGAGAATCTCTAAATACCCCTAAAATTTTTCTTTTCAAAATTTCTTGAGCAACTAATTTACCATCTGAAATATCAACACCTACTTTTAATGCCGCAACATTCGCTTCTTCTTGCTTTTGTAGAGTCGTTTCTTCATCTTCTTCTCTCTCCCGAACATATATAGCATCATCTTGTTTTTGAACAGCATCTCTAAGAATCGTTTCATAATCGACTATCCTTCCATCTAAAGATATCATGTTTTCTTCGAGAAATTTGAGATCCTCAAGAGCTACTAAATTACTTTTTACTATAGAATTAAGTCTTTTACAGGTTTCGGAGAAAGCATTTTGATCTGAATATTCTAGAAAATAATTCATACGCGCTATCACTTCAGTTGGTAGAATATCAAAACCTGAAGCTGCTGCTGGAGAACTAGAAGAACTCATAAATATATGCCTTTATTTATATATTTTTAATTGTTAACTTAATTTATTGCAAATTATTATAACAAATTTATCAATTAAATACTACTATTTCAATTAACAACATAAGGCTCTAAATATAAAGAACTATAATAAAATATTAAAGTAAAATACTATATATATTAAAAGTTTAATTATACTTAGCTTTGATTTCTTTTAAGGCGGGCTCTATCTCTTTTCTTTTTTTAGCAGGAAGTCTATCTATAAATAAAACACCATTTAAATGATCATTTTCATGCATAATTTCTCGAGCTTTATAACCTTTTATTTCTTTAGATATTTTGTTGCCATCTATATCTAAGGCTTCTATATGTATGGATATAGGCCTTTCTACTTCTTCATGAAGACCCGGCAGAGAAAGACAACCTTCAGGTAGCTTTACTGTATCCTCTGCTGGGCTGGAAAGTTTTGGATTTATGTAGATTTCAGCATCTCCTAGATAGGCCTCACCTTTTTCATCATCTAAAACGGGTCTAATAACTGTAATTCTTAAAAATTTTCCGACTTGTATGGCAGCGAGGCCAACTCCATTGTTAGCATCCATAGTCTCTACCATATCTAAACATAGCTGTTTAATCTCTTCAGTAATCTCTTTAACCTCTAAGCATTTCGAGCGAAGTTTAGAGTTGCCGTAGTAGACTAAAGGCAAGATCATTTTTGAACCTCTTCAATCATTGTTGGAACTTTTTTGACTTGAGCTCTACCAAGAGCTGATGTCCAAAGTGATAAAACAACGCAAGATATCATGAAAAAAGTTATTAAGTAAGCTGTGAATTTTTTTAAGACATCAGCAGTTGATGTTCCAAATAATGAAGATGAAGCATCTCCTCCAAAAGCAGCGCCGAGACCCATGCTTTTAGATTCTTGCGACATAATAACTAGAATGGTTATGAGACATAAAAATAAAAACAAAAATAGAAATAGATAAAATAAAAATGACATTTTTTTAACCTTTAAGCTTTATTTATGATTTCAGCAAAAATTTTATAATCTAAAGAGGCTCCTCCAACTAGGACGCCATCTATATTTTCTTGCTGCATTAATTCTTCTACATTTTGAGGTTTTACAGAACCACCGTATAGGACATGCATATTTTTTGAGATCTCACTATCAAAATGTTTAACTATAAGTTTTCTTATACAAGTGTGTACATGCTCTGCAATTTCTGAAGTAGCTGTTTTTCCGGTACCGATTGCCCAAACAGGCTCGTAAGCAATTATAATATTTGAAGCATCTTTTTTAGAAATATTTTGAATCCCTTTTAAAAACTGCTCTTCTAAAACACTTTCAGTTTTTTTCTCTTCTCTCTCTTTTTGAGTCTCTCCAATACACAAAATTGGTTGCAAGCCATCTTTTAGAGCTCTAATTAGTTTTCTGTTGATAAAGATGCTATCTTCTTGAAAAATATGTCTTCTCTCTGAGTGACCAAGTATTACAAATTCTACCCCTAAAGCTTTTAGCATTCCCCCTGAAATCTCTCCGGTAAAAGCGCCGTCTGTTTCATCATGCATATTTTGAGCGCCGATAATAATATTTGTGTTATTTGCAGCTGCAATAGATTCTTGAAGAGCTGTAAAAGAAGGAGATATATATACGCTAGCTCTGGCAGATTGAATAAGAGGAGCTAAGTTTTTAATAAACTCTTTAGCCTCTTGATTAGTTTTATTCATCTTCCAGTTGCCGGCTACTATACTTTTTTTATCCATAATTTTTCCTATATAAAAATATCTGAAACCTACATTATAGATTGAAAAAGATTCAAATTTCAAGCTATATTAATATGTATTAATATTTTTATTTTGAACCAAGCTAAAAACAGATGCAAACTGAGTATACAAATAAAGTTTTAACAGTAAGCGAGCTTACATATTCTATAAAATCTTTATTAGAAAAAAATTTTACATTTATAACGATTACTGGAGAGATCTCTAATTTCAAACACCAATCTTCTGGGCATATGTATTTTAGTTTAAAAGACTCGTCCTCTCAAATATCTGTAGCGCTTTTTAGAGGAAATGCTAAAAATTTAGATAAAATACCAAAAGATGGCGATGAAGTTATAGTTGAAGCCGAGATGAGTGTTTATCCGCCGAGGGGCAACTATCAACTAATTGCTAGAAAATTATCATACTCTGGCAAAGGAGATCTTTTAATAAAGCTAAATGAGCTCAAAGAAAAATTAAAAAATGAAGGTCTTTTTGATAAATCCCATAAAAAAGATCTACCTATTTTACCTAAAAAAATTGGGATTGTAACATCGCCTACTGGATCTGTAATTCAAGATATTTTAAATGTTTTAAAAAGAAGGTTCTCAAATTTCCATTTGATCTTGAATCCTGTAAAAGTTCAAGGAGAAGGATCTAGTTTAGAGATATCTAAAGCAATCGATGATTTTAACAAATATAATTTAGTGGATGTAATTATAGTTGGAAGAGGCGGAGGATCTTTAGAAGATCTTTGGGCGTTTAATGAAGAAGTAGTTGCTAAAGCTATTTTTAAATCTAAAATACCGATAATTTCAGCAGTAGGTCATGAAACAGATGTATCGATATCTGATTTTGTAGCAGATGTTAGAGCTCCTACACCTTCTGCTGCTGCAGAAATTGTGATAAAGGAAAAAGCTCAGTTTTTAGATACTTTGAAATATTTTGAAACTCAAATAGTGAAAAATATTTCATATAAATTAGAAAATCTAAAACTACAACTAGATAATTTCAAAAACCAAAGTGTATTTACATCTCCCTATACTATTCTCGGAAAACAGATGCAGATGTTAGATGATTTGAAAAATTCAATAGACTCTTCTATAAAGCAAAAGCTAATATCGCAAAAAGAGATTCTAAAACTTATCTTTAATCAATCAAAGTCTCTAAATCCTCAAATGAAAATTGAGGATTTCAGAAATGAGCTCAAAGAATTTTCAAAAAGACTAAATTTAAGCTGCAATAACAATCTTTTAATTAAAAAAGAGAGATTAGAAAAGCTAGTAGATCATCTAAAAGCTATAGATCCAAAAAACCTTTTAAAGAAAGGATATAGTATTCTCTTTAATGAAAAAGATAATTCTATTATCCTATCTACTAAAGATATCAATGAAGATGATAAAATTTTAGCTATGGTATCTGATGGAAAAATTTATGCAAAAGTTGAGAGTAAAAAATGACAGAAGAAATATCTTTTGAAAAAGCCTTTGAAAGGCTCGATGAAATTTTACAAAAAATGAATGAAGGAAAAGTATCTTTAGACAGCTCTTTAAAATTGTTTGAAGAAGCAAATTTTTTAATAAAAACGTGCAATAAGAAACTAATATCCGCTGAGCAAAAAATCGAAACTCTTATTAAAGATAGAAACTCCAACTTAGAAGTAATGGAGAATATTCCCCAAACTAAAGACTTTGAATATTCAAAAGATGCAATAATGGATAGTTAATGCTAGAGAAAATCTCAAATCCTAAAGATATCAAAAATTTATCAATTGAGGATTTAGATATCTTATCCCAAGAAATACGAGAAAGAATAATTGAAGTTTTATCAAAAAATGGTGGCCATCTAGGATCTAACTTAGGAGCTGTTGAGCTGAGTATGGCCTTGCATTTTGTATTTGACTCCCCTTATGATAAATTTATATTCGATGTCTCTCATCAGAGCTATACCCATAAACTATTAACTGGAAGAGATAAATTATTTGATACTCTTCGTCAATTTAAAGGACTTTGTGGTTTTTCACATTTTAATGAATCTATTCATGATCATTTTCATCTAGGTCACGCTGGCTCTGCTATATCACTCGCTTTAGGCCTTGCTAAAAATAGAGATCTTTTAAATAGAGATGAACATGTTATTCCAATCATTGGTGATGCAACACTTACAAATGGTCTCGCACTAGAAGCATTGAATAATATTGATCAAAAAACAAAAAAACTAATAATCATTTTAAATGATAATAAAATGTCTATTTCCAAAAATGTTGGAAATATAAAAAACTTACTCTCAAGATTTTTTAGCAATCCAAGATCTAATAAGTTATATTCAGAAATTGAAACCTTATTAGAGAAAATACCAAACATCGGAAAATTTTTAGCAAACCAAGGAAAAAAATTAACCCAGTCCATTAAAAATTTAGTAAGTCCAGCAATTTTTTTTGAACATCTAAATCTATCTTACATTGGTCCTATTGATGGTCATGATATAAAAAAGATGATAGATACTTTTGAAAAAGTAAAAAATTCTGAAAAACCCATATTGATTCATGTAATAACGACTAAAGGAAAAGGGATGGAAAAAGCAATATCCAATCCCGAATCATATCATGGAGTAAAACCATTTGATATTACAACTGGAGATTTTTTATCTAAATCTAAACTTACATTTCCAAAAGTTTTTGGTTCTCATATTTTAGATATGGCAAAAAAAGATCCTAGTATAGTTGTTGTCAATCCAGCGATGCTTAAAGGTTCTTCTCTAGAAGAATTTAACGAAAAATTTCCTGATAGATGTATTGACGTTGGAATTGCAGAAGGACATGCCCTAACATACGCTGGAGGAATCGCTTTAAATAAAAATCTTAAAGTTCTAGTTAGTATATATTCAACATTTCTGCAGAGAGGTTTAGATAATCTTTTTCAAGATATCTGTCTTCAAGATCTTCCTGTTGTTTTTGCAATAGATAGAGCAGGACTATCTGGACCTGACGGCCCTACACATCATGGTATTTATGATATTGGTTTTTTAAATGCTATGCCGAATATGGTAATAGTGCAGCCTAGAGATGCAAATGTTTTAAAAGAGCTTTTAAACAGTGTATTTAACTGGAAAAGACCGGTTGCTATAAGATATCCCAATATGGAAGCCATAGAGGTTAAAAAGCCCCTTAAAAAAAGAAAAATAGGATCTTTTGATATCTTAAGCAAGGGAAAAGATATTTTAATCATTTCAATTGGTCATATGTATAAAACAGCTATTGATATTAAAGAGATTTTAAAACTCCATGATTTAGATCCAACAATTTTAGACCCAATCTTCATAAAACCCTTAAATGAATCTCTATTCAAAGATCTTCTTGAGACTCATAAAACTGTTATCACGATAGAAGAACACTCAATAAAATGTGGCTTTGGATCGATTTTTAATAATTTTATTATCCAAAATAACATTAAAGATATTGAAGTAATGAATTTTGCTCTACCCGATCGGTTTTTGACACATGGCGGATACAAAGATTTAATTGAAGATTTAAAATTAGATGCAAAATCTATTTCTGAAAAAATTCTAAATTTTCTATATGAAGAAACCAAAGTATTATAAGGTAAACCTATGATAGTTGCACTTTTTCCAAATGAAGAGATCAAATCCTCTTTCGACGTTGCAAAAAAGATAGCTGATTACTTAACTAAAAACGATATCAAAGTTGTATCAGAGGATAAAAAAGCAAAAGTTTTAAATATCCCCTCAATATCTTCTGTAAACGAAAAAAAAATAAAGTTTTTAATCTCACTCGGTGGAGATGGAACGATACTTCGTCTCGCTCATAAATATAGTGATTTAGATGCAGCTATTTTAGGAATAAATCTTGGCAATCTCGGTTTTATGGCAGATATTCCTCAGACAGATATTTTTGAGTCCTTAGATGACTTAATCAAAAAAAAATACACTATAGAAAATAGAATTATAATAGAAGCAACCTCTTCTAAAGGCGAAATATCATTTGCTGCAAATGATGTTGTATTTCATAGAGCTTGTAATCACTCTTTAATCGATATTAGTGTTAGCGTCGATAACAAATATTTAAATACTTTTTCAGCAGATGGGATAATAGTTGCCACTCCAAATGGATCTACAGCATATTCTCTGTCCGCTGGTGGCCCTATTTTATATCCTAGTTTAGATGCTTTTTTAATAACTCCGATTTGCCCTCATGCTATTACAAATAGACCAATTGTGATAACAGCAGATACTGAAATAGAGATAAAATACTTATCAAAATTTAAAACTCCAATTGAAGTTCACTCAGATGGTATTGTTCATTTTGAGATGAACACAAATGAAACATTTAAAATTAAAAAAAGTAAAAAAGTATTTAAGTTAGTAAAATTAGAAAGACATAACTATTTTTCTACTCTTAGATCTAAATTAAATTGGGCTGGAAAAATTGGTTTAGAGACTTAATAAACCAAAACATCCAATTTTTTTGGATATTTTGCCATATTTTAAAAGTATTCTAAAAGCTATATTCCATTAGTTGCTCTTGGTTTTTTTATACCTTTTTGTCCATTTCTTCTGCTTCAACAACAGCTCTTTTTCTTTTAATTGCAGGTTCAGCGCTGGAGCTAGTTTTTAATAAAGATCGTTTTAATACATGTTTATTTCTCTTCTCACCCTTTGAACTTTCAATGATAACAAAACCATGATCAGCTAAAAGTTTATTTAAGCTTTCATCGCTTTCATCTACTTTCATATGAATTGAAGAAACTTTATTTTTTTCAGCTACTTTGCCTAATCTTTTTAAAAGGCATGTTCTAAAAGCTTCTTCTTTGGTTGCTCCATCAAAAACGATCAAGCTTATTACAGCTAAGCTATTTTCTATTTTTAAAGAATCATCTGATTGATTTTCTTTTTTATAAACAATCAGACCAACAGGATTCCCATCATATTTAAAAATTTCACATATTCGATCTTCTTGTTTTCTTAATTTTTCTAAAGTTTTAGCTTGCCCCTTAAAAAACTTTTCAACCAGATGAAAATGCTTAGATTCTTGATTACCTCTAACAAACCCTGCGTTAGTAAAATCTAGTTTAAAAGCATTTGTAGAAACTCTAAAAGGTGCCGACGACATATTTTTCTCCACTTAATAAAAAAGGTAATATTTTAAGTAAAATTACGATAAATTTAAAGCTATTTTCCTTTTAATTGCTCTGTAAAAATATCTCTAAAAATTTTACGTCAATTACTCCTTTCTAAAGAAAGGAGCATGAGTTGCAGTTCCAATCGCTTCAGATAGGTAGAGATTTCGTGGGACTGCTATAGGCCAACTGACATGG
>SDBU01002547.1_pt1 | contig 24106 bp, 25 predicted proteins | sample 2277071 | NCBI WGS metagenome assembly SDBU01 (sample SAMN10397929, study PRJNA504765) | marine sediment metagenome | isolation source: marine sediment core GS08_GC12, 126 cmbsf | place: Arctic Ocean: Gakkel Ridge, Loki's castle | collected 2008
TCACATCGTCACCTGGACCATTCGGCAGATACCAATATTATGATTGAGGCGATGGCGCAGGGCGGATTCAAACCCCGTGGCTGGCTGTTTGCTCCGGCTGATGCCCTGGAGACAGAACCGGTCATCTTCTCCTACCTGAGGAATTATCTTGAGGGCGTTGAGGTGTTGAGAGAGGGTGGGTCGTACTCTATCGGTGAGGTCTCTTTCCTTACCCCAGTTCGGCATGTACACGGGGTAGAAACCTACGGCATGATTTTCAATACCGGTAAGCATACCTTCTCCTACATTACGGATAGCCGTTTTTTTGACGGTTTGTGCCATAGCTATCGCGGTGAACTGCTGATTATTAATGTGGTCAGGCTGGATACTGACCATCCCTATGACCACCTGTCAATACCTGATGCCAGGCAGATTATTACGGCAATAAGGCCCAAGGTAGCCATTTTGACCCATTTTGGCATGAGTATCTGGCGGGCAAGGCCGTGGGAAATAGCGCAGAGAATGTCCGAGGAGACCGGGACCAGGGTGGTTGCTGCCCGGGACGGCATGAAGTTTGACCTCTCGCAGTTGGATGGCAGCTAAGATTTTGTGATATTATATTACGTTGAGCAGGAAAGTCTGCTAAGAAGAGAGCTATGTCCAAGTTAGATTCAGCTAGCAGGTTGGCACGCCGCTGGATTACCTCCATTCCTTTCTTTGTGGGGCTCGGTCTGGTTTTAGGGGGCTTAATTTCTGTCCCCGTAATAGCCAGGCCAAATATTGCTATCATACCGATCTCTGGTCTTATTCTAGGTCAAACCTACACTGACGATGTGCTGAGCATGCTGAGGTATGCCAGGGATGATGACCGGATAAAGGCGGTCGTTTTACAGATAGACAGTCCGGGCGGGGGGGCCAGTGCTGTTGAGCAGATATACTGGGATGTGCTGCGGCTGAGAGGACACAAGCCGGTAGTGGCGTCGGTAGGAACCGTGGCCGCCAGCGGCGGCTATTATGCGGCGATAGCCTCAGACTTTATCTATGCTCAGCCAACCTCCCAGCTTGGTAGCATCGGCGCTTGGGTTAACTTGCCTCGTCCCGAGAGATTAGACGAGAATACTCTAACCAGTGGGCCGTTCAAGGCTACCGGTGGCTCGAGAAGAAGCGTTACCAGCATGCTGGAGATGTTCCGGCAGGAATTTGTCTCCGCGGTCATGTCGCAGCGGGGAGACCGGTTGAAGCTCTCCGAAGAGGAGATTTCCCGGGCAGAAATCTATTCGGGTATCGAGGGCCTCAGGTTCGGGCTTATCGATGACATGGGGACTAAGACGGACGCCGTAGAAAAGGCCGCCAGTCTGGCCCACCTCAGGAACTATGAAGTAATCGAACTCCAGGTAGGGAGGACATTTTCCTCTCTGATTTTTGGGTCGGCCGATATGGAAGACCTGAAGTCGCGAACTGGCTTGACGCCTGTCTACTACTACCTCCACTTTGAGCCGAGGTGAATCAGTGATAAAAAGGATAGCTATTGTCCTTACCGGGATACTGGTTGTTCTGCTGGGAAGAGGGCTTTTCTTCTACAGTGGGTTCTATAGTGCTCCTCCCAGTGAGATGCCTGGCTATGAACATATTGTTGCTCCGCCAGCACCATCAGCCGAGTTTTCCGATAACTATACCCGGGGAGAAGGGACCATCCTCATTGATTTGGCCCATGATAATGATTTTACGCTGGAGGAACTTAATGTTCTGACGGCGCGACTTATCTCACGAGGCTTAACCATCGAGTTTCTTCGTGCGGGCGATGACCTGAAAGAAAGACTTTTAGGCGAGGAGAAAAAACCAGAAGAGGAGGAGAAGCTAGAAGAGGAGCCAGAAAAGGAGAAGCCAGAAAAGGAGGAAGAGGAAAAGCGGGAACAGGAGAAGCTAGAAGAGAAGGAGGAGAAGCTAGAAGAGAAGGAGGAGGAGCGGAAAGATGAGGAGGAGGAAGAAGAGGTCCCCCCAAATGCCTTCATCATAATTTCTCCCCAGCAAGAATTTTCCAAGAAGGAGAAGGAGGCGATAGAAGAGTTCGTGGACAATGGCGGCAAGCTGTTACTCATCGCTGACCCAACCAGACGGGGCAAGATGAATAGCCTATCTCTTCAATTCGGGCTGATGTTTGAGTCTGACTACCTGTATAATATCAAGGAAAACGATATCAACTACAGAAACATATTCCTTACCGAATTTGCGGAAAACGAGATAACCAAGAGCCTGGAGAAGATAGCCCTTTACACCGCCGGTTCCATCACCTCGGACAATGTCGGTATTACCTTCGTTGATGAGAACTCCTTTTCCTCGCTCATCGAGACCAGGAAGGAGTTCTCCCCCGTAGCCCTGGCTAGTGACTCTAAGGTCCTGGCCCTTTATGACCTTACCTTTATGACCGAGCCGTACAATGGTGTCCTGGATAATAACCAGCTTATATCCAATATAGCCGATTGGCTGGCCAGTCCTACTGAGGAAGAGGAAGAAGCAGAGGAAGAAGGGGCTCCGGAAGAGGAGGCATCCTCCAGTCCTTGACCCGGTTAGGCCAGTGTGTTGTTAACACACTATCCAGGCACCACAGCAAGAACTTGTCACCCCCAAGAAACTTGCCAAAAGGACCCCAATGTGTTAACATAGTATTGCTAAATCCTCCTTGCTTCTTCTTTCCTGTTCTCAGTTATTTTGCGTTTTTAACGCTCATTCTTTGTGGGAGTAGAGATATATGCCCAAGATTTACTTGATTGATGTCACCAATCGGGATGGCGTACAGACGGCAAAGCTCGGCTTGTCCAAGATTGAAAAGACCCTGATAAATGTTTACCTGAATGAAATGGGGGTCTTCCAGTCGGAATTCGGCTTTCCCACCACCAGGCACGAATCCTATTATCTGCAGGCCAACCTGGAACTGGTGGAGATGGGAGTCCTGAAGCCGATACGCCTGGGGGGGTGGATAAGAGCTGTTACCCGTGATGTCGAGACGGCTTTCCGGCTGGTGCCTGATATAAAACATCTCAACCTCTCAATATCAACATCAGACCAGATGATTAATGGTAAGTTCCAGGGTAGAAAGAGGAGGCAGGACATCGTAAAGGACATGGTGGAGGCGGTTGATGCCGCCCGGAGTATGGGTGCCGACTCCATAGGGGTTAATGCGGAAGATGCCTCAAGGACAGACCTGAGCTTTCTTATCAAATTCGGGCTTGCCGCCAAAGAGCACGGGGCGGATAGAATCAGGTACTGTGATACCCTGGGTTATGATAACCCGTTCACCATCTACGAAGCTACCAGGACAATGGCAGAGAAAATTGGCCTGCCTATTGAGGTTCACTGCCACGGTGACCTGGGGATGGCGGTGGCTAATTCTGTTGCCGGAGCCAGGGGAGCCATAGATGGCGGGCAGGATGCCTATATCAATACCACCATCAACGGAATTGGGGAAAGAGCGGGCAATGCCGACCTGGTGGCGGTCATTCTGGCGGTGACCAAATCAAAGGGGTTTGCCGGTAAATATCAGCTGGGCGGTTCAATTGATTTATCCCGGGCGTGGAAGATAGCCAAGTTTGCCAGCTATGCCTTTGGGGTGCCGATTCCGATTAACCAGCCGGGTGTTGGCGCTAATGCTTTTGCTCATGCCTCCGGTATTCATGCCGACGGTGTATTAAAGGACCCGGAGAACTATGAGCTATACAATTATGAAGAACTGGGCCGGGGTGACCCAGAGTTTGTGGAAACCGGGAGAGAGCTTTGTACCGGGCAGTACAGCGGGATATCCGGCTTCAGTCACGTGATGGGAAAGATTGAGGTATCATTTGCTAATGAGGAAGAAGCGAGAGAGATTTTAGAGCTGGCCAGATACGCCAACGTAGAATCGCAAAGGCCTCTCGTGGAAGACGAGTTGCTTTTCATCGCCAAGTACCCGAAGATTACCAAGAAGCTGCTAACCCTCACTCCGCTGGAATAGCGGACCTTGGATGGTAATACCGTCATTGCGAGGAGAGGCAGCGACGAAGCAATCTCAACAAACCATGCCAAACTCTAATGAGCCACAAAGGATTGCTTCGCTTCGCTCACAATGACACAAGGAGCACAGCGCCAGTCGCAATGACGTGGACGTTGCCACCAATCAAAATATGGTAACAACGAGGCTGTTTGGCAGGCAGCCTCCTTTCATTTATCATAGAATATGGCGAGGAGGAAGCAGGCACCAAATATGGTCAGTGAACCGCCGGACATCACCCTGAGACCGATAGGTGTGGTCAGGAATGAAGTTAAGCAACCAATGAGAGAAGGCTGGGAGAAGATTGTTTCCGACATCATTGTTGATGATAGCCTGACGGAAGCACTGGATGGGTTGGCGGAGTTCTCCCACATCATCGTCCTCTACTGGATGCACCGAGTTGCGGCCACCGGAAATCCGCCGACGAAAGTCCACCCTATGGGCCGGGAGGAACTGCCGCTGGTGGGGCTGTTCGCTACCCGCTCACCAAATAGACCGAACCCGTTAGGGAAAGCTACCGTTCGCTTGCTGGAGCGGCGGAATAACATACTGACGGTTGAGGGGCTTGATGCCATTGATGGGACGCCGGTGGTTGATATCAAACCTTACCTTCCGGGGTCTGATTCCGCGGACGGTGCCAGGGTTGCTCCATGGGTAGCCAGGTGATAAGACAAGCGCTGCTGGACATTTACCAGCGGCTGATGGCTGCTTACGGGCCGCAGTACTGGTGGCCGGCGGAGGAACCTTTTGAGGTAATGGCCGGGGCTATCCTGACCCAATCAGCTAGCTGGCTTAACGTGGAGAAGGCAATAGCCAACCTAAAGGCAGCCGGGGCGTTATCCCCGGAAGCATTGCGTCGGTTGCCTCTACCGGTACTGGCGGAGATTGTCCATCCCTGCGGCTACTATAACGCCAAAGCTCAGAAGCTTAAGTCCCTGGCTCACTGGCTTGGGGAACACTATGATGACGACCTCGGTCAGCTGTTTGCCAGTGATGTTGACTTCCTCCGAGGGCAACTTCTTTCCCTTCATGGCATTGGGCCGGAGACCGCCGATTCCATAATCCTGTACGCCGCCCACCAGCCGATTTTTGTTGTTGATGCTTACACTCGCCGTATCCTCAGGCGTATCGGCCTGGCACCGGAGGGCGAGAGCTATGGTGCCTGTCAAGCCCTTTTTATGGACAACCTGCCTTCCGATGTCAGGCTATTTAATGAATACCATGCGCTGCTGGTCCGCCTGGGCAAGAGCGTATGTCGCCGCCGACCCCTTTGTGCGCAGTGCTGCCTCAATGACATTTGCCGGTGCCCTGTCCAGCTTGACTCAAGCCGCAAAGTCAATTAAGATTGGCTTGAAGACCGGCCTTAGGGGGTTCTTGCCTTTTGGATTAAGATAAAGGGAGGCGTTGATGGAGACCCGGGATATGGATACCCTGGTCAACCAGGTGGCCGACTTAATGGTTAATTCGCGGAGGATGGTCGTCTTCACCGGTGCCGGCGTCAGTACGGAATCGGGGATTCCTGACTTTCGCAGCCCGGGTGGGATTTGGAGTCGGTTCGACCCTGAAGACTTCACCTATCAGAAGTTTGTCAGCGACTCCGAGGCCAGGAGAAAGCACTGGCAGTTGCTTCGGGAGGGGAGTTTGACTACCGACGCTCGGCCAAATCCGGCTCACTACGCCATTACCGAACTGGACAGTCTGGGTATGCTGGATTGTGTTATTACCCAGAATGTCGATAATCTCCATCAGAAGGCAGGAGTTCCTGATGAGAAGGTATTTGAGCTTCACGGTAATTTGCTGTGGGCGGCCTGCCTGAGTTGTGGCCGGCGTTACCCTTTTGATGAGATAAAGCTCAGGCTTGACAAAGGTGAGGAGATGCCGGATTGTGAGGCGTGCCACGGTATCCTCAAGCCGGCTGCCGTTTTCTTTGGCGAAGCGCTGCCAGCGGACGTGCTGGGAGAGGCAGCCCAACGTTCGCAAAACTGTGACCTGTTTATCGTTATCGGGTCGACGCTGGTAGTTTATCCCGCCGCCTATATGCCTCAATATGCGGTTGACGCCGGGGCCAAGCTGGTTATCATTAATCTCAGTTCCACGCCAATGGACAACGATGCTACCGTTCTGATTAGTGCTAAGGCCGGGGAGGCAATGTCGGCGGTCTTGGAGAAGGTAAAGGAGAAAAAAGCGGCCAGTTGATTCTTGCCTGCACCCCGGTGAGGTATAACTAGGAAAGGAACATGGAGCTAACGAGCGAAATACTAAAAGGCGATGTCAGGGCAGCGGCGAAGCTGATGAGGGGTATCGAAGACGGGGCCCCGGGCGCCTTTGACGAATTGGGGAGGCTTTACCCTCACACGGGGAGAGCTTACGTAGTAGGAGTGACCGGTGCTCCCGGCTCGGGTAAGAGCACGCTGGTTGACGCCCTGATAGACGACTTCAGAAAGAGGGAGATGACGGTGGGTGTGGTGGCTATTGACCCTACCAGCCCCTTCACCGGGGGCGCGATACTGGGGGACAGGGTAAGAATGCAGAAACATGGTACCGACCGCGGGGTCTTTATCCGGAGCGTGGCGACCAGAGGATGGCTGGGAGGGCTAGCCCGGGCAGCCGCCAGTATTATTCATGTTATGGATGCTATGGGCAAGGACATTATCCTGGTGGAGACCGTGGGCATCGGACAGGCAGAGGTGGACGTTACCCGGCTGGCGGACACGTCTCTTTTTGTCCTGACCCCGGGGATGGGAGACGCCATTCAGATGATGAAGGCGGGTATCCTGGAGGTAGCGGATGTTTTTGTTATCAATAAGGCTGACCAGGAAGGGGCACAACGTTTGAAGGCAGAACTGGAGGCTATGCTGGGTATGCAGAGCAGCCGCCCTGATGAGTGGCCGCCAGCCATAGTTTTAACCGAGGCAATCAACAATAAAGGCATTGGCGGGTTAGCAGAGGAAATACTCAAGCACCAGCAGTTCCTTGCTTCCTCAGGAGGGCTGGAGAGGCGTCGGAAAGAAAGGGCCAGGCTGGAGTTGATTGAGGCGATTCAGAGTTACTTTAAGCATTATATTGATTCTGGAATCGATAAAGAGCGCCTGGAAAAGCTGGTGGGCGATTTAGTAAAGAGAAAGACTGACCCTCATTCGGCTGCTTTGCAGATTATCAATCAGTCCATCAAGTAGGTTGGAGCGTAGTGGCATGGTAAATAAACAGCCGTCATCAGAGACCTTTGGTAAATCAGGCGAGCCAGGATTGGTGGAGGTGTTTACCGGTGATGGCAAGGGCAAGACCACGGCGGCGCTGGGGATAGCGCTACGGGCGCTGGGTCATAATCTGCGGGTTTATATCGTTTACTTTATGAAGGGGGGCCACCCTTATGGCGAGCATCAGGTATGGTCTCAGCTGCCCGGCATAGACTTCAGTATCTTCGGGCGCAGGCACTTCGTCGACCCTAACAATCCCGGCCCGGAGGAAATAGAGGAAGCCAGAAAAGGGCTGGAGAAGGCCCGTGAGGTTATCTCAAGCGGCCGCTATGATGTGGTGATACTTGATGAGATAAATGTGGCGGTATCCTGGAAGCTTATCGACATAAGTGAAGTGCTGGAACTGGTCAAGCACAAGCCCAGGAACGTAGAACTCATCCTTACCGGGAGGTATGCCGACCAGAGGCTGCTGGACATGGCTGATTTGGTCAGCGAGGTGGTCAAGGTCAAGCACCCTTACGACCGGGGGATACTGGCCAGAGAGGGAATCGACTGCTGATTTTATGGGGTTGACATAATATTGCCCGTTCGGAAATAGAGAATGGCTATTGCCCAGGGTCTCACTCAAGCAATAGCCATCTTAATTAGTTACGGTATTTATTCGGCCAACGGCAGGCTATGCTTCCAGGTGGAAGTGAGGTCTGGCCCCCTCGCCGGCGGAATACTTGTCCCCCGGGAAAACCAGATTGTTCGCCATCTTTACCCTTTTGCCGATTAATTCCATAGAGGTAGTCTTATGGTCAATGTCACCCAGATTGCCCATTATCCAGGGGCCATTGTCAAGCTCAACCATAACTATGGTATAGGGGACTTCGGACTCGCGCCCTTCTGAGGTTACGTTGACCGTGGTGAAGGTCTGAATCTTACCCTTGCCCCCCAGTTCCATTACTTCCATATCTGGACTGGCGCAGTTTCCACAGACCATCTTTGGCGGTACATTGATGTGACCGCACTGCTGGCACTTCAGCCCTAGCAGCTTATCGTTTTTCAGCGCCTCATTATATTCGTGAAAGGTAAGTTTGTATTCCACCTTTATCCTCCTGGAACTAAGTCGTTAATGTCCTACCAGCCCCGTTGCAGAATCAGGTTGCAGAGTGTGCCGCCATCCCCACCCAGGGTATCGGTCATGGCAGTCTTGGCTCCTTCTACCTGCCTGCCCGCTTCCGCTTCACCCCGGAGCTGCTTTACTACTTCGTATACCTGACCGGCACCGGTAGCGCCTATCGGGTGTCCTTTAGCTTTCAGTCCACCGGAGGGATTGATGGCTATTTTACCTCCGATGTCCGCCTCACCCTTTTCCCAGGCAGCACCGGCTGTGCCGTAGTCAAAGAAGCCGAGACTTTCCGCCGCAATAATAGCCGCAATGCTGAAGCAATCATGAAGCTCACAGACGTCTATATCCTCGGGCTTGAGTCCGGCCATGTCATATGATTGCTTGGCGGCTATTTCCCGAGATTTAATTCGGGGTAAGTACTCTTTCTGGTTGGATAGCGGGCCAGCCGACGCCTGGCCGATGCCGGTAATATAGACCGGCTTATTGGTTAGTTTCTTGGCCGCTTCTTCTGAGGCTAGGACCATCACCGCTGCCCCGTCAGAAAAGGGACAACAGTCATGTAGTTGCAGCGGCGTGCACACCATAAAGGAGTTGAGCACCTCTTCCATGCTGACGTCTTTTTGGAAGTGGGCTTTGGGATTGAGCTTGCCATAGCGGTAAGATTGAACCGAGGTAATCGCCATCTGCTCCTTGAGCTTGGCCAGGGGTATGCCGTACTTTACCGAATAAAGATGGGCCAGCATGGCAAAAACGGCGGGGAAGGTAATACCACTGGGAAACTCGTAGCGGCTATCGCTGAACATGGCGAAGGTACGGGTGGCCAGAGGGGTACCCATGGTGGCGGCCCTTTCTACGCCGCCAGCCAGGACAATATCGTAGAAACCGGAACTGACCCAGATGAAGGCGTCTCTGATGGCCATGCTGGCTGAGGCGCAGGCACCTTCGAATCTGCTCGCCGGAACATTGTGGCAACCGATATTCTCGGCAGCAAAGCTCTGTACCATGCCCTGCCCTTCGGAAAAGTCTCCGAGCACATTACCCACGTATAGCGCCTGAATATCGGCTGGCTTGAGGTTTGACCCGTTGATGGCGTCCATCGCCGCTTCGGCAAACAACTCAACCTCAGTCTTTGTCTGGGTACCACTGAATCTGGTCTCCCCGATACCAACTACCGCTACTTTTCGCATCATGCTCCTCCTGTTTAATTACTTGCGGTGGACAGTTTTCAGATTACTTTATCCTGCTCGCCGCTGTCAATTTTCTATGGTTTAAGGCGGTCACGTAGGCTGAGTTTTAACGCAGGCGGTTGACCGCTATCAGAATACCCAGAGCCAGAGCGGCCAGGTCGATAAGCAAGCGTAGTAGACTGAATGGAGCAAAGGGGAACCCACCAAGCAGGGGCAGGCTAATCAGGTAACTTATTACCACGGCAGTGCCAGCCACAACGGCTAACCCCGTGCCCCGCTTACGGTTTACCGAGCGGCTGATAACCTCCCCAATGGCGTAACCAACACCAAGAGCTAATATTACATTAAGGAGGAAGAAATGCACCAGACCTGCTATTACCCCCCAGGCGAGTCCACAGGCGAGGGCCATTCCTAAGCCAACCCCCACCGCTTTTAGATAGTGACTGGTGGAAACGCGAAAAGTAGGCAACTTGCCCACTCGGGCGCACGCAGCGCATCTCGCTCCTACCGGGGTCTGCACCAGGCATTTAGGGCATATCGGCTTACCACACTTGCCGCACCGCAGTTCGGTCTCTACCTCAGGATGAGTGGCGCATTTCATTCGGTCAATCTGTTCCTTCTTTGGGTGTGTTGTTGGGTTTAGTTTCGACGGGGGTTCGGTGTATCCAGGTTTTCCGGTCCCTTATGTCGCGGTCAAAGAGCAGGCGGTTAACCAGTAGCTCTTTGGTACTGACTGAGGCGGCGATGGCCGCTCGGGGCACGCTCAATCGCCGGATGACGGTTATCAAGAATATCGCCAGAAAGCCCAGGCTGAGCGGAAGTGGCTCTTTAATACCCAGTGGTTGGCTAAGAAACCAACCACATATCGGCAGGGCGGCTATGGCCAAAATCATGCCCAGTGCCAGGTGGTGGAAGAGACCGAGAATGAGACCAAAAGCGAGCGCAGATAGTCCCAGGGGTGGTGCCAGGGCGATGGCAACCCCGGCGGTGGTCAGCCCACCCCGGCCACTGCTGAACCCCAGGAAGATGGACCAGTTATGTCCGGAAATAACGGCTAGCCCTACCAGTGCCTGGAGACCGATACTTAATCCCAGGGATTGCGCCGCGTAGACGGCGGCCATTCCTTTGACCATATCAAAAACGATTACCGCGATACCCCATCGCTTGGAGACTACGGTTACTACATTGGATGCTCCCACATTGCCGCTGCCGTACTGCCTGAGGTCTATTCCCCGCACCCACCTGGCCACCAGGTAGGCGGCGGGCACTGACCCCAGCAGGTAGGCACCGATTGCGGTTAGGGCAAATATGATGATGCTCATAGTTACTCCTGATGACTGGTATTAGCCGGCCAGCTTTAGCGCCCGTTGCCTGGCGAGAGCAATCAGTTGCTCTGCTGACTCCGTGGGCACATCAGCACTGCCAATCGTAATCTCGGCAGTCTCATCCAGGCCATGGTAGTCACTGCCGCCGGTGGTGATAAGACCGTACTTTTCTGACAGGTCGACCAGCTCCCTTATCTGGGCGGCGGCATACTCACCATAGTAGGCTTCGATGCCTACCAGACCGGCTTGCTTCAATTCGATAATCATTGTTTCCGGGTCATTAATAGTGAACGGGTGGGCTAATACTGGCAGTCCGCCGGCGCGGAATATTACTTCCACCGCCCCGGATGGGGTTATCTTTTCCCGTTCCACATAGGCAGGACCACCCTTGCCGATATACTTGGTAAATGCCTCCCTGTTCGAGGCGATATATCCCTTCTCCAGCATAGCCTGGGCGAGGTGAGGACGGCCGATAGTACCGCTGCCGGCGATGTCCTGCACTCGCTGCCACTCAATGTTGACACCCAGTTTGGCCAGTTTGGCAATCATTCTTTGCGCCCGCAGGCGCCGGGAGTCGCGCAACTGTTCCAGTGTGGCGTTGAGTTCCAGGTCAGTAAAATCGATGAAGTATCCCAGAACGTGGGCTTCACCGTGAGGAACATCGGTGTTGATTTCCACTGCGGGGATGACCTTAAGCTCGGGGTAGGCTTTAACCGCTTCGAGTGCTTCAACAATACCGTTCACCGTGTCATGGTCGGCGAGCGCGATAACAGTTAGCCCCAGCTCTGCCGCTTTACGAACGAGCTGAGACGGACTGAGCCTGCCGTCAGAAGCAGTGCTATGAAGATGAAGGTCAACCTGGGACATTATTGCTCCACTTCGCGGTAGATTCGGTCGATGCTGATTGCTTTTCCCGTGGTGTCATCTATTTCCACCACGACGGCGTTAAGCATGGTCTTTCCCCTACCTACGGATAGGCGGTGGGGCATTTTGGTCAGAAAACGCTGCAGTACCAGCTCGGTGTCGTCACCGATAATCGAGTCCATCGGGCCGGTCATACCGATGTCAGTGACGTGGGCAGTACCGTGGGGGAAGACCTGGGCATCAGTGGTGCCCACGTGAGTATGGGTGCCGAGCACCGCACTCACTCGACCGTCCAGGTACCGCCCCATGGCTACCTTCTCCGATGTTGCCTCAGCGTGGAAATCAACGATGATAACCGGTGGCTTGGTCTTAAGCTCGGCCAGCAGTTTGTCCATCGCTCGGAACGGGCAATCGAGCTCGCCCATGAAGGTTCTTCCCATCAGATTGACTACCATCGCCTGACTGTCGATTAGGTAGCCTTTACCCGGCACCCCGGGAGGATAGTTTAACGGGCGCAGGATGGGCATTTCACCATCGAGGTAGGGAAGAATCTCTTTGTGCGCCCATATGTGGTTCCCCGAAGTAAGAACGTCAACGCCAGCGTTGAGCAGTTCCTCGGCGGTAGCGGAAGTTAGACCGAGGCCACCGGCAGCATTTTCCGCGTTGGCAATCACCAGTCCCAGTCTGTATTGCCGGCGTAGCTCGGGCAGGAGTTCTGTTACTGCCTGCCGCCCCGGCTTGCCAATTACGTCACCGATAGCCATCGTTAACACTGGGCTTTGTTACCTCCTACTTGGCGTAGTCTACCGCCCTGGTCTCCCGGAGCACGGTAACCTTTATCTGTCCCGGGTACTCCAGCCCTTCCTCTATCTTCTTGACAATGTCTCGGGCCAGTCTCATGGCTCCTAAATCGTCAAGCTCTTCCGGGTTGACCAGGATGCGGATTTCGCGGCCAGCCTGGATAGCATAGGATTTCCCCACCCCTTTGAAGCTATTGGCGATGTCTTCCAGGGCGTTCAGCCGTTTCAGATAGCCCTCTAACGATTCACGTCTGGCCCCTGGTCTGGCCCCGCTGAGAGCATCGGCGGCGGAGATGATAAAACCCCACAGGCTGGTGGTGTCAGTCTCGCCGTGGTGCTCGGCAATACCCTGAACTACATCGGGGGACTTGTCCCATTGCTTGACTAGGTCGGCTCCAATTGCCGCGTGAGTGCCTTCTACCTCCCGGTCTACTGCTTTACCGATATCGTGAAGCAGTCCGGCTTTCTTTGCCAGACTGATGTTCGCCTCTAACTCGCTGGCAATCATACCAGCTAGATAGGATACCTCAAGGCTATGCTGCAGGACATTCTGCCCGTAGCTGGTACGATACTTGAGCCGACCAAGCAGCCTGATTAGCTCCGGGCGTAATCCGTGTACTCCACACTGGTAGGCCGCCTGTTCTCCCGTGCTGTAGATGTCGGCATCTACCTCCTCCTTGGTCTTGGCGACCACCTCTTCGATGCGGGCGGGATGGATACGGCCATCAAGAACCAGCTTGGTGAGTGCCAGGCGGGCTATCTGCCGCCGTACCGGGTCAAAGCTGGACAGGGTTACTGCCTCCGGAGTATCATCAATAATGAGGTCGACGCCAGTAGCCTGCTCCAGGGCTCTAATGTTACGTCCCTCTCGCCCGATAAGCCGCCCCTTCATCTCGTCGCTGGGGAGGGGCACTACCGATACCGTGGTCTCAGATACTACGTCAGAAGCGCAGCGCTGGATAACCTGAGCCAGAATTTCCTGTGATTTCTTGTTGGCCTCCTCTTTTAGCTTAGCCTCCCACTCCCGCAAACGCCGTGAGGTTTCTTCCTGCATCTCAGCTTCCATCGCCTCAAGTAGCGTTTGCTTCGCTTCAGCACTGGACAGGCCGGAAATGAGCTCCAGTTGTTTTAACTGCCTGTCTCTGAGTTCGTCAAGATGAGTGCGGAGCGACTCTGTCTCCTTTTCCTTGCTGGTCAGATTGCGGTCACGATGTTCCACCGATTCCAGCTTGCGGTCTAAGGTCTCTGCTTTTTGCGATACACGCTGCTCCTGACGCTGGAGTTCTGAGCGTCGTTCCCGGTACTCGACTTCCAGTCCTTGCTTTGTTCTCTCTGCTTCCCGTTTTGTCTCATCGAGCACATTTCTTGACTCCGTTCTAGCGTCCGACAGTATCCTGGCTGCTCTTCTTTCCGCAATGCGAAGCTGACGATTAATCATCATTCGCCTGGAGAGAAAGGCAGCCATGCCACCGAATATCGTGCCGATGATAAAGGCAAAGAAAATAGCCAGTACTACATCTACTCCCATTTTTCACCCCCTTCTTCTTCGTTTTCTCATGCGGTGGGGGCAGACTTGATGGCGATACTACTTATCTGCCAGATTCAATGTCGAAGCAAGATGCTATTTGGGTGTACTTACCCGCTCCTGCCATATCCGTTCCACCGTATGACTGATTACTTGGTAGCTAAAGCCGCGCCGTTTGAGATGGTAACCCAAGCGCTGCCGGAAGTCCTCGTAACTGGGCAGCGATAAACTACGGGCTTTGCTTAGCGCTACCCGGTAGGCACTCTCTTCATCGTCGATTTCATTAACCACCTGCTCGATGACGTCCGCCGCTACCCCCTTACGTCTCAGTTCTAGCTGGGTGAGCCACTGACTGCGTGGACTAAATGATTCCCGATTATCCTTCCAGAATTGGGCAAAGGCCAGGTCATCCACCAGTCCCTGCTCTTTCAACCTGGTGAGCGTGGCGGTCACGCTGTCATCGTCAAAACCACGCCGCTCCAGTCGCTCTCTTATCTCAGACTCACTTCGTGGTCGATAGCTGAGGAGATGCAGCGCCGCATTGAAGCAGTGGTGGAAATGGTCAGACCTGGACAGCGCTTTAATCTCGCTATCGGATAGCTCCTGCCCAACCTGGAGACCTGCTTTGGTGGCTGCTTCAGCCTCCAGGCTGAAGGCAAACTTGCCGTCCAGGAATATATTCAACCGCTGCCGCCGAACTTTCCCGGTACGGATAGCCGTAATCTTACTCATTGACCTGCCATACCCTCTTAAAGACAACAGGCTGAGACCTATGCCCCAGCCTGTTACCGGTTTCATTACCTAATCTATCTGTTTAAAGTGTCATCAGTCAGCGACTGACGGAATACCACTGGTACCGGCTGAGGCTCTAATCTGTTGCTCAATTTCCCGGGCAAGCTCAGGATTCTCGCTCAGGTATTGCCTGGCATTTTCCTTACCTTGCCCTAGACGAAGTTCACCGTAGGAGAAAAAAGCGCCAGCCTTCTTTACCAGCCCCAGCTCTACACCAAGGTCGAGCAGGTTGCCCTCCCGGCTTATGCCATGGTCAAACATGATGTCAAATTCGGCAACCCGGAACGGCGCGGCAACCTTGTTCTTAACTACCCTGGCCTTGACATGGCTGCCGATTATTTTGTCTCCCTGCTTGATGGTGTCGGTGCGCCTGAGGTCTATCCTCACCGAGCTGTAGAATTTTAATGCTCTGCCGCCAGGCGTTACCTCAGGGTTACCAAAGAAAACACCCACCTTTTCTCTTAGCTGGTTGAGGAAAATTACCGCTGTTCCCGACCGGCCGATAGCAGCTGCTAGCTTTCTCAGTGCCTGTGACATCAGGCGGGCCTGCAGGGCTATAGTGGGGTCGCCCATGTCCCCTTCAATTTCAGCTCGGGGTACCAGGGCGGCCACACTGTCAATCACAATCACGTCAATGGCGCCGCTCCTGACCAGTGCCTCGGTAATGTCTAAAGCTTGCTCGCCGGTATCGGGCTGAGAGATAAGCAGGTCATCGATATTAATGCCGCATTTAGCCGCGTAGTCGGGGTCCAGCGCGTGCTCGGCATCAATGTAGGCAACCATACCTCCTTGTTTTTGTGCTTCGGCAATTACATGTTGAGCTAGGGTGGTTTTCCCCGATGCCTCGGGACCAAATATCTCGACAATTCGTCCTCGGGGAATACCGCCAATACCCAGCGCCAGGTCCAGGGCCAGTGAACCAGTGGGAATAACCCCTTCCTCCGATACGGTGATGTGAGCGTCCCGAAGCTTCATTATTGAGCCCTGACCAAACCGCTTTTCAATGTGGTCGATAGCTAGCTCTAGCGCTTTTTCTCTCTCTGTAGTCATCTTCGCCTGTCCGTATCATAGCACATACGCTCTATTAAAACAACCAAAATGCCCGACCTCAACTCTGGTTCGGCTGAGTTGGTAAGCTGGCAATTGGCGGTAGCTGGCGTTTGTGTTCACTGGCCGCCATCATGGCGTTAATCTTTTCTTTCAGCTCAGCGGGGACCTGGCCGGTGGTCAGGTAGCGGTCGAGCTCTTGGTAGCTGAATTCAAGCTCACTTTCATCGGTTTGCCCCGGCCATAAACCGGCCGAGGGTGGCTTGTCAATAATAGCTTGTGGGATACCCAGGAAGCCCGCCAGCTCTCTTACCTCTCCTTTAACCAGATTGCCTAAGGGTAATGTATCGACTCCGCTGTCCCCGTACTTGGTGAAGTAGCCTACGGAAAGCTCGCTGCGGTTGCTGGCTCCGGCTACCATATAGTTAAGGCCGTTGGCAAAATAGTAAAGGGTGAGCATCCTTAACCTGGGCTTGAGGTTGGCTTCAGCCAGGCGGGTAGCCGCTGGGTCTGGCTGGTCACCCGGTAGTGCTTTGAGTAAGGTATCAAAGACGCGGTCGAGGACAACCGTTTTGGTAGAGATGGAGAACTTGGTGGCTACCGCCCGGGCATGTTCTTCGTCCTCTTGGCTGCTGTGGCAGGGCATTATTACGCCAAGTGTAGTTTGGGGGAAAGCGCGTTGACATAATACCGCCAATACTGATGAGTCAATTCCGCCGCTCATACCCAGGGTTACCCCCTGGCAGTGGGCCGCTCGTACCTTATCTCTAATCCATAAAACCAGGTCTTCCGTCAAATTCGCTGCATTCATATCAACTCCGTTGTCGCACTGGGTTACCAGTAGTATACTACTGGGTGGATAGCGGGTCAAAGGTCAAGATAGGGCGATTTACTCAGGGAAGCGAAGCCCCTTCAAACCCTAATCCTCCCCTCTTCTTTGGAGGAGCAGGTCCTAAAAACTAAAAGGAAGAGTCAAAGAGAGGCGAAGCCTCCCTTTCAAGGGAGGGGGACAAAGGGGGGTAGGTTCTAAACAAACACCTGAAGCGGGTGAGGTAGATAAAAATGCCCACTGCAGACATTATCCTCAAAAATGCCAATGTAATAACGATGGAGCCTGGGCAGCCTGAGGCTGAGCTGGTGGCAATTAAGGGAGATAAAGTCCTGCTGGTTGCTGGAAATGAAGAGCTGGAGCAGGTCAGGGGAGTAAGAACCAGGGTCATCGACTGTCAGGGCAAGACCGTGGTTCCTGGCTTTAATGATGCCCACTGCCATATTTTTTCTTTCGTTAGAAAGTTGCTCAGCATTAACCTGGGCCCGTCTTCAGTCGGGTCGATTGGCGACATCAAGGCAGTCATTCGGCAGCGGGCTGAGAACACTCCCCCGGGTGAATGGCTTACTGGCACTGACTATAACGAGTTCTATCTGGCCGAAAAGCGCCATCCGAATCGCTGGGACCTGGATGAGGTGGCACCCCACCACCCGGTAGCGCTGGCTCACCGCTCTCTGCATGCCTGCGTGCTCAATAGTCAGGCCCTCTCCCTGGCGGGCATTACCCGGGAAACCCTGGAGCCACCCGGCGCTCTCATTGATAGGGACCCGGGCACTGGAGAGCCAAGCGGGCTTCTCTTTGAGATGCTGGGCTACATCAGGGAGAAGGTATTACCCCCCCTATCTGAGAAGGAGATGCTCGCGGGCATAAACTTAGCCAGTGAGCACTATTTATCGGTGGGCATTACCTCTTTGCAGGACGCTACCGTGGTCAACGACTTTGGCCGGTGGCAAACGCTACGCAGATTCAAAGAAGCTGACGAACTGAAGAGCCATGTGTTTATGATGCTCGGTGCTGAAGCATTACCGGAGTTTCAGGGGCAGGGTCTGACCTTCGGCTCGGGTGATAACCAGTTGCGCCTTGGGGCGGTGAAGATAATGCTAAGTGAATCTACCGGAGAATTGCAGCCGCCGCCGGAGGAGCTAAACCGACTGGTACTTGATGCCCACCGTGCTGGTTTTCAGGTCGCCATCCACGCCGTTGAAGAGAGTAGTGTCGAGGCAGCCGTCACTGCCCTGGAATACCTTGGCAGTCAGCTTCCCCGGGCTGGAGGACGCCACCGTATAGAGCACTGCTCCGAGTGCCCACCTCGACTGCTGGGGCGACTGCGCAGGCTTGGGGCGGTGGTGGTTACTCAGCCGCCCTTCCTCTACTATAGTGGCGAACGGTATCTGGCTACCGTACCCGCCAGTCAGCTACCGTGGTTGTACCGGATTAAGTCCTTCCACCGGAGCGGTCTGCTGGTTGCCGGTAGCTCGGACTGTCCGGTAGTTCCGGATAATCCCCTGGTTGGCATCTGCGCTGCGGTCACCCGGCGAGCGGAATCCGGGCAGCAGCTTCTACCCCACGAGAGCATTTCCCCCCGTGAGGCACTGGCCATGTATACGGTAAATGCCGCCTATGCTGCTTTTGAAGAGGGGATAAAAGGTTCGCTGGCTCCCGGCAAGCTGGCTGACATGTTGGTACTGAGTGATGACCCCGTTAAGTCGCCACCAGAGCGGATAAAAGACATCCGGGTGGAGATGACCATTATCGGCGGTGAGGTGGTCTGGGAAGCTTGACTAGCTAGTCGAGGGTTGTTAGACTATCTATTAGGGGGGGAGAATGCCGATATATGAGTATCGCTGCCCCAGTTGCCATCTAAAGTTCGAGTTGTTGCGTGGTCTGAGTGAAGCTGAACAGGGAGCTTCGTGCCCCCGTTGTCATAACTCCGCCGAACGGATATTGTCTACCTTTTGCGCTATTTCTAGAGATGAACGTGGGGTGAGTTCTCCGGTGGGGGGGAGTTCCTGCGCCAGTTGTAGCTCTACCAGCTGTAGCACCTGCGGCCTTTAACTTAAGTGCTGCTTGCCAGTTGCCTTTCTTCACTACAAGAATTATGTGCCGCTACGTATTCTAAGCTATCCGTGGGCAGTACCTACTCTCGAACATAACGCAGGCATCGCAGCTCTCGCTGACCATTGACAGCCACCACTAGCAGTTGTATCCTTCGTATACCATATACATTTAAAAACCGGGGTCAGCAATAGGAGGTGGATTATGCCCAGAGGTCGCATTGCTGTTGTTCTGGCGCTGGTTTTGTTAGTTAGCGGTATCCTTGTAGCCTGCGGCCCGGCGAAAGGTACAGCTGAGTGGCACGCTGACCAGGGCTTCAAGTTGAACAATCAGGGCCGCTACGACGAGGCAATAGAAGAGTGCAACAAGGCCATAGAGCTTGACCCCAACCGTGCCGAGACCTACGTCAACCGGGGTCTTGCCTATAGTAGGAAAGGGGAATACGACAAGGCCATTGCCGATTGCAGCAAGGCCATCGAGCTCGACTCCAGCCTGGCCGAGGCCTACTACAACCGGGGTAACGCCTGCGCTCGCCTTGGTCAATTTGAGCGCGCCATCCACGACTACGATGAGGCCATCCGTCTTAATCCTCGCCATGCCGTGGCCTACAATAACCGGGGCAACGCCTACTGTGACCTGGGCCAGTTTGATCGGGCCATCCAAGACTATGACCAAGCCATCCGCCTTGACCCCAGGTATGCTGAGGCTTACTATAACCGGGGCAGCACCTACTTTGACCTCGGGCAGTTTGAGCGAGCCATCCAAGACTATGACGAGGCCATCCGCCTTAACCCCAGGTATGCCGACTTCTACTACAATCGGGGCAACACCCACTTTGACCTCGGGCAGTTTGAGCGGGCCATCCAAGACTATGACGAGGCCATCCGTCTCAACCCCAGGCATGCCCTAGCCTACTACAACCGAGGTATCGCCCACGGGAACCTTGGCCAGTTTGAGCGGGCCATCCAGGACTTCGACGAAGCCATCCTCCTCAACCCCGAGCATACCGAAGCCTACTACAACCGGGGCATCACCCATAAAGAACAGGGCAAAAAAGCCGAGGCTATAGCTGACTTTGAGAAGGTCATCACTCTCACCAACAATACTCAGTGGATAGAAATGGCCAGGCAGCAGATTGAGGAACTCTCCAAATGATAGGTGTTGGATGCCTAAAGACCCGTGGGGAGCCCAAGCCGGTCAAGTGTTGCCATTACGACTCGTTTCATCCCGTTCTCCTCGGGGGAGAAGAACAGGTGACTCTGGCACCGGCAATCACTGGAGCCGAAGCCAGGAATGCTGTCAAACCGTTTCTCTAGAGCCTGAGCAATAGCGCATTCAATCCTCTGCTCGCTCTCGCTGAGAATTATTCCAGTGATAACTGCCTTACCCAGAAAGTAGTCGATATGCCAGTGAGGTCTCCGGCTGCGGTGAAGATGGTGGCTTAATCTGGCTTTTAAGCCGCCCATTGCCGAGCCGATATAGGCAAATTGGCCCTGGGGAAAATGTACGTCTCCTAACCCGCCAACGGTGATTGTCTGTTCTTCTGGAAGCCGGACGAGGAGAACGTAACTTCCCTTCATTGGCTGAACCATTCGGCTACTGCTCTGGCGGTTTTTCTACTTTCTCCACCTCAATAGTGCATTCGGTTACCAGTGCGGCAAAAGCACCCAGAGCCGCCAGAACGGGAACTGCCAGGATCCCGATGGCTGCGGCCGGGGCACCTATTGACAGTGGAATCTCCAGCAAGGTCCGCCCTTCGTGCAGCACGCGAACCCTTCTAATATTGCCTTCACGTATGAGCTGCTTAACCTTTTCTACCATGTCTTTTCCGGATACGCTAAACTTTTCGCTAGCTGCCATTGCTGCCCCCCTGATTAAGTTTATATTACGATACCTGCTCCTTTATCCGTATATTAGATTGATTCTCTACACGGTGTCAAACAATTTGTGGTAAGATTTACTATATCCATTACTATCCTTATACCTGTTGAACGGTTGTTTCTCGTGGTATACTGTAGGGCATAGTTAGGGAGATGGCTGTGAACGGAAAGGACCTGCTTTCAGTCTCAGACCTCAGCAGTGAGGACATCCGGGCACTCATATCCAGCGCGGTTGTTATGAAAGCTAAGGGCTGGTCCTCTCTGCTTGAACAGAAAATTCTGGCCATAGTATTTGAAAAACCGTCGCTCAGGACTCGGGTCAGCTTTGAGGTAGCGATGCGCCAGTTAGGCGGCCAGACGATTTACCTCTCTCCAGCCGAGGTTGGTCTGGGAGAGCGTGAGCCAGTTTCTGATGTTGCCCGGGTACTGAGTCGCTATGTAGACGTTATTGCTGCCCGTACCTTTTCCCACCAGGCCTTAGAGGTTCTGGCCAGTTTTTCAAGGGCGCCGGTGATAAATGCTCTGTCTGACCTGGAACACCCGTGCCAGGCGCTAGCTGACCTGCTTACCATTTACGAGAAGAAGGGGGAGCTTCAGGGGTTGACCTTAGCCTTTGTTGGGGACGGTAACAATGTGGCTCACAGTCTTCTCTTGGCAGCGTCACTGGTGGGGATAGATTTCCGGATTGCTTCTCCGGATAGCTACCGGGTTCAGGACGGAATACTGCGTCTGGCGAAAAAATTTGCCGCCAGGAGTGGCGCCGAGATATTGTGTACTGATGATCCGCAGCTGGCGGTCAGCCGGGCTGACGTAGTCTATACTGACGTGTGGACCAGTATGGGGCAGGAGGCTGAGGCCGAGCAGCGTCGCCAGATTTTTGCTGGCTACCGGGTAGATAGTACACTTCTGTCTTTAGCCAAAGCAGAGGCGATATTGATGCATCCCTTACCGGCCCATCATGGTGAGGAGGTGGCGGAAGGTATTCTGGACAGTCCGCAATCGGTGGTCTTTGACCAGGCTGAAAACAGGATGCACCTGCAGAAAGCGCTGCTGGCAAGAATGCTCGGTGGCCTGGAGGTGCCGCGGGAAAGCCATCAATAGGGGGGATAATATGATGTTACGGACTATAGTAAGCTGGGGCTGGAGTCCAATCTTAATCACGGTACTGGCGATACTTGGCTACCGATACGAGTGGCCAATTGAAGTTGTGGTTCCACTACTTGTTCTTATCGTGATAGCCGGTCTGGTGATGACAGTACTTGGTGCCAGAGAGAAGGAACTGGAGCGTGCCCTGCTCAGGCTCAAGCAACTGGCCGGCTATTTTAACCGTCGCTTTATGGGAAAGTCCTCGCTGTCTATCTTCAGCGTAATCGACGGTCTGTTTGCTATTGATAATCCCCAGATATGGGACTGGGCGCGGGCTTGCAGTATGTCACAGCGGATTTTTGACGCCTGGTGCGAAAGCTTCATCGTCCGGGTTGAGAGCGACCTCAGAACCAGGAGATTCGATGTTTACCGCCGCGCCTATCTAACCGAGCTCTGGCTGATGGGCACCCACTACTACGAATTTATCGAGCGGTTTTGTGAGCTGGCGGAGAAGATTGAAATCCCCCGCGAAACAAGAGAACAGTATAACAGGTTTGTCATGGAGTATAACAGCTTTGTGCAGAATTTCCGGGACAATATTGTTGAGATGAATAAGACAGCCAAAACCGAGATTGAACCCCCCAGCGTAAAGTTTGCCAGAGAGCTTCCTGCGTTTGGTGGTTAGTATTTATCTACCTCACCCCCTTAATCCCCCTCTCCTTTGAAGGAGAGGGGGAGATAAAGAAAGAGGGGCTTCGCCCCTCTCAGACACCCTAGTGAGTAGGGATTTCTATTTAGAGTTGGTTGAGGGTATAATCTCAATTACGTAAACGTGGAGATTTGAAAATATGTGGTTGTTAATTTCTGGAGTACTAATCCTACTTATAGCTTCGCTTTTGCATTCGTATTGTGCGGTCGGGGTGCAGGCTTCACCAGTCATTGCCCCAGCGATTTTCTACTCATCTGCTAGGATACTTCTTCAGATAGGATGGATCATACTTTTCGTGGTTGGTACGGTAATGTTATTTATCGTAAATTGGATTGCGGGAATTGTTGCTATTCCTGTATATTGGTTTGTGCTTCCACTGGGGATGACACCAATCTTGAAAAAATGGATGCTACCGTCTTGGGATGATATGCCGGATCATGTTAAGGATACCATGCGAAAACTAGGGTATAACAAAGATAATTATTTGCGCGGGGACTGGTGGAAGGCCCCAAACTATAAGGATAAGTTTAACACAAGATAGCACTCCCTAAAGAAGGCTAGCTAGGAAAAGACATTGAAGGGGCATTTGGAGGCGGTTGTGAGTACACCTATTGTGGCTATCATTGGCCGGCAGAATGTCGGCAAATCTACCCTGTTGAACCGGCTGGCGGGTAAGCGGCTGGCTATCGTTGCTGACCTGCCCGGGACAACTCGTGACCGCATCTTTGCCAGCGTTTCCTGGCAGGGGGTTGATTTCACTATGGTTGATACCGGTGGACTGGAGATAACAGCTCAGTCCGCCATTTCTCAGGGGGTCAATGAGCAGGTGGAGGCGGCTATCACCGAGGCCGATGTTATCGTTTTTCTGGTGGATGTCAGGAACGGGGTGATGCCCTCTGACCTGGAAGTGGCTGACCGGCTCCGTCAGGTAAGCAAGCCCATACTGCTGGTGGCCAATAAAGCGGATAACCTCCGATTTGAGATGGACGCTGTGGAATTTTATCAGCTGGGATTTGGGGAATCGGTAGTGATAAGTGCCTATCATGGCCTGGGAACCGCCGAGCTGCTGGATAGGATTGTCTCGGTATTGCCCGTTCCCGCACCGGTTGAGTCCAGACCGGAGGTCATGAAGATAGCAATCATCGGCAGACCTAATGTGGGCAAATCAATGCTGTTAAATACCCTCCTGGGCAAGGAGCGGGCTATCGTTAATGAGGCACCGGGGACTACGCGCGATGCCATAGACACCCTGCTTGACTTTGACGGACAAAGTGTGTTACTTATTGATACCGCTGGCATTAGACGGCGGGGGCGGTTGGGGGTAGGAGTCGAGAGATACAGTGTAATCCGTGCCCTGCGAGCTATTGACCGGGCTGACGTAGTCCTTCTTGTTCTTGATGCTACGGAGATGGTAACGGCCCAGGATGCCCATGTTGCTGGCTACATCCAGCAGGCGGTGAAGGGGATTGTCCTGATAGTCAATAAGTGGGACCTGGCCCAGGACAAGAACGTAGCGGAGTGGGACAGGAAGATTAGAAAACAGCTCAAGTTTGTCGCTTACGCGTCGGTGCTGTATATTTCAGCCAAGTTGAGGCAGGGGATTGGGGAGGTCATGCCACAGGCGCATCAGGTATATCAGGAGAGGCTCAAGAGGCTATCTACGGCGGCGGTTAACAAAGTGGTTCAGCAGGCG
>SDBU01002548.1_pt1 | contig 24104 bp, 22 predicted proteins | sample 2277071 | NCBI WGS metagenome assembly SDBU01 (sample SAMN10397929, study PRJNA504765) | marine sediment metagenome | isolation source: marine sediment core GS08_GC12, 126 cmbsf | place: Arctic Ocean: Gakkel Ridge, Loki's castle | collected 2008
ACTGTAATCGGAAACCCTAACCACTAGCTTTGGTCATCCCCTGCATTTTCAACAAAAGTTTTGATCTTTCTTCAATAACGGACTTCCTAGCTGGTGAAGGAAACTCAACATCCTTTATGGTAAGAGCCTCACTAGCACACCATTTCACGCACTCAGGGTCCCCACCGCACAAATCACATATAAAAACAGTATCAACCTTGCAAATGCAGCGCTCTGCCTCTTGTTGGGCCTGAGCTACGGTATAACCTTGCTCCACCAACGGGGACACAGATTGCAGCAAAAGCAAAGTATTTACCCTCTTTAGACACACCCCAATTCTACCCCACCATCTTCTATTAGGCAATAACGTATTGACATTCGCCTGTGTGGTGCTATAATTATTGTCCCTACTATTATAGGAAGTGCGAAATGGCTGAATTTTCCGAAAGTATTGTTGAGCAAGCATGGAGAAGGTCCGGCGAAAAATACGAGTGCACAAGAAGCACGCATGGGCATAGCGGTAGATGCAATAAGCTATTGATGAAATGGATAGAAATGATAGGGGTGAAAAATACTGCTGGGAAGCTCATAGCAAAAGTGAGGTTCACCTTGATTTACTTTCCGACTGTGAGATTCTGTGTTGCGAATGCCATTATCCAACATTCTAATCTAACCCTCGTAAATTTTCGTCAATGATAAATAGAGAGCGCTTTGCGAGAAAAGCAAGGAATGCCAAGAATCTATTGGAACAAACAGGGCTAAGTGTCCAATGTTCCATTACCTCGTTTGAACATTGGGGGAAATGCAGATAAGGTCTTTGTCTATACCTGTCAGCCACCCCCCAATCCAGTGGGTTTTCTGGGGGTTGTTTATGCGATGGAATTGGGTAACTTACGTGCTTTGAGGGGATAGTTACCTAATTATTTAAGGACATATGGAGAAAGAGTTTGAAATCATAAATCATACGGCTGATGTGGGCATTATGGCCTATGGTGCCGATATGAATCAGGCATTTGCTAATGCAGCTAAAGCTTTGTTTAGCCTGATAACCGAGCTTGAGGATGTTGAAGAAGTTATGTATCGAGATATAGAGCTAACCGCTCCTGACCAGGAAAGCTTACTGGTGGAATGGTTAAACGAGCTTATCTATCTATTTGATGCTGAGAATATGCTCTTTAAGAGGTTTGATATTACCGAACTTAGCCAGACACAGCTTAAGGCTAGAAGCTATGGGCATAAAGTAGATAGCTCCAAGCATAAAATAAAAACAGGGGTCAAGGCAGCCACTTACCACATGCTAAAGGTTGATAAAGGTAATGGCTGCAAGGTTCAGGTACTGTTTGATATCTAGGGGAGGGGAAAATGGCAGCACCATGGCAAGAAATTGTTAAGAAGATAGATAACTACCGCTGGGAGATTCCCACCAGCTATAAGGCAGGCATGTTGGTGCCCGGCCTAATCTTTACCAGTGAATCTATGCTCAACCATATCTGGGAGGAGCAAGCTGCTGAGCAGGTAGCTAATGTGGCTTTTTTGCCCGGCATTATCGGTCATTCAATGGCTATGCCTGATATTCACTGGGGCTATGGCTTTCCCATAGGTGGGGTAGCTGCTACCAGAGTAAAGGATGGAGTGGTATCGCCCGGAGGTGTCGGCTTTGATATTAACTGCGGTGTCCGACTCCTGCGGACAAATCTTACCGCGGAAGAGGTAATGCCTAAAATTAAACAGCTAGTTGCTGAGCTTTATACCAGCGTTCCTTCAGGGGTAGGTTCCGAAGGCAAGCTGAGGGTGAGTGAAAAAGAACTGAATGAAGTCATGGTTAAGGGTAGCCGATGGGCAGTAGAAAAGGGTTATGGTGACGCCGAGGATATTATAGTTACTGAAGAATCAGGCTGTATGAAAGGGGCTAATCCTGAGAAGGTCAGTAGTAAGGCTAAAAAGCGTGGTATTCCACAACTGGGAACCCTGGGTTCAGGGAATCACTTTCTAGAGGTGGCAGTAGTGGATGAAATCTATGACCATGATGCTGCCAAAGTTATGGGCATCAGTGATGTTGGGCAGGTACTTCTCCTGATTCACACTGGTTCCCGAGGCTTTGGGCATCAGGTCTGTACCGATTATGTCGCCTTGCTAGGCAATGCGGTGAAAAGGTATGGCATCAACCTGCCCGACCGCCAGCTTGCCTGTGCCCCGGTGCAATCACCGGAAGGACAGGGCTATCTAGCAGCTATGGCATGTGCTGCCAACTATGCCTGGACTAACCGCCAATGCATCACTCACTGGACCAGAGAATCTTTCATCAAGGTCTTTGGCAAGAATCGGAGGGAACTGGGACTGGAGCAGGTTTATGACGTGACTCACAATATTGCCAAGATAGAGGAATACACAGTAAGTGGTAAGAAACATACCCTTTGTATTCACCGCAAAGGAGCGACTAGAGCTTTCCCGCCCAAACACCCTGACATCCCCCCTATTTATCAGAATATAGGCCAACCAGTTCTCATTCCCGGGGATATGGGGCGCTGTTCCTACATAGCAGTGGGTACAGAGATAGCTATGAAGGAGTCCTTCGGTTCCACTTGTCACGGTGCTGGCAGGATACAGAGTCGCTCTGCAGCTAAGCGTAGCCTTAGAGGTGCTGATGTTGCTCAAGCACTAGCCGCCAGGGGGATTACAGTTAAGGCAGGTAGCATGGCTTCACTGGCTGAGGAAGCCTCGGAAGCCTATAAGGATGTATCTGATGTAGTTGAGGTAACCCATAAGGCAGGCATCTCCCTTAAGGTGGTCAAGTCAGTACCTATGGGCGTAATCAAGGGGTAGAAGAATGTATTATAAAAACTGCGTTGCTGCAATAGGTCATACTCCGCTGTTGGAAATGAATCGAATGAGTCCAGATAGTAAGGCGAAAATCCTGCTCAAGCTGGAGGGATACAATCAGTGGCAACCCTTAATGTCTGAATGTTTCTGTCTCTTTTCTGCCAAATTAAGGAATCTACTATAACTCGGCTTGCAGAAGTGTTGTCGTATCCTGGACACCCTGAATACCGCGAACTTCGCCAACGATTATCTTGGTTAGTTCAAAGAGGGTCTTAGCTTCAGCGATAGCTATTGCATCCCACTGCCCAAACACGAGGTTTACATCCACAATTCCTGGAGTGGCGCGAATCTGGGACAGAGCATCAGATTCCAACCCTGGGATCAACTTGATAAGAAGATAGCCCTTTACCATCAAGCAGTATTATATTCTTTGGTTGTCTTGTTGGCAAGTGAATGGCACGTCCGGTGAGTTTAGGCTACCCTACTACAAGTCTCAGTGCCAGATTGACAACTCGGTGGTTTTAGGAATAAATATAGAGAAATAGCCAAGATTAAAATGTAAGGAGGCAATTAATGTTATCACAAGAGGTGAAAGAACGGTTTCGAACAGAGCCGGCAAGATTTATTGAGCGGGAAATTAAGACATTGACCAACACCAGCCCGGCTAACCGCATACCATTTATCAAAGATTATATTATCTTTGATGAGCCGCTGGTTAACTTCGCTGATGGTAATGACCCTATTTTTAGTGAATATAAGACCATTATTGCGCCCACCCATCTTACTCCCCGCGAAGCACTGGCTAAAGCCTATAATAAAAACCCGGAAGATATGCCGGCACGCCTTTCAGTGATAAGCTGGATTTTACCCGCCGTGGAGGAGACTCGTAAATCTAACCGTGCCGAGACACGTGTCCCCAGTCGTCTCTGGTCTCACACCCGCTACTATGGTGAGGAGTTTAATAACACAATGCGGAAACATGTGGTAGAACTCCTCACCGAAATGGGCTATCTGGCAGTGGCGCCGATGTCACAGCCCTATTTTAAGACAAATAGCAACGAGAAAGGACCTTACTCAAACTGGTCAGAACGGCACGTTGCCTATGCTGCTGGGCTCGGCACCTTCAGCCTTTCCGATGGCCTTATTACCGAGCGCGGCATTGCCCACCGCTGTAGTAGTGTGGTTACTGACCTGGTGCTGCCGGCAAGCCCCAGGACAGCCAAAGACCCATACTCAAACTGCCTGTTCTATGTAGACGCTAGCTGTAAAGCCTGTATTGCCCGCTGTCCGGCAGGGGCTATTACGGAGGAGGGTCACGATAAGATAAAGTGCCAGCAGTATCTGCGTGATATTGGTTACTCGGCAGCAGCGTTGAGGGACGGGTATGATAATGATAAGAGCGTAGCTGGCTGTGGGCTCTGCCAGACGAAGGTCCCCTGCGAATCCCGTATCCCGGCAAAGAAGCGGAAGAAGAAAACAGAATAGCACTAGATTGAAGCGTGGGTGGTTTTGGGGGTGAAAACATAATAGACAAAAGGTAGTAGCTAAGAAATATCATAAATAAATCACTTTATGAGTCAAATCCTAGGGAAAGATTACTTTGATTCTAATTCTAATATTCGTTTATTGACGATGTTCATACCTTCCGTTATTGCTTTTTTCATCTCTTCTAGTTTCTGTTTGTCGTCTGCAATAAAATAGGTCATTGCCAAATTGCCTGAATAAAAATGGCACCATCTATAGAAATCGTGAATCATATTTAAAGTGTTCCAGTCCTCATCTGTAAAAGAGGTATACCTTGTTACTTTCAGAAATCCAATTGCATCATCTCGTAATAGCGGGAAAAAGTCTTCCAATAAACTCTCTAGTTCCGCTTCTTCATTTTTATCCATTTTAAGACACTCTTCCATATTATTTGGTATCTTAATATCTCTGATTGCTTCTAAGAAATCGGTAACTCTTTCTAAATTGCTCGCTAATTCCTCACTGAGAGCAGCCAGTTTCTGAATATTTTCCATATTCCTATAATAATCAACAAGGAAATCACTTGTATGACGAAAATCCCACACAGGATTATCACTTTTATTTGGATATTTCTTAACATCTTCGATGACAATCTTAATATGATTCTTTAGATCTTCTAGGCCTTTGGGGGTATATTCATATTGAAATACATTATAATCATTGACATCGAACGGAATTTGGCTGCCCTTTGCTTTTACCATGACTGATGGTTTCTTAAAAGTATGTCTCACTCCTAATTCATACATAACATTTGGGTTTGAATCGGTTAAATCTGCGAATACAATAGAAGCACTATACAATTTCTCAATAATATCTTTTGTAATAGACCCCCTAGGCACCTTTGTCCTATGACAATCAATATCGAATACAGTCCACGCAGGGCTAAACAGTTTTTCAAAAATCTCGGTCCACTCAGCTTCAGTATGAGATGCTGATTTTGAAAATGGCATTATCACAAAACAGTCTTTTACTTCCATATTTATTTACCTCCTCTTAACCTATTTCACTACCTCCCCCCACACCCCATCCCGGTTAAAAAGCTCCACCAGCTTTACCGGCAGGAGCTTGTTAGTTAAGTCCTCATTGCTTTTAGTATAGACCTTTATGTAGTTGTCGGTGAGGCCGGACCAGACCCCATTAGACTGCTTCTCCCATAATACTGTCATAGTCTTACCCAGAAATTGCTGCCTGAAGTTTTGGGCGCTTTTTTTAGCTAAAGCCAGCATCTTCTGGCTGTGTTCTTTTTTGACCTTATCGTTGATTTGGTGGGAAAGCTGGGCGGCTTCAGTACCACTACGCGGTGAGTAAGAAAAGACATGAATGCGGGCAAATTCTAACTGCTGGCAAAGCTGATAGCTTTCTTCAAACTCCTCCTCAGTCTCACCGGGGAAGCCAGCAATAACATCAGTGGTGATGGCTGCATCGGGCACCATAGCCCTAATCAAAGATACTGCTCTCTGATAATCACTGGCGCTGTAGCGCCGCTTCATGCGCCTCAGCACCTCATCACTGCCACTTTGCAGAGATAGGTGGAAATGGGGACATAACCTCTTGTCATGCCATAGCTCAATAAGTTCGGGAGAGATTTCCTGGGGCTGGAGGGAGGAAAGCCTCAATCTGGTTACATTGGTCTCAGCCAGGATAAGTTCCAGCAAGCTCTTTAAACTAACGCCGTCATAATTATACGAGCCAATCTCGGTTCCGGTTAGTACCACCTCTTTATACCCATTAGCCACCCGATGCCTGACCTCAGCAACCACCTGGTCAGTGGGCAGGCTTTTCTCCCTTCCCCGCACCAGAGGCACCACGCAGTAAGAGCAAAAGTTATTACAGCCATCCTGAACCTTGATGAAGGCGCGAGTCCTGAGTGCAGGGTAATGATTAATAAACGAGCTCTCCGACATAGAGGTTGGGCTGCTCAGGTAACCAGATTCTTGCAGTAGTCGTAGTAAATTCGTTTTTTTATCGTTGTCTACGACAAGACCTACCCCCTCAATCTGAGCCAACTCTTGGGGCACCCGCTGAGCATAGCAACCAGTAGCCACTATTAGAGCGTCAGAGTTTCGGCGATGAGCCAGTCTGAGCAAGTGGCGGGATTTGCTGTCAGCGATATGAGTAACAGTGCAGGTGTTCAGTATATAGATATCGGCCTCATCTACCACTGATACCAGTCTATGACCCGCCTCAGCCAATTGTCTGGCTAAAAGCTCCGCCTCGGCTTGGTTGAGTTTACAGCCTAAAGTGTCTAAGGCAACTCTCATAGTCTTATTTTTACTCATCCCATTCAAGTAGGGTTTATTTACCGAAGGCAGATAAACAACTTCTCATTCCTAAATTGACTATCCGACTGGAAATACATTATACTAACCATACTCTTAGGCGAGCAAATTGAGGGGTGGCTTGAAGAGTAAAGTCCTTCAGGAAAACCACCTCTCTTTATGTGAAGAGGGAAGGGGAGAAGGAAAGCCTAATGAATAATTTTGAGGATAGAGTAGTGGTGACCGGGATTGGTATTCTGTGCCCACTTGGTCTGGATATTTCCACCACATGGGAAAATCTTATTACCGGTAAGTCTGGCATTGATTACATTACCCTCTGCGACCCCGAACCTCTTGAGACCAAGTTTGCTGGTGAGGTAAAGGGATTTAAGCCTACCGACTATATCAACCGCAAAGACGCTCGCCGTATGGACCGATTTGCTCAACTAGCAGTTGCTGCCAGCCTGCAGGCAGTAGAACACTCCGGAATCAAAATCAACTCTATGAACCACCACAACATCGCTATCGTAATTGGCAGTGGGATTGGCGGTCTAACCACTCTATTTGAGCAGGCCAGAGTACTATTAGAAAGTGGACCAAGCAGGGTGAGCCCCCTCCTGGTCCCGATGATGATATCTGATATGGCAGCGGCTCAGGTATCCATTATACTGGGAGTAAAAGGACTAAATCTCTGCACCACATCAGCTTGCTCCAGCAGTTCAGATGCTATAGGAGTGGCTTATGAACTTATTAAGCGGGGCGATGCCCAAGTGGCGATAACTGGCGGCAGTGAGTCAATAATCAACCCTCTAGGTATTACCGCCTTCAATGCCCTGAAGGCTATCTCAACCAGGAACGATAAGCCACAACTAGCTTCTCGTCCCTTTGATGCTGAACGCGATGGCTTTGTTATTGGGGAAGGAGCTTGCCTTCTCATTCTAGAAAGTCTTGCCCATGCCCAAAAGCGGGGGGCTAACATTCTGGTTGAGATTATGGCCTACGGAGCTAGTGCTGATGCCTTCCATATTACGCAGCCAGATGAGGACGGAGATGGTGCCGCTAGGGCAATGCAGCTAGCACTCGATAAAGCAGGACTGGCTCCTAACGAAATTGATTATATTAACGCTCATGGCACCTCTACTGCACTAAACGATAAGGCTGAAACTATGGCGATAAAGACCGTATTTGATGACCATGCCTACCGTGTTCCAATAAGCTCTACTAAGTCAATGACAGGACACCTTATCGGCGCTTCTGGTGCTCTTGAGGCAGTGATATGTACTATGGCTATCCAGCACAGCATTATACCACCGACGATAAACCTCACCCACCCTGACCCTGAATGCGATTTGGATTATGTGCCTAATGTAGCCCGCCAAGCCAAGGTTACCACTGCTCTATCCAACTCCTTCGGCTTTGGTGGTCATAATTCGGTTCTCATCTTCCGAAAATACAGCGAGGCATAAGCTTGAACCATAGCCGTTGGAATCTTCTGCCACCTGTTCCAGACAAGCATTGGCTCAAGACTGCAGGTTTCTCTTCACTGGTAGCGCAGCTTCTTTATAACCGTAGTCTCACTGAACCATCCCAGCTAGAATCGTTTATCGCCGCTGATGAGAGGCTATCAGGTGACCCTACCTTGTTGCCTGACATGCACCAGGCAGTAGCCAGAATTTACCAGGCTTTGCTTTCCGGTGAAAGCGTCGCTATCTATGGAGACTTTGATACTGATGGCATCACCGCTACTGCCCTCTTAGTCCAGGGGTTGTCAATGCTGAATTGTAAGGCTACCCCCTACATACCTCATCGCCTGACCGAAGGCTATGGACTTAAAACAGCCGCTTTAGAGAACCTATACCGACAGGGCATTAGTCTGGTTATCACCGTTGATTGTGGAATTACCGCCCTATCTCAGGTCAAGAGGGCGAAAAGAATGGGACTTGATATAATTATTACCGACCACCACACTCCCCCAGCCATAGTCCCACCGGCTACCGCGGTGATTAATCCCAAACTGCCTGGCTCAAATTACCCTTTCTCGGAGTTGGCTGGTGTCGGGGTAGCCCTCAAGCTTCTCCAGGCCCTATTCCAGGGTATTGGCAAAGAGAAGCAACTCAGTGAAATGATGGACCTGGTAGCCTTGGGAACGGTAGCTGATATGGTGCCTCTACTGGGAGAAAACCGATACCTGGTTAAGCAAGGGCTGAAATTGATTAGTGCCTCCCCCCGCCTTGGCATCAGGGAAATGATAACCCAGTATGGATTAAATATCGATAGCCTTGACACCGAAAGCATCTCCTGGGTCATAGCCCCACGCTTAAATGCCGCTGGCAGGCTGGAACACGCTATGAGCAGCTATAAACTGCTGATGACAGACTCACCACAGGAGGCACACGAGCTGGCTATGTGGCTGGAGCAAAAAAACGCTGAACGGCAAAGACTAACCGCCAAGGCTTTGGCTAAGGCTAAAGAGCAGGTATTAGCTCAGGGCATTTCACCACTATTAATAGCCGGTGATAGAGACTATCCCGCTGGCATCTGTGGGCTGGTAGCTAGTAGATTATCGGAGGAGTTCTATCGCCCGGCAATTGTCATCAGAACTGGCGACCAGATGAGTAGCGGTAGCTGTCGTAGTATCCCCGAGTTTAATATCATTCATGCCTTAAATCAGTGTAGTAGCCTCTTCTCTCATTTTGGCGGGCACTCTCAAGCAGCCGGTTTTAGCTTGGCGACTAGCAACCTACCTCGCCTGCAACAAACCCTTTTACAGTTGGCAACTACCCAGCTAGATGGGGTTGACCTTCGTCCCAAACTGGATATTGATGCTGAAGTTAGGTTATCCGACCTGGGTGGGGATACCTTCCCGACAGTGCAAAAACTAGCACCGTTTGGCCGTGATAACCCGGCACCTACCTTCCTCAGCCGTAGGGTAGAGGTTGTCGATTACCATACCATGGGTACTAACGGTGAGCACCTGAAGTTGAAACTAAAGCAGAATGACACAGTATGGGACGGGGTAGGTTTTAGATTAGGTGACCACCTGACCGAGGCATCCTCTCCCCTTGACATCGTTTACAATCTGGAAATAGACCGCTGGGGCGGAGAGGAAAGGCTCAGACTCAACATCCTCGACTTTGCGCCGGCTAGCTGAGACACAGGGGGACACACTACGTCATTTCGTGTACTTCTCAATCAAATCAACCACAAATCCTAGATATTTGGTAGCGTTCTCCTCAATCACTTCCTCAAGCACGCTAAACGTGCCGTCCAAAATCGACGCGAAAAATACATTCCGAGGGTCGCTCATGTCCCGCTCCTCCGCCCTTGCTTTAGCGATGAGGCGACGGGTCAAACCATGGTGAATCGGGACACGAACATCCTTGTAGAACTTCTTGGCAGCCTCTGCTTCGGCCGAATCCAGCACATCGCCGGTCAATTGGTCAACAATTTTACCGAAATACAAGCGTGGTCGTCCGTCTTCGGCCTCCTTTCTAAACTTGTTGAGCAATAGACTCGTATCTCCCCAATGGCTCGTTGTCGGTCCTGCAGACTGTAGGCGGTTAGTAATCAGCAACTCACGGAAGAATGTCTCTAGGAGTACGGATGCGACAGATACGGCAGCCAGCAAGAGGCCAGCTTCTAGACAACCCGTGACCTCCAGTGTAAAGTAGCGGCAAGCTCCCCCTTCGAAGGGCAGTACAGAGAACTTGGCAATGAGGTCCCTTATTTCAGCGCACTTGTCTGGCTCAAATTATTCTTCCAAAGGCCGAATCAACCGCAGTTCCTCCACTCTGGACAAGACATATTATGCAACATTGAATTCCGCTGAACAATCCGCCATCTTATTCACTGACGGAGGTTCAGTTACTTCTCTTTTGTCTTGCTTCCTTTCTCACGAACTAAGCCGTAGGTCAATAGGGCAAAGGGACCGCCAACCAGGGCAGCTATTGAATATGAATGCTTGCCTCATGAGGTCTTTCCTGAGTTAAGGTTAGGCTTACTACATGGTCGTCTGTCGGCGGCTGAGAAGGCTAAAGTAATGGGCCACTTTCGTTCTGGCGAGCTTGATATTCTGGTGGCAACCCCGGTGTTATAGGTTGGTATAGATGTCCCTACGCCACGGTAATGCTGATAGAGAGCGCTGATAGATTTGGCCTCTCACCACTGCACCAGTTCCGGGGCAGGGTAGGACGGGGACAGGAGCAAAGCTACTGTATGCTACTGGCGCAGAACCCTTCACAGGTAGCTAGGGAGCGTCTGGCCAGAAGCCGGCGAATGGAGCTAACCTCGTGTTATAATTTCGGTAGGAATAAGGGATACTGAATCGGCGAGGAGGGGATTGTGTCGAGGAAGTTTCGGGTAATTCTTGAGCCTAACGAGTCAGGCGGATATACAGTGATGGTTCCACTCACCCTCCTGTTCCATATTTATATTAAAATTAAGGAGACCTTCTATTTTTTAACCGTAACATAATTATGCTCAACTCAGCCTCCTGTTCTTGTTAGATGATTTACTTTCCTTTCGCAGGCATTAAAGCCTATTTAATTGAGAGTTTTTTCTCTGTTTCGCCGAGTGCTTTATCTATATTCTCCACTAGCCAGTCAGCCTCGCTCTTCGTCGTAGTGAGGGGTGGTGCGATACCAAGTATATTCCTTATACGCGTTCGGATACCTACTTTCGTCAGTTGAGCTGCCAATTCAATATTGAAGGGGTCGGTTGGCTCGTAAACCTCCTTGCTCTTTTTGTCTTTCACTAGCTCAACAGCTGCTAATAGACCCCTACCTCGCACATCGCCTATAGTGGGATGTGAGCGCAGATTCTCTAGCAAGTCAATGAGATAGCTCCCTACCTCCTCGGCGTTCTCTACGAGTTTCTCCCTCTCGATAATATCTATATTGGTTAGGGCAGCAACACAGCAGACAGGGTGCGCATTCCACGTGTAACCATGTTGAAAAGTTTCTGGCCAGCCAGGCTTGAACCGATCTCGAATCGACTTTCTAGCTATTACCGCAGCCATCGGCAAATATCCGCTGGTAATTGCCTTGGCTACGGTCATCAGGTCAGGCACAACATTATAATGGCCGTTACAGGCAAACCACTTACCGGTGCGACCAAAGCCACAGATTACCTCATCCATAATAAGAAGGACGTCATATTTATCGCAGGTGGCGCGTATCATAGGCCAGTATTCCGGTGGTGGTGGTATCACACCAGGGGCACCTGTTATCGTCTCTCCGATAAAGGCAGCTACCGTTCCTGGATCCTCACTCAAGATTTGTCTTTCAACATCCGTAGCACAGAGGAGGTTACAGCTGGGATAAGATAAGTCATACTCGCAACGATAGCAAAACGGTGCGGCTGAGTGTCTAACCCCGGGTGTCATCGGTTCGAAATATCTCCGGGAAAAGAAGCCAGGGCCGGAAATAGATTGAACTCCGGAGCCGACGCCATGGTAAGCCTTTCTTTTACTGATGATTTTATACTTCTTAGGATAACCAGCTAGGTACTGGTACTGTTTTGCAATCATATAAGCAGTATCTACAGCGTCACTGCCGTTGCTACAAAAATAAACACAGTCCAAGTCTCCAGGGGCCAAATTGGCTAATCTCGTAGCTAGTTTGACCGCCGGCTCTGTTAGATATTCCCAAGTGTTAACATAGCAAACCTTCTGCATCTGCTCGTAGACAGCGTCCGCTATTTCCTTACGCCCATGGCCGGCGTTAACTAACCATAATCCAGACATCAGGTCAAAAAAGCTGTTACCATCCACATCTATAATATGGGTCCCCTCCGCCCTGTCTATTATTGTTAGCATGTCTGGATTGGCCATGAATGGATCCCAAGCCTTGGCATGCATCCAGAAATGGTCTTGTGCCTCCTTAATCAGGACATCCTTTTCTTTTTTATTTAGTGATGGCATTTCTTACCCTCCTTAATTTATTGTCCCTTGGTCAGCCTTTCTAAACCCAACTCTGCTAAGATTGCGTTCAAAAGTTGGTTATTTTTCAGCTCACCTGAAAAAATCTACAACACTATTCCCCCCTTGTCAAGTGGGTATTCTCGTTCATATGAGCTGGTTACTCTGGACAGTGAGGAAGTCATACTGGCTCATGTCGACATTCACAGCCCATACCGGGTAAGTAAGTATGGGGTTAACATTGATGGGCTGGAGCAGGTAGGTGTTCCCGCTCTCCACAAGGCAGCCCAGCAGTGTGAGTTAGTCATCATTGATGAAATCGGCAAGATGGAGCTATTTTCGGCAAAATTCAGGGAGGCCGTTTCTCAAATAATCGACAGCGGGAAGAGGATTCTAGGAACGGTCATGCTCAACCCCAACCAGTAGGCAGATGCCATCAAACAACAGCCCCAGGTAAATTTGATAACTGTAAGCCGAGACAATTATCAACAGGTGCTAGAAGGGTTGCTCTGATGGCTAAAAGCCACAGAGTCCTACAAACTATAGTATAATGTTCCGTGACAACATTCTTAAAAGTGGAGGCTGAAATGCAGACGATTTATCTTACCCCTCATACCCATTACGATGCCGCCTGGGTTTTTACCAAAGAAGAGTACCTCCAGATAAACGAAAGAATCCTTGAGGAAGCTACAAAGTTGATGGAGACCTCAGAGTTTAAGTTCTCCCTGGAGCAAGCCTTTTTGATGAAAGAAATAGGCAAGAGGAATCCCAAGCTTTTCCAGAGGCTTAAGAAAATGATAAAAGCAGAGAAGCTTGAGATAGTCGACGGGCAATACTTTATGACTGACGTTATGCTGCCCGCGGGGGAGGTCTTGGTCAGGAATATACTCCTTGGGAAGAGGTTTTGTCAGGAGCAGTTTGGTATTGATATTCCGGTAGCCTGGACAGCCGATAGTTTTGGCATGAACGCTCAGCTTCCTCAAATCTACAAGAAAGCGGGATACAAGTGGCTAGCTTTTAGGAGGGGCGCTAGAACTGACATCAGGGAAAGTGAGTTCCTGTGGAAGGGACTGGATGGGACTTGCATTGTCAGCCACTGGTTCCCTCGTGGTTACCGGGCAGGGCTTGATATTGATAAATGGGAACAGTCATTTATTGACCTTAATAAATTTGCCTGCACCTCCAATATTTTAATGCCTGCTGGTAGCGGCTCCATGCCCCCCCAGCCTGAAATTGTTCCTGCGGTAGAGAATTGGAACCGGACCCACCCTGACATTAAGATGAAGATGGCTACCCCGAGGGAATTCTTCCAGGCCTTAGCGACTTCCAAGAAGACCATGGAGACGATAGAAGGCGAATTGTATGATGACAAACTTGTCAATGTATTCCCCCAGGTATGTTCCAGCCGGGTATGGATAGTCCAGGGCTCCAGAGAACACGAAGTTTTGCTTATTAACACTGAGGAATTTGCCACCATTGCCTGGCTTCTCGGCGCTCCATATCCTGCCGATGAGTTACGGGAAGCCTGGGAGAAAATTTCATATATTGCTAACCATGATATAATCACCGGCTGCGGTGTCGATGAGATTTATGAAGAAGTCAGGGAGATTTTCGTTACCCTTAAAACTAAGCTTACCAAAATCTTAATGGAATCCTTGACCTATATTGCTAGTAAGGTAAACACTGATGGTGGAGGTATGGTGGTCTTTAACCCTCTCCCCTGGCGGATAATGAATTATTGTAGGATGAGTCTAGATTTACCTGAGGGCAAGAAAGAAGAAGCCGGTGTAGAAGATAAAGCGGTCACATCAGTAATTACAGGCTTTGTCGCCGCTGTTCCCCCTCTGGGCTATAAGGTATATAACTTGGCTCCTAAAGAAGGGGGCACTATAAACAAGATAAAGGTTAAACGAAATGAAATAGAAACGGCCTTTTTAAAGGTGAAAGTAGATGAGAAAACCGGGATTATTGAGGTCTTAGATAAAGCGGGAAACCTTTCACTAAAGGGGAATGAACTGGTCATTGAAGATGAGGTTGGTGACCTTTATTACCATCGCAGTCGCTTCTCTCCCGAGTTGATAAAGAGCGAATCAGGGGGAGGCTTCCAGTATGGGAGCTTTAAGCCTAAGAGCTTTCGGATTGAAGAAGAAGCTTCAAGGGTGAAGGTGGTTTTTGAAAATGAATATTACTGCCTCACCTGGCCCTACCGGCTGAAGGAAAGATTCCCCCCGATGCTTTACAAATACAAAACATTGGATATTCGTAAAGAGGTAATAGTTTACGCGGATATCCCCCGCATTGAGTTTGTTACTAAGATTGATAACAAGTATCCTAATATCAGGCTAAGGGTCAAATTTGATACCGGGATAGACAGGAAGCTCTACTTTCGGCAGACACAATTTGGGGTTGTCTCCGAGCCTACCGAATATTTCTCCAAGGTAGTTGAGCACTGGGAAAGCAAACCCTCCAAGATACCTAATTTTATGAACTGGTTTGATATCAGTGATGGCCTGAGAGGGATAACCTTTATGAATAAGGGGCTGCCGGCAGTAGAAATAATAAAGGACTCCGTCTATATCACCCTACTCAGGGGCGTGTATGGGGTTTCCGCTGATGGCACGGCCGGGCCTTTTGTTCCGACGCCGGATGCTTTGGAGCTAAAGCCTTATACTTTTGAATATGCGGTGCAACTTCATGATGGGGATTGGCGGCAGGCCGAGATGTATAAGAAGGCGGAGGAATTTCACCATTTGCCTATTGCCATCCAGGCTGAAGGTAACGGCGATTTGGCTCCTGAGTTCTCCTTCATAGAAATTTCACCAAATAATCTTATCCTCTCCGCCTTGAAGAAAGCTGAAGACAGTGATGAGGTCATCCTGCGCTTTTTTGAGACTAAAGGAGAGCCTACCGAGGCTAGGATCGAAGTCTTCCGGGAGATTAAAAGATTGACCATGGTAGATTTACTGGAAAGGGAAGAAAAAGAACTGCCATTTACCAGGCTCGGATTTGTATTGGAAGTGAAACCCTTTGAGATAGTGACCCTAAAGCTTGAGTTTTAGGAGGGGAGATGGCGTGGTACTCCAGCTACCAGAAGTAGTTCAAGCACTCCTAGACCCTAAAGCCTATCCTGATGCTTCGCAACGGGTGGAGATGGTGCAGACCCAGATGTCATTTGTTTTCCTGACCGGTGACTATGTATATAAGGTGAAGAAGCCGGTAAATCTGGGCTACCTGGACTACACAACCTTGGACAAGCGCTACTTTTATTGTCAGTGGGAGGTTGAACTTAACCAGCGTCTTTGCCCTGATGTCTATTTAGGTGTAGTGCCAATCACCAAGAACAAGGGTGATATTTTGATAGAAGGTCGGGGGGAGGTTATAGAGTATGCCGTAAAGATGCGCCGTCTCTCCCAGGAAGCGATGATGAATGTGCTACTGACCAACAACCAGGTGTCAGTAGCTATGGTGACCAGCGTGGCACAAAGGCTGGTAGAGTTCCATCAGAGGGCAGAGACTAATGACACTATCAGTGCCTTTGGTGACCTTGATGCTATTACCACGAATACCGAGGAGAATTTCGACCAGACAATAAAATACATTGGCAATACTATTTCTCAAGAAAAATATCGGCGCATCAAAGCTTACACCAATAGTTTTATTGAGAACAATGCTTCTCTATTTCATAAGCGAGTAGCCGATGGGAAAATAAGGGATTGTCATGGAGACCTTCATGCTGCCCATATTTGCTTTACTAACGGCATCTGCATCTATGATTGCATAGAGTTCAATGACCGATTCAGGTATTGTGATGTCGCCTCAGAGGTTGCTTTCCTGGCTATGGATTTAGACCACTACGGGAAGGCTGACCTATCCCGGAGCTTCGTTGATGCCTATGTAGCTTTCAGCCAGGATAAAGAGCTAACCCAACTACTTGGTTTCTATAAGTGCTACCGGGCTTATGTCCGAGGTAAGGTGGAGAGTTTTAAACTTGATGACCCCCTTATCTCGGAGGAGGAAAAGAAAGAGATTCTGGCTGTCGCCAAGATGTATTTTGAACTGGCTGAGTCGTATATACGATGACGGATTTAAGATGAAAAGAAGATTATCAATAATAGCAAGCTTGGTGTTAGTGGTTTCCCTATTGGGGATGGCAGGCTGTGTTACTCCCCCACCAAGCGAGTCCAATTTCAATCTGATATTCAAATACGGTGTTATGGCAAGAAATGAACTAGACACATTCAAGGAAACCTACACAAAAGACATGATTGGTGATCCCTCCATTACGGTGAATCTATCTTTATCCAAAGAAGAGCTGGACAGAATCCATCAAAAGATGGTTGAAATTGATTTCTTTAGTTACCCAGACGAATTCTCCGTTTCTGTGCCTGCTGGCGGGTCTTTCGGCATGGTAACCCCACATTCCAGCTACTACTTTAAGGTAGAACACGATGCCGAGATTAAGGAGTTGAGGTGGGAGGATAAGATAACCAATGAAGATGAAAAGGCTGATACGCTAAGAGAACTCATTAAACTCATTAGAGACATTATTGAATCCAGGGAAGAATATAAGAAATTACCTGCTCCGACTTTAGGCTATATGTAAATTTATGAGTGAAACAATATTTATGATTCACGGCATGTGGGGTGGCGGATGGTACTGGGAGAATTACAGGGAGTTCTTTGAGAGGAAGGGTTATCATTGTATTACACCTACTTTGCGTTTTCACGATGTGGATCCGAAAGAACCTCCCCATCCTCAGTTAGGAACGGCCAGCCTGTTGGATTACGCTGAAGACCTTGAAACGGAAATCAATAAACTTGAAATGCCCCCTATCCTAATGGGGCACTCCATGGGTGGACTCCTGGCTCAAATCCTCGGCAGTCGAGGATTAGCTAAAGCCCTTGTTCTGCTAACCCCGGCGTCCCCGCGTGGAATTTTAGCGCTAAAACCCTCGGTCATAAGAAGTTTTTGGAGTGGACTAATGAGATGGGGCTTCTGGAGAAAGCCAATGCGGCAGACTTTCAGTGAAGCGGCTTATTCAATGCTGCAGCTACTGCCGGTTGAGGAACAGAGAGAGATTTTTAACAGGTTCGTCTACGATTCTGGACAAGCGGCATGTGAAATCGGATTCACTTTCTTTGATTCGAAAAGAGCGTCAAAAGTCGATGAATCAGGGATCACTTGTCCTGTCCTGGTTATCGCCGGACACGAAGACAGAATTACCCCTGCTTCTGTTGTTCGGAAAGTAGCTGATAAATATGGGACTGTCTCCACGTATAAGGAATTCTCCAATCATGCCCATTGGGTTGTCGGGGAACCAGGCTGGCAAGGGATTGCAGAGTATATATCTGACTGGCTAAATCAAGTTTTGAGCAAGAGCGGGTGAGGAAAAGACGAAGGTTCTGGCTATCGCCAGGAAGTACTTCGAGCTGGCTGAGTCGTATATAGAATAAAATGGATCGGATTGGGTAACACCTGGGTTAGTTCATAATTTATCTACATAGATATTATGTGCCATCTTCTCTTAGGTGAGAATGGATATGAAAAAGGATAAGCCAATAGCTCTGGAAGCCTGGGAAACTCTGGCCGAACGCTACGCAGCTCTTGCCGACTCCAAGGCTGAAAATGCCTACTGTGAACGTCCTGCTACACTCTCGTTGTTGCCCGATGTCAGAGGGAAGAGGGTCTTGGATGCTGGTTGTGGGCCAGGCTTTTATTCAGACTGGCTAGTCTCGCATGGTGCTGAGGTAGTAGCACTTGATGTCAGCCCTAAGATGGTTAAACTGGCACGAGAGAGGCTAGGAACACGGGCTGATGTTCGACAGGCGGACTTGGTTAGCCCCCTTGATTTTCTGGAAGATGAGTCTTTTGATGTTATCCTTTGCCCACTGGTATTGGACTATATTAAAGATTGGGAGAGCGTCTTCGCTGAGTTTTATCGGGTTATCCGCAAGTCCGGTATTCTCGTATTTTCGGTGGAACATCCCTTTATGAAATTCAGGGTGCATAGTGAGGGAAATTACTTTGCCACGGAGTTAGTCGAGTTTGAGTGGCGCGGCTTTGGCATCAACGTGCGGATGCCATCTTATCGGCGGCCTTTGAGTGCGATGATTGATGCACTTATCAACGCTGGTTTTCTGATGGAGCTGATGATTGAGGCTCGTCCAACAAAGGAGCTTCAACATAAGGACCCGGAGTCCTATGAGAGCCTTTCCAAAAGGCCGGGATTTCTATGTATAAGAGCGAAAAAGAAAAACCAAAGAGACAGTGCTGTATGATGGCGTGTTGGCAAGATACCTCAGGCATTTCAAGATGAGGTCGAACTTAAGCTGCTTTTGTGAAGTGGTCAATAAGGAGGCGGTAAGTTGAAAGAGTCATTTGTGGAATTTATGGAAAGGGAGTTGGGGACTGGTTTTTTACTTATCGCCTGTGGTCTGCCTGGCACGTATAAGACTGAGACGACTGAGGAAGTAGCCCGGATTAAGGGCTACCCCTTCCTTCGTAGCGACCTGATTAGATTAGAGGTGCTGAAAGACGAGGATATATTCGATGAAAAAGTCGCCTCGGATATGAGTAAACGGACCGCGGTCTATGATGAGATGTTCCGGCAGGCAGACGAGAATCTTAGAAAGGGTAACGGTGTGATACTTGATGCTACTTTCGTTACACAGTTATTGAGGAGACGTGCGGCTGAAATAGCTGCCAAACACAACCTGACCTTTGTCATCCTGCAAACAGACTGTCCGCAGGAGGTATCCATCAGGCGGATACTAAGCCGCACTAAAGAGAAATACGAATCGAACGCCCTAACAGAACAAGCCTACCTGAACAATAAGAAAAGGTTTGAAGCAGTGGATTTGGATGACCTGAAGAGCTTGTACCCGAACCTTAATATCATCCACCTTATAGTCGATACCCGGCACGACCTGCCTGAAGACTGGCGTATCATCGGTGTGGAAAAGAGATAAAAGGAATGAAAATAGACTTACACATCCACACCAAGACCGGTTCGGATGGTAATCTCTCTATAGAAGAGGTTTTCCAGGAGGCTAAGAAGAGAGACATCGATTTCATGTCGACAACTGACCATGATTCCATAGACTGCCAGGAAAGAGCTATCGCTCTGGCTAAAGAATATGGCATAAACTATATTACTGGTGTAGAATTAAACGTAACATTCCAGTATCACGATAAGTCTGTTTCCCTGGATTTCCTGGGATACCACTATGATATCGGTAATCAAGAGCTAAAAAGTAAACTTAAACTAGTAGCCGAACATAGGGAAACCAGGGCTCGGCAAATCTTGGAAAAACTGAATATTGAGTTCGATAAAGAGAACATTGCGAGGTTCACTGATGAAGACATCAAGAAGATACAGGATAGTGTTGATGGTGTATTCGGTCGACCCCACATAGCGAACTACCTGATAGAAAAGGGAATTGTCAGGGATAAGCAAGAAGCATTTGATGAATATCTAGTCAAGTGTAATGTGCCTAAGTACCCGCTTTCACTTGCTGAAGCATCAAGGTTAATCAGGAACGCCGACGGTATGCTGGTACATGCCCACCCCAGTGACCCGGGCGGGACATCCTTGGTGAGCATAACGCCTGCTTTAGACGAACAGACGAATATTATTGAAGAATATATGCTAGAATACATTGATGGTGTCGAGTGCTGGCATTCAAGGCACGATGCTAAAACTGCTGCCCACTACATTGAGTTCGCCCAAAAACACAATCTGCTTATGACCGGAGGCAGTGATTGCCATCAAAAACCAATTATTATGGGCATATTGAATATACCTGATTATGTGGCTGAGCAGTTTAGGCTGTAGATACAGATTTTTAGATAAATTAGGGGATAGATCATGACTTCGCCTAATGGGACCGCTGGAGGTGGTAGGCAGGAATCTCGCTGGCGGTCGATGCTCATCTCGCTACGTTATCCAGATTTCCGCCTGTTCTGGGCAGGTTCCGCAACTGAGCACTTCGGCGAGTTTATGCAGATGATGACCATCCTCTGGCTAGTGAATGAGATGACCCATTCCCCCTTCCTGCTAACCCTGGTAGGCGCTAGTCGCGGCTTACCCATGCTATTTTTCCCTATCCTCGGTGGTGTCGTCGCTGACAGGGTGAATCGTCGTAATTTGTTGATGGCTGCTTTAGCCACGGCTGCCCTGCTCTCTATTATTTTAGTGCTACTTGTTGCGACTGACTCCGTAGCCATATGGCACTTAATTGTCATCTCTGTACTGGGTGGTGTGGCCAACAGCTTTAACCATCCAGCAAGAGCAACGATTGTGCCGAACTTAGTAAGGAAAGAGCATCTTCTTAATGCCATATCTCTGGATACCTTTTCGGTAATGGCCATGCGGGTTGTGTCTATGCCTTTAGCCGGTCTTCTGATAAAATCTCTGGGGGTGTTGCCTATCTTTATTATAAGAGCGGTAGGTGTTGTCATACCGGTCTTCTTGCTTCGCTTTGTTAGGACCCCGCTTAAGCCCCCTGCCACCCCCAAAGAGCAGACGATTATACTTAATCTTACCGCGGGGTTCCGTTATCTACGCAGCAACACCATAGTTTTGTACCTGTTATTACTGTATGTTCTCCCTATGCTTGCCCAGAGTACGGTTGGCAATCTCCTGCCGGTGGTTGCCGATAATATTCTAAATGTTGGTGCTGTCGGCTATGGTTACCTTCGGGGAGCATCTGGGCTAGGGGCGGCGCTCACCCTTATTGTACTTGCTATGTTGACCTATTATAAGAATAAGCATAAACTACTTCCGGGTGCTGGAATTATCCTGGGAATGGTATTACTTGGCTTCTCAGCGTCACGGTGGCTCTTTCTATCCTTATCCTTGCTGGTAGTTATTGGAGGTATGAATGCAGTCTTCTCGGCAACAATTATAACTCTGGTTCAGGGGTTTATCCCTGATGAAATGCGGGGTAGGATAATGAGCTGGCGTGACATTGCCATGGGTCTAGGTCCTGTTAGCGCTATAGTATTTGGATTCATTGCCGAAAATACAGGGGTTCCGTTTTCATTGGGTTTACTGGGGGGTATGACTCTCTTGGTTTCCTTTTTATTGGTTGTATTTTTGCCTAAGTTTAGGAGCCTGGAACAAGAAAATTTTAGATAAGTTAAGGAGTAAGGATGGCTTCAACTAAAAACTATGAAATTAAAGACTCTTCCCTGGCTGAAGCCGGCAGGCAGCGAATTGAGTGGGCTTCTCGTGAGATGCCAGTCGTGAAGCTAATCAGGGAGAGGTTTTCCAAGGAGAAGCCTTTCACCGGCATCCGGATTTCAGGTTGCCTTCATGTTACTACTGAAACGGCGAATCTGGCTCTAGCCTTAAAGGAGGGAGGAGCCGATATTATCTTATGTGCTTCTAACCCCCTTAGCACTCAGGATGATGCCGCTGCTGCCTTGGTAGACTATGGTATTCCCACTAATGCCATCAAGGGAGAGGATGAGGCAACATACTATAGACACATTAATACGGCGTTGGATAGCAAACCCCAGCTTACGGTAGATGATGGTGCTGACCTGGTTACTACCCTTCATACCAAGCGCAGTGATCTAATCCAAGATGTCATCGGCGGCACTGAGGAAACTACCACCGGTGTCATTAGGCTCCGTAGTCAGGAGAAAGCAGGGGAGCTAAAGTATCCCATAATTGCGGTGAACGATGCCCAGACCAAATATCTCTTTGATAACCGCTATGGCACCGGGCAGAGCACTATTGATGGTATCACCCGTGCTACCAATATCCTGTGGGCAGGCAAAAAGGTGGTGGTTTGTGGCTATGGTTGGTGTGGGCATGGTATTGCCTTAAGAGCCAAGGGGCTGGGCTCGCAGGTAATTGTAACTGAGGTGGAGCCAGTCCGTGCTCTGGAGGCAGCTATGGATGGTTTTCAGGTTATGCCACTAATAGAAGCGGCTAAAGAGGGCGATATTTTCATTACCGTTGCCGGCGATAAAAATGTCATTGATAAAGCTCATCTCCAGGTGATGAAGGACGGAGCTATTCTGGCTAATAGCGGACATTTTAACGTAGAGATTAATATACCGGTTCTAGAAAATCTGGCTCATGGGAAGCGACGGATACGACCTTTCGTTGATGAATACGCTCTGGATAATGGGCGCCACCTGTATCTGCTGGGTGAGGGAAGGTTGATTAATCTGGCGGCGGCTGAAGGGCACCCGGCCAGTGTTATGGATATGAGTTTTGCCAACCAGGCACTGTGTCTGGAATACATTGTCCAAAACAGGGGAAAGCTTAAGCCTAGGGTTTACCAGGTACCTGAAGAAATTGATAAACAGGTGGCTCGGCTAAAACTAAACTCTATGGGTATTGAGATTGACACCCTAACGCCAGAGCAAAAGCGGTACCTAACCAGTTGGCAAGAAGGAACATAAACATAGAAAGGAGAAAAATGACCAATAGTTTTAAGAGCTCGCCCAAATATATGCTTACCTCGGAGTCGGTTACGGAAGGGCACCCTGATAAGCTATGTGACCAGATAGCGGATGCTATTCTGGATTCCATCTTGGACAAGGACCCGTATGGCAGAGTAGCCTGTGAAGTAGCCACAACCACTGGATTGGTAATTGTTCTAGGTGAGATTACCACTGATTGCTATGTGGATATTCCAAAGGTGGTGCGTGAGGTTGTGCGTGATGTAGGCTATACCTACCCTGAATATGGTTTTGATTATCAATCTTGCGGAGTGCTGAATTGTATTAAGGAACAGTCTGCTGACATTGACCTAGGTGTTAGTAAGTCGCAGGAAGTCAAGACAGGACAAACCACTGATGAACTGGATTTGGTTGGCGCCGGTGACCAGGGAATGATGGTTGGCTTTGCTTGTTCAGAGACTCCGGAACTGATGCCTTTGTCTATTTCCCTGTCACACAAGCTATGCCAGCGCCTGGCTCAGGTGAGAAAGAATAATATTCTAACTTACCTCCGCCCTGATGGAAAATCACAGGTAACCGTAGAATACAGTAATGGCATTCCTAAGCGGGTGGATAGTGTGGTGATAGGAGCTCAGCATAACCCTGATGTCAGTCGTGAGCAAATAGAACGGGACGTAATTGACAAAGTAATTAAGCAAGTTGTCCCCACTTCATTGATGGATGATAAGACCAAGTTCTATGTCAATGCTACCGGTCGGTTTGTCGTTGGAGGACCGGTATCAGATACCGGTTTCACCGGTCGTAAGATTTTAGTTGATAGCTATGGTGGGATTGCTCGACATGGCGGTGGTGCCTTCTCAGGCAAAGACCCGACCAAGGTTGACCGCTCGGCAGCTTACGCTGCCCGATATATTGCTAAGAACATCGTCGCCGCTGGACTAGCCGAGCGTGCAGAACTTCAGGTATCTTATGTTATTGGTGTTGCCCATCCACTCTCTGTATCTATTGAAACCTTCGGTACGGGTAAGGTTGACCAAGAGATCTTACTTGCCCTGATTAACAAACATTTCGACCTCAGGCCGGCAGCTATTATTCGGGACTTTGACCTGCGCCGTCCCATATACCGGCAGACGGCGGCTTATGGACACTTAGGTAGAGATGACCTTGACCTCCCCTGGGAAAAGAC
>SDBU01002549.1_pt1 | contig 24100 bp, 22 predicted proteins | sample 2277071 | NCBI WGS metagenome assembly SDBU01 (sample SAMN10397929, study PRJNA504765) | marine sediment metagenome | isolation source: marine sediment core GS08_GC12, 126 cmbsf | place: Arctic Ocean: Gakkel Ridge, Loki's castle | collected 2008
GCGCCGAGGATCGCCTGAGCATGACCACCCTCACCCACGGTGCAATCGATGTACGCGCCGCCGGGCCTCACCTTGAGGGCGGCGAAGACCTCGCCGACCATTACTGGCGTGTGGCGTGGCTCCATGTCAGGGATCTCGATCGTGTACGCTTCTCCCTCGACCGCGGTACTAGCTCAAAGGGTGGTACACTCGCCTTCTCGGTCGTTCTGAAGGCTGCGCCGCACCCCTCCGGCAAGGCGTGATACACTATGGGTGTTCACGGGACTGAGACAGAGGGGCATCATCACATCAAGTGTAGCCTTGCTTGCAGTCTCACAGAGGAGGACCGTTCCTCGCAAGGCAGTTCAACGTCTGTTTGAGACTTTTTCTGTGTTCGTGCGAGTCAAATGAATAGAGAGACACATGTTTTCCGTCTGGCGATTCTTACGATCAGCGATGCTGGGGCTAGGGGAGAGCGCGCCGACACAAGCGGGGACACTATAAGTGAAATGATGGCCCAGGCGGGATTCTGCGAATTGCACCGCGACATAGTGCCAGACGAGAAGGAGCTGATCTCCGAGAGACTGGCCGCGTGGTGTGACGGCGGTGAGGTCGATGTCATCCTGACGACGGGAGGAACGGGGCTGGGACCTCGGGACGTGACTCCTGAGGCGACCATCGCTGTTGTCGATATCGAGGTGCCTGGCATCGGCGAAGCCATGCGCATGCAGACGCTCAAGAGCACGCCCATGGCGATGCTAAGCCGCTCCGTTGCCGGCGTCAGATCGGGATGCCTCGTCATCAACCTCCCTGGCAGCCCAAAGGGGGTCCGCGAGTGCCTGGGAGTCGCGCTACCGGCAATCACTCACGGACTGGAAATGATCAAGGGATGGAAAGGCCACCCGTCCCACTAGGTCCGCGAATGCGTTTCCACGTGCTTACTCTATTCCCTGGGATGTTCGCAAGTCCCTTTGCCGAGGGAATCACGCACAGGGCACAGCAGAACGGGCTGCTCGATATCAGAGTCTGCGACATCCGCGCCTATACCCACGACCGGCATCGAACCGTGGACGACTACCCGTTCGGCGGCGGCGCGGGCATGCTGATGAAACCCGAGCCCCTGTTCGAGGCGGTTGAGGCGATTCGGAGCGCGTGGGGCATCGACGAGTCTGGGCCGGTGGTCCTGCTCTCGCCTCAGGGACGGCCCTTGACCCAGCGCGTGGTCGAAGGGCTGACTCGTAGCCGCGACGTGGTCCTGGTCTGCGGGCGCTACGAAGGATTCGACGAGCGAGTGCGCCGGCACCTGGCTACTGACGAGATAAGCATCGGCGACTACGTGCTCAGCGGCGGCGAGCTGCCCGCTATGGTGATCATCGACGCGGTATCTCGGCTGGTCCCCGGTGTCGTTGGCTCCATCGAGTCCACGCAGGACGACTCGTTCACAACGAGATTGCTCCAGCATCCTCAGTACACTCGCCCGGCTGAGTTCCGAGGGTGGCGTGTGCCCGACGTGCTGCTCTCTGGCAATCACGCGGAGATCGAGCGCTGGCGACGGCAGGAATCGCTTCGGCGGACCTTCGAGCGACGCCCGGAGCTTCTGGACTCCGTGCCGCTTTCGGAGGAAGACCTGCGGTTCATCGAGTCGTTGCGACGCGACGCAGAGCGGTAGATATCATGACCACCGACGTCTCGACACAGGTAGCACCCGAGGCCCGCTCTTGTGCGGCGCAACAAAACGTCTTGAGGGCGCGCAGGCTGCATCAGCAAATCGCAGCAGAACTGCGGAGCCGCAATCTCCTTCCTCCGCCGCAGGCGACAACACAGCGTTGGGGCGAGAGAACGCCGTGAATGCAAGACCGTTCATAGCGATCACGATGGGCGACCCCGCGGGGATAGGCCCGGAGGTAACCGCCAGGGCCTTGATGGACGGGCGTACCTACGAGGCGTGTCGCCCCATCGTGGTCGGTAGCGCCGCCGTCATGGCCGACGCCCTGCGGTTGGTCGGCGCCGCTGCATCAACCCGCCCCATACACGCCGTGGAGGAATCGCTGGGGCAGCCGGGGACAATTGACGTGTTTGACGTGGGCAGCCTGGATTGTGCGGCTGTAGATCAAGGCGTGGTATCGGCGGCGGCGGGCAGGGCATCGGTTGAGTGGGTCCTCAAGGCAGGAGAGCTGGCGGCTTCGGGAGAGGTGCAGGCGATGGTGACCGCCCCCATCAATAAGGAGGCATGTAGGCTCGCTGGCTACAAGCGCATCGGCCACACGGAGATCTTGCAGCGGCAGAGCGGCGCTGAAGAGGTCGCAACGATGCTCGTGGCCGACGCCCTGCGTGTGGTGCACCTGACAACCCACCGCGCGCTGCGTGTGGCCTGCGACTGCGTGACCAAGGCCAACGTGCTCGCGAAGATCATGCTGACTCAGGACAGCTTCAAGCGATGGGGATTCTGCTCTCCGAAGATAGGCGTGGCGGCCCTGAATCCACACGCTAGCGACGGGGGCCTGCTAGGCGACGAGGAGGAGGTCCACATCGCCCCTGCCGTGAAAGAGGCCCGGTCCCTGGGTGTCGAAGCCTTCGGGCCGGTGCCGGCTGACATCGTCTTCAACCAGGCGATCGACGGGAAGTACGATGTGGTCCTGGCGATGTACCATGACCAGGGTCACATCCCGATCAAGGTACACAATTTCGAAGGGAGTGTCACCGTGAATCTCGGGCTGCCATTCATCCGCACGTCTGTTGACCACGGGACAGCCTTCGACATCGCGGGCAAGGGAGTGGCGGATCATCAGAGCATGCTGGAGGCGATCAGGGTTGCAGTCGCCCTGGCAAGGAATGGCCGACTCCAATAGAGTAGAGGGTGTAGGGTTTGGGGTCTGGGGTTCGGGCCGAGCCGGCAGGTGAAGAGGTGATGGTGAGGCAAACCCGTGAGAATCAGGTTGGCAAAGTACTAGCCTGAGCGGAGGAACAATGCGAATATCTTTCGTAGGTGGAGGCGTGATGGCCGAGGCTATGTTGGGCGGTATCCTCGAAGCCCGCCTGGCCACGCCAGGGGACGTCAGAGTCGGCGAACCGGTAGCCGATCGGCGCGCCTATCTCGCGGACAAGTATGGCGTAGGGGCCCACGCGTGCAACTTGGACGTGCTGGAAGGCGCCGACCTCGTGATCTTGGCGGTCAAGCCTCAGAACCTACCCGAGGTGATGGCCGAACTCGGCCCGGGCCTGAACAGCGAGCACGTCGTGCTGTCCATCGTGGCGGGCGCCCGCATGAGTACGCTAGTGGACGGCCTGGGTCACGCGGCAGTCGTGAGGGTCATGCCCAACACGCCAGCGCAGATAGGGGCAGGCATGACCGTGTGGACCGCGTCCGCGCAGGTTCCCGAGGAGAAGGTCGCCGCCAGCCGCGATATACTGGCTACGCTAGGCAATGAGGTGTTTGTCCCAGACGAGAAGCTGATGGACATGGCTACGGCACTCAGCGCCAGCGGACCCGCATACGTCTTCCTCTTCATCGAGGCGCTGATAGACGCCGGGGTCTATCTGGGAATGCGGCGCGACATGGCGCGGAAGCTGGTCCTTCAGACGGTGCTGGGAAGCGCCAGACTGGTGCAGGACTCGGGGCGGCACCCGGCCGAACTCAAGGACATGGTCTCCTCGCCGGGAGGAGGAACGGTCGAGGCGCTCATGGTGTTCGAGCAGGGCGGGTTTCGGGGAGTCATACTCGAGGCGGTCGCTGCCGCCTATAGGAAGTACGAGGCGCTGGGGGAACCGAGTTGAGCGAACTGTTGGTCACTTACGTCACCTATCTTGTATACGCTTTGAACCTCGCCATCTTCGGTAGGGTTGTCATGTCGTGGGTCTCTCCTAGAGGCGACGACCCCATCAGCTCAATACTGTACCAGGTCACCGAACCCATCCTGGCGCCCATACGCCGGGTGATGCCCTCTATGGGAATGTTCGACCTGACCCCGATGGTGGCGCTTCTCCTGCTCAACTTCGTCATACTCCCGGTGCTCCGGGCTGTCTTGTAGGTCCCAACCGAGCCATCACGGACCGTGCTTCGAGGCCCGCTACCACAATCACCTTGCTTCTCGTCCTGTGGCCGCGCAGTATGCGTACGGCGCTTTTGGGCACGCGCAGCCGTTTGGCAAGAAGAGATAACGCCGCATCATTGGCTTTGCCTCGATCCGGCGGAGCGGTAACGAAGATCTTGAGCCTCCCCCCCCCATCTGCAACGATCTCGTTCCTGCTCGACTTTGGCTGCACCCTTATCGCTAGCCGCGCGCCATCCACATCCACTCTCCTCCTACCTGAGCAATCTGGGGCCCAGCGCGCGAGTCTGGCAAGCGCCTTCCCTCAAGCTCCGGGCGCTCAAGCGCCGGTAGGAGCGGGCTGTGTGTTCGCCCAATCCGGTCAGACACACGGCGCCTCTCCTCACAAATCACGATTGCTTCCACCGGCACGACGGTCCGGGCGCCGCAGGTAGCCTCCACAACTGCGGGCGCCTCGCTCTGCACAGAGCATACCCCGAGGTCGTCGTGGAGGCCAAGCGGGCGCCTGAAATGTGAGCTCAAGTTGTGAAACGCGACGAAGGCGACCAGCACGGCGACAAAGGCGTAGGTGGCCTTCTGAGTCATCCTGCCCTTCATCCACGCCAGCAGCCAGTCCAGGGCGAGCCCGGCGGAGGCGAAGACCGCTGGCAGAGCCACGATCAGACGCCCGGGCATCCCGGGCTCCCGGGTGAGGCCCACGGCCACTACGGTGGTCGCGATCATCGCCCATAGAAAAAAGTGTCTCCGTTCCCTCCAACGCCATAAGCCCACCAGCAGTCCCAGGACTGTCAGGAGCGCCGTCACAGGGTCCAGCAAGCGGCTATGCGTCTCTCCTTCCGCTTCTTCCCCGCTCCGACTCCACAGCAGCACTCGTGCGCTCCTGACGATGTTGGCGAGGGCATGTCGAGACTGCTCGGTCACGCCGGGGAGCTCCTGATACTCTGGTGTCGAGGACAAGGCAACGGCCCGCGCCTGTTCGACAATCTTGCCCGGATTGGCCGCCAGGAATCCCAGGTAGGGGAAGGCCAGAATCAGCGCCGGAATGAGAAACATCAGGCACCTGCGCCATACGACCCCCACCGGGTACTCACCAGCCAGGAACTCTCGCGCCCACAACAGCGCTACTACCACCGCAAATATGAAGAAGGCGTTGTAGAAATAGACGCCCGCGCCGAACGCCAGCCCGGCCAGCACCAAGAGCCGCCGCTGTCTCGCGAGGTCGACCTTCTCACTGAGAGCACTCAACAGGAGGCAGGCTGTGACTAGCTCCACCAGCGGCAGGGCGTTCACTGGTGTGGCCAGCCTGCTATAGCTAAGATGCCACACGCTCAGCGCCATCAAGAGACTCCCCAGCACTGCGGCGCGACCCCCAAACAGAGAACGGCAGAAGAAGTAGAACGCGCCGACACCGGCCAAGCCCACCAACGCAGGTACCAGTCGGAGGCTCGCGGTCCCCGCGCCGAAGAGGTGGACCCATCCCCCTATCAGATACGAGAAGCCCGTAGGCTGGCCGTTCGTCGTTTCGGACAAGACCCCGATCCAGCCCTGATCGATCACCATTAGGGCCGTTTGACGAAACGCGGCCTCGGCGCTGTGGAGGTCGGGAGGGATGCTGCCGAGCTTGAAGAACCTGACGAAGACAGCGACGGCAAACGCCAGCGTCACGGCGACGAAGATCGGCGCGCTGTAGTGGGGTACGTGGGGAGAGGGAGGCGCAGTTTCGATAGCTGGGGGTCGTCGGGTCGGGTAGGGGGCAGCACGTGCGGCCTGCGGTTGCGCGGCCTCCACGGCCTTGTCAACCTGCGGGACCGGCAGACGCTCGGCAAGGAGCGTCCCGCATTGGTTGCAGAAGCGCTGTCCGGCGGGATTGTCGGCGCCACAGGAGGAACAAGGCGCCCCCTCGGGCAGAGGCCGGCCGCAGCCGCCGCAGAAGGCCGCCGTCAAACGGTTCTCCCGACCGCAGTACGCGCAGTCTAGGGGCAGCCTGGCCTCCTTTCGAGCGCAATGCTACTGAGCATAGCTCTCGCGCATCTCGTGCCACTCACCCACATTGAATCCTGGCCTCCCGGCCTCGGCCTCGGCCATTTGCAGGGCCTGCCACCGCTCGAATTCCGAGACCTCCACAGCCGGCTGGCGCATGTCGGCGGTCTGCGGTTGCGCCATCCAATGGAAGTAGCCCGACACGTTGATGTAGGCGATAGCGAGTAGCGCCATCACGATCGCGGCCCGAAGCGCGAACCGACGCACAATCGACAAGCCGAGGAGCCAGTCCAGACCCAGCCCAACGAACAGGTAGAAGAACGGCGCCGCGCCGACCGCTCTCGCCGCGTCGGGCGTCCCGGTGCTGAGTACCTGGACAGCGAAGACCATCACCAGGAGCATGACCCACCAAAGGGCGGTCTGCCGCAAGCGTACCAGAGACACGGCCAAACCCAGCCACAGGAGCACCCCGGTGAACGGGTCCAGCGCGGTCCTACCGGGAGGAAGATAGCGGGAATTCATGCCTCCGCTGGGTCCGCCCACGTCCATCAGGAAGAAGTTGTTGACGGTGCGCCACACCTGGGCGGCCAGGATTCTGGGTAGACCTGAGTCTCCCCGATAATAGTCTGCGGTGTTGAGTACGGAGACCGTGTCGGTACGGCGATTGAAGTGCTGCCAGTCGTCGAGCGCTGTCTTCATCTGAGGCGCGAACAAGGCCGCGCACACCGCTACAAGTAGCGCGTACCCAATAAGCACGCGCCTGCGGTCCTCTTTCCGAAGCACAAGCGCCACCGGAAGGTAGAGGACGATGGCGACGATAATCGCTCGTCCGGTCATGTGGCCGTAGAGGCCCAGCGCCGCGAATAGGCCGGCGGCGGCATACAGGCGCCAGCTACCTCGCCTCGTGGCGAGCCCGAGCGTCAGAACGGCCAGGAGCGCGTATAGGGCGACGTGCACGTTCTCCCAACCACTGCGGGAGAAGTGGAGGTACCATAGGCTCGTCCCCAGCAGCAACGTCGCCAACAGGCTGGCCGCCCTGGAGAGAGACTGCCGGGCAACCAGGTAGAACACGATCAGCGATAGGACGCTCAGCACCGCGCTGGCCATACGCATGCCAACGATGCTCTCGCCGAAGACCCTCATGAAGCCTGAGATGACGTATGTGCTGAAGGCCGGCGCAGGCTTCCAGTCGAGCCCGAAGATCCCTGGCCCCTGGCCCGCCAGTATCTGGTAGACCACCTGAAGGTTGTCGGCCTCGTCCGCAGTGACGTTTGGGGGCACGTCGGTCAGGGACACCAGGCGGAGCGCCGCCGCCAACACGACGATGGCTACCACAGCCACCGTGGTCTTCGTGACCAGCCCTGGCCGGCCTAGATGCGCCGAGACGACGCGCCTGACGGCTGAGGGGTCCACTGCCGTTCCCGCCAACCGTGGAATCCGGAGCGCTGCGGGCCAATGGGCGGGCGCCCGGGATTCCGGCAAGGCTGGCCCCTCGGGTCGACCGAAGGCCCTGGGATCGACCGGTCTTGACGTGGGCGCGCCACATGCGTCGCAAAACGAGTTCTCCTCCGGGTTGCTGGCGCCACAGGCGGCACACACGGAATCGAAGTGCAAGGCACGGCCACATTCGCCACAGTACCGGGCGTCAGATCGATTGTCGTATCCACACCACGCACATTTCACGTCTTCTACCTGCGAGTAAGCGGAGCGCTCAGCGTCAGTGGCCGGGCTACCGGAAGGAAGGGAACCAGTCGTGGTCGGTTCGACGGGTTGGAGCGCGGCCCCGTACCTTGCGCGGCGTGCTTGCGTCACCGCCCCGCCGTCAGGAGACTCTCAGGTCCCCAATTGCACTCGGGAGGCGGCTGCCTAGTCCCCTGTAGCCCCTTCTTCAGATGTTCAGAGAGAGAATCGTGATTTGCATAGGCCCCGACTCGTCGGCGCTGCGATTGGGCGAACACACAGGTTCGCCCCTACCCCGAAACATTGCCTGAACATTGCCTGAACGTCCATGACTCCGATCCGGACGAAGGCGCGGGATACTTGACGGCGTTCTTCTCGATTTTCGTCAGGACCGCGCTTTCCAGGTCCACCTGGAGAATGTCGGCTAGCCTCAGCAAGTAGATGGCGACATCGGCCAGCTCGTCGCGAACGTGTCCCATCTGCTCTTCCGAGTTCCTGACGGCCAGGGACTCCTCGGGAGTGAGCCATTGGAATATCTCCATCAGCTCCGCAGCCTCGCCTGCCAGAGCCATGGAGAGGTTCTTGGGCGTATGATACTGCTCCCAGTCCCTGTCTCGAGCGAACGCGCGCAGCCTCTCTTGAATCAGCCCTACGTCCAACTGGGTCCCTCCGTATGACCTCCGGCTATTCCAAGACCGCCCTTCGACCCTGTGCAGCTTCAGAGACTCTACCCCCATAGACCCCTCACTGGGGTATGTACCGTATCTGGATACTGTTGTATCCGTTCGCCCTGTCCGATGATGCTTTCCCGACAAGTCGAGGATCCTCGATAGCCCCGGTGTATCGGGGCGTATCGGAGAGCTTGTCGAAGGGCTGCCCGCCACGCATCCCGGTCATGGTTCGACAGGCTCACCACGAACGGGAGACACTCCATTACTTACCCCAGTCAGCATAGGCACAGCAAGTATCCGTGGCTTTCTCCGGAGGGGTCAAGACAGGACACGCGGCATCTGCTGTGCTCCGGGCCAAGCGCGTCACACTTGGAGGGTCACCTCTCCGGCCACGACCGTGAGGCTCGACCCATCCGGCGTGGTCAGTACGAGGTTGCCCTGCTCGTTGACGCGGTCTGCGCGGCCCTCGAATAGCTGCTCGCCCCACCGCACCTGGACGGTCCGTCCCAGGGTCTCAAGCTGTGCCGCCCACTGCTCGGTCAAGGAGCGGCCCGTCTTGACGGCTTCATAGAGGTCATCCAACTCTCGCAGCAAGGTTCGCAGCACCCGGGTCCGGTCCAGTCGCCGGCCGGTTTCCCTGTACAGGCTGGTGGCGATACAGGCAATCTCCGGCGTCTCGGACGGGTCCAGATTCACGTTTACCCCGATGCCCACGACTGCGTGCCTTGGTTCCCCCGATTCCACAGCGGCCTCAATCAGGATGCCCGACACCTTCCGTCCGTTGAGTCTCACGTCGTTGGGCCACTTGACGGTTGGCGCCAGGCCGGTTGCCTCTGCAACGGCAGCCGACACCGCCAGCGTCGCGGCCATGTTGACGTAGCACAACCGGTCGGCCGTCGGACGAAGGACCACGGAGAACGAGAGGTCCTGGCCCGGCGACGAGACCCACGAGCGGTCGAATCGCCCCCGGCCGGAGGTCTGTTCGTCCGCGATGACCACGGCGCCCTCTGGCGCGCCCTGCTCGGCAAGCCTCCTGGCCTCGTCCATGGTGGAACCCAGCACCTTGTGGTACAGGATGCGGCTCCCTACGAGGCGGCCAGAGTTCTCTGCCTTGAGATAGGCGATATCGATGTCTTCTTGGTTCAAGGGGAGGCCGCCAGTCTGCCGAGATGCTGACTGGCAGGATAATACTTGTGGGCCGCAGAACTGTCAAGGAAGAGCCTCCCTATGCCAGGGTCTCCCAGTCATCGCCTGGCGGGGCAAAGAGCCCGGTTGTATCACCGTCAGGTGAAACGCCATGCCTGCCCCGAAAGGACTCCTTGACCCCCTTCGCGGACGGTGTACAATCGTTGTGATCGACCCGCCAGCAGGCGGGCCTGCCCATGTCGAACACGTGGCTCACCAGCAAGGAAGAAAGAAATGACCTACGACCTGTTGATCAAAGGGGGTACCGTAGTGGACCCCTCACAGGGACTGAACGCAGTCCGGGACGTGGCTCTTTCCGAGGGGAAGGTCGCGGCGGTGGAGGAGAGTATCGCCGAAAGCCAGGCAGGTGAAGTGGTGGACGCGAAGGGCCTGATCGTCACCCCCGGTCTTGTAGACCTTCATGTGCACACCTTCTGGGGCGTTTCCCACTTTGGCATCGAGCCGGACACCGCGCACATCTCGAAGGGGGTCACCACCGCGCTGGACGCCGGCTCGTCGGGGGCAAGCAACTTCGCCGCCTTCCGCCGATACGTGCTTGAGCGCTCAGACACGAGGCTGCTGGCCCTGCTGAACATATCCTCGATAGGGATGATCTCACCGAAGATCGGGGAACTGGAGGATCTCCGCATGGCCGATGCTGAGCAGGCCGTCAAGGTCGGTCGAGAGAACCGCGACTACGTGCTGGGCATCAAGGCACGTCTGTCGAGGGCGATCGTGGGAGACCACGACGTCGAGGCCATGAAGCGCTCCCTTGATGCGGCGGAGGCTCTTGGCGGGATCGTCATGGTCCACGTGGGCGATACCAAGACCCCGATGGAGGAGCTTGCCGCGATGCTCCGCCCGGGCGACGTTGTGACGCACTGCTTTCACGGCCACCCACACGGCGTACTCGATGACGCCGGGCGGGTTATCGACGGCATCAAGGATGCCCAGCAACGAGGGGTCGTGTTCGACATCGGCCACGGGAAGGGCAGCTTCTCCTTCGACATCGCTGAGAAGGCCATCTCCGGGGGGTTCTTCCCAGGCAACATCAGCAGCGACCTGCACGTCTACAACATCGAGGGACCGGTGTTCGACCAGGTGACCGCCCTTTCCAAGTTCATGTGGCTGGGCATGTCACTCTATGACGTGGTCAGACTCAGCACCGAGACCACTGCCCGCACCATGAGAATGGGCGACAGGGTGGGTACGCTGAAGGTGGGTGCGGACGGCGACGTCGCCATCCTTCGGCTGGAGGAAGGTCGGACTACCTTGACCGACTCTGTGGGGAGGTCGGTCACTGCGCGTCAAAGGCTGAGCCACGTGCGTACGATCAAGAACGGGCGCGTGTACCGTCCCTGGCTGAGATAGGGCTCGTGGCGCCGGTATGAGCTTGTCAGGAGAAGAGGAATGACCTACGACCTGTTGATCAGAGGGGGTACGGTTGTGGACCCTTCCCAGGGGCTGAACGCAGTCCGGGACGTGGGTCTGTCCGACGGCAAGGTCGCCGCGCTGGAGGACGCTATCCCGGAAGGCGAAGCAAGTGAAGTGGTGGACGCGACTGGTCTCGTCGTCACCCCAGGACTGATCGACCTCCACGTGCACGCATATTGGGGCGCATCCCGTTTCGGCATCGAGCCGGACATCGGCAACGTCTCCAAGGGCGTTACCACGGCGGTGGATGCAGGCTCGTCGGGGGCGCGCACCTTCCCTGGCTTCCGCAGGTATGTGATGGAGCGGGTGGACACCCGGCTGTTTGCCCTCCTGAACATCTCCTCGATGGGGATGACGCTGGGCTACGGTGGACTCGAGGACAAGCGCTGGGCCGATGTCGAGGATGCCGTTCAGGCCGGTCGAGAGAACCGCGAGTATGTGCTCGGCATCAAGGCGCGGATTCCGCCGGTGTCCCATGACGACTACGTCGATATCCTGAAGAGGGCGCTGGAGGCCGCGGAGGCCATCGGCGGTTTCCTCATGCTCCATCTGGGTGGCACAGCCATACCGGTGGAAGAGCGCCTCTCGATGCTCCGCCCCGGCGACGTGCTGACCCACTGCTTCCGTGGCGCCACCGCGGGCGGCATCCTGGATGACGCTGGGCGGGTACTAGACGGGGCCTGGGAGGCCCGGGAACGGGGGGTCGTTTTCGACGTCGGCCACGGAGGAGGCAGCTTCTCGCTCGACACCGCAGACAAGGCGATGTCCCAGGGATTCCCGCCCGACAACATCAGCAGCGACCTTCACATCGGCAACTACGAGGGCCCGGTCTTCGACCTCGTGACCACCCTCTCCAAGTTCATGTGGCTGGGGATGTCCCTGGACGACGTGATAAGGCTGAGCACCGAGACTACAGCCAGGATCATCGGGAAGGGCGATAAATTGGGGACGCTGAAGGTGGGGGCAGAGGGAGATGTCGCCATTCTGAGGTTGGACGAAGGCCGGTTCACGTTGACCGACTCCGGCGGCAGGTCGGTCGAAGCGCGGCGAAGGCTGAGCCATGTCCGGACGGTGAAAGGCGGCCGCGTCTACAGGCCGTGGCTCAGGTAGATATCGGCCATAGGCATCCAGGTCATGTTGCGGGGTAGGGGCGAACCTGTGCAGCCTGTCTCAGAACTGGCTTCGAACGGGCGTCTCTACAAAGGCGACTGCGATCCATTTTCACGGCAATTGCAGGTTGTGGTGGGTCTCCAAATGCAATACATACCCCAGTGAGCCCCCAAGGGGAGAAGGGATCTATGAGACGCGCTCTGTGTGTTCGCCCAATCGGGGCCCCTGCGAATCGCGATTGCCTCTTCTGGTGCGTTCTGGCGGAGGGGTATCTACCGAACCAGGTGTCCGGCAAACCACCGAACGATCCGGCGGTCATGGTCCAGCGTGTGGTTCCGCTCCACGAAGCCGTGCGGCTCCCTTGGATAGACCACCAATTCGGTCTCAACCCCCAGGTCCTTCAGCGCCCTGTAGAACAGGTACGCCTGCTCGACGGGCACGTCCTCGTCGGCCTCGCCGTGCAGGATCAAGGTCGGCGTCTTCACACGCTTGACGTAGGTGATGGGGGAGAAGTCTCTGTACGTGCCGTCCGGGTCCCAGGGATCGGCGTCGCCGTAGTGGATGGGGTCCCAGTCGCATAGATAGGACTTCCCGTGGAAGCTGCGCCAGTCAGAGATGCCCGCTATCATCACCCCTGCCTTGAACCGGTCGGTCTGCGTGACCGCCCACGCTGTCATGAAGCCACCGTAGCTCCCACCAGAGATGCCCAGGAGACCCGGGTCTGCGATGCCCTGCTCCACGCAGTAGTCGATCCCGGCTTGAATGTCTTCCCAGTCCTTGCCGCCCATGTCCCCGATGTTACTCTCGGCGAACTCAAGCCCCCAACCAGTGCTGCCTCTCGGGTTGGGCAGGAACACGGCGAGGCCGTTGGCGGCTAGCAGTCCGAAGTATCGATACGCGGGGTAGTACCGGTAGGCCGTCATCCCCGTGGGCCCGCCGTGTACCACGGTGACCATCGGCGCGGCCCCTGCGGCTGCTCCCACGGGCCGGATCAGGAGACCCTGCATCTCCCAGCCGTCGGCCCCTTTCCAATGGAGCGTCTCCGTAGCCCCTATCTCGAAGTCGACGGCCTGTGGATGGAGTCGGGTGAGCCGCGTCCACTCAACCCCACCCGCGTTGCGCTTGGCCAGCCACACGTCCTGTGGGCTCGACTCGTCCTCTCGGACCACCGCCAGGTTCCCCTTTCGGTCCATGCTGAAGGTAGTGCTGACATCGGAAAAGCCCGCGTCGCCGCGCCAAAGGGAGGTCCGCTCGCCGGTCGCGACCTCTATCTCCGCGATGCCATATCCGCCTTGCTCCTGGGCAACGGTGACGAGGCGGCTGTCGTCCACCCAGGCCAGGGCGTTGGCGCTGGCCACGTGGCCTGCACTGAGATCGCGCGCCTCTCCCCCCTGGGAAGCAACGGCGAACACGCCCCCAGGGGTGATCCCGCGGTCGCTCCAGTTGGACGAGAGGAATGCGACCTGCTTCCCGTCAGGCGACCACACAGGCTTGGCAACCTGACGCTTGGCGCGATGGAGGGTCCGGGCGGGTCTCCCGTCCGACGAGAACGCGGCCAGGCGGTTCGTGTACCACGCCTGCTCGAAGGGCGAGTCCGAGGCCACTGCCGCAAACTCCTCGCCTGTGGGGGACCAGCAGAACTCCCACACCTGAAGCCCGTCGGGGGAGACGCAGGCTACCTCGCGGGTATCGATGTCCAGAGCGTACAGGCGGGTATACTTCGGGTGCTGCTCGAACTCGATGTGGTCATCCTTCTCGCGCCTGCGCTTCTTCTCATCCTCGGTCTCGGGGTCGGTCTTCACGAATGCGATCCGCTTCCCGTCGGGAGACCAGGCCATCGGGTCCAGGCTCCGTGGTGAAGGGATCGCGCCTTCTACGCTCGTTGCCTGGACTGCCTCGCCGCCTGATATTGGCAGCAGGCATATCTGGCGCTGCCCGTCCTTCTCACGGTCCGACAGAAACGCCAGTGTCTGGCCGTCGGGGGACCATCGCGGGGTGGTGTCGGAGCGGGGGCCGTAGGTGAGCTGACGGGCTTCCCCGTCATCAGTAGGCACGACCCAGATGTTGGATCTGGGAAGCTTCGTGTCGACGATGAATGAGTTCCCTACAACGAATGCGACCAGCTTGCCGTCGGGAGAGATCTGAGCGTCGCTGACAGCCTTGAAGCTGAGTACATCTTCCGGCGTGAGCGTCTTGGGAGTAGTAATGGTTCACCTCCGTCGCATATCGCTGGCAAGACCGATTCCATAACAGCGCCTAGATTAGAGACCGCTGAGGGATTCGCAGGACGACAATCGATAGGATACCACGTCTGATGGCAGAGCTGACCATGACAAGGCTGCGCAACCTCAATGGTCCGCTGCATCGATCTGCTATGTGTCCTCGGTGATTGAACGGACGCGTACCCGCTCAATCCAGGGGTTGCCCGGATCGTTGTTGTTCACCACGATGTCTGCCTTCTCATAAGGCAGACAGCATTCGAGGTAGATTCGTTGCCCAGGCATGTACCGTTCGGCGTACCTATCTCGCACAGCCTCGACACCACCCATCGATTCGCTATCTCGGAGTTCTGCCCGCTGAACGGAAACGCTGAAATCGACCACCAGGAAAATGATGTAGTCCCAATAATTGGCAATCTCAGGACGCTGCAGGAAGATACCATCGAAGAGCAGCACTGAATTGCGCTCGGCGATCGACGACTTCGCATGAAACGGCGAGTTGGACTGATGATCGAAGACCCTCGAACGGTACCGTAGCCTACCATCAGGTCCCAGCGGCGACAGAAGATTCGATTTCAGAGCTTCATGATCGAACGAATCGTGGTAATACCCTTCGGGGGAGTCGCGGCCTCTTCGGTAGCGGATAGCTCTTGGATTGTGGAAGCCGTCGATGGAAGCCCGAATGACCGGCCTTGCGCGTTCTTGGACGGGTCGAACCAACTCGTCTGCCAAAGTGGATTTGCCTGCTGCGTCCACTCCATCAATGGCGACTCGCAATGGATGAGTTCGGGCGATTGATGTGATTCTGTCAGCCAACGACTCGATGAGCTGTGGTCGGTCCATTCGGTTCAGCCTTGGTCGATGTGGCGACCTTGTGTCTGCTTCCGCTTCTGTAGCCATCGTTCGAACGAGGATGGACTCTCCGTAGACTTCTTGCCGAGCAACAAACCTTCAATACCAATATCCTCGTCTAGATCAGGCCAGTGGATACCATAGCCTGCGCCGCTTATTTGGAAATGCCCGCGCTCTGCTGGTGTTCCATGCGCCAGGCGCGGATACCAGCCAATGGGAACAGAAATGGTGCGTCCGTCTTCTAGATCTACGGATAACGTATCGTCAGTAACCATCACGTTGACGGCTCTAGGCAGTGTGAGTGTTACCACCGCAGAAGGCATCCCATTCATTCCTTAACCTCTCCAGGTTCTCTCTCGCGATTCGCTCAATATCGCGTAACTCCTTACGACTGTAGCCATGGTTCTCAGCCAGTGACGCGTCCGGGTCAAGCCAGAATTTCGCGCTCTTGTTCTCCCGATCCACATGCATGTGTCGCGGCTCACCACAGTCATATGAGTAGAAGTACAAGCGATACGGTCCGATTCGTAGAGCGGTTGGCATAGACCTGAGCCGCCTTCTTTCTTCTTCCGGTTTGCTGAACGCCGCTTGGCGGGTGCGTGGTGAGCATCTTCGCCAGCCAGCTAGCCCCAATGCGCGTGAGGGACTTGAAAAGCGCCGAGATTAGCCAGGCGGCTGTCAGCCGTCGGCTGCATCCGGCTTGCTACGCGCCGTTCCTAGCCATTGATTTGAGGCCCGTTGCGGAAGTGCCCGGAGCCTCACAGGCTTCCTCTGCTAGACTATTCTTCGGAGCCATCCTTGTTCTCTACGACCTTTTGCCAGCCCTCGGGCATTACGTAGTTACCAATCTCGAACGGCTCCCGCGGATCGATGACCTTCTTCTCCAGGAGTTTCTGGAGGGCCTTGTGCTCCTCTGTGGCTTCTGGGAACTGGTCGAATGGCATGTGGTTTCGGTTGCGCCACAGTCTTGGGTCTACAGCCTCGGCCATCATACGGATCCTTGTATCGTCTGACGCCTTTGGCCCACAGTCCCGGTCAAGGACCGCGCCAAGCCTATTGGCTTGTTCCAGAGGGTTCTGCACGAGTCCTTCGTAAGGGATGAAGACCTTCCGTCCGCTTTCCTCTGTATGCTCAAGGATCTCCGTCATCATGTACTGCCAACGTAGCAAGTTCCCGGTGATGGAGCTCTTTGATCCCTCCAACCTGGCGAACTTCAGCCAAGAAAGAGCGATGTCATGGGGGTTGCGTACAAGAATGACGTAGGCTGCGTCTCCCCAAATGCACTTCCAAAAGGAAAGGAAGAAGACCAGTGCCGGGTCTTTCCAGACCCAGGGCCGATTCCCGCGCTCCATAGCATCGATCAGTGCCAGAGCCTTGTCTCTGTATTCTGGTAGAGAGAGCTTCTCCCGCGTACGCTGCAAAAAGGACGCATCCCACCAACTGGCCCCCTCCGCCGTGACGCCCAGTTCAATGAGGAAATCCCATATGGGTGTATACTCCCAGTACCCTCGTGCGTTGCGTTCGTCCGCCTTTCTCAGCTTCTCTGCCGGTCCTGGATAGGCTCCCCATCGGCACACCATTTCCGCTACTACTGAGGTCCCGCTACGCTCCGCACCCAGCACGATGATGGGCTGGCAATCTCGTGCTCTCCCTGTAGTGTTCATATCTGTTGCTGTCGCATAACGTCACGGGTGGGGGCGCGGCCCTCCGCGTCGCCTCGACCCGGTTGCTGTGCTCTCTTTACCCGTCCTTCGACATCACGGCCTCAACGAGGAACCTCTGGTCCCTGACCGTGAAGCTCCCGTGCTCCTGAATGTGTTCATGCATGGCAAGCAAGCGGTCGCGGTACTTCTCGACGGTGAAGTCTTCGAGCATCCACGGGATGGTCTTCAGGTAGTAGACAACAGCACCGATATCGAAGAAGGAGTACTCCGGATAGACCTCCTGGCTGTTGACAATCGTGAACCCGGCTTCTTTGAGTTGCCGCGCGGCAACTGCAGCAGTCCAGTCCATAGGCTCAATCTTGCCTTTGAAATACTCGATCAGATCGACTCCGCCGTACCCTCCGCACTGCTGCGTGATGAAGCAGCCTCCGGCCTTCAGGATGCGTGCGACTTCATCCGGAACGTACGCCTCGTGTCTACTGATGACCAAGTCGAACTCGTCATCTCCGAACGGCAGATCCTGATTGTCCGGGTCCCTGGCCGTGTCGTAGACGGTGACGCCAAGAGGTTCGAGTCGTTGTCTGGCCACAGGCACATTCGGGCCATACGTCTCCGTTGCACATGCGCGCCGGGGAAAGGGAGCCAGGGCAGCGAGTACCTCCCCCCCTCCGGTCCCCATGTCGAGCATGGTGCTAATACCTTGCATTCTTGCTCTGACCTTGGCGGCGTAGTCCCACGGCAGCTTGAGCTCAGTCTTCCTCCCGCCTAGCCAAGAGAAGTCCCATCCCGCGAAGGGAGCTGCGAGGGCGTCTCGTACGAGGTCGTCGAATGTCGGCTTCTTTGCCATCTCTCTGAGCACAACGTCACGGGTCAGCGGCGCGCGGTAGCTGCGTCGGCTGCATCCGGCTGCTATGCGCTGTTCCTAGCCATTGATCTGGCGTATCTGGCAGTATCCTCTGCCTATGATGAATCATATCACCTCGCCAACCGCCTATTGGGGAAATCGGGGGACGCACCCATCTCCCCGGTCCCATACACTGCTTGACGTGGATAGCCCCACGAGGGGCTTCGCCCCTTCGAACCCCGGCGGCTGATGGTGAGCAACACCCATGGGCAAAGCATAGTCTTTGGATGTGGGGCGCGACAGCGATTCTAACACAGTGGTGAGCGCCGTACGTGCGCACGCGATTACGGAGCGAGTCCACGGCGACCGACGCCTCACGCCGGGAGCTGTGCCACTGAGGGACTCGTAGGAGGGCTCGCCTATCCGTCGTGCCCTGGCGACCACATCAGGTGGCTGTATGCAGTCCAGATGCGAGTATTGCGACGGACGGCGACATGGGCTATCCTGCGTACAAACTGTGGCCCTAATTGTGGCATGATCAGAGAGGCGTTCAGCCGAGGCAAGAACATATCTCATAGGGAGAAGTCGATGAGGAAAGAAAAACGTCCACGCGCCACCGACCTTGGACTAAAGATTGGACTGCTGCCGCACGGGCAACACAACTCGATTACCGATGTGCCGGAGGTGTCCGTCGGCCACGTTACGCTGGTTGATGGCGAGGGCCCGCTGAGAATCGGCGAGGGGCCAGTGCGCTCTGGTGTAACCGTCATCCTTCCACACCAGGAGAACATCTTCGCGAGGAAGGTCACCGCTGCGGTACACGTGGTCAACGGCTTCGGAAAGGCCGTCGGGTTCTTGCAGGTCTCGGAGCTGGGCGTGATCGAGAGCCCAATCGCCCTCACGAGCACTCTCAGCACGTGGCGGGTGGCCGACGCGCTCGTTGACTACCTCGCACAGCACAACCCTGGGGTGTACTCGTTCAACCCGATCGTCGGCGAGTGCAACGACGGATTCCTTAACGACATCGTGGGGCGACACATCCGCCCGGAACACGTGCTGGAGGCCATGTCCAGCGCCACGTCCCCGAACACGGCCGAGGGCGTCGTGGGCGCCGGGACCGGCATGACGGCCTTCGGCTGGAAGGGTGGCATAGGGACCTCGTCACGCCTATGCGAATGTCCCGGCGGGCCATACACAGTGGGCGCAATGACGCTCACGAACACCGGCGACCCGCGCGAGTTTCGCCTCGACGGCTTCCGCGTCGGGCGGCATCTGCTGCCTCCCGAGGACCCCTTCGATCCCACGCATCCCGCTGGCTCGATAGTCATGGTGGTGGCCACCGATGCTCCGGTGGACTCGCGCCAAATGGGACGGATCGGCCGCAGGGCGGCCCTCGGCCTTGCTAGGGCCGGCGGCATTGCGGACCACGGCAGCGGCGACTTCATAATCGCCTTCTCCAACTCGCGCCGCCAGCCCTACATGGACGACACTCACCTCACCCCGTTGTTCCGAGGCACGGTGGAGGCCACGGAGGAGGCGATTGTCAACTCGGTCCTGAGAGCGGAGACGCTGGTAGGGCGCGATGGCAACACCCGCCACGGGATCCCTATCGAAGAGATAGCGGCGATCCTCCCAGCACCCCGACTGTAGCTGTCGGGTTCGCTGTCATCTTCCCTCGGGCTGCCGAAAGCCCGGCCAGCGGTGCGGTCTGGCGCTTACGGTGGGCCTGAATCGCAGACAGGTGCAGATGGTGAGCGGCAAGTCGCGTGGGTCCTGAGGCGACCTCCGCGTGCGGGCTCTCTCTGCCTTCCGGAATCCGACCTCGCGCCGTGGACCTTCAGAGCATTCTGGTTGTCCCACTCTGGCGGAAATCAAGAGGCGATTTGCCCGTACGAGCTGATTGCGAATGGCCGCACAGCCTCAGTCCGTGGTATAATGTCTTTGACTCCGAGACCAGGCTGCAAACTCGTTCCGCTTCCTGCGTTTGATCGTATCGAAGACGCATGCGACGCTTGCCATGGATGAGGAGAATTTGACCCAATAAAGGAGCGCCGTGTGAATATCTATGTGGGCAACCTTTCGTTTGATGTCGCGGACGATAATCTAGAAACCTACTTCGCGACCTATGGTGAGGTTTCCTCTGCTAGAGTGATCGTAGACCGGTATTCCGGTAGATCTCGAGGGTTTGGCTTTGTCGAAATGGCGAACCGCGCAGAGGCTGAGGCCGCAATCGCGGGTTTGAACGGCAAGGATTTCGAGGGCCGGGCCCTGACCGTGAATGAGGCCCGACCAAGAGAGGATAGAAGAGGTGGTGGCGGAGAGGATAGAAGAGGTGGTGGTGGTGGTGGCGGTGGCGGTGGCGGTGGGCTCGGCCCTCGTTGGTAGGGATCCCAACCGCAGGACTGTGGGCTTGTCTTTGCAGTTCCATGCTTCCAGCATTGATCGGGCTGTCATCAACAGCCGACGCAGTCTGTCCAGTGGGCAATTCGGTGTGTGAGGGGGATTAGGGTGCATTGGTCGGTCTGAGCAGATAGTGGTTGCGCGTAATCGCGAAGCCTACGAAACTGAAAGGGCCAGGTTGCCTTAACCGGACAGAAGCGGTACTCGGTGAGTGGCTACCTACCCCGGACGGCCGACCCCTCGCAAAGGAGAGAAGGCAGGCGCAGCACTTGTTCGCGTCTGCCTTTTTTGTGTCTCGACTTGTGCCTGGATGTGATCACGGCCCTGGCGCTATAGATGTTCAGAGAAAGAACCGTGATCTGCATAGGCCCCGATGTGACCGGACCCCTATTGGGCGAACACACAGGTTCGCCCCTACCCCGAAGCGTTACCTGAACGTCTACAGCCCGGTGTGGAAGGGTGCGCTAGGCCGAGTCGATGGTGGCGTGCCCTTCTTCGATGTAGGAGGTCGTCCCCACGCGGGAGAGCGTTATGTGCTGCCGATATACTCCCCGGTTCACCGGGCGCTCGGCCTCGTGGGTCTCGGTCGTCCACTCCATCTCCTCAGAATAGGGACCGCCCACAAATGCCTCGTGCAACACCCGCCCATCCATGGCTTCACCGCCAGGCAGGCCCTGGATCTCAAGGACGGTCGGGGCCAGGTCCACGATGCCCGAGGGCGCGCGTGGCGCCGCGCCACGCTTGAAGCTCGGCCCACGAGCGATCAGGACACTTCGCTGGTCGTGCTTGCTCATCGAGCCGTGGTCGCCCATGCCAGACGGTTTGTCAGCGGTATAGGCGTGACCCGGGAAACCGGCCTCGTTGGGGTCGGAATTCCAGGCGAATGACATGGCAAGGTCTGGGGCACGGGTGCCCTCTATCCCAGCCACAGTGGCCGGGAGCGTGCCGGTGATGCCGTCCATCGCCTCGGGAGCGACAATCGCGCCGCACCAGGGCTGGCCCATCAACCAGGCCGCCAGCCGGTCGGCCGTTTCCCTCTCGCGCTCGTGAACGTAGCACAGCATCGAGCCCCCGTTCGGAGCGACGACCACCCCACCCGGCTCATGACCGGGCGGGAACCCCGCCTCGCGGACCAGAGCTCCCACGTCGACGCTCTCTATTGCCGTCGAGTGGCCGTGATCGGAGGTGACAAATACGTCGGTGTCGGCCTCACGTCCGGTCTCTCTGAGCCAGTCCATCAGCTCTCCGAACTGCCGGTCCACGGCGGCTATTGCACTCTCCCCCAGATCGGACCCTACGCCTGCAAAGTGTTGGGAGCTGTCCGGCTCGCTGCACCAAAGCAAGGCGACAGATGGGTCCCTTTCAGGCAGGATATACTCGGTCATAACCCGTACCGCGTGGGCAAGGCGCCCTTCATCAGGACGGTTCTTCTCCGGCCACGGACCGAGCCTGCCGACGACCTCCTCGTAGAGGTCAGAGGGTAGACTGAACTCCGGGTGCAGCGTCACGCCGCCCGAGCTCTCCGCGTTGGGATTGTGCAAGAGGGAGTTGCCGTTCGACCCAATGCCGAGTGCGAAGAACCCCTTGCCGTGTGCGCCAAGGATGTCGGCCAGAGTGGGAGCGAAGAGGAGGCGTCCCGTTTTCTTCATCACTTCGGTGAGTTCGGGCTTCATCGCGCGAATGGCGTGATCCGGATCGTACTCGCGGACCACCAGTGTGTTGGCCGCCAGTCCGTGGCGCCCTGGATAGCAGCCGGTCATCATGCTGGCCGCGTTCACCCTGGTTACTGTCGGGTACACGGCGTGGTGGTTCTCGAACGTGACACCCTCGGCGGCCAGCGCCGAGACATTGGGCATTCGGTCTTGCGTTACTTGCGCGGGGCGAAGACTGTCGATAACTACTATCAGGACGGAGTGCATTGTCCTACCTCTACCTCGGAGGGTCTTGTCGTTCGCCACAACTCACGCCAAAGCCACCTGGCAGGCCGGTCGCGTCGGTCGGGGAATAGGTTCAAGCCCGGGCTGCGCTGCCCGTCGGTCACCATCCGATGGCATAGCCGTCTCGCCGAGGGTCGGCCCCGCCCTGGAACACGCCCGCGTGCGTGTCCACCTGGATAGCCTGGGCGCCTCCCACCAGTCTCGACCACGCCTCGATCACCGCCACATCGTGGCCGCGCGCCTCTAGGGACGCTCGTACGTGAGGCGGGAAGCGTTCTTCCATCTCCACGTGCCGTCCGGTGTAGTAGCGAAATCGTGGGGCTTCAATAGCCTGCTGGACGTTCATCCCGAGGTCCACCACATTCATCAGGAGCTGTGGCGTGGTCTGTAGTATGCCCCAACTGCCCGGCGTCCCCATGCTCAGGAAGAACTCGCCGTTTCGAAGGGCCTGGGTGGGCGCGATGACGAAATCAACCCGCTTCCCCGGACCCATTAGATTGGGACTTCCCTCCTCCAAGTCAAAGAACAGACCCATGTTGTTCAGAAATATGCCGGTGTCGCCGATGGCGATGCCTGACCCGAAGCCGCCCCCGAGGGTCTGGGTGACGGTGACAACGTTGCCATCGCGATCGGCAACGGCGAAGTGCGTCGTCATACCACCGTCGAACTCCTCCGGGCTGCCTGGTCGCAGAGCTCCTTCGGGCCTCTCCAGGGCGTACCTCTCGCCGGCGACGATGGCGGCTTGATCAGGGTCTATGCGCTCCCTCTGCCTGGCGGCGTAGGCGTCCGACAGCAGCACTCCCAATGGCGCAGTGACGTAGTCCGGGTCGCCGGCGTACTTGATCCGATCGGCGATGCACAGCTTCATCGCTTCCATCAGCATGTGGAGGCCCTGAGGTGACTGAAAGGCCAGGTCCGTCCCCGCGAAGCTCTCCACCAGCTTCAGGGTCTGTAGGACCTGGAACGCGCTGGAGTTTGGGGGCGTGGTGAATACCTGGTATCCCCGGTAGTCGACGCTGATGGGCTCCTGCCATTCCGCCTTGTACTCGGCGAGGTCTTCCATTGTGAAGAGACCCCCCATCGCCTGGTTGGCCTCGACTATGCGCTGGCCCAACTCTCCTTGGTAGAAGACCTCCTTGCCGTGCTTGGCGATCTTTCGCAGGGAGCGGGCGAGTTGCGGCATTCGGAGACGAGCACCCGGTTTGGGCGCTCGGCCTGCGCCATCGAGCATGATCGAGGCCGAGGCAGGGACGCGACCGAGCAGGTCCGCAAGTTGCGATATCACCAGGCTGTTGAGGTGCGTGACGGGGCAGCCGTTCTCCGCATAGTCGATGGCGGGCTGAAAGAGGTGGTCCCTGTCCATCGATCCATACGTCTCGTGCAGGGTTAGCCATCCGGCGACGTTCCCCGGAACAAGGGACGACAATATGCCCGTTTCTCTCGTCTCGTCTGTGAACCTGGAAGGCTCGGCGGCCTTGGGCGCTCTACCGGAGAAGTTGAGGGCCCTGACTCGACCCTCGGCTGCAACGTATGCCAGCGCGAGCCCTATCCCGCCGATTCCGGACATATACGGCTCGACCACGTTCAGGGTGGCTGCCGTCGCGACTGCGGCGTCAAACGCGTTCCCACCGTCCACAAGGACCCTCAGCCCAGCCATGGACGCCAGCGAATGAGCCGAGGACACCATGCCGTTGACACCCATCGCCACCGGGTGACTGGGAAGCGGATAATCCAAAGACGTTGTCATTGAGCACCTCATCAGGGGATGATCTTGGCGGTCCCGAGGACTGAGCGCCCGTCCTGTTCCGCGCCATGCTAAAGCTAGTGTCTAGCACGGGGGTTGTCAAGCCGGATGAGCCGCAGGGCAGCTACCATCAGAATCACACAGGGCCTCGTTGACGGCCAGCGAGCTTGTTGAGGGTCGGTCGAAGATCAAAGCTGTGCCCGGAGTTGCCGGAGCACTTTGTGTGCCCATCACATCGACTAGGAAACCGTTGATGGTCTGTCGAGCAGGATGCGACACGCTCTTTCGGGGCACCCCAAACTTGCGGGATTTGGCCAGGAAGGCGCGCAAGTTCGATCGATTGGTCCAGTTG
>SDBU01002550.1_pt1 | contig 24100 bp, 20 predicted proteins | sample 2277071 | NCBI WGS metagenome assembly SDBU01 (sample SAMN10397929, study PRJNA504765) | marine sediment metagenome | isolation source: marine sediment core GS08_GC12, 126 cmbsf | place: Arctic Ocean: Gakkel Ridge, Loki's castle | collected 2008
ACGAATTTTCTTCGCCATTTCCATTACTCCTTTTCATGTGTAGGAATAAGGAAAGGCGACTCTACAACCTCTGTCCGATATTCGATTGTTAAGGTGCGCGCTGTTCGTATCATTGTATCAATAACCTACGAGCAAAGTAATCCAGAGACCTTGAACAAGTCGAGCATAATACTCGAGACCAAGCAGGGGACCGTGCAGTTGATAGCACTATTCAAGGACTGCCTGCCTCTGCGCCTTCGACTCGATGAATTTCTCCAGGTCCTCGGGTCGAATTCGGACAGAGCGACCTATTCGGATGCTGGGGAGTTCACCTCGTTCCACCAGCATGTATACTGTTGAGAGGCCCATATTGAGCGCTGCTGCAACCTCTTGAGCATTCAATAATCTGGATAGCGTTTTCTCTTCGATCGAAAGATTTTCTTTGAGCAACATACTCCATGAACCTCCAAATCTGTCAGTGTGGAGCGTCATTGGTGATGTAGGTTTCGGCATGCAGCAGGTTGATACCGCGGCTGATTTGAAATCGGTCAGCTCTCGAATGCTGTGCATCATGAGCAGCAAACCAGGTACGTGACCGAACACAGAATGGAGGAGCTCAAATCACTCCTGTTTGTGAGTCGCCTTCTTCACCTGCTTTACTCAACCATCCCCCGATCTCATACATACTCTATAGGGATTAAGTTGGCTTGTGTGTGACGATATCGTGATGTCGACGTTAGGTAATCAGTAGGGAGAAGGAGAGCTTCACAAACCCACTCAAGAAGTAGAACAGGTTTCTGCTGCTTGATGCGCAGACGGGTATAGAAATGCAGCGGGGACGGCTTCGGGTGCCAGAGGGGGCTTCAATAAAAAGAAAAACGGCTGATCACTCGAAGGAAGAACATGGAATCAGATCCCCGATGCACAAAAGTCAGAGGATTAGATTTGATCTTCATGAAGTGCCATTCTCATAATCAAATCCACCCTCGATCAGGGTCCCACATTTTCTGGAAATCGGCGTTTTGATACACTGCTTATAACACGGGCATTAGAAACTCTCGTATCGTCTTGATTACTTCCTCGAGCGATTGCAGCCTGGGTTCACTTGCTTTATTAATGTTGCTGGGCATAGTCTTCCTCACTTTTGTGCGAGTATATTATGCCTGGATTCAACTACCAAGTGCAACAGCGGGTGAATAATTGAAGAATACTAGATTTGGTGATTTGAATCCAAGACATTTTCTAGGTCGTTGAGTCTCTCCATGACGAATTCGATTTCAGTCTCAGTGATCGTTGCGAAGCTGCGCTTCTTCGGAAAGTACTGGCGAATGAGACCATTCATGTTTTCATTCGTCGCTCTCTCCCCGGATGAGTAAGGATGAGTAAAATAGATTTCAATATTGAGGTCCCCGGTAATCCTCACACAGCGAGTGGGCAGCTTGTCGCTACCGTAGATGATTTAATGGGCTGGATCTGCAAATGATTTCATCATGGTAGAATCGAATCAGCTTATTCTCGATTGTCGGATCCAGATATTTAGGAGAAGAAATCATGGCGAATAGTATCAACGGTAAGCTTGGCAAGACACTATCTATTGTGGGCGAAGTGGTTTCTCAATTATTAAATGTACCCATCCTTTCTGGAGCGATGATCGTTTTTATCTTCTTCCGTTTACCAACAAATATCCCCAACCGCATTTCGGGCTTTGGTCTGACGCTTGCATTTCTCTGCCTGATTCCCTTAGGAAGCCTGTTCTTTTACATTCCTGGAAAGTTGCGCGATTGGCCCAAGGTATTCAAGCGGCAGAGAATCGCGAGTTTCGTTTTTATGATCGTTAGCTACCCAATTGGATTCGTGATTTTACGACTGACACATGCGCCGAAGATCTATGAGGCAGTAGCAGCTACCTATACGCTCGTTACATTGGGTTTGATCGTATTCAACCTGATTCTCAGGTATAAGGCCAGTGGACATGCGGCAGGCGTCGCCGGTCCGGTGGGAGCGTTGGTCTACATCTACGGATTAATCGCCACTCCATTACTCGTGTTGCTCCCCTTGGTCACTCTGGCTCGTCTCTTCGCCAAAGGTCACAACGTTTGGCAAACCGTCGTCGGAGCACTGTTGTCACTTTCAATCACCGTGGCTATGTTGTGGGCTTATGGATTTATTCCATTGTCCGGCGTGCCCTACTAATAATGTGTAATTAAACTACTGCACATTATTAGAAAGTGCAGTAGTTTTATTCCATTAAATAATAAATGGGGAATTGGGGGAATAATTTATGACTTGGATTCAACGTAGTTTTGAAGCAATTTGGCGTACACTGAACGAAGCTCGTGATCAGTTTCCGATAACCCCGATTATCGGAAGCAGTTCGTCAAGATCTTTGATAATTTATCCCACTTGAAGAAATTTAAAGTTGACATATTTTATAAAGCAGAACTGTTGAAACGCAAAAAAGTGGGAATGATTAGCACAATTATGGTTACTTAAAGTGACCCTAATAGTTCTTGGGTGTGCCCTCTAAATGTAGCCAAACATCTGAAAACCCAGATGTTTTGATTGCTTTCTTTCCAATTATCGTATATATTTTGTATACAAATGACTACAAAAAGTATACGAAATAATTCGATATTGGCAGCTCTATTTACTTCCCAAGCTCGTGTGGAAATCTTGAAGCTTTTCTTCCTGCGATCAAGTGACCGTCATTATTTGCGGGAAATTGAGACTTTAACTAAACAACCTGTCCAGGCAGTTCAACGTGAACTCGCTCGTCTTGAAAGCGCGGAAATCCTGCAATCACAAAGAGAGGGTAATCGGAAATACTTCCAGGCCAATCGTGAATCCCCTGTTTTTTCTGAACTGAGGACCTTATTAGTTAAGACTGCAGGATTTGCCGATGTACTTAGAGGTGAACTCCAACAAGAATCAGGATCTATTCGAATAGCCTTCATTTTCGGTTCATATGCACGGGGGACAGAAAGTATAGCAAGCGACATTGACCTTCTGGTAGTCGGCAGTATTACTGGTCGGCGATTAGCTCGTCTGCTGAAACCAGCCAAGGAAACACTGGGCCGCGAGATAAATCCAATAATCATGCGCGCAATTGAATTTCAGGATAAAGCAGTAAGACAGGATCCCTTTATTCAAGGTGTGCTTGCAGATCCGAAAACATATATTGTTGGGGATGAAAGTGAACTTAGAGAGTTGGCTAACAGAGAAACATCTTAGACCACATAAGACGACCAAGAAAGAAATCCAAGATTTGCTAGGTGTGGCACAAAGAGACATGTCGGATGCAGCCGTTCCAGGCTTGTCATCAGATCGGCGTTTTCTGATAGCATACGAAGCCGCGCTCACACTTGCTACTATTCCTTTATATTGCGTAGGTTATGAAACGTATGGCAAAGGTCATCATTGGCTGACCTTTAGGGTTCTTCCAGAAGTTATTGGCGCGGAGTTTGCTGGACTGGCGGACTATTTCGATTTGTGTCGAACGAAGCGAAATGTCGGAACATATGACCGTGGCGGACAAATCTCGGAGACAGAGGTTGAAGAACTAGTTGCCGAAGTGAAAGCGTTTCGCGAAACTGTTGAGGACTGGCTACAACATAACCACTCTGACCTCATTTAACATCCGATTACCCCCATAAACGGAAGCAGCTCGGTAGATTTATTGAGGGGGATTAATGTCAGAACCCAGGTAAGCAAGGCAATTGCAGGAAGAAAGTACACTTTTCGGTTTCGGAAATCAAACCTACTTTACCAACGTTGATTCAACAAAACCCGATATTCCTCCACCAGCCGATACTTCCTACCCCGTTTAGATGGGTCAGCAACTTCCAGCCAGCCATCCGCTACCCAGCCGGTGAGCAAATCCCTTGTCTGGCGGACAGAAATACCTAATAAGTTGGCAACATCTGAGGATCGAACAAATTCTTGGGTGCTAAATAACCCCAATACTCGCCGGGCACGGTGATCGAGAGAGCGTAATAGTGCAAGAGCTTCCTGGTCTATATCTTCTACTATTACCTCCCTTCTGATCTGCTCGGACACCCGTTCAAAGACTACTGCCATGCCTCTTAAAAAATAATCCAGCCAGGAGGTAATATCGGCTTCATTGCGGCCAAAATAATAGTTGTGGTTTGGATGCGTAACGAGGGCACTGTAATAACCCGGCAAATCTTGGGCGTAGAATTCTTCCAACGCATAGAACTTTCCCAGATCATAACCGGCCTCGTACAAAATCCAGGTGGTGAGCATTCGCCCTGTACGCCCATTGCCATCAAAGAAAGGGTGAATGGTCTCAAATTGATAATGTGCTACCCCTGCTACCACAGGGATCGGCAAATCCACACTGGTTTTGTGAACCCAAGCCACCAATTCTTTCATAAGGCCAGGCACATCCACCGCTTCTGGCGGCATGTACACGATCTGCCCGCTGCTTTCCCGGATTATATTTTGCCCATCCCGATAGGGTGTTGGCCTGGCTCTCCGGCCTGAGTAAAGAATGGCATGTAACTTTCGGACGCGCTCCTCGGTGATTTTTTGCCCGCCTTCTACCCACCTCTCCATTTGCTGTAATGCCTGATAATAGCGTTGAACCTCTTGCACGTCCCGCTCACGGCCAGGAAACTGTCTTCCTTTCCACAGTAAATGGAGGAGAACCAAAGATTCTAATTTGAAAATATATGCGCCCAAAAAACACGGGGGACTCAGGTTTGATTGAGCCTCCCGTGGAGCCGACTACTATTCCGTTGAAGCAGGCAAGGTATTTCAGTACGGTTTCGCGGACTACTGCGACCCTTTCCTATCACGCAAGGACTTTAGCGACTGCCTCATCGCTTGTTTCGGGCAGGCGGAGCGGCAGGGTCACTGTAAAAGTACTACCCACGCCCAACTCGCTCTCCACCTCGATATCCCCGCCCATCATCTGGACCAAGTTAGAAGCGATGGCCAATCCCAGCCCGGTTCCCTTCACTTTCGAAGGAGAGGCGGTTCTGTCGAGTTGGCGGTAGGCTTTGAATATCGTCGCGAATTGATCTTCGGGGATACCCGGACCCGTATCGCGTACAATCATGCGCCATTTCGATTTCCCCTGCGGCTCGATACGCACTTCCACTTCGCCCTCTTCTGTGAATTTGATGGCGTTACCGGTTAAGTTCAGTAGGATCTGTACCAGGCGATCAATATCACCGCTCAATCGTTCGGGCATATTCGGTGACACCAAAATACTGCTGCTGAGGTCCTTCTCCTCGGCTATCTGAAGGCAAGCACTCTCGACTGTATGCACAAGATCCGTCAACTCAAAAGGCTCATCAAAGATTTCCAGCCCACCAGCTTCGATCTTGGATAGGTCAAGAATGTCATTGATGACCGTCTTTAGGTGCCTGGCGCTGTTGGACACGTGCTCTAATGCGTTCCGAAGTTTTTCATTCAACGGTCCATACGCATCCCTCAAAGCCAAGTCGCTGAATACGATGATCGCGCTTAAAGGTGTTCTCAATTCGTGGCTGGTGCGGGCAGTGAATTGTGATTTCATCTCACTGGCCAGTTCCAGTTTTTTATTCATTTCGACAAGGTCATACGTCGCATTGTCAAGCGCCTTACGCAGATCCTGCGTGGTGAGTTGATTGATGAAAACCACAAAGATGAACGTCATAACACCAAGGAAAGCAATGATCAATTCGATCGCCGGAAGGGGTAAGTTCACCGGGGGCTCAACATACGTCCTTAGAATGGTTACGGCTAAATAGGTAACCGAAGCGAGTCCAGCGATGATATAGCCTCGGGCTGGTGGGAGGATCATACCGGTAACCACAATGAGTATTAGGTAACCAGGAACAAGCATCAAGTAGATACCATCCAATACAACACTATTGACCGCTAATAGGAGGAGAAAATAAAAGATGAATATGTAACTCCCAAGATCAGGTTTTCCCGAGATCGCGACCCGCTTGGCGATGAAATTGATTGGAATAAGCCCCACACATAATCCGTAGACGAGAGCCAAATAAGGAGAAAATTGGGGAAACATAACGATCGTCGATACTGCAATCAGAGGGATGCTGAAAAGGATGCCGGCATTACAAACTGCGATCACCATGCGCCCGCGGCGAGCAGTTTCAATTTCCTCATAGGGGGATTGAGTTTTGAATGGATTCGTTAAATTCATAGTTTTCCCTGACGACTACTTTCTTATATCTCAATCCACAACTTGGTTGCGTGGATATCCCCTTACGCCTTGTTAGTTACACGAATTATGCCAGCCGGTGTCGCAATATCGATTTCAAGACCCTCGTCAGCGAACCACTTTACATAATCTTCGCGCCAGAAAAAGCCATAGGAGTTCCTGCTGCTTCTTACGATGAGATTCAAGTATGGATTTACATAGGGTCTGAGGATCTGGGATCCAAAGATCAGCCCTCCCGGGCGGACTACCCTCACAACTTCACTGATCGCCTTCTTTGGGTCAGCGGTCCAGTGCAGCATGAACGCCCAATAGCTGGCGTCGAAGCTGTTATCGTCGAATGGGAGCCGGGTGGCACTGCCTTCTCTGAAAACCGGCCTGTTCTTATCCGTTACCGGCGGATGGGTTGGGTCCGTTTCCTTGAGCAACTCCGTGAAGTTGTCCTGAGCTAATTTCAACATCCCTGGCACGGGGTCCACTCCTGTGATTGATGTTTCCCCGCCGAGGTGCAGCCATATTTCTGCTGTTTCCCGACCGCTCCCACAGCCAATTTCGATCAATTTTTTACCTCTCAACCACCTTCTTTCCTCGCTTGTGAGATAAGCGAAGCATGCCTTGCGAACCGCTGAGTAGATACTAGTATCCAGAACCTCATCGAACATATTTACAACGCTATGATCGTCCCGCTCAAAAATCTCTGTCACGCTGATGTCTTTATCCTGCAATCGATCAAGAATGAGCTTGGACAGCGGCTCCGCGATCTGGGGAACGAACTGCAGCTTCGAATCCGTCCTGGCCAGGATGCTCTCAAGTGAAGGCACGGGGACGTCCCGATTCACTTCGTAAGTCCCGCTTTTTTGAACGACTACATTATTTGAGTCATGCAGGAGGGTGTTGAAAACTTCCTGTGTGTATTCACTGTCGGAGAAGCCGAATTCAGCCAGGATTTCACCATACGCTCTTGGCTGCTTCAGGTAATCAAAAAAACCCAATTTGTCTAAGGTCTCCAGGACAAAGTAGCGGAAGATTTGATCGCCCTGGCGACCGGACTTCATGGCCGACCCGGCGCTCTTAAAGATAATCCACCAGGTCTTCAATAATCTCATGCATCTCCTCTGGCCGCGGGCGGGATTACCCCGCGGCTAGATATGGTCGCATGAAATGTATGAATTCGTCAACCTCTATGGGCTTGGCGTAATAATCGTCACAACCGGCTTCGAGAGCCTTTTCGCGGTCGCCGACCATGGCATGAGCAGTAAGCGCTAGAATCGGAACCTTCTTGAACCGATGGTTGCTTTTAAGGGAGCGCACTACCTCCCAACCATCCAGCTTGGGCAGACTCAAGTCCATCAAGATGATTTCGGGGCTGTGCTCATAGGCCATCTTTATCCCCTCGTGCCCGTCACGAGCGACGAGCAAATCATCCTGATCCAGCATGATCTCCAGGATATTGCGTACGACGGCGATATTCGCTTCCTCGTCTTCGACGATGAGGATCCGCCGGGCGGGCACCCGATCGAATTCGAGGACAGATTCTTCCTGTTTGGTTGTCCTTAAAATTTCCATATCAACCCTCACTTGCTCAGGCATCGACCTTGATGTCAATATGCCTGACTCCCAATTACACTCCAGCGGTACATCCAAGCATTATCTTGATCGAAATCAATCCAATCGTTCCCCTCAGGTCTGGGTTTCTTAGTGGATCAAGGTGCAGAATTCATGCCATTGTGAAGATTTAATCACGATGTGAAATTTCCATACACTTGCTTTGAAGTTTCACTTGCCGTGAATTTCATTTGCCCACAAAATATGCGCTCATTTCGTGAGCACTGTCACAAACGACATGCGATATACGTTTCAGGGATAGAAGCCGCACTTAATCCGCGGTCTATGAAATGACCACCCGTATGAATATCGAGAAGCCTTTGAAGGAGGCATTCCATGCGTCGCAATCTCATCCTAACAATCGCTCTACTGCTCTCCGCTTAACGATATGCCTAAGACCGCAGAAGAGAACATTTGTTCTATCTTAGCATGACGAGTGAGTTTTAGTTAGGGGTCTTCTCAGGGATTATTGGGGAATTGCTTTCATGTAAAGTGATAGCGAGACAGGAGAATGAGTAGAGGATGTGCAGGCATTCCGATTGTGCCCATAAGCGGAAACACCTTGTTGGGGAAGGGGGAGGAAATAAATAGAGTCCTATTTCCCATTCCGCTTCTCAAATATCTTTCCTATATATATGCTGGGTTCGATTTCATGAAATTTCGGACCCAAACTTAAGGGCGGGATAGGTAAAATTGAGATTCTCTGTGTATTTTCCCGCGTTCCTCCTTATTAAATAGCTACTATTTCTTTGTATTTCGATAGTGTGGCAGCGGAACTTGAGGGAAAATAACTTAAGTTTTTCTTCGTCTCTTACCTGATCTATTACTTATAACAAATGTTTGTTTGGCTGTTCACGTTGTTAGATGCATATCGCTCGAGCCTTGGAAAACAAGAGAAAGTTAGAATTTACTCATTTCGCATAAGTTCTTCCAATACTCATATCTTCGAAAAAAATCCGCATTGTTCCTATATGTGGGGAACTCATCGTACGATAGTCAATGATCTCTTGCATACCAAAGCAATCCCTACATGGTGGAGGAAATCAATAAAGTATTAGGTTGGAAGGTCCCCAGAGTGTTGAGAAGTCTTCGTGTCACCTGATCAAACCAGTATTCCTTCACCCTAGAAAGACGAAAGCAGGATTTGTTATATAGGGCAGTCATATTCTCGGGTGGTTACCTTAGGCTGAGGAATGCGCGCCAGGATATAAGCGATCAACGCTACCAGATTGCCGAGTAGGACGAAGATCGCCCAACCCCAGGCGCGCTCACCATGTGTCCGTGCATCTATGAATACCCACAGTGGTAGCGCCAGCCAGTAAACACATATACCAAACAGCCCGCCCAACACAAGTGCTGGCCACTCTATCCCAACGACATCATCGCTTACGTTGTATGCTGCGCCGACTAATGCAACCATGGTGCCATCCGGCGCTATAATCTTGCGAATCATATGACGATAAATATCATTATGTTCTCCCTCCGACTGGATTGCAGAGGCGGCGAGCAGCAATTTTTGTTGTTCAATGTTCAGTGCATCATCAGGCAAAGCGGCTAAAACGCGATTGATTTCGGTGCTCGCGTGGTCTTCAACTGTCCCTTGCGAGAATGAGGCTGCTGTACTGCCTATCGAATAAACAACTTGACCATCGGGCGCCAATAACCACAGCGTTGCTACATGAGGAGCTTGCGCCGTTTGTTCGACCGCATTTCGGAATGCATCGTCGTCAAGAGAGGTTGGTCGCATTGCTTGCAATTTTTCCAGGATTGCCTCTACGGCAGGACGTGTTTCACCAGAATCTACCAATAACGAATTTCGCAAGGATGACAGTAAAACCAGGCAGGTTATTGCGAGCAAGCCACCTGCAAGAGCTATCCAAGGTAGTGCATTCTTCAATCGGTTAGCCATGACTTCTTCTCCTGTACAAGATAACGAATCCTACAATTGGTATAAGAGCCAGATTAAGCCCTAACCAAACAATGCCAATGGTGAACGATACGGACGCGGTTACCGATTCGCCCTCGTAAAGCGTTTGTGTGAGTAGCCACACAGCAACGAACATTAATAGCCCTCCCAAAAGTGCAAGGACCGGATCGGGAAAATCTATACCCGCAGAACCTTTATGAAGCTGTTTTATCAGCTGTTGGAACAATTGCGTTCTGACGGGTTGACTGGGATGGGCATCTTCTCCAAATCCAGCACGGATCAAACGCGCAATATTTTCCTCATAATAGTGTTCCTCATCATTCATTTTGTTTCTCCTCAAGGGACAGAAGAGTCTCTCGGAAAGCCAACCTAGCACGCGAAAGCAATGATTCAGTGCTTTTGTATGTCTTATTGAGCATCTGACTAATCTCCCTAACACTGCGTTCCTCGACGTATCGTGCTACCAAGGCAGAATGATATTCTTCAGGAAGTGCGGTCAGCGCTTTGACTACTTGGACGCGAGTATCAAGTTGAAGTAAATATTCCTCGGGCAAAGGTGCTGATGATATCAATGTTGCCAATTGCACATCAGACACATCGGAGAATACGTCAAGCGGCAATGTTCTCCGGCGATAATGATCAGCGATTTTATGACGGGCGATACTACACAACCAAGTGAACAAGCTGCTTTGGCCGCGATAGGTTGAAAGTGAGCGAATCGCAGCTAAGAGAGTAACTTGCCAAAGCTCCTCAGCATCCTGTTGCGACTCATCCAAATGATGGTAGATGAAAGCGAAAAGTGGGTCGGCATAGCGCGTAAAGAAGGATTCCAGTGCATCCTCGTCCCCAGATGCCACACGCTGCACCAGGCCTAAATTATCCCGCGAATCGTATTCATCCATAATGTTTTATTTTCTTATATCTGTAATGGCGCTTTGGGCATCCTCTTGCAATCTATAATGTTAGTCGGTGCATTCCACGAATATCCTTCTATCACTTGGAGAAGATCCAATTGATCAACGATGTCCCACAACAAAGGCATATTGGTTCTTACTGCGCATATATACTAACTCCTACAAAACAAAACTATATTAAATCGGACGAAATACTACACACATGGCGTTGTAATATTTTTGGCTTGAAAACAATAATATGATCAAATTTTGTGTCCGATTACTCTACTAAACGGAAGCTAATGGGCAAAAAAACATAAAAGGAAGGACCGCTGATTTAGAAGAATAAACTGCCTGAATCCAACTGCTTTTGTGATCTACACTTCAAATGATGCAGGCTAGTGTGTTAGATTTGTTTGATATCGGATAAGTGCCTCTCGGATGACCTTTGAGAGAACTTCCCCTGGTGTATATTTGCGATGATCAACAACTCGCGCATATATTGCCGTGACATCAACAGAAGAATGGCCGAGGAGATCGGCTATCGCCTGCATAGGAACACCGGCTTCCAACAGCCATGTTGCGGTCGAATGGCGTAAGGCGTGACAGGAACGTCCTGGTTTCTTGATACCTGCTGCTCGTAGATATTTATTCACAATATTACGAGCCCCCCTAGTTGAAAGCCTACTTCCTCTTGCTCTGTGATCGAGTGAAATAAACAAGGTTTCGGCATCAGAGCCCTCTATGGTGCTTCGCAGCCCCAGCCAATCTTGCAGAACAATGGCATCGTTCTCTCCTAAGGGGATATGCCGGCGCTTGCGACCCTTACCGGCTCGAATGGTGAGGGTGGGGAGCTCACCTAGCCATAGATCCTCATTATTTAGAGCGCAGAGTTCACCTACCCGAATGCCTGTATAGCAAAGAATTCTCAAGATTGCTCGATCGCGTTTGCCAATGATCGTGTTCTCATCAGGTATTGTGTAAAGATCTAGGAAGGCCTCCCGGTCAGGTATGTATTTGGATATGATCTTCTCGGATCTTGAAGTGGGATCCTTTCTTGCTTTTAGTCCAATGGTGGGATTGTCTTCCCGCCAACCCCAATCCACGAAAGCCGCATAGAGTCTCCTGAGGCCTGCAAGGCGTGTGGCGACTGTCCCTCGTCGATATTTATTTTGGACTAAATGAGCACGATACCTTTTCAGATCCCTGTCTGTCGCCGCGATGTAGTTAATTCTCGAGGCCTCGCACCACAGGAGATATGATTTCGCACTTCCTAAATAGGATCGAAGTGTGTTTGGGCTGGGGTCTCCCTGTGATACTTCTATAATCAGCCAAGCGCGCAGCCTTTCGAGGAGATCTATCGCCGATAATGACTCGTTCTGCTTTCTATTCCCCTTCATTATGAGTTTCCTTTAAACGATATGCGTTAGACTGCAGAAGAGAACACTTGTTCTATCCTAGCATGACGAGTGGATATTAGTTAGGGGTCTTCTCAGGGATTATTGGAGCTTTGCTTTCATGTAAATTGATGGCGAGACAGGAGAATGACTAGATGATTGGCGGGCAATCCGATATTACTCGTTATCGGAAGCGCTCGGACACTATGAATAACAAAACGAGAGAATGACTTGGTACTCCTGATGGAGAGCTAGAAGGGGATTGTCAATCCAACCGGAAGCAACACTGATGGTCATCAACTTGAGATATCAAATGCCAACATAGATCCTCGAGGCTGGGGAAGGGGGCAGGACTAACATTGTTCTTGGTTGATCAAGTTATTAAGCAGCGCTACAAACTCATGAGCTAGTGATAGTGCTTCCTCACATTCCTTCTTGCCGACAAGGCTCGCCACATCGTATACCAGGCGATTCCGCTTACGCCGAATCTGATCGAAGAGCGCTGCAAGGTTTCGATGTTCCTCTCCGATTGTCTGCTTTACGAATTGTACGACCGTGGCATGTTGACTTGACCCCCTGGGGCGGAATCCCTTCCGCAGCATAAGTGCACGCGAGGATTGGGGCATGGCGTTGTAAGAAATGTTGTACGCCCAATCTGGATTGATGCTAACCATATTCTCGGTAGTCGAGAGATCCCTAGATGCAATTTCCAGAAGACTTCGGATTTCCTTTTCGCGAGCGTCGTATGCTTTTATGAGACCTTGTTTGATAAGCCTCTCATATGTCATCATGGGTTCCTATCAGCATGACCTTGGGCGCATCTCGGACATTCGTGACAAAAGGGTCTCCGTCCTCTAGTCGGGATTCCCACTCTTCTTGTGTGAACGATACGTAATTGACATCGCGCGCCAGCATATTCTCCATTTCATCGATGACGGGTGTAACCTGCGCTACATCAAGATCGCCAATGAGCATGATATCTAGATCGGAGGAAACATCCGGCTCTCCATTAGCAAAGGACCCGAAGATGAATGCCACTTCGATCCCTTCGAGATCCTCCAGAGATTCGCGTACGAGATCACCCGCTCCGACTGTCTTGAGGAGAATATTGCGGAGTTCGGGAATGATTGGAAATTGTGAGTTAAGGGTGAAAATCTTTCTACCTCCCACGCTTTCACTCTGGAGTAAGCCGGCTCCTTCCAGGTTGTTGAGTTCTTTCCAAACGGCACTGTATTGCGCGTCTGTCTCCGAAGCGAGAGCCCGGATATGGTCGCGCGCTTCAGGGTGTAAGAGAAAATGAGATAGCAACTGAATCCGCACCCGCGATGAGAATAATCGCTTGAGGAGCGGATTCTGCTGGAGATCGACCTCTGGCATTCCTATCACCTCTGGTGATCAAGTTATCACTAATAGTGATCATTGTCAATCCCCGGATCATTGGTTTGAATCCCAGAAGTCTACATCATGTTAAGGGGCGATGTTGAATGGTAATATTTTAGCTATCTAAATGCAGATGAAGTTAGAAGGATGGTGGACTTTGGGGATGCCATTTCGGAGAGGGGCGCCGATTATACTCATTATCGGAAGCACTTTCTTGGAATCCTGATGGGATATTAGAGGACAGTTGGCTTGGATACGAGAATTGATGGTAATGCATCCCATCCCTAGAAGGGTCTATTACCATCGCAGGATAGCGCCGTTCGATTTCCTCATATATATTAATGAAATAGCTTCATAAGTTGGGGGATCCCATGATCCAGGCTCTCTCATTAACCGAATGGTGCTCATGTTCTGTCGCTTGGAGAACAGAAGCGAATATCTTGCTTCTGTCCATGCATCGATAGATCAAATGATTGCCATCGTAATCGGAAACTGGATCTATTTCAACTACCTCTACGACGACACCACCGGCCTCCCCGTAGACGCCTACACCCCCGAAGATGTTGAGACTATATCTGGGGTGCTATATCGGCACGTTTATAAGCAGTATCCGAGCGTGGTTGAGAGTGTGTATTTATCAACAATATATTCTAAGAGTCCGTGAGGTTTTTAGTACAACAATTTGCGGAGGGATCAATATGTCAAAAGGATCTACATGGAACATTTGGGGTTTTCACTTACATACCCGTTGAACAATGCTAAACAATCAGTCTGGAGATTGATGTAGACGTCATTCCTGAAAACATTGTTCGGATCGTAAAGGAAAGTGTAGATACACTGAAATTCAAATCACAAGGATTTGGAGAGGAGTAGTAAATTTTCCAACCGTGAAAAGGTATTGATCTGGCTACATTCAACCAAATTCAAGCTTATGTGAGACGGATTGCTGCTTGCGCCATTCGGTAGATTATATGTTCATTTGCTGAGATAGAAGAAGAGGAGCCACAAAGTGAAAAGGTCAATGGGTAATAACCCCAACATAAACCTATACCTACAGCTTTTCCGAGGTAGGGAAGATTTCTTTGCGCAGCAAGACGAAGACAGGTACTTCCCGATTCAAAAGACACTGGATGAGTTCTACGTTCGGCAGCATTTTGAGGGAAATGCAACATTTGGTCTTTATGTGTTAAATCGGGCGAGTCGCTGTCATCTTATATGCATTGATATTGATATTCCAAAGAGCGACTTCAGCAATGTAGATTTCAAGTACTCGGAGTTTAAATACAGATACTTGAAACCAAAGCTAGATGCCGTGCTAGAAGCGCTGACCGGGCAGCTTGGAGTGCCACCAAAGGCAATACTATTGGAAGAGACTGGCGGGCGAGGTTACCACATCTGGGTGTTTTTCTCTGAAGCAGTTCCGGGCCAGATCGCTGTTGCATTTGGGAATGCCTTGAAAAGGTTACTGGATTTCGAAGTTGAATTCTTCCCAAAACAGAGCCGCCTCACTCCTAAGCGGAAGTATGGCAACCTGATCAAACTACCCTTGGGCCTACACAGAAAGTACGGCTCTTGGAGTTTCTTCTTTACCTTGTCAACCGAAGGGCCGCACCCTATAGAAGGAAAGCAAGAGAATATTGCGTTTCTTGAGTCTCTCGTGCCTGTGGCTCCTGAAGTCATCGAGGAAGCCGTAAAAGCCTTCGCTGAAGAATTACCCTTGTTGGTCGAATCCGCATATCCCACGAGCATCAGTCTTGATCAAATACGCCCACAATTTGAGGGAAGCCCAGTTCAGATAGTCTCCCAGTGCACAGCACTACGTAATCTGAGGACGAAAGCCGAGCGCGGAAATCGCCTTTCTCATTCTGAAGCATTCTGCTTTGCGGATGTAATGCTTTCTGTCCCCAGAGGAGCTGAGTTCATTCACGACACGATGCGTCTTTCCCTCAAGGATGACTATGATAAAAGCAGAACGCAAGACGAAATCGAGAGAATAACTCCATTATTTCCTCCCAATTGTCTCACGCTGGTGAAAAAGGGTATTTGCCCCGACTACTGCAAGGAAAGCGTCCGAGAGAGGAACGAGGATACTTTAGTTCCCGGCACCACACCTTGTTCAGTTTGGTTAAAAAGGTTACCAACAGAACTTTTAACTGATACCGAGAATTACCTTGAGATAATAGGAACAGTCGATAACCTCAAGCGTGCCTTCTTCCAACTTAAGTATTACCACGAGCATGAAGACACTCTTTTCTTTGACCCATTCGACTTTGAGCACTTTGAAGGCCGATTCGATGATAACACCGAAGTGCTGGCAAAGGCTCTGATTGAAAAGATCGGATTTCAGTATATCGGATACCTCCCAGTGTCAATTCCAAAAGGGCTCAATGACGAGCAGAAGCTTGAATACCGGCGGATGTCTTACTCAACCGTTTATGATCAAGTCCCCATCCAAGCCATATTTAATGTTGTTAGCCCCATTGCCGAAAGCGAATTCCAGAGCACATCTTACGGGTACAGATGGAACGCGGATGCTAGCACACCGCACCAAATTTTTGAGGATTGGAGGGAAGCCTACCCACGGTTTCGTAATGACATTTTGGCAGCGATAAAAAGGTGCCCAAATGGCTTTTATATATGTTGTGATATCAAGGGGTACTACGACCACATTGATCACGATATACTTCTCGAACAGATTCGACGAATCGTACCTGATGCGTATGTCTTTCAAATGATAGAAAGCATAGTGAGGTTATATGGGTTTGAGTCAACAGAGAGTAGCGGATGTGGACTGCCACAAGGACCGGCCTACGCGCGTTTGCTTGCGAACCTATATCTCAACGAATTCGACATTTTTGCAGAACAGCTGTCCACAGCTTACTTCCGGTATGTCGACGATTTCGTGCTCATATTTGAAAATGAGAGGGATGCAGAGCGGGGTTTAGAGAGAATTGTTCGTCGCCTTTTAGAGCAAGGATTGGAGTTATCCCAGGATGAGGCGAAGAAAGCGACAATTACACCCAACACAGACATATCACTTATTCGAAAAACGCTCGATAAGATTCATTATGGGATACTTGAGGGCACTCGCCATGTGCAACACCTTGTCCCTGAAGCGGTTGTGGATTTCTGGGACGCGGTTAAACGACACAGTGTCTCGCCAATAACGCTTGAGCAACTGATCAAGATGAATGATGTCCTTCCATCGCTTCTATATGTTGTCACCCAGGAATCCATGTTCTCTCACCCACTGAAGGCGACAGTCTTCGAAATTGTTGAGTTCCTTATCCAGCACCGTTGGTTCTATCCTAAGAGGCTCAAGACCATCTTTTATCGATTACTCGACATGGAGTCGGATTCTGACCGCCTTCATCAGCTCTTCCTTTCAATGGATCCGATCCATAAAGTCTATTTCTTGCTTAGTGTGTTTGGATGCTGGCAATCACATGACCAACATCGACAACTCCTTGAAAGTCTAGTGAGTAATTCGCTCACAGACGATAATGAATACGTGTTGGGTTTTGCGGTCGCGATTGCGGCGAAGATTGAAGTGCCCCTCGACAGTGTAGTAGATAACCGCGAGTTTATACGGAAAATATCTCAAGCTGAAGTTTTTTTCGGCCTTATTAAATGGCTTCCAACTATCGACTACCTAGCCCAGCCCGATGATGAGCGTGAGGCGATCCGAGCATTGGTGGGACCTGGGAGCCCAGATCTGTTTAAGTTACTTCTGCTGGCTAACCTTTCCCATTTGCCAACTGTCTACGTGGATGGTGTCTATCTACATGGTCTAATTCAGGATTCGGGCATCTTGCTCCTACCAGTTGTGTGTGCGTTGCTAGTTGCCGCGACTGACAAGGGCGAGGTTTTCGATTCTCTCTTGGAATTCGCTGTATCCCGACTCGCGTTCAAACATTTAGTTGTATCCCTAGTACAAAAGGAGATTTTCTACAGACGAGTGAAATCGGGATTAGCGGAGCTCGAGAACCTGAGGTCACTTTACGATCACATTTCTGACGAAGAGATGAAACAAGCCATGCAAAGTGCTTTGTCCCGGATAAAGCAATATGGGCTTAAATATGATGAAGAGTTCGCAAAACGGCATAAAATGCTAGATCGTTACTACGAGTGTTATCTCTATGAGATGATTGATGAGGGAGCACGATACGATTACCTTGAGCTTATTCCAGAGCGGAGGTTGCGTGAACACATCCACTGCGATCTTGACACTTTTAGAGCCATCGTTGACGACTTCGGGGCAAAGGCGATTTTGCCTGTCACGAACTTTGTATACGATAGTGGCCGAAGCGAAGTGAGACTCGAATTTAGAACGGACAGATGCTATCGCGTGTTGGATCCCAACGAATTTTCCTTGACTCCGGAGTCTATTCGTCGCGCCTGTGTCATGGCGGTGGAAATATACCGGAAGGCGTGCTACTTCAAACGCGTTACCGGCAAAGCACCACGTATTAGTCCCAATAATCTATTAATAGATACCAGTACAGACACAGTGGTTTTTCGATCTATTGGCTGGTCCCTCTCTGCTCATCACGTCTTCGTGGGCACAACTGTTGGCGACGAAGAGTCCGACATAGCATTGATGATATCGATGTTGCTTGAGAACCTTATGTTCAACAGCAAAGCTGAAGCAACGGAGTTCTTGGAGGAAAAAAATTACTCAGGTCTTAGAGCGTATCTTGCCCTGTTCCTCCAAAGAATGGGGGCTAAGAAACCTAAGCACCGCTACACCTGCTCTCGATTCACATACTTGGTTGATCATTTGTCACGTAGTCCCAAACCAGAAGTAACGCAAGATTGGCTGGCTATGATCTACCTCCGTGAACGACTTAAGGGGGCATTGTTCCGAAACAATTCCAAACAAATAACATGGAACGGTGTTTGCAGGGCTTTGAATGAGCACCTAAGTGAGCACATCCGCGTTGTTTATAGCCGTGAGGTCCTACAAGCCTTTCCATTCCGTTCTCGTGTACTACTCGCAGGACAGGGTAAACGCCAACTACATACACTATCCCTGCATCTACTGGAACTAGCTCTCTCCCGTGATGATTTCCCTGATGCCGAGAGAGTCGATGTCGCATACTTGGATTTGGTAGAGTTCCTGCTCCTATACGCATTATTCTGTGTAGAAATCGTGGCGCAAGGGAGATCACTCCAAAACATACAGGCCCTACAGCTCCTGTTGGCCTCCCCTGTCATGATGCAGGATCGAGTGAAGATTTGGACTACTGATTATGAGATGGTTCTTGCTACAGTCGATCTTGCGGCACTCATAATTCAAGAATCCCAGGAGAAAGTCGGAGAAGCCATAACGGGATTATCACTCCGCCAAATATCGATACAGTGCCTTTTAGCGTGCAGAATTGACATTCACGATGACTCTATTGAGGTTAAGAAACCAATAATGATGAGCGACGAGGTGTTTCGCAAGCTAGCTCATGCCTGCCTTGTTCGCATTCCCAATATTGAGGCTGCCGCCGAAAGAGAACTTAATAAAGTCCTAATGGCGCTTAAGTCAAACGATGATTTTGCACGACTGGATGGACTGGAGCAAATTCGCAATGATGTCGAGATACTTACCTATGATTTAAAGAAGATAAGAAAAGGATTTCGTCTTTCACGACACCACGGCCATGCTGACGGCAGATATTTTCCCCCAGATATACTTTGCAAGAGCTTGTTCCGGCGAAAACGTTTTGTTAAGGAATATACTCTCCCAGGCTGCTGGCTAACGAACAGTTTCCCCTCCAACCGAAATGGTTACGCTAGCTCTTGGGATCTCCAAAATACCACGGTGACCAATCTTATAATCCCTAGCGAAGGAGTCAATTCACTGATGGAGGATCTCAAAAAGGGTAAATTCTTTGGGTTTAAGGTGTCTTTCATTTATTCTGGAAGAACGATGATTCTTTGGGACGGAGCTGCCTTTTTTGTTAATGGAATCCTTCTTGCGATTTGTGAGATCTTAAAGGACTCGACCACTACCTCCGCAGGAGTAAAGGGAGTCTGTAGCGTTTTCATTTACATACTTGGGGCTTTGGTGGTGACACTCATTGGGAAGGTTGTACTTCACGATCTGGCGCATTGGGTGCCTTGGCATCAGCGATTCGTGAAATACATCAAGAGGACGTTTTCTGGAGATAAGGAGTCTTAGCGAGTTGATTTGTCCATCTTTGTTTAAATACCGGAAAATGAAAATAACTGATCACCAAGGTACAGTTGAATGTCACATATCATTTCAAACGCGCCATGTGGGGATTATTAGGCTGATAAAAAAGTATCCATTGGTCTATTAAAATACGCCTAGTATCCTTGGTTCTGATGATATACATTACTCGGAACCAAAATCCGTGTCAAAAGTAGAACCAGCGAGTGGTTTAAAACACAACGATAGTCCACACGTCTACCCACCTTGAACTGACCACAAGGCTCGTGAAATCACGGATCCGTGAGGACCGCGGCAGGGATTTTGGACCACTGGGTTCACATCCGTGTGTTCTTCTAATAAATTGATCCTTGGATGATTAATTAACTTCCGCTTATTGTCATTATCGGAAGCACTTTCTTGGACCCCTACAAAGATATATCAGGACAATTGGCTTGGATACGAGATTTGATGATACTGGAATCTCCCCTTATGAAGGATCTATTACCTCCGCAGGATAGCGCCGTTCGACTTCATCCTATATATTAATAAAGTAGCTTCTTATGTTGGGGGATCCCATGATCCAGGCTCTCTCATTAACCGAATGTTGCTCATGTTCTGTCCGATGTATTATCGTGTTTAATGAGTTCTCTCCATTCAATAATAGTTGGGCAGCGAGGGCATAGATCGTCGTAAGTAGATTGATTGGTTATGGAAACTGATCCTCATCCAACAGAACCAGATGATTTATACAATTTCCTGATCACTATTGATCCCCAAGGGCTAGAGCCTGACAAATCGCTAGAGTATATGGCACGCCTTGTTGATCTCTCACTGGATTTGCGACAACCTGCTGGATTGCAGATTGCTTTGGAGTGGGGAAAGAAGTTGCAGCAACAAGAGCTTAACAGTCGACAACATGCACTGCTTCATTACTTCTACTCCAATGTTTGGGCCAACTTGAGGGACTTGCCAAGAATCGTGGCTCGGACTGAGAATGGGCATCTAGAAGATGCCGAAAAACAAGCCTGGGAATGGGAACAAGAAGAAACAGAGAAGCAGATATTCCATCTTCGCTCGGCACTCAGAGAAACCGATTTTCAAGCTCTACCACAACTTGGCCAATGCAATGTGCTAACCAACCTCGCCAATTTGTACGATACAGTCGGGCGTTTTGTAGAGGCCATCGAGTACTGGGAGAGAGCAATTGCCATAGATTCGTCTTTTGGTATGGCCTACGGGAACAAAGGCATTGGTCTTGTTCACTACGCCTATTTACTCTACGATCCCGGGCACAGAGTGATGTTCCTACAATCTGCTCTCTCCGACTTGAAGGCTACAGACTCGACTGATTTGCATCCAGGGGCAAGAGAGTCATTTCGCAGGAAAAAGGATCAAGTTGAGACAATACTTTCGTCAATCTCATCGCAACACGACATCGATGTGGACGACCATCCTCTTGGTGATTCCACACAAGAGACTCAATATAGACAATGGTGTCTTGAAAACCGCCTATTCCTAAATCCCCTAAATGATATTGGCCCCTATCCAATCGCCGCGCGTGACATCTTCTCTGCCCCCGACATAGTCTATGGGCTTGAGGAGAGCCCATACTACCATGGATACTTTGACCAAATGAAACAGGAATTCGTGTCTGCAAGGTATCTCTATTTCGAGGGAGTCACTACTTCAAGTTCCCATTTCTCCGACAAAGGTGTGCTTCTCTACAATACCCTCGACTATCCGGTTTATTCCCTTTCCCTAGAGAAGGTCAAAGCAGCCTATCGAATAGCCTATTCCTTGTTTGACAAGGCTGCCTACTTCCTCAATGCTTACCTTCGCCTGTCGATACCAGAACGCCAAGTCAGCTTTAGGACGTTTTGGTATAACAAGCGTCGCAGAAAAGAAGGATTGAGGTCAGAATTCAAATGCCGCCCTAATTTACCCCTCAGAGGGTTGTTCTGGTTAGGTAAGGATTTGTTCGAAGATAAACTTGGTTTCAAGGACTCAACTGCGCCAGATGCCCAGCACCTCGCAGCAATTCGCAATCATCTTGAGCACAAGTACTTGAAGATCCATGACGATATGTGGCGGGGAGATTCTGGCGACAATCAAGCTGCTGACAAAGCAAATGCCTTATTATCTCTCAAGGATGTGCTGGCCTTTTCGCTGTATCGCAAGGATTTTCACAACAAGACTCTTCGGTTACTGAAAACAGCTCGTGCAGTGCTGATCTATCTCTCCTTGGCGATTCATCGAGAAGAAGACTTGAAACACAGGGAACAAGACTCTGAAGGATTAGTAGTAAGTCAGTTTCTGGACACCTGGGAAGACGAGTGGAAAACATAGTGGGCGCCGCCCAACCCAGCTTGCAGCCGACGCCGCTGTCGCGGCCTTGTATCGCGGCACGATCTGGCCTTGCGAGGTATCTTGAATTGAGTGGCCCGAAGCGAAAGCCGCGGCGCGGCTGAAGCACACTGTTATGCCGCTAACGCAAGATTTCTTACTTTCAAAGGTTCTCAAGAGAGCGAAGCGAAAGAAATGGCAAGTATCAATTTAGATCATCTCGCAGGTATCCAATACTCAGGAGTTGCCGGAAGCTCGAAAGATTGTCAAGATGCGGTTATCCGCCTTCTGCAATTCGGCTACTCGATATCTCATACGAGGATCCTTACTAACGAAAATACCCATTGCCTTCTTGTTGAATTGGATTTCGGTGACCTTATTGCCATTAAGTCTGGCTTCGCCTCTGGTTTTAGCGGTGAAGGCCCATCGGCATTTTCTTATGTCCTAAGGCTGCTTGGCATCCACTGTGGTGAGATTACAGAACATGAGGTTAATGAAGGGATAATAGATCGGCTGGATAAGTCCGCGTTAACAATCTCGGACATAGATTCAATTATCGAATCAAAGCCAATCCGTCCATCTAGATGGTATGAGTATATTAAGAAGGAATATGATCCAAGATCGCGCTTAACGGACCTTTGGCGATATTTTCCACATGTGATCCCATTCGCAGTCATCGACGACCGAATTGCAGACTTGGCCTTAAATTTCTGGGATGATCCGGATAAGCAATTGCTCACTGGCTATCGTCGCATTGAGGAGATCGTCCGAGAACGAACTGGATTGGATGAGCATGGCAATAAGCTCTTTGCCAAAGCATTTCTGGGTGAAGAAGCTTTGCTCACTTGGGGCAACGTAGATCAATCGCAGATCAAAGGAAGAGCTAATCTCTTTACTTCGGTCTTTATGGCATATAGAAATCCCCGGGCACACCGTGAATTTAGAATCTCTCCATTTGAGTACCTAAATGAGTTCCTTCTGCTTAACCACCTTTTCGTGCTCGAGCGAAGTGCCAGTGAGGTTTGACAAATCATTGGATAAATAATGCTTTCTTATAATTCGTATGAGAAGCCCACAGATTTGAAGCAGATCGGGACATAGGTAATAAAATATTCTCACAACATAGGTAACACATATTATCAAGACATGGGTAACACTTTCTCCAGCAGGAGTTGGGGAATGCCCAGGCGCCTCAGCTCGAAGTCGTTATGCGGTTCGCATGATTTGCATGAGAAATAGACTATGAGAGATATCGTGAAAATAGCGATTGGTATTTTTCTCGGTTTATTGTTTGCGGGGTTATGCGCGTTGTGCCTCTTTGTTACCGCTTCACTTGGAGGATTAAGTCTCTTAGGGGATGCAATCGAATCTCTAGATATTTCAACCCCATTCTATCTTTTTCCTACAGAAAGCCCTGAGCCAGGTCACATTCGGAAATGTGACGATTTGGGGTTGCGTTTAATGAATTACTCGGAGTCAAATGAATGCCCTGGCGGTTTTGGATCGCCCGCAGAGGGAGCAAAGTTTATTATTGCTTCTGTTGTGAATAAGAATTTTACAGATGAAGTTATACATCTCCCTACTATTGATTTCCAATTGAATGGTTATGAATCTGGACTTGGGGTTGGTCGGGATTGCCTTTACAACAATGAAGCATTTGGAAATTCATGTTGGCAATGGGGCGGCAAATTGTATCCTGGGGTTTCATGTGATGGTTGGATCTTATTTGAAGTTCCAGTTTCCTTCGATCCCTATCAAGCCAATCTCCATGCAACCTTTAGTGATTATGAGACAGACATTCAGTGTGAAGCACAATGGCCTCTTGAGCCACCTAAATAGATAAGAAGATTGATGTTTCCTAAAAACTCTCTGGAGCGGAACCGTGCTGAGGTGGTATCGACTCCTGATTTTTAAAGTAACCGGGGGCTAAATACTGTTGCGGGCAAATATCCTCTGATCCATTTGCTGGACTGGAACTCTTAGACAGAGGGGTTGGAGGATTTTCCAGCAAAACTCAGGGGTCACATCCGAATGGTCTTTTTCAGACTGATAGGCAAACTCATATTCTAATTCCGATTATTCCTGTAATCGGAAGCACATATTTCCTCTGATTGTGTGCGCATTCCGATGATGTCGACCACTTGTTCCGAGCGATGTCGACCATCTAATCCGATTGATGTCGACCACTTGATCCGAACCATGCCGACCACCCAAGCAGAA
>SDBU01002551.1_pt1 | contig 24098 bp, 32 predicted proteins | sample 2277071 | NCBI WGS metagenome assembly SDBU01 (sample SAMN10397929, study PRJNA504765) | marine sediment metagenome | isolation source: marine sediment core GS08_GC12, 126 cmbsf | place: Arctic Ocean: Gakkel Ridge, Loki's castle | collected 2008
CGCCAAGGCCCTGGAAAAATATCCGCCAAACACCCCGCGGGGCAAGGAGTGAATCATGCCAGCCATGCGAATTTGGCGAGTTATCCCAGGTGGTCGAGAACTCATTGCCGAAACAATCGTTCACACGCAATGGCCGTTTGTTGACGGTGATGCAAGCCTGGGGCACGCCGTCTATGATGCCATAGGTGACAGCATAGATTGTGGCATTGACGCCGGCACCGTTGACGTGCGAGGTGCTGCGTATGAATATGAGGTAACCAGAGAATGACCTTCGCCGCCAACCTCCGCCGCCACCGCCATGCCGTGGGCCTATCAATCGACGCCGTGGCCCGTGAGCTTAGCGTGGCAAGGAATACAGTGTACCGTTGGGAGCGGGGCGAACGTGTGCCGCGTCCCAAAGAACAAGACCAACTCGCCGCCGTGCTTGGGTGCAAGGTGGCGGACTTTTACAAGGAGAAGGATGATGAGTGAACCGACGCAAGGACCGTGGACCGCACGGCAGCAGAGCATCCGTACTTGGGAGATTCTTGATCCCAATGAGATAATCGTGGCCCGCACCAACGCCGGTACGTGGGGAACCCCCTACGCAAAAACCGACACAACAATTGCGGCCAACGCCGCCCTCATTGCCGCCGCCCCGGAAACCGCCGAGCAGCGGGACGAGTTGCTGGAGGCGTGCAAGGCGGCACTGAACACAGCAAATCACTACGCGAACAAAACCACCGGCGGCAAACAACTTACCTGGATGCAACAAGCGAAAGTCTTGCAGGCTGCCATCGCCAAGGCCGAAGGCCGGGAGGTGCCAAGTGAAACACAAGAAGCCTAAGAAATCACGCCCACCTGAAGCGTGTACCCTCGTGGAAATCCAACGCCTTATCGCTGCCATCGACCCGCGGTATCCCTCTGGCGTCCGTAACAGGGCATTGGTGGCCGTGCTGTTTGGAGCGGGGCTGCGGGTGTCGGAGGCATTGGCCCTCGAGCGCCACGACTATGATGAAGTGAAGCAGACGGTGAAGGTGAGGCACGGCAAGGGCGACAAGTTTAGGATTGTGCCGCTGCTGCCGGGAACGACGAAGCACTTGGCTCCGTGGCTGGAACATCGGGACCGTGAGGGAGCCAATGGCGACACGCCCCTGTTCTATACCTTGGCCCGTCGCTCCATCCAGTCGGCCTACGTGCGTGCCCTACTGGGTCGCCTGGGCCGCAAGGCCAGCATCCCCCACCGTGTCCACCCACACGGCCTACGCCACTCGGCCGCCGTGTTCCTGCATGATGCGGGGTGGTCGCACTATGAGCTAATGCGATTTCTCGGACACAGTAACCTTGCAACCACCACCGCCTACCTCGCAACCATTTCGCCCCGCGAGATTGTCGAGAGGATGAGGGGGGTGGAGTGTAGCTTCTGAAAGGAAAAACAATGAGCAAACGATACCTTGGCGATAGTGTCTACGCCGAAAACGATACCTATGGGATTCAACTGACGACTGAAAATGGTTTTGGCCCAAGTAATATCATTTACTTAGAGCCAGAAGTGCTCGATGCCTTAATCACGTTTGATAAAGAATTACAAAAAGAAGCGACAGAGGCACGAGAACAATCAGCCGAGCAATCGCCCAACGGGTAACCGCAACTCGTCCGGCAACGGCTCGGGATGCTCATTGCAGTCAATGATGGGCAGGCCGTCACGGTCGTGTAGCTCACGTAAGCCTGCCCACATATACTCTTTGACATTGCGCCAGAACGCCAGCCTCCGCCCGCGGCATCGGTCCACTTTGCCCTCCCAGAAATGGCCGAACCCATCACCCCACTCGTTGCCGATAATGCAAATGGGTTGGCCGGGATTCAACAGCCACGCAAAATTCACTGCGTTGGTCAACGTACTGCCACAATGATAGATGAGGTCGGTGCGGTTGGTTGCCAGTGCTTGTCCTAGATGCCACGGCTGGCCGCGGCGATACCACTTCACGGGCACGCCCCATTGCCGGGCCATGGCCAGGGCCTCGGCGGGGAAATCCTCTTTGGCCGCGAAGGCATGGGTGATTCGTTCGACCAACGACCAATCCTCGGACCATGCCTTGCACTCGCACCCAAATTCGCGGACGTTCGTTGCGCTGTTGTTGTCGCCCCATATCCAAACCGATGGTCGAAAACCCGCCACTTTCCAATGGGACAGAAAAGAATTGAGTCCGAACACCCACGGTTCGGTGTCCAGGTGTCGCCGTTCGGCCTCGGATAAGTTTGCCAGACTGTAACTGTTGCCGATGACGTAACTTGATTTACTCATGGCTTTCGGGCACAGAAAAAGATGTTGTTTCCGCCTCGGCCAAACAGCATAATAGTTGCACTTATTGGACGATACACAATCCAACGCTTCACCCACTTTACAACTTGGCAAATAACATGGATAAATGACGAAGGCAAAGGTAGGCGACGCACAAAAGGACGGATACCCAAACCAAAAGTCGGGGCAGCATCAAGCACACATGGCCCCATATACAGAACTTCCAAGCCTCGACTTTCCAGAAGATTGCGCAACGAACCCGTGTCGAAGTAAAGCAAATGTTGCGGGGGAATGTAATGATACCATTTTGTTCCCATCAATCGTGCGAACCAACCACCTACGTTCGGCACATATCCCGCAAACAAGCCGCCTGATTTCATCATGCTTGTTATCGAAAAAAGGGTATCGCCTGGGTCAGTCAAATGCTCATACATGCCGCAAGCAGTAACCAAATCAAACTGATTGCCGCAACTTGCTGCTTCGTGAATGGTTTGATACTTGATGTCGATGCCTAAAGCAGACTGTGCAAATGAAATCGCATCTTGGTCAAGATCAATTCCATGCACGCGATACCCTCGCAATTTGGCGGCATACAAAAAGAAACCACAGCCAGCCCCCACGTCCAGTAAAGTTGCATTGGAAGGCAATGGCGATAACTTTTCGATTTTTCTCAATCTGAAGTCGCTGTCTTCGATGGGGGCACAATTGATCCGAATGGCATCAGCACCCCTGAAAAGGTTTTCTTTGTTTCGATTTTGAGGCCCGCAATTATCCTTGTAAATCTCCCTTATTTCGTTTTCAGTAGGCATGTCCGCCACTTGAACTAATCCGCATTCTAAACACCGCCGCAATTCATACAACTTATCACTGACCTCGCTTTTCACAGTCAAGTGATGTTTCCACTCATTGGCAGCACAAACATTGCAAATCGTCTGTTGATTCATCTCAGCTTCCTTGTGATTGAGCCCGGTGTAATTAGGAACCATGTTGCCACGTCTTGCGGCTGACCAAAATCGTGTTCGCCCACGTTACATCCTCCATGGTGTCAATTTCGACAATCTCGTCTCGGAGATAGTCTATTTCGCATGTCGCATAGGAGCCCAATACTGAACGGTCGGCAATGATGGCCTGCATGACTTGCCAATCCACAATACTGCCGCCGCCACTGTGGCTGTCCTCGCAAAGGGCCGCTACGGCGTCCACGTATTCGCAATTGAGCGTATCACACAGCAAATCAAACAAACCATCGGGCCGTATCGGCACGTTGGGATAGGCCAGTATCACCGCGTCGAATGTCTCGGCCGTGTTTCGCAACACGAAATCAACCACGTCGTACAGGTCGTTCGATTTGGCGACGTGGCCCGGCTCATGCATCGTGGTGACATGGTGTAGCTCACCGATGGTCAGTATCTCAGGGTCGTCCGACGCCACGACAATTCTATCAACCGACTTGCACTCTTGCAATGCCTCGATGGCGAGAAGAACGCCGGGCTTGCCGTTGAAGAGAAGTTTGTTTTTACGGGGCACGCGGCTACTGTTGCGGCGGGCGGGGATGATGGCGATGGCGTTCATGGTTACCACTTTCCGTCAGGGCAATTGCAGCGGGCATCTTGCCAGGCTCGATAGGTTGCTGCTTTGCGTCCACACTGGGCGAACGCTCGGCAACCATCGTCAATAAACTTTTTGCACAACGTACAGACTTTTTCGATGGCCGTTATCTCGGCGTTGGTGCGCTTCGGGATGTCCGGGGCCCTGGGGCAGTTCCTTCGCGGCGGCTTGTCGCTCGGTATCTTGTAGACCCAGTTGCATTGGGTGCATTGCCAAAGGTTGTCGGGGTTGAGGGTGAAGGGGCAGTCCATCAAGGACGTGAAACGGTAAATGTTGCAGCGCTATGATCGCAACATGCTTCCCACGCGTTACCAACTATAACGGGGTTAAGCACAATTGCATCCGACATACGACATGGCGGCTGGTTGATTCCATAATCATGTTCCCATTTCCAATAACTACCCCACTGCGACCCAATATGTCCTTCTAAAAAATAATGCTCGCTGACCCCGTTATATATAAACTTAATCCACACAGTATTGGGTTCATTGGGATCGGCCCCGCAGCCCGTATCGCAAAACGCGCTTTCCGAGAGATAGCCCGCGCTGCATGATAGCCCGCCACTGACGGCCGCGGCCGTTGTAAGCATAAATATATCGTTGAGACAATTACATGTCTTAGGAGGCACTGACACTATTCCGGCCACAACCGCTTGGTAGTTGTCGGCGAGCGTGCCATAACACGCAGCACACGGCAAGCCACAGCAACACCGCCTCCCCGCAAACCGCAACGGCCGCGGCACCCACAGGCCCGTGGCACGATAGACTTTCTCGACGGGAGTGATTAGGCGGGACATGCTACGTCGTCAGTTTCCCATTGGGTGTCCGTCTCGTTGTAGGTCGCGGTGACAACGCCGTTGTCGTCCAAGGTGTCGGTGAAAGTGTTCACAATGGAGACGGTACTACTGGAATTTTCCACGACTTCCAGGCCCGTCATCGTGGACACATTGTCAATGTTGAATGGACTTGTACCGGCGACGGCCCCCACCGCCAGCCCCTTCACTTTTGTACCCGAGCAGACCCGCAACACCATCGCCGTGCCGCTCACCGCCCCGGCACCCAATACAAAAAACCCTGGATGTGCCGTGGTGAGTGTCCACGAGTTGTGCGACGGGCCGACGATGCCGCTGGACTCGCTGCACAAGGCGGCCATCGGGTGGCCCATGGCGGTCGACGCCATGCCGTAGCTGCCGCTGGCCACGTCCTGGGGGCCGTTGATGAGCACGGTCTTCGGCGGTGCTCCCGCCTGATACTGCCGTGTCTGATACACCACCTCGCCGTTGAGCGTGGTCGTGCCGGTAACTTTCATCGCGGCATGGGCCGCAACCGCGGCGTTGGGCGTGAAGGGCACCCAGTCATATTCGGGAATTGCAGCGTAACCACCGGGCATTTAGCGTACCTCTTATGCACTTGACCAAGGGGCCAATCTTTCAATACGGGCTACCACTTCCTCGTAAGTTGACCGTATGTTTTCACGTTGCTTTTCGAGTTCCCGTCGGCGCTTGAATGGCATAATACGGTTGAGTTGTTCGGTATTGCGCGAGGCGGTGGTAGTTGCGCCTTGGCCGCCCACAGTCCAGGTGACATGCTGAATTGCCCCGTTCAGATTGATGGCCACCAGCCCCGCGTACTTCCGCGTCTGCGGGTTGGTCGGCTCATACTCCGCTTCCAAGCCGTCAAGAAAATCATCGGCTGCCGCCACCATTTCTTCCACATTTTGTGCCACGCCATCAATGTAGGTCACTCGCAACTCATCATGCCGCACGTAACGGGTGGGCGTGCCGATGTTGCCGAGTTCCCGCTTTCTGCTCATGCGGAACGCGGCAAAAGTATCGGCATCGCGGACACTCACTGCGGTACGAAGTTTCAGCGACGCCCCATCGGCCACAATTTTGCCACTGCCGGTGTTGCGAAAGATGGGCTCGGAAAACAAAACCAATCCACGCTTGGCGTCGATAGTAAATCCCATCGTGCCCTTGGTGGAATCGCCGCGACGATAGATGGTGTTGGCTGGCGTGTTGGTTTCGGCATCGTTGCCGTCAAACCATGTGCCAAGCACCACGGCTGGTTTGTTGACCAATACGCCATTGTCCAGCCGTGACGCCACTTGTGTGTCTTCGACGATGAGGTGGCGGATGTCGGCAATTTGTCCACCCAGATAAGCGGGGACTATGATGGGAAAGACAATCCGATACATCCGAAACACACTGCCCTGGGCAAGCTGCTGGTCGTCGCGGTCCTCGATGTTTGCGTGGGCGGGCGGCAATCCCCAGCCGCCAGACGGCTTATACCCCAAGTCATCGAGTAGTTTGATGGTGTTGTCGGCATCGTTATCTTCAGCCACTGCCTCAAGATTGAAGTCGGCCTGGTAACGATTCGGCCCCAACACAATAACCAACTCGTCGGGTTTCTCCGGCGGGTCCACCGACAACTCATCCTCCATAATCCAGCCGCCGGGCAACGCCGCCCCCACGCCCGCCTGGGCAATCGTGACACGGTTATTCAACCCCAGCACCACGCGGCACCCGAGCCCGTCGCACAGATTCGCCAACGCTTCCATCGGCACTGCCACATCCCACTCGACACTCGGCCGTGCATCGTTGGGAAGGGCCCCGACGTTAAACCCCTGTTCGTCTACTGCTTCCAGACACAACGTCGCCAACTCTTGCGGTGTCTTTTCCGTGCCATCGAGTATTGAACCATCGTCATTGCGGACGTTGTAGTAGCCCGAGATTTCGCCCCACGCCCACTGCCAGCGACGGTCAAGAATTTGCAAAAGCCACTTTTGGCCTTGGCTGTCCCACCGCAACGAGCCGTCGTCAATCTTGCAGCCGGGAAACTCAACCACCTCATCGCCAAACGTGAAGCGCAGCGTGCCGCCCTCGGCCACGGGGTGGGCTTGCGGGGCCATCGTCAGAGTACACACCGACGGCGAGATGCCGTGGGTGAAAGACATGATGGCATCGGTGATTTGATTGATGCCGGGGAAGTGAGCTAAGCCCTGTAGCTCCGCCATAGGCTCGCTCCTATCTTAGATGGCCGATTCCGTCCATGTGCGGTTGGGCACTACATCCCATTCAGCATCGCCGGGCGAACATTGCACAAAATCGTGGCCGTTGGTCACGGTGACAACGCCATGCGGGTCGCGGTATTTTGCCTTGGCGTGAAGGTTCAAGTTGGTGATCGTTTTGGCCGCCAAGGACTGACTATGGTCATACTCGCCGCCGCCCTTAATCGTCGCCGTAGTGAAGGTGCCCGTTGAGCGGTCTACCACCGTGCCGCCGGCATTGAGCGTCGTTACGGTCATGGCCCCGAGCGTGGTCAATTCGCCGTCATACTGAGTGAGCGTGGTCACGTTGCTTTCGAGTGTGACTTGCCCGCCCGACTGTACTACAACGCCGAATGTCACGCCGCTTCCGCACACAAGCGTGGAGTCACCAATCACGCTGTCACGATAGCCCGTGTTGCAGCCACCAGTAAGATCAGCCGTCTCGCCGTCAAAAAAGGCCACCCCCACGTCGCCGCGCATAGTGGTGAGTTTGTTGCTGGTGTTGGTGCCAAGGAGCAAGACGCAGGGAATGCCGGTTTCTGCCCGACTGCCCTTGTTGTAGATGGTGATGGCTGCGTTCTGCGCGCCGGCATCCAGCTTAATCCGCCCACTGCCGGTGCCTTCGCCCTCGCCGATGGTGATAGTGGTTGGCCCGCCAAATTGCAGGTACTCTTGCCGGTACTCATCATAGGCCGAACCCACAGCGGTGCCGGCGTCCACGTTGGTCTTCGGCAGGCCGATGTCACCCGTGAAACTCTGCTTGATCGTCAACGAGATGGGGTCGATGTCTGCCAACGCATCGAGGTCATACTTGCAATCAACGCCCAGGTTCTCAAACACCACATCGTCGGAGTTGGTGGGCGTTGCCCCTGTTGTCCAGTTGTCTGCCGTGTTGGCCGAGTAGGGACCGGCGTTTTCAGTGCTTACGGCAAATGCCCCCATCGTACCGTCGTCCGCTGTTGTCTCGGCAATGGTTACGGTGAACGGCTTGCCTGCCGTATCGGCTGTGGCTTGAAGATGTGTGCCGGCGGAGTTGGCCCAGGTGATTTCCGCAAACTCGGGAATCGTCGAGGTATTGAGCGTCGTAGCAAAGTCGTCGAGGATGCCGCCGTGGGTGTTGGTGTTGTCCACATTGGTACACACCACGTTTTTGCCGTTGATCGTGACCGTGGCCGTGTCGGTATTGGCCCACGTTTCGTCAATCAGCGACTTTTGCACTTGAGCAACTGCCGCCCCATGACCCAAAAATCTGCATGTTGCCACAATATATCCCCTAGCTGATTTGTGATGACGTGGGCAGCCCGCCTAGCGGAGCCACCGACTCGAATTGGTATGCCCAAGTCGTGATGCGTTGATTGCTCTGGTCTGCCGGCAATTGCTTGCTGTTGCTCTTCACGTGAAGGTGTTCATCGGAGGGCCACAACGGTGCCGGAGTCGCCGGATACGTCCCGAGTCCGATTGCCCGGCCCGTCTGCATCGCTTTGTAGGTCGTCGCTTGATACAGTAATTGCTTTTGCGGCGGTCCCGTCAGACATGGCAAAAATCCAACCTGGGGGCCGCCGCCAAAAAACTGTAACGTCTCGGTCCAAAACACCAACGCCCCGGACGAGTCCAACGTGGTCCCCTCAATCGCTACAGTGTAGTTTCTGAAAGTGGAGTATTCGGCCCCCCGCCCGTCTGGATAGCTCACCGGCTGCACTATTCGGGTGCCCCCCCGAGTGGCCGAGGAATCCAGGAAATGGGTTGTCACCGCCCCGCTGTCCTGGTACAATCCAATGTCGCCGCCGCCTGTTGCGTAGGCGGCCTCCAGGGCGTCGAGCGTAGTGGTCATCAGTGTTTGGTTTGCCGCTTCGGTGCCCTGGTCTGTGATTTGGATTCGTCCCGAAATGTCCCATCGTTCGCGTGTCGCGTACCGCACTTGGTTTTCGGTGAACAGCCCCTCACGCGAAATGGCGATAGTCGTCTCACCGGCATCGTGGCTGTAGTTGCGGTACTTCAGATACATGGGAGGTGTGTTATGTCAATTGACGGGCTTGATTGTTCCATCATAATCCACGAACACAGCAACCAAACAGCCACCGCATGACCATAAGTTTGATTTCATTTCCGCTGTACACCTATTTGCTTCAGGACGCATCTGGGACAGTATTCCTTCGAGGCCGTCCGAATGAGTTGTTTCTTCCATTGTTTACCTCCATCGAAAACGCCAAGGACTATGCGCGTCGTGCTAAAATGAAATGCGTAATCATTGAGTTGCCCACAAAGGCCGCCGTCGTTGATTTCGTATCCAAGCCGCCGAGCCGCGATCCGAAGAGTTCAATCGACTTTGACATATTCCTTGATCCAGTTGCGCCAGATACTGGCGATTATGCCCGATATAATCGTGGCATGTTTCTTGCAAACCTCACTGGAACAGATAATTAACATGGGAGGTGTGTTATGCGAGCCACTGGTATCATACTGTGCATTCTCGGCGTGCTAGGCATTTTGGGAAGCCTATCCATGGACACGACCGTCAGAGTTCCGAGCATGAACACTGGCACTTATTATCTCGACAATCAAGATCAGTACGTTCACAACACCGGCTTGATGCAACAACAAACGATGTACTTGATCGTTTCTTGTCTTCTGGCTTTTGTGGGCGTAATATTAATAGTCTTTGATGCCTTGCGACCGAAGCCTTGGCAGTGCGACGGCATCTTCCGCGAAAATGGGGAGGATACATCCATTGTTGTTTCTGCCCACAATAAGGAAGAAGCTATTCAAATTGCCAACGGCCAAGGTGTCATGGTTGGCAACGCTGTCGTTCTTGAATCTCGTAGCAACTTAAATCCCTCGCTAAACGAACCATGGGGCAAAAGAATAGCAAGCCTGTTTTGGATTCCAGTAGTGATTATTGGCTTCTCTATCGCCTTTACGGGCGTAATAGAAACCGTGATCTTTTTTGTAATCTGTTTTGTTGCCGGCTTCCTCATAAAACAATTATGGCTCAACAAGTCGTCAACCGTTCAATCTGCCAAAGATTCTGCGGCTCAAAGCCCCACTTCCTCTGCCTAGTTCCGTCCGCTGTGAAACAATTGGCGGACTTCATCTCTTAACCCATTGATTGCTGCGTCTGTTGCATTCGCTTGGTCCTTAAATGCAGCTTTGATGGCAGCAAACTCCCTTTGTCTCAATTGATTCATGACCTCACCCAGCCGCCGTCCCTCGCGCTCGGCCGCACCCACTTGCGTTTGCATCGCTGCTTCGGCAACGGCCCCCAACCGACTACGCTCATCGCCCGCAGCCCGTGCCCGAGCCGCCGCACTCGCAAAGCCAACCTGAAACGCACCGCCACGACCACCCGCAAACGCCTCGGCTTGCTCACGTGCCTGTTGCGCCAATTGACTTTCGCGTTGGGCATGCTGCAACACAATACCGATTTGTTGCCGCGTGGCCGTGCCTCCCTTCACTGCTTGTGCCGCACGGGCCGCTCCGGCTTGCTCGGCTACACTCATCAGGCCAAACCGTTGCAGTGCCGCTTTGCCCTGTTTTTCAGCCGCTTCAGCTATTTTTTTGTAGGCGTCCCGCTCGCGGTTCAAGAGGTCAATTTTCTGTTCCGACGCCCGGATGGTTTTGGCGTGGCCTTCCATGATCTTGGAAGTAGCCATCCCCTGGAGCCGTATCTGTTCCTTGATGGCATCGTTGACACGTTGGTACGCTGCGCCAATCTCGGCTTGAGTTGTCACGGGGTCACCTGCCCCACGCGATTGAAAGCCCGCTAAGGTTGCACGCCCCGCCGCCTCTTCGCCGCGGGCACCCGCCATGGTCAACGGATTCATTCGCCATTGCGCCATGCGAAGTTCCCGCTCCATCAACATCTTGGGCTGCATAGCCTGTTCAAGACCCGGTACAAACTCGCCTTTTTTATTCTTACCACCGAATAAAAGAGCCTGCAATCTTTCACTACGCTCCTCTGCCCGCCCCGCCGCGCGATAGCCGCGGATGTCACCACCCCCCAACCGTGAGGCGTAGTCGGCCAAGGCCGCGTAACGGCTGCCCATGCGAGCCGAGTAGGTGCCGGGAGTAGCCCCACCCATGAAACCATACTTACGAATATCCCGTGTGGTTTGGTATCCAGAAAGACCGGCTGCCCCAACACCGCCGGCCGCTGCAAAAGCCGGAAGCACAAACGCACCTGTTGCACCCACACCAAGCTTGCCCGCCATCGCACCGGCACCGCGCATAGACGCGCGCCCTAACATGCCTCGCCCGAACCAACCACCAACGGCAGCAGTTCCGAGGCCAAGCCGCTGCATCATGCCACCACCCTGGCGCACAATGCCCCCGCCGCCCGCTACTGCCCCTGCCGTTCCCGTCACCACCGTTGTCCCCTGCGCCAACGCCAACGCCGTATTTGCCGCCGCCGCTGCCTTCGTCATCTCGGCATAATCCCGCATCACCCGCGTCATGCGAATGAACATACCAACCGAGCCGCCGATAATATCGAACACCGCTTGAATCTTTATGAGCCCGCGCAACAGCTTTTCGGTGTTCTCTTCGCCGGCAATCCCCAACATGGCAAGACCGCGACCCAACCGCATCGTGTCACTCAGGGCGGTATTCATTCGCTCGGCAATCTGTGCCTGCCCCATCTTGACCTTATTTTGGGCGTCCGTGTATTGCCGTGCCGCTCGGGTGTACGCCTTGGCCGACTCCTCCGAAGCCCGCTTGGCCGCGGCCGTCGCCGTTGCTCCCGCCTTCTTCGCCGCTGCCTCCATTTTCTGCGTGGCGTTAGTGACCGACTTCGTAGCACGTTGTGTGGCACCTGATACTTCCTCAAGCCTGACCGAAATCACCACGTTACGTTTGTGTTCTGCTACCATCAGATAGGTGGCCTTGCTGCCATGATTTCGAGGAGGGTACGCCGCTGGGCGCGGTCAAGCACGTCAATTAGCTGTCGGATAATGCCGAAGTGTTTGCGCAAAACAGGGTCTTTCATTTCGCCGCCCGCCGCCTGGTGCTCGTGATAGGCTTGTAACGTCTGGAGGTTGCGACGGCTGAGTGTATTGCGGCGTCCAACTGCCGGTGTCTGCGCGTTTTCCCCCTGACACTTGGGGCACTTCCGGCAGGGGGGCTTGATATGCCGGGAACGCGCAATGGGCTTGCCGCCGCGGAGATTGCGTTGCCATGTTTCTGTATCATACATCCACCTTTGGCATTCATCGCACGTCGGCAGGTTGGGATGGGCTAGGATAAGGACTAGCCCGGATTGGAGTTTTTTGCCGCCTTCTCCTCAAGCACGTCGCCAATCGGAGCCGGTGCCGCCGCCGCTTCTTCGATGGCCTCAACGTGCTCCTCGGTCTGCTCCGTGTCCCACTGTGGGTCGATGTCGCTTGCCTCAATGCCGAGCACAATAAGCCACAGGCGGTCCAGCAGTGCCGGCTTCACCCGCCGCACGTTGTCCGTGGTGATTTTCAAGGGCGTGCCATCGGGGTTTTCCAACGACCACGAGGCCAACCGCTTGCCTAATTCCGCCGCTGCCTTGCCGTACTGTTGGGCCAATGGCAGCTTTTCAACTTGGACCATGTATCGCGCTCGGTCTTCCATAAGAAAAGGGCGATAGGTGAACTGCAATTCGCCGTGCAGGCCCGGTGATGCTGCAATGAATCCGTCTTGTGTGTAGATTTCGTTGGGTGTATAGTCTAGGTTAGCCATGTCGAATCCTTCCGAATCATTGGATTGGCGATGGGTCGCCACATTGGTGGCCATCACCGTGTTGATGTTCCTGTTGCGGTGCAATCACTAGGTTCTGGCAATTTCCTTGGTTGCTCCGTCCTTGCGGGCGGTCATATCAAGCGTGAGTTCCATTGGCCCCTTGTCCGACAGCGGCGGCGATTCGCTGGGTACTTGCAACTTGCCGAAAGTGTACGTGCGGGAGTTGGTGCCGTCGCTCAATACAAGCGCACCTGTTGCCCCGCCCACGGCCTGCCCGTATAGCCCGCTTGTGTTGTCCGACCAATCATGGACCGTTCGCAATGTCACTACGCGGTCGCCCTCGGGATGGTCAATGACGGTTTGATTGTGATTGAATCGGTCGGTGATCATCATGTTGTCAATGACCATTTCAAACTCTTTGGTTTCACGGGCCGTCCCCGCCAGCGTAAGTGAAGTGGTGTCGTGGAAGGCGAACGGCGTGGCCGAAGACGGCTCCGCCGGCGCATCACCCGTAGCCGCTTCACTACGACCCACCACGTCACATACAAGCCGGAGCAACTCGCCCTGCCGGCCCGAAAGAGTCATGCGAGAAAACTTGCAATTGGCGTAGGTATAAACGTCGTTGCCGCGGTCTACCACAATCGACGTATTGCCAAGCGCCTCGTCCACCGTGCCGCCTGAGCCAATCACGAACGGCTCGATGAGATTGAGATCGGTGTTGGTGGGATTGAGAATGATTTGACCGCTTACCGTATTGGTCCCTTCTACGACATCATCAATATCGTGCGACCGCGTGCCGCGGGTGCCCTCGCGTTCCAGGTGTGTGGCGTGTTTGCCGACGGTACACCAGCCAAACGTGTTGGTCCCGCCGATGGAAAAGGTCTGTTGGTGACCTAGATATACCGTCGTCATAGGTTATCCTCGTGTTTCGCGGGAAAACACCTTGATGAGCAAGGCACTCGCCCATTTATTGTCTTGCCAAGCACCCGGCAACACCGGCTGATATTGTTCCACCTGACAGGTGTAGACCGTGCTGACATTACTGAGTCGCTTGTTGTGAAACTGCTTGCGTATCTTCTGCAACCACAACAGGTACTTGTTATGGTTTGCCTCAAGGGTTTTTTCCTGATTGTCGTCGTCCACCAGCGTGACCATCACGCCGTAAATCACATCGTCCTGTACGTTGCTGCCCAGCGTCGGTGGCAGTTGCGGCTTCTGGGGCGTGATGAGGATAAGGGGCCACAAGAGTCCGTCCACTTCCTTGACCCAATTGGCAGCCGGCGTTTTCTTTACGACCACCGACGCCGACACTACGTCGGTCAATCCCAACGCCCGTATGTCGGTTCGGATTTGCGTTTCGATTTGGTATTGCACCGCCTCAGTAGAGGTGTTGTAGCCGAGTTTCCAATGCTTGAGATGCCAATGGCCCACGTTATGCGAACGCCTCCATCACCGTTTCCACGAGATGGTCCGCCACGGTGCTCGCACAGGTGTCGGCCGTGCTGCTCGACACACCGAAGTACGGACGGGCCAGGATGCCGGGTTTGCCCAAAATCACTTCGTCGCCAAACTCATGACGCCGTGCTCCCGCCACGCTGGTGCCCGATGCTCCAGGTGGCACACGCCGCTCAAGTTTCCGGCCGTCGGTGATGGTGCGGGCCGCCTCGCCGCTGCGTACCGCCGCACGATACAGGTCGCCTGTGTCTAACAGCAACGGATGAATGCCACCCTTGGCTTTTCGCTGTGGCCAGTTGCGATGTTGCGCCGTTTGGCTCGCGGCAAAGTTTTCCTCAACACCGTACAAGATTGCGGCATCGCACTCCTCGAGCGCCGCGGTCTGGTCGCCGGGGAACAGTGACGGCAACCGTTGCAACCGCTGCTCGAACTCTTCGACCGTCATGCGTGTGGCCATTACACTTGCCTCCGACTTGGGCAGCGCCAGCGGGTGCCAAGGGTTTCCTTCGAGGCACTAAGAATCGTCCACACCACGCTATCGCCGTCGGTGATGGTGTCGCCCGGTGCCGGCACAATCGTGGTGATGGTGTTCTCTTGCAGGTGCCACACCATGTCCGTAGGTTCGAGCCCCACCGGCCCGCCCAACTGCAACTCGCGGTGCGACAACTGGCGACGCAAGGCCGTGACGCTGGTATCGGTCACGGTGCTGCCGCTACGGTAACCCGTGAGCGTCACCGTTTCGATGCCGTCCATTTGGGCCATGTCGCCGGCAATGTCAGTGGCAAGGGTCACATCTATGCCTCCCCTATTGTCTCCACCTCAAACGGCCCGCTTATCGCAAGCAAGACCTTGTTGATCTCGGCCAATTCCGCCAGCAGCGACCGGCGGTAGGCGTTGTGGTCAACCGATTGGCCGTCAATACTGTAGGATTTGGTGAGCGTAATGCCCGCCAACTCCGTCAGTATGGCACTGCGGTAGGTTGCCAGATTGGTCAGATCGGACATGGATTAGCCCAGGGCGTGGATGGCCTTCTTAATATTGCCTTCACCTACGACACCGATGCCGCCAATCGACTTCAGCCCACCATGTTCCTTCGCGTAGGCCACGACCGCCTCAACCGTGGTGAGCCCCGCATCGCGGAGGTCGGCCACGTCGTTGTCAGATACACCGAAGGGCTTGAGTAGACCAACGCTACGAGGTGCCTCAACTTCGTCTTCCGCGGATGCCTCAACTTCGTCGGGTTTGGGTAAATCCGCCGGGGCGGGGGACACATCGGGTTGTGCCCCCGCGCCCTCATGCGGAGAAGCTACCTTGGTGACCGGCTCGGGCACTTCCGGGCCGGGTTGGTTGAGAAGCTGAGCTGTGATTTCCAGCTTTTGTCCTTCGTGTTTCGCCTCCCACTCATCCAAATTACGCGCCTTTCGGAATTGCGCAATCGCCTCTTCGGGTGTAGCCACACCCTCGATGATGCTGTTGATGTGCTTAATGGGTGGTCGTTCCGTAAAGACATTAAATGTCGCCATGCTGTCACCTCCGTGTTGGTTAGCCGCCACCAGTGCTGTTGCACATATAGTGGGGGTCCATGACCGCACACACGCTACGCTCGCTCACCTTGTAGCGCTGAATGATGTCACGCATGAAGGCCCACTCGCTGTTGGCCGGGGCCACTTCCGTCGTGATGCCCCAGTTTTCCATGAGCGTGAATGCCCGCTTCGGCTGGCCGAGATACCATGCCGTTGTCGAACTGTTGACGGCGTAGACCATCGGCGATGTGAGAATCGACAATGGCATAAACGACTTCACGGGGTCGGTCGAAAGAACTTGGTGTGATGTGGCATTGCTCGTTCCGCCGCGCACCTGAGTTGAGTTCAGAATGAAGTGCGCTGTTGCCCGCAAATCACTTGGCACCAACAGCACGTCAGGCAAAACCATAATGGGCTCGCTGGTATGGAAATCAGTCATACCATCGAAAATCAGGTACATTTCGTTCAAATCGGTCCAGTCCACCAGGGCGTTGGTTGCCGAGTTGACGATGCCATGGCCGGCAGAGGTCTTGTATGTGTCCGACGTGGAGCCGTTGCGGGCATAGTTGTTGGTCGTTCCCGTAACAACGGAAATGACTTCCTTCTCTCGCCGCATACCTGCCCAATAGCCCACGTCAGAGGCCCGCTTGAGCACCAAATTCGTGCGGTCAAAGAAGATGGCCTCTTTGGTAACCGGCACGATACCGCCCCACTTGACCGTTTCGGGCGTCTCGACGTAGCCTTGCCCCAATCCAAGCAGATGGTACTCTTCGCCTTCATTGGTCCGAAGTGTGTCGTCACCAATTTCTCCGACTTCGGGAATCTTCTCGCCGCTGAATTCGGTTTGCTGAACCTCACATAGTTGCGACCAGATGAATCCTGGATACTCGTACCCTTCGGCAATCTTGGTGTAGACAATTTGGCCGGTGATGTTGCTGAAGGCGGCCGTGTCAACCATGCCGCCAGCCGCTTCCATGAACGTCGATTGCGAACCTTGCGGGCCGCACGCCTCGACAAACTCCCGGCCGTCGGGAATCGTCGATTGGGCCAGCCGCCGTAACGAAAAATCTTGCGGCCGAAACCACTTTTGTTCCAGACCCTCACGGATGAATTGGGTTACCCGCTGCGGGCCGTCCAATTCAATCTGCCGCTGAAGGTCACGATAATTGATCGCTGATGCAACCATTTCTATATTTCCTCCGTTGTTGTTGGTTAGCGTTTTTGGGCCGCGTAGACCCAATCCACGTCAAGGTGTTGGCTGTCGTCAGCCGTGCCGTTTTTGCAGCCCAGCATGATTTCCATTTCGGTGGCCGACGTGTGGGTAACTTTCTGGGCAACTAGCTGATTGTTGTAGCGCCCGCCCATCATCTTGCCGACTTCATTGAGGTTGTAGTCGCCGTCGCTCTGCACGTCAGCCGAGAAGAAATGTATCTCAGTTTCGGTGGAACTCAGCGGCTTCGTGGTGATGACAAGCACATCAAAAGCATTGTTGCCAACAGTGTGCTTTGTGATGACACCGTTAGTTGTCGCCTCCGAGCCATTGGCAGTCGCCGTGCATCGCCAGACCGTGCCGCCGTCGAGCTTGTAAAAGAATGCACCACTGCCGGTGATGACAGGCACCGCTCCATTGTTCACGAGCACGTCGTCCGTCACCGCATTCTTGAGGCCGACAGCCAGGTTGATTCCGGTGACGGTATTGGCGTATGGTCTCACACACGTGGCAAACACCAGCGGTTTTCCCGTGGCGAATTTGAACATTTCGGTCGTACCCTTGAGGTACGCTTCCTCATTGTCGCCTTCACTGTTCTCGGCGCTGGACGGATACACCTTGAGGTATCCAGCCACTCCATCCGACACCGCACAAGTGCCGCCGTCAGACGCCAAAGTGGTAAAAGTGTCTCCGTTGGTATAGTTGAAGAAGTCGTCCCATACGCTGAACGTGTCCGACTTTAGGAATGGGTCGTGATCCTTTTCTCGAAAGGCCATAAGTTGGTTTCCTCCTTAGTTATCGCTTTTGCGCGCAGTACACCCAATCGGCATAGATGCGGGCCGAGTTGTTGGTGCCCGCGTCCTTCACCCCAAGCACAATCTGCATCTCGGTGACTGACGTGTGCGTGAGCGTCTGGGCCACAAACTCCGTGGAGTTGCGGCCGCCGGTCGTCAGGCCCACCTCTTCGAGCGTGTAGTCGCCGTCGCTTTGGACGCTGGCCTGGTAAAAGTGGCACTCGGTTTCCGTCGAGGAAATCGGCAGCGCCTCGATGACCAAAATATCGTAGGTGTTGTTGGTGTAGGCTTTGCCCGTATTCACGGTGGTTTGCGTTGTGCTCGCAGAAGACTCTACCTGCCAGTACGCCGTCTCCGCGGAGAAAAATATCGCTCCATGGTAATCAGCCGGCGGGCCGGCGGCGTCGTCCTGAATTGTCTCGGCCGCCACATTGTTGCAAAGGCCAACCATGAAATTCGTTGAGGCAATGGTATTGGCGTAGGTCTTCACCTTGGCGGCAAAGAACAACGGCTTGCCAGTGGCGAATTTGAATAGCTCCATGGTGGAAACCATGTAGGTTTGATCGTTATCCACGCCCGTTGCATCAGTTGCCGCAATCGCCACCTCGCCGCCCACCGCGTCGGACACCGCAACGGTGCCGCTGTTGTCAGCCACCGTGGTCCACAAATCGGCGGTCACGTAGTGGTCGAAATCGTCCCAAACATAAAACGTATCGTTTTTCAGGTACGCATCGGCATCCTTACATAGAAATGCCATGAGTTATACTCCTATCTGTAGGTTGTATTGTTATCCGCTCGGCACGGCCGCCGATTCCGGTTCCGGTTCCAGCTTGTCCGCCCGTACATCGACGGGTTGTGCCGCTACTACTTCAGCCAAGGCGCACAGTGTCTCATCGTCCCGCTGCGATGTGCCCCACGCCACGTCATTGACATAGCTCGCCTCGCCCTTGTGTTCGCAGCGAACCTTGCGAGTGGCATAGAGCTTGGCTTCGGGTGCCACGTCCTGCACCGTGCGCGAGAAAAACCAATCTTCCGGTTCGACGCCTACGCAAAACGCCCCGTCCGCTTCTTTGTGAATGGCGTCGTTGATGGTGAAGTGGCACTTGAGGTTGTTCTTGTCGTCCAACTCGTGAACCCACGACTTGCGGAGATCCGCAATCCAGCAGCCGGTATTGACCAGCAGCCGGCCACCGAGTTCATTAAGTCCCGCATGGGTTACGTCATCGGCGTTGAACGTCTCGGGCAGGTCCATCACCTCGTGCATCGTCAATCGCCGCACCATGAATTGGGAGCCGGGAATTTCCATGCCCGTGGACGTAAGCCCTTGCGTTGTTTTGATCGGGATAACACATGAAACAATATCTGCATCGAGCCGCGTCATTTCCTCCCACAACGTATCCACCCAATGCGGGTCGGGAATCACGTCACTATGCAACATCGCAAAGTGTGTCACCGTGCCCTGTTCCGCCCGCTTTACCGCCTCGGCCCACAGGTGATTGAACCCACGAGTCAGCAGTGAGTTGGAATACACCGACGCCATAATCCCCAAGTCCTCATTGCTGCTAGGCCACAAGTGCAATGCTCGCCACGCCCCGTCGTGTGTGCAAGTTGCACTGTAGCTAGGCATCGCCACAAACACAGTGGGCTTGGCCTCGCGTAGCCGCTGCTCTTCCTTGACTATCGCCTGCTTGGCCGTGTTGATGGCCGACAAGCGACGGCATCCCGCGTCCTCAAAGGCACCGTCTACCGTGCGTCGGAACAAGTCCCATCGGTGGTCGCCGTTTCGCTGCGTCATGGCTGTAGCTCCTTGGTGTCTAGTTATGCAGTCACCGGCCGCCGCCCGGTAACGCTCTCAAAAAAGCCCGCCGCGTCCTTCGACGGCTTAGCGTCGGTGTCCGTCTTGCGTCCGCTGGACACGCCACCCGCCGGCGTCTGGACGCCCACGCGACCCTTGAGTTCGGTGATTTGCTCAGTAAGCTTCACCACATTGGCGCTGAGCGTCTTGAGTTGCTTGCTTTCGGCAGCAGGCTCCTCACTCGAAGGCTCTTCCTTTTCCTTAGGTGCCTTGTCTGCCACGAGCTTCTCTTTGGCAACCATGATTTCCTTGACCTTCTGCGCTGTTTCCACCGGTCCCAGCGCATCGTCGTCAATGGCTGCCTTGGCCGCCGTATTTAGCGCCACTTTGATTTGCTCGCTGGCGTCCGGGGCCGGTTCCTCTTCGGGCATTTCTGCCATTGCCTCGGGCGGTACGAGCTCTTCACCTTCGATTTCTCGAAGCATCGCCTTGCGGTTTTTTGTGGTGCAGACCTCCCGCAAGAGTTCCAATACGTTCTTTTGCATCTTGTATTCCTTATGTTCAAAAAGTGATTTGGTTGACGCGGGGTCGCTTACTAAATCGACCGACCGCACTGTGCATATCTCTTCCACCATTGTCGTACCATTGTCGCGACGGCTCTTGGCTTCGACATTGTGCGAAAGGCCAAACAATCGCGGGTTTCGTTCGGCCGCCTCCAGCACCAACGCCGTAGTCGGGTGCGACTTGAGCAGGTTGAGGTCGCCCGACAACCCGCCGTCACGGTCCTGCCTTACGTTCTCCAACCAACCAATTCGGTCGGTCACGTTGCGGTCGGCCGTCGGGTCGCTACGCGGTGGATGGTTCATGTTGACGGCCTTTTGCTCATAGAGCCCAATGGCCGAGCGGATGGCCGCCGAGGAATACTCGCGGCCGTTGGATGATTTAGTGCCCAGGATACGCACGCCCGAAATCACGCCACGCTCGTGGTCAATTTGCAGGTCGCGGGACTGGACTATCTCGCGTAGGGTTTCTGTTTTCATTTGGTTCTCCGTGTTATGCCGCTTGCACCCAAAAAATCTCACACCGACAACGTGGATGGGCCGGAGGTGTCTGGCCTATCACGTCAATTCCCGCATCATGTAACGGCCCGCACACGGGACACACCCGCTCGTCTTCCATCGTCACCCACGTAGCCCTCATCGCCCCGCCGCCGTCCTCTATGGGCACCGTCGCCAGGTACGCGACCAATGCCATTTCCGCCGCTGTCACTGCCCGCGTGGTTTCGGTCACACCAATCATGTCCGCCCGCGCCGCACTGAACGCGCCATCGAGCATTGGGTCGGTTGTGCCAGCAATCTCCGCCGCTAACACGGGCAGGAATTTTGCCTCCCACCGCCGCGCATTTACCTCGGCTATTTGTTCGTCCAGGGGCACATTTAGTTGCCTTGCCAGGGCCATGGCCGATTGCGCATACACCGGCAGCAACGTACCCAGCAACGCATCCCGCACGTCCGCCTCAAATGCCGCACGGTCGAACGGCCGCCCGTCCCATTGGCCGAACAACAGCACTAGGGCGCTGGCGATTTCGGTTTCGTGTTGGGTTCGAGTTGCTGTGGCCATAAAAGGCTGGCACCGCCCAGTCAGGACGATGCCGCTACTCCTTGTACGCTTGGTACATGAGCTACTTCGGCGATGTCGGCCGACGCCGCCGGATAGCTCTCCCAAAGCAACTTGGCCGCCCGCTCCAACCGACTTTCATACTTCGCCGGTTCCGGTTGCGGCTTGCCGCGGAACGGCTGGGCCGTGTCTTGCGGGTGCGTTTCCTTTGCCACGGGCTGGCCGGGACGGTCGCCCATCATGCCGGGCTGCTGTTGGCGTTTTGCCCCTTCCTTGATTTCCTTCTCGTAGTCGTAGCCTTCCTCGGCTGCCCACGTCTCGGTGGAAATTACACCGTCATCGTGTAAGACTTTGCGCCGGTTCGTCTCGATATTGCGGTCACGACTGTGGACAATCGGCACTTCTACTTTGAGATTCACCAACGCCTGGAGTTCGCCAATGGACTCGACAAACTTATCGAACCGCCCCGCCCCAAAAGCTATCGCCACGACTTTCCAAAGCACCTCGGTGTCGTCGGCCTGCTCTTTGACCTGTTGACGCTGGCAATACTTCACAAAAGGTGATTCTGTGACGAGCGTGCTGGCATAATTTGCATCGCCTGCCCCCGAAATCATATAGGCGGGCATACACCAATTCGTGCCGGCCAGCCGCAGAATCATGTCCTCGATTAGTTGTGTGGAAGAACCCACGCCCTGCTCGGCCAGCGGCGATGCCTTGTACTTGGTGTCGCGACCCGCGTCGATGATGGTGCCGGGTTGATAGTAGTGGGTGTATCGTGTACGAGAGCCCTCGCTGCGAGTTTGCTGCCGGTAGGTAGACCAGTCGGTATTGCTACGTAACGTTTCGGCCTGGGATTGCGATACGCCCTCGGCGTGCTCCCGAATGAACGCGATGGCCGAAAGGATGGCATGGCCGCGGGCCGTATTGCGAGCGAGCTTGTGGGCGTCGGTCAACTGCTCATACACGGCCCAAAAGTCACTCACGCCCCGCTTGATGTTGGAATCTACGTTTCGCTTGATATGAACCATGGTTGACGGGCCAAACCATTTCCATTCATCGCGGCCCTCGGGAGTTCGCCAATGAACACAGTAGCCAAACACCGTTTCCATATCGTTGTCAGGTGTCACCACGCCAAACGTGTAGGACGTGTTGAGGTCGTCGAGATATTCCGGTACACCCACGTCTCGGGGCGTGGCCGGCTCGGTGATTTGTTCCGGCTCCAAGATGCGACACTGGACGTGGCCGCCGCCGATGTGGTAAAGAGGCAGGAATTGCTCGCCGTCACGGCGCTTCCGTTTGAACAATTCTTCGTGACGCCATTCGTTCCAGTGGTTTTCCCTGAGAAACTCGTTGACTACTTGTTGAACAGCCGCAATCAACTTCGGCTCTGACTTCACGCCGTCCTGCATCACCGCCTTGTATTGGTAGCCCGTGCCAAGGATATAACTGGTGAGGTTCTCTTGGACACACCGCGCGTTGACCGACGTATCGCACAGCAGACGCCCAACCGACCGAATGTGGGCCAAACCATGCTCGTCGTCAAACAAAAGCGGGTTTTGGCCCCGTGCCCTATCGCCGAGGTCCGCTCCCAACGAAAGCCCACGTCCCGCCAAACCGAATACCCTATCACGCTCGCCCGCCGGATAGTCGTTGTAGCTTACGCGGTCGCCGAACGCCTCCACGAAGTTGCCTTCAGGTGCCGGCACGTGCTGGCCGGGAAACGCCATGCCGGTGACCGCCGCCGTCTCGGCCTGGAGCATGGCCGTTTCATTGGCCAGCTTCGCCGCCTCGTTGGCTTCGCGTAATACCGCTAGCTCACTCATGCGTTGGGAACCTCTAAAAACTGCAACACGCCGTCAACCCTCGCCGCACCGCTCACCACAATTTGCATTCCCGTATCGTCGGCCGAAACCGCATAGGGAAAACCCGTGCAGATAAATCCTGAAATGTGTGTATTAACAACCGTGGGAATTGTGCCAACCAACACCGTGCCGCTGGTGCGGTCCTGGATGGAAACAGTCGCCCCGGTCGTGTTGGTCGTCGCCGACATGCCCATGAAAGCAAAGCGGCTGCCGGACGTATTGGCATGAATTTCCGTGGTGCCCTGAGTGTTATTCAGGGCGAGGTATTCCATGTCCAAGACGGTTTTATCGTTGAGGGCAAACCAATTGCCCGCTGCTTCTGGTCGGTTTGCTGCCATTGAGCTGCCTCCGTATTATGAAAAACTTCGGGCCGTGCGTTCGCCGTCGCCGCTGCCGTAGGTATTGCGGACCACTTCGCTGCCGCTGCGGTTCTTGAATCCTACTTGGTTGGCCGTGTCGGTGTCGGTCACGCCGCCGGCCTGGGCATCAACGGCCTCGAAATACTCGCCAGCCGTGTTGGTCGTGGTGTGCCCCGCCATCGGCTCATCCCACACGGCATCGCCCACGTCGGTCTTGGCTTGGGTGGACAAATCCACCTCGCCAATCGCCAGCCCGCCGGCATGCACAATCGCCTGTGTGCCAAGTAGCTGCACACTGATATTAGTTCCACCAAGTTTCAGGCCGATGTTGGTGGAATCCGCCCAGATACCAACACCACCTTGAGATCCACTTCTTATTCCCGCACCAATGCCGATGCCCCGAATGCCAATACCGGTTGCGTTTGCATTAGTAGCGTGTAACGCACCCTCACCCGCTTTGTCGGCGTCAATCTTTAGTTGAGCACACGCAAGTTCCACATTGTCGTCGTTGACGCCGCCCTGCCCAGTCAGAATGCTTGCAGCGTTATTCGCCGCCGTCGCGTCCTCACTGATTGCTCTGACATCTGCATCCGCCAGTCCCGCCGCCGACACGTCGAGTGTGCGAGCTGCCGTAGTGGGTGCTAGCCGACTGCTTATCGCGGCGTCGAGTTGTGAGAGCACGCCCCATAGATAAACCGTAACAGATACCGCGGTATCGGCGCCGTTGGGCGACTTGAGTTTGATGGTAATTTCCTGCCCGGCTGATACTGGAAATGGTCCTATGGGTGGCGACCATACTATTGTCGCCGTCGAAAATCGCACATATTGCGGATCAGGCTGTATGGGATA
>SDBU01002552.1_pt1 | contig 24097 bp, 19 predicted proteins | sample 2277071 | NCBI WGS metagenome assembly SDBU01 (sample SAMN10397929, study PRJNA504765) | marine sediment metagenome | isolation source: marine sediment core GS08_GC12, 126 cmbsf | place: Arctic Ocean: Gakkel Ridge, Loki's castle | collected 2008
AACTTAAACAGCCTGCCACGTCCGCGACCAGCTGCATATTCTCGGCTTGCAACGTAGCCAGCACACCAATCGCCGCCATCAGGGCTGTCCCATTAGTCAGAGCGAGGCCCTCTTTCGCCTCCAGTTCAACCGGAGATAGTCCAGCGCGTGCCAACGCCTCTGCTCCCGGCAGCTTCTCGCCTTGATAAGTGGCTTCTCCCAAACCGATGAGCGGCAGGGACATATGCGCCAAAGGGGCAAGGTCTCCGCTCGCCCCTAATGATCCTTGAATAGGCACAACAGGATGAACACCACGATTGAGCATCTCGATGAGCAGACGTAGGGTCTCTTCACGAATACCCGAGTGACCTTTTGCCAGCGTATTGACTCGGATTAGCATCATCGCTCGGGTCATTTCGACATTTATGGGGTCTCCCACTCCAACGGCATGGCTCATAATGACATTTCGCTGCAGCTGCTTCACTTCCTCTGGAGGGATAATCCGATCTTTAAACGCTCCGAAGCCCGTCGTCACACCGTACACGATTTCTCCCCTTTCAATAAAGGTTTCAACCGCACGCTGCGCTCGTCGCACTTTTCCCCATCCATCCTCAGAAATAGTTACCTTCACCTCTTGGCCCTGCGAAGGATCGAGTGCAACGGTCAGAACATCTTCAAGGGTCAGATGCTCTCCATCTAAAGTGATTTGCTCCATCATCCCTCCTATTCTTCAGAATCCCGCTCTGTTGGCCAGGGCCAGGACTTTGAGGCCACCCGGCCATAAAACCAAGTTGAAAAGGGATAAGAACGAGCCATCATCCCAATCTAATTCGCGGCGTTAAATATGCATATGTTAAATCCGCGATCAAATTTGCTACAGAAAATGCTACCACTGTCAACATAGTCACCGCTTGTAATAGTGGCAGGTCGCGTCGTTCAATTGCGAATACGATCAATCGGCCCAATCCTGGGTAATTGAACACATTCTCAATAACAATCAACCCGCTGATCATCCATCCAAAGCTGATTGCGATCACGGTCACAGAGGGCGCCAACGCGTTTCGAAGGACGTGTTTAACGATCACAGCCGAGCGTGGAAGCCCTTTTAGATCGGCCGTACGGACATACGGCTTTTTTAGCTCCTCAATCACACCCGCTCTAGTCAGTCTGGTGATGTAGGCCAATAAAACAAGTGTGGCGGTCAGCGCGGGGAGGATCAGCATAGGGAGCGACTCGAAGAAGCCGCTCCCGGCGCGGATCGATGAATTTGCCGGCAACCACTTAAGTCCGAAGGCAAATATTTGAATCAAAACCAGGCCAGTAACAAATTCCGGCAAACCGACCACGGCGAGGGACCCAACGCTGATCAAATCATCAAGTGGCTTTCCCTCATTCAACCCTGCGAGTACGCCCAAGCCGAGCGCCAGTGGAATGGAGAGGGAAAAAATCACGGCTGTCAGCATCAAAGAATTTCGCAAGCGCCCCGTCACAACTGTGAAAATCTCCGACCGGGTGCTGAAGGATTGACCCCAATCTCCACGGAAAAAATTGACCAGCCATCGACCGTATTGCAGCGGCAGTGGATCGTTCAAGCCCAATTCCTCCCGAAGAGCTTCCAACGCGGGTTCCCCGGCTTCCCGCCCCAGAATCACACGTGCTACGTCGCCAGGAAGCAGCTGCGTGATGAAAAAGATGATCAAGGAAGTGAAAATGATTGTCAGCAGTAAAAAACCCAATCGGCGGAAAATATATCGGGACATGATTCCCTAATACTCCCCTGGGATCCCAGCTGGTCTGGCTGAGCCTTGTGCGAGAAGCAGATCAGCTTGGTCAATATGGCAGTAATAGCGTTTGCCAGTTTTAGTCACTCGCCAGGGCGGTTCCAGGTCGCGGCAGAGGTCGCCAATGAATCGAGGGCAACGCGTATGAAATGGACATCCCGATGGCACTTCATAAGCACTCGGTATATCACCCTCTAGAAGGATGCGCTCCATTTCCGGCTTTGGCCTTATCGTTGGGATGGCAGAAAGCAGCGCCTCTGTGTAGGGGTGGAAGGGCGGCGAAAATAAATCCCGTGCCTCAGCCAGCTCCATAAGTTTCCCCAGGTAAATTACTGCAATGACATCCGCGAAATAGCCCACAACTGCCAAGTCGTGAGAGATGAACAGATAGGATCCGCCAAATCGCCCTTGTAGTTTGTTCAATAGATTCAATATGACCGCTTGGACCGAGACATCCAGAGCGGAGACGGCTTCATCAGCAACCATGAGCGTGGGATTCGGTGCAAAGGCACGCGCGATTGCCACTCTCTGTTTCTCTCCCCCGCTCAGTTGGTTGGGATAACGATGTGCAAATTCCGGAGGAAGTTGAACAGATCCCAGGAGCTTAACAATCTCGGATTGCACATCCTCAGAGCGGATCCCACCCAATCGCTGCAAGGGACGGCGAAGGGCTTCACCAATCGTGAGGTATGGGTTCAGCGCATCATGGGGGTCCTGGAAAACCATCTGGATCTGTCGGATGGTCTCGAAATCACGTTTTTCCAAACGCTGGGGCAGCGTTTTACCCATGAATTGGATTTCTCCATCAGTTACATCGATCAGCCCAACGACCGCGCGCGCCAAAGTGGTCTTGCCGCTGCCACTTTCACCAACAAGACCCAATGTGCGCCCTTTGATCATCCCGAGGCTAATTCCATCCAGAGCTCTTACACTCGTCAATGGCTCACCTGAAATCCTCTGGCTGACCGTTCTGGATTCAGAAAAAACGACCTTGATGTTTTCAAGCGCTAGTAATGAGTCTCTATCTTTTGAAATGGTTGATGGTTGCTTGATACGATCTTGGGGCCATTCGATATTCAACTCATTCTTTTCGAGCTCCTGCCATCGGTGGCAGCGGGAAATTCGTGAACCACCTGCTGGAAATAGGCTCGGATGTTGGTCGCAGATGTCAATCGCAACCGGACAACGAGGCCGGAAGGAACACCCTGATGAAGGTTCACTCAGAAGAGGACTGCGGCCCTCCATGAACCTCAAGGGGGCTTGCCCCTTATTCTCCCCGGGAACCGGAACGCTCGACAACAGCCCACTCGTATAAGGGTGAAAGGGACGATCATACACTTGCCCTCTCGGACCACCTTCAACGAGCTCGCCGGCGTAAAGAACCGATACCTGATCACAAATCTGTGCGACCACACCTAAATTGTGGGTGACGTAAAGCGCGGCGGTCTGCTCTTCGATGAGAAGATTATGGATGAGGTCCAACACCGAGGCTTGCGTCGTGACATCAAGGTTTGTGGTTGGCTCATCCAACACCAAAAGCTTGGGCTTGGCACTAAGTGCCAATGCAATAAGAACCCGCTGCTGCATTCCGCCGCTGATCTGATGAGGGTAACTGCCAGCCACTCGACTTGGATCGGATAATCGCACCTTGTGGAGCATCGCCAGGGTAGCATCTCGAGCATCAGGCTTTGAAAGCCCTTGACGGTTCCTTAAGGCCTCGGCCAGTTGTTCACCGATTTGCATGGAGGGGTTAAGGGATGATTCAGGGTCTTGGGGGATGTAAGTCATTTCCGTCCCCCAGATCTCCCGCATCTGCTCCTTGCTCAATTCAAGTAAATTGCGGCCATTGAAATAAATCTTCCCACTTCGAACGATGCCTTCCGGAGGGAGGTAGTGCATCAGTGCCAATGCCAGGGTCGTCTTTCCAGATCCGCTCTCACCGACAAGTCCATGCACTTTCCCGGCTTGAAGCGTCATTGAGATATCCCGCAAGGCGATCCACTCCTCGCCGCTTTGGCGATACGCCACCGTGAGATTCTCAATTTCCAAAAGTGGGCTTTTGCTCGAATTCACCACTTTAGAACGCTCCTCATTATTCCAAAACACGAAGTGCGCGTTTGATGCCGTCTGCCATCAAATTCACGCCTACCACAACCAGGGCGATGGCGCTCGCGGGGAAAAACATCGCCCAGGGCATTTGCGAAACGAAAACGCGCCCCTCTTTCACCATCAAACCCCAGTCCGGGCTGGGAGGCTGCACCCCCACCCCCAGGAAACCCAGCGAGGCGACCAAAAAGATCGCATACGAAAATCGCAAAGAGGCCTCAACGGTCAGCGCTGGCAATGTAGATGGCAGGATTTCTCGGAGTAGGATGTGACCCAATGTTTCTCCCTGCAGACGGGCAGCGTCAACGTATGCTTTGGTCTTCGTGGAGAGCACAACACTGCGCACAACCCGGGCAACGATCGGAACATACACCACCACAATCACAATGAGCACCCCGGTATGCGAAGGCCCCAGAGTTCCGAGGAGCAGCAGTGCTAGAAGCAGCGCGGGGAGAGCTAAAAGGCTATCGAAGAAGCGCATCAAGACTTCATCAAAAAAGCCACCTCGATATCCGCTCGCGAGTCCGAGCAGGGTTCCGATGATAACCGCGATGAGTGTCCCGAAACCTGCAAGGGTTAGAACCTGTCGCGCGCCCAGCACAACCCGGCTGAACACGTCCCGCCCGAGATGATCCGTACCGAACCAATGGGAAGTCGAAGGAGGTTGACGCGCATCCGAGGCGATTTGTTCATTCTCTCCATAAGGAGCGAGCAGAGGGCCAAACAAAGCCAGGATCAAAAAAAGGAGCACCAAAATAGATCCAACGGCGGAAGAAGGTCGCTGGAATATGACCCGAAGAAAAGTTTTCAGGCGCCGTCCCGCGATTGGGGCAGCGCCTGTGGTTGGTGCTTGGAAATTGTTGCCTAACACGAATGACCTATTGGGTCGACTGGCTGACATTGCGGAAGTCGGTCCTGCCAGCGAAGGCTTTCAAATCAAACCCTTCAAATTGATCGGAGATGGCCGCGAATTGGGCAAAGTAATAGGGAATAATCACTGGACCACGCTCGATGAGGATGCGCTGGATCTCTCTATAGGCGGCTACCCGTTCCGCTTCGTCCAATGTAGAGCCAGCGATTTGAGAAAGTTCATCAAATTCCTCATCACAAAAGTGGGATTCGTTCCAAACGGCACCGCATTCAAGCATCACATCGAGGTAAAACTGGGGTATGGGGCGCGATCCCCAACCGGTGATCCCCAGGTCGACCTCGAGCCATCCATCTTCTCCGTAGTAAACGCTCTCTGGTTCGACCAGGATTTCAACATTTATTCCGGCCTGCTCCCACTGGCTTTTCAGCACTACCGCCAGATCTGGGCGTCCGCCCGTGTCCGGAGTGTGTAGCTCCAGATTCAGGCCCTCTCCATACCCGGCATCCGCCAATAATGCCCGAGCTGCATCAACATCCCTCTGCGGGAGTACTGCGCTCTCATCATAGTAAGCCTCATACAGCGGTCCGATAGGATTGTCGCGGCCCACGGCGCCAAATCCTTGCTGCACGAGTTCGAGGATCTCCTCTCGATCTGTAGCTAATTTCATTGCCTGGATCACGCGCTGATCGTCGCCCGGTGGGCGATCCGACCTCAAACGCACCAGATCAAACCCATTGGTGGCGATGTCAAAGGTGAGAATCCCGGGTTCATCCTCCAGACTCACGAACAATGATGTCGACATACGCATGACAAGGTCCACTTGTCCAGTGCGAAGTGCATCCACGGAGGCGCTCTCATCGCTGAAAAAGATGATTTCTAGACCGGCTAGTTTGGGTTGACCCTGAATGAAGTACTGTTCATTCGCCTCGAGCACCACCCTGTCTTCCGGGCTGTAATTCACCACCTTGAAGGGTCCCGTGCCGTTGAAATTTGTGGCAGCGTCATCCGTTCCCGCTTTGAGAACGAGTGCATGGTTATCGCTTAGGTCGTATAGGAAAAAAGGGTTGGACTGGTCGAGCTCGAAGGTAACTTCTAAATCTCCCGTAGCCTCAACATTCAACACATTTTCATAAAAATCTGCAGTAGGTATCCCTAATTCTGGATCGCGCAATCGGTTAAATGTCCATACGACATCTTCAGCTGTGAGGGCGCTTCCGTCGTGAAAGGTTACCCCCTCCGCCAATGTGAAAACATACGATCTCCCATCGTCGCCCACTGACCAGCTCGTGGCAAGGCGTGGTTGGACGTTATTTTGAGGGTCAATATCGACAAGATAATCGTAGACGTGGTTGGCGAAGAGGATCTCACTATCTGAGGATATGAAGGCTGGATCCGTTTGCACCATGGGCTGCATTGCTACCCGCAGGACTCCCTGCAAAGGTTCACTAGATTCGAATACGGTGCATGCTCCTAGTAGAAGCGACGCGGCGGCTAAAAGCATGCCGATTCTTTGAACTCTGCATGCGTTGCCTTCATTGGTACGAAATGCCATACTGTTCCTCCTCGAGCCAAGTCGACTGCAAATCCGATTGGTACATCTAACTATACTCCGCATTATCCGTAGGGCAGGTATGGAAACCTGCCCTACGCTATTTGTGTCTTTAGTCATCAATCTCCCCCAGGATCTTGATTAAGTTACCTATTGAAATGGTGAGAATTTTTCCGCAGTTTATCGAAAATACTTCCCCGTGGCGATTCTATCAGACACTGTCCTGATGCGTGCACTCTGACCCTCGACCAAACATTGCATACTGAGCCAGAGGGCATACCTATTTGATCTCCCTTTGTCACACATCCGAGGTGCATTTGTAAGTCTGCTATGGAATGGTGTAATCAAATGAAACCAAGCGAGACATACCCTCTTGATCAAGGCCATTATTTTTGTTGCTCTTGTTTGGGTAAATAAGTGGTGTGGTAAATTTAGGCAAAACAAAATAAAATATAAGGCATGTCGAATAAACTGATTGTGATCCTAATCACCCAACATAATTTCCCCCTGCCGCATTCTTCACTGCGCATCTCAGCACGCGCCAAATTCTCTCCCAATTCAGAAACTGGAATGGATCGGTAACCTATGCTTACACCCTTGATTTCACTAACAGCCATCATTTTGGCCATCCTCGTGATGCACTACTTGTTCTGGCCGGAAAAGGGTTTCTATTGGCGCTGGAGAAGGTCGCGTCAGATGACTGAGCGAGTCTTGATCGAGGACGCGCTCAAGCACATGCACAATTTGGAAATTTCGGGTGAGGGCCCCACTATTCAGAGCATTGCAAAGGCACTTCATATACCTGAGGATGAAGCAGCCGAGTTGGTGTTGAAGATCGAAGCGAGTGAGCTGGCGAAACGCGAGGGAAACATATTGCGGCTTACGCCTAACGGTCGACAATCCGCCTTGCACATTTTGCGCGCTCACCGCCTTTGGGAACGCTACCTCGCCGATGCCACGGGTTACTCCGAGAATGAATGGCACAGTAAGGCGGACGAATACGAGCACCTGCTTACTGGCTCCGAGGCAAACGCCTTATCCGCCCAGCTCGGCCACCCAACCCATGACCCCCATGGAGATCCAATCCCCTCCTCGAGCGGTGAATTGGTTTTGTCTGAAGAAATTCCCCTCACTAATGCTGATCCAGATGTGCCTTTGAGGATCTCTCACATTGAGGACGAGCCCGCCACGATCTATGCTCAATTGGTAGCCGAAGACCTTCACCCGGGAATGATCGTACACATTACAGAAAGTTCTCTGGAGCGAATGCGGTTTTGGGCTAACGGCGATGAGCATTTACTGGCGCCAATCGTGGCAGCTAATATTTCTGTCATCCCATTACCTGAAGTTCCCGAAGTTAAACGAATACCCAAGGAACTACTCACAGACTTGGAGCTGGGTGGAAGGGGAGAAGTAGTCGGGATGTCTCCCGCTTGCCGGGGGCTTGAACGTCGCCGCTTGATGGATCTGGGCATCCTTCCAGGCACGATCATTCAGAAGGAATTCACCAACCCCAATGGTGATCCCTCCGCCTACCGCATCCGGGGTGCCCTGATCGCATTGCGAGAGGAGCAATCGAATTTGATCCATATTCGTACGTTGGAGAAAGCGGAATGAACGACATAGACAAAAAGAACCTGGACTCAGCATGTGAGACCTGCCCTGTCCATCAACGCGCCTACTTGTTGAAGTTGGGCGTGGATATGGAAGAGTGGAACTATGTCGTAGCCCTGTGTGGAAACCCCAACACTGGAAAAAGCACAGTATTCAATGCGCTTACAGGCCTCCGCCAACACACAGGAAATTGGCCCGGAAAGACCGTCTCACGCGCCGAGGGCGGTTTCGAGTATGGTGGATCTAATTTCAAACTGGTGGATCTGCCTGGGACATACTCCCTTCTTTCCACTACCCTGGATGAGGAGATTGCCCGGGATTTCATTCTCTTCGGCCAACCGGATGTGACCGTTGTCGTAGTTGATGCCACCCGACTTGAGCGCAATTTAAACCTGGCGCTGCAAGTTTTGGAGATTACCGACCGCGTTGTGATTTGTCTTAACTTGATGGACGAGGCTCGTAGACAAGGGCTTCAGGTAGACGAGCGGCGTCTGTCGCGTGATTTAGGTGTACCGGTTGTGCCTACGTCTGCCCGCTACGGGGAAGGGCTGGACACACTCTTAGAAACCATTCACGACGTCGCCTCGGGGACAATCCAATGCAAGCCGCATCGCATTCAGCATTTATCCCCCTCCCTTTCAAAGGCTGTGTCAGAACTCGCCTCCCAAGTCGAGACCGCTTTCCCCGGATTACCGAATGCCAGGTGGGTCGCATTAAGACTGCTCGATGGTGACAGCCGGATTGCTGAAGCCGTCAAACTGGGTGAATTGGGCGACCTGAGCAAAAGTGCTGCAGAAGAAAACGAGGTCGAACGAAGTATGAAGCTAGAGGCATTGTCGTGACAGAAAGCCCTAAACCTACTCCCGAGGAAATCCTCAGTTCAGCCAACGCACTTCGCTGGCAAGTCGGCGGGAACATCCATGAAGGGCTCGTTGAGGGGATCTATACCGACGCCTCTCGGATCGCAGATCGCGCGGTGACTCGGTCAGGCGAACGACCGAAATTTGATTTCGACCGGATCCTAGATCGCATCGTCACCAGCCGTACCTGGGGCTTCCCCCTGATGATCTTACTCTTTATGCTTGTCTTCTGGATTACCATAACTGGCGCGAACGTTCCATCGAAGATGATTGCTTCATTCCTCCTTGGTAATGTGTATCCTTTTCTCAAGGACCTGGCTTCAAATTTGAGCGTACCATGGTGGTTATCGGGCGTGCTTATCGATGGAATGTACCTCTCCACAGCTTGGGTACTCAGCGTGATGCTGCCTCCGATGGCAATCTTCTTCCCGCTTTTCACATTATTGGAGGACTTTGGTTACCTGCCGCGCGTGGCCTTCAACCTGGATAAGCTCTTCAAGAGATCCGGGGGGCATGGAAAACAAGCCCTCAGCATGATGATGGGCTTTGGGTGCAATGCAGCCGGGGTGATCGCCACCCGCATAATTGACAGTCCACGCGAGCGCCTGATCGCCATCATCACCAATAACTTCGCCCTCTGCAATGGTCGCTGGCCTACACAAATTCTTATGGCCACCATCTTCATTGGAACACTTGTCCCGGCTCACCTCGCCGGGTTGATCTCGGCCATGTCCGTTGTCGGTGTGATGCTGCTCGGAGTGTTTCTCACTTTCGCATTGAACTGGGCGCTATCACGGACTTTGCTTCGGGGAGAGCCCTCTACATTCAGCCTTGAATTGCCCCCCTACCGTCCGCCTCGAATCCTACAAACGATCTATACCTCGATCATCGACCGCACAATTTTTGTCCTTTGGCGAGCTGTTGTGTTCGCCTTACCTGCTGGCGCTGTAATTTGGATGAGCGCAAATATCACCATAGGCGAGCTAAGCCTGGCAGAACACGTCATCAACATCCTGAATCCTATTGGGATTATTATGGGGTTGAACGGCGTTATTCTGCTGGCCTACATCGTGGCGATCCCAGCCAATGAGATTGTCATTCCCACGGTGTTAATGATGACGGTGCTCACCACCGGAATTCAAGGCTTTGGAGCAGGGACGGGGGTGATGTTTGAACTCGAGTCGCAAGTGGGGACGCTGGAGCTGCTTACCGCCGGTGGGTGGACATTGCTGACAGCCGTAAACCTGATGCTCTTCAGTCTGGCGCACAACCCCTGCAGCACGACCATTTACACAATTTACAAAGAGACCGGCAGCTGGAAATGGGCGGCGATCGCCACGCTCATCCCCGTCAGTGTGGGATTGGCGCTGACGACGCTCTTGGCGCAGGTGTGGAGGTTGGTGGAAGCGTTGGTGTGAAATACTCGGGGTTCTCTCTATTATTCACCACAAGGGCGCAATGAATTGCGCCCCTACGATACTCTTTCCTGCGCTGACCCCCGGCCCTCAATCATAATCAATGAAAACCACTTCCGGAAATCCCATCTGAAAAAACATACGCTCGAGAAAACTCTCAGCGTTCTCTTGAGCTTGCTCTAAAATCCCATCCACGATGGCCCCCTTCTCGATCTCATCCTCGGCAACTCGGCGAGCGGCGGTTTCAAGATCGACATCCCCGCGCCTCAAAAACCCGATCTGGCGGTCGTATATATAGGATTGGTCGTTATCCAAGGTGGCCACAAAAATCTCGGCGTCGGGCAAGCGGATGAACAACAACCCATTCTCAATATAAATGTCATCGGCCGAAAACTTTGCCAAATCGACGCCGGCGATAACAATACCGTGAGCCACGAGTAATAATCGATCCCCGAAAAGGACCTTCAAAAACTCCTGACCCGCATCTGCAGTTACCACTTTCTCGACCGAGTATTGAATCGTCTCCAGGCGTGCCAGTGAACTCACTTCACGCACCACAGTGACAGGATCAGGGAGAATCGTTGGTGTCGGGTGCAAAACTTGCGCGACTTGCGTCCCCAAATCCCCCGCGAGATCACTCACGGGCTGGACCGCATTATCGGCTGCGTTTCGAAGAATTGACACACCGCTGTAGGCTACCCACGCCAGGATGACGAGGACCCCCACAGGGAGTAATATCAACTTTACGAGTTTTTCTTTTTCCACGCTCCACCTCCTCATTTCTCGGAAGTTTGCCGAAATTTCAGGCGCACATGATGCCGCCAGTTGGTAGGTCCCATTGCGCCCGACCGTCCCTAAAACGGCCAAACGACAGGCATCAGGAGCAGTACGACCACAAAAACTACTAACGTAAGCGGTAAACCCACTTTGAAATAATCGCTAAAACGATACCCCCCAGGTCCCATAATCAAAATGTTAGCGGGGTGTCCAACTGGGCTGAGAAATGCCACCGAAGCGGCGATCGCTACGGTCATCATCAAAGGATAGGGCGAAATCCCCAAGTCGGCGGCAGTGTTTAGCGCGATGGGCGCCAGCAACACGACAACGGCGGGGTTAGGCATGACCTGCGTGGCCATCGCCGCCAGGATGAACAACCCTCCCATCACTGCCAAGGGACCAAAATCCCCCACAAGCGCCACGACAGCTTCCGACAGGAATTTGGCAGCCCCTGTACTTTCCATGGCGATCCCTAGAGGGAGCATCCCTGCAATGAGGAATATAGCTTTCCACTCGATTGCCCGGTATGCCTCCTCCATTGTCAGGCAGCGCGTCAATACCATCAAAACCGTCCCTAATACGGCCGCAATGGCAATGGGCAACCAATTCAGGATAACCGCCAAGAGCACGATCCCCATGATCAGCAGTGCGACAGGGGCTTTTCTAAAAAGAGGCGGTTCCTGAACTTTTTCGGTCAGCACCAGGAAATCTGGCTCCCGTCCCAGAAGCATCAATTTCTCACGCGAGCCATAGAGCAACAACGCATCCCCAAATCTGAGTTCCATGTCACGAAGATTCGATCTATACGCTTTTCCTCCGCGCCAAATGGCAAGGACATTAAGTCCGTATTTTTCACGGAAATGTAAATTGCGTAATGTCTTCCCAACGAGCGTGGTGTGGGGTGAGAGAACGGCCTCCGCTGAACCTATGCGAGCAGATTCATAATCGCCCAGGTCTGGAACTTCCTCATAATTCACATTCAATTCTTGCAAACCCCGCAAGGTTAGGAGTTCTTCTGGATCTCCCTTCACCAGGAGCAGATCCTTAGCAAAAACGGGCTCCTCTGGGCTGGGCTTTAAGATCGTCTTGCCCATTCGAATTATTCCCAACACGCCCAGACCAAATGCATCGCCAAGTTTGCTTTCGGTGAGCGACTTGCCGGCCAAAATCGAGCCCTCCGGAACTCGCATAGAGAGCAGCCATTTATGCAGGTGATAAGATTTAGCGGCTTCTCCATTGGAGATCAGATGCAAATATTCAAACTCAGAATCCCGTGTTAGTTGCTCAAATTCCTTCTGGCTCCCATGAATCAAAAGTATGTCATCTTGTTGAATTTGGATATTTGCAATATCGGTGACAATCGCCACATCATTTCGCCAGATGGCCAATACGATCACATTAAAGCGCTGACGAAAGTCGGCGTCCACCAAGCTTAACCCGATAAGGGTAGAACTAGGGGATACTTTTGCTTCAGCGACAGTAATTTCATCAGAGGTTAACCGCTCAAGGCTGACTTCTTCCTTCTCCAACACAAGATGCATCCTGCTGCGCAGCTCGTCGAATTGGTCGAGGTTACCCTCCACAAGCAACTCATCCCCCGACTCAAGCGTTGTTTCGGGCTGAGGAGCTAAGTGAGTCTCGCCACCACGAAGAATGGCGATTACGTTCAATCCAAGCGCAGATCCCAATCGGCTTTCCGCCAGAGTTTTTCCTGCCAGCAGAGATTTTTCAGGCAAAGAAACTTGATACAAACGTTGACTCAAATCATAAATCTGGCCCAGGTTATTTCCATCTTGAATGGGTGCATCACGCGCAATATCGCGCTTTGGCAACAGATGACGACCCACGAGAGCCATAAAGACAATTCCCGCCACCAGCACTACGATGCCGACTGGGGCGAAATCAAACATCTGAAAGGGCACCATACCGGCATCTCTCATAAACTCACTGATGAGAATGTTTGGTGGGCTGGCGATTAATGTGTTCAATCCACCGAGTAAGGAGGCAAATGCGAGAGGCATTAGCAGCCTGGAGGGCGCTCGGCCAGTTTGGCGCGCGATATCGATCACCACCGGAAGGAACAATGCTGCAACTCCGATGTTGTTCATAAATCCGGATAGGACGCCGACGGTAACCATGATAATCACGATCAGGCGGATCTCGCCACCACCTGCAAAGCGCAAGAGCCCTCGCCCGAGGATTTTGGCTACCCCTGTCCTGGATAAGCCCGCGCTGAGAATCAAAATCGCCCAAACTGTAACAACCGCGATGTTGCTGAAGCCAGAAAGTGCTTCCGCCGGGGAGATCAGATTGCTAATTGCGAGGCTTACGAGGACGATCAGGGCGACCACATCTACGCGTACTCGCTCGGTAATGAAGAGAATGATGGCAACTGCCAGGATTGTGAGGACCGTAGCAATTTCGGCGGTCAATGTCCCTCCACTGGTTACCCCTAATCAAAGTTCAGTGCCGACTATATCATGAGTCACATAGGGTGCCCAATCTCGTCTTGGCCGACATTGAAATAGTTCGCACACATGGTGGCGCCGGCAGGAAAATTATGCCCCTCAAGTCGGGTTTCCATACCCGACCGGGAGACCGAGATCTAATGCGGACAGGTGGGTGAACTGTGTTCACCTTGAAACCGCCCCTCAAGCGCCCTACGCCTGACACACAATTGCCACAAAGACATTTTTATAATAGGCTCATGACAACAACGAAGGATTTGGTTAGAGCGAAAAAGATGGAAAACGTCCAGAGGGAAATGAGCCACACGATTCTCGTCGTTGACGATGAGCCCTCTATCGTCGATGTTCTCACCTATAATCTTGAGAAATCCCATTATCGAGTTCTCATCGCCCGCGATGGAATTCAAGCGCTTAAGATGGCGCAAGAAAACGCACCAGACCTAATCATTCTCGATCTTATGCTCCCCGGCATGGATGGTCTTGAAGTGTGTCGGGCCCTTCGAAAGGAAGGGGATATCCCCATCATCATGCTCACGGCACGCGATGAAGAGGTGGATCGTGTCGTTGGTCTTGAGCTCGGCGCCGATGATTACGTCGTAAAACCATTCAGTGTGCGCGAACTTCTCGCACGCGTTAAAACCGTGCTCAGACGTACGCAATCCACACCAGAGCCCGCTAGCGATCGTCTAACAATAGACGCACTCACCCTCGATCCCGTGCGTCATGAGGTAAATTGGGGTGGAAACCCATTCTCGCTCTCGGCACTGGAGTTCGATCTTTTGCATACGCTCATGCGGCACAGGGGTCAAGTGCTTTCACGCGAGCAACTGTTGAACCTGGTATGGGGATATGACTACCTCGGTGATCTGAGAGTCGTCGACACGGCTGTAAAACGCTTGCGTAATAAGCTGCGCGCAGAGGATCCTAAAGCCGCAGATTTATTGATTACCGTTCGCGCGGTTGGATATAAATTGGCAGAGTAACCTGTGCGAAACGCGGTCATACGTGAATCCTAGAGGTCCATATGAGAAGTAGCTTGCGCGGAAAATTGATCCTCAGTCATCTGGCCGTGATATTCGTGGCCATGTTTGTTGTTACCCTTCTGCTCCTCACCCTGGGGCGAGATTACTTCCTCAATGCTTTGGAAGAAAGCCTGGTTGCCCAAGCTCATCTCATCTCCCAAGCCCTTATCCCAGGTGCAAGCTCAGCGCCCCCCGAAGAATCGATCGCTCCCGCAATTAACGCACTTCAACAGTCGCAAATCGGCAATCTTTCGGTTCAAGTTGAAAATAAAGAGCCAGCGGCGGATTCGGAACTTCAGCCGGAGCTAAGCGATTCTAATTTATCTTACTTGAACGCTGTATCCGTTGAACTCAGCACCTCGATCGAGACTCGCTTCCTTGTGTTAGATAATCAAGGGATCGTGTTGGTGGATTCGCTCGAGCTTGAAGAGGGAACTAACCTCAGATCCGATGGTTCTGTGATTGCTGCGCTCCAAGGAGACCAGCAATCGAATACTCAATCCTTTAAAGGCGAGGAGTGGTTTTTTGTAACCGTTCCAATTTGGATGGATGATCAGATTGTTGGCGTGATCCACATAGGACAACCGCTCCGGGACGTCACCGCGGTGCTAAACGACCTCCGCACTCGACTGATTTTGGTCTTGGTAATCGCCCTGCCGCTGTCTGCGATTATAGGTTTGCTGCTGGCAAACAGTATCGCAAACCCGCTTCGAGTACTCACTGTTGCTGCTGGGAGGCTGGGCCTTGGCGATTATGAGTATCCGCTGGATACCTCTGGAATGGATGAGCTTGGGCAACTAAGCAAAACTTTTTCTGAGATGCGGGAACGATTGCAGCTGGAGGAGCGAACGAGAATCCAATTTGTGAGCGATGTTTCCCATGAACTGCGCACTCCGCTTACCGCAATAAAGGGTCTGACGGAGACGCTCCGAGACGGTGCGGTGGATGACCCTCAGGTGCGAGATCGTTTCCTCGCCTCCGTCGAAGAGGAAACTAACCGCCTGATCCGGCTGGTCAATGACCTGCTCATTCTCTCGCGCGCCGATTCCAATGCGCTCTCGCTCCGTTTAGAAGATGTGGATTTGAGAGACCTGGCAAAAAACACCATCGATCGCTTTGCCACTCAATTTGAAGCGCGAAATGTCGCTGTGGTGACCGATTTTCCGGATACGCCCCTGATGGTAAATGTCGATGCGGATAGGATTGAACAGGTGATCGTCAATCTTTTAGACAATGCCCTGAAGCATTCGCCGCCAGGTGAGCAAGTAATCGTCTCGGGTCAGGTTCAAAGTACTAAATTGAGAGACGCGAAAGTCATGCGGCCAAACGAAGATCAGGCTTTATCCAATCAAACACTCACCGAATGCGTCGTCCTGCGCGTGATCGATGCCGGAGAGGGAATCGACCCCGGCGACATACCCCACGTTTTTGACCGATTTTTCCGGGCGGATCAATCTCGCTCACGCGACCAGGGCGGGAGCGGTCTCGGTCTTTCAATCGCCAAGGCAATCGTTGAAGCCCATGGCGGAAACATCTGGCTGGAGAGCCCACCAAGCATTAAGGGCGTTTCTCGTGGCTCGAGCGCCAATGTTGCCCTCCCCTGCGAATTATTTTCCCCATAACTCGAGCTCCTATTTCCCTCTGACACTCAATTGAACGAGGACTGCCCCCCTCTTGTCACACATCTGCCACACATAAGTGGTTTTATCGGAGTTAAGAATTCGTTCCGGGTCCCCTTGTCGATTAGATGGTGCAAGGGAACCAAAGAAGGATATAAGGAGGCGTGCTCTGATGAACAAACTACCGCTTGCACTAGCAGGAATTATGGCGCTCAGTATTTTCGCCCCGAAAGTACTTCCCCCAAGTGAAGAACCTGTTGGCAGCATTTCAGTCAATGGTGATGCAACGGTGAAAGTTGTTCCCGATGAAATCATCCTCACCCTCGGCGTGGAGACCCGTCACAAAGAGCTGGTTGAGGCGAAAAGCGAGAACGATAAACGCGTGCGAAGGGTGATTGCGCTCGCCAAAAGCTACGGGGTCGATCCAAAGCACATTCAAACGGACTTCATAAACATTTCTCCCGAATACGATTACATCGACTATGACCTCGATCGCATCGTCGGGTATCGCGTCGGTAAGACGATTGTGATCACGCTGAAGGACATCGATAAGTTCGACGGATTGTACTCTGATGTCTTGGAATTGGGCGCAAACTATGTTCATGGGATTGAATTTCGAACGAGCGAATTAAGAAAATACCGCGATCAGGCTCGTGCGCTGGCGATCAAAGCTGCGGAAGAGAAAGCCACCGCTTTGGCGGCAGAGTTGGGTCGCTCGATAGGAAATCCAACCCAAATCAACGAAAACTACTCTGGGTGGTGGTCATCCTACGGGAGATGGTGGGGATATCGTTGGGGAGGCATGATGTCGCAAAACGTGGTGCAGAATGCCGGGATGGAGGGATACACGACCGAAGGCGGTGTTGCACCGGGCCAAATAGAAGTCAATGCCAGTGTAAGTGTGACTTTTGAGTTGAGGTAAATCTGGGAATACTCAAACCTGATCGACAATCGCAACATTGAGATCAGCCTACCCGTCAAACCAACGTTTTCGCAGCAGCTCGCCCAGGTTCAGACTCAATTACACGACTTTGCTGCCGCAGCCCCCGTTATCGTTGGCACAACCCTCATCGCACTCGCTGGATTATTCCACATGAATGGCTTGCGACTGAGGATCGAGAACTACTTGTTGCTGGGCTGTGGGCTCGTGTTCTTCTTCCCAATGGTCACTTTCTTCAGCGGGGTGCTGGGTCTGTTCGCTGGTTCGATAATTTCACTCGTTATCACCATAGGCGTAGTAACAATCTTTCTCAGGCAAACAGTAGGCTGGCATCAAACCGGTTGGAGTACAATCGTGGTACTGGCCATCTTCCTTGGCGCATTTGCCCTTGGGCTCATCACGGAGTGGCGTGGCTTACTTCTCACCGCAGGTGGCGTGGTTCTGCTGGGCATATTCATGCTGCGTTATGCGCGCTGGCAAAAGGCCCAAGTTATTGCTTGAATTGTGGAGATGAATTGAATTAACCCCTCACCTATCCTTTCCAAAGCTTTACGAGGTTTAACGAAATCGAAGGTGAGCAATTGGGTCCCGAAAGCTTCCTGCATCGCTTGGTACTCAGCTTCATATCGCAGTATCTCTTCGGTCTTCATAGGTTCATGGTAGTCAATTGAGTGGACGAGATCAATCCCATGCTAAGGGGATTCTTTCATCCCCTGGATGAGTCGGATAGTTGTGGATCAGCGGTACTAACCAATGCGTGGTAGGGCCATAGCATGCTATCACTCGTTATTGAGGGTTATCAAGAGGGAGCAATCCCACACTGTCACCAAATATTAATCTAGCCCTGGTAGAAATAAATCCATATGCATACAAATTCTTAACCATGGCATTCCTTTTAATCCGTAATGCCTCAAGGACTCGTAAAGATGGCTCCAAGGTACAACCAGGTTCGTAAGAAGCGTTTGGGCTTAATCACCTTCTTAAGTTTCACTGTGATTATTAGCGCTTGCAGTTCCACAACCCAGACAGCAAATAACTCAGCAGACCCCTCGGCGACATTCAGCCGAGAGGATGAGAAAACTTCAAGCCCGACACAGGACAGTAGTGGTGTGACAGATCAACAATCGTTCGCTGGTGAAATTCCAGCGCCCGAATTCCCGCCGAATCTAGATTGGTTGAACACCGATCGCCCGCTCTCGCTCGAGCAACTCAAAGGGAAGGTTGTGTTATTAGATTTCTGGACCTATGGGTGCATCAACTGTATGCATATCATTCCAGAACTCTTCCAGCTCGAACATGAATACCCTAATGAATTGGTCGTGATCGGGGTCCACTCTGCCAAATTTGAGAATGAAGGGGATACGGACAACATCCGTCAAGTCATTTTGCGATATGGGTTGGAGCATCCAATCGTGAACGATAAAGATTTCGTGGTTTGGCAAACTTGGGGGGCGCGTGCATGGCCGACGATGGTCCTCATTGATCCAGCGGGAAATTTTGTGGGTACCCACAGCGGTGAGAACATCTACCCTGTTCTCAAGCCCGTGATCGAATCGTTGGTACAGGAATTTGATGCCAAGGGGATTTTGGACCGTACATCCCTGGAATTAAAGCTCGAAAAGGAGGGTCTGCCTGAGACGGTTTTATCCTTCCCTGGAAAAGTGCTTGCCGATGAAGCTGGGAATCGACTATTCATCGCCGACACGAACCATCATCGGGTAGTCATCGCTTCGCTTGATGAAGGCGAAGTGCTGGACGTCATCGGAAATGGTGACGCTGCCTTCAACGCCGGCAATTTTAGTGAGGCGTCGTTCTTCCATCCTCAAGGGATGGCGTTAGATTCCATCAACAACGTTCTCTACATCGCCGATACAGAGAACCATTCAATCCGTAAGATTGACCTTGCCAATCAGCTTGTCAGCACCGTTGCTGGCGTGGGTAGGCAAGGACAGGTTTATCCACCGCTTGGCGGAGCTGCACTCGAAGTAGCGCTGCGATCCCCTTGGGATGTTGAATTTGACGGAGATAGACTTTTTATTGCCATGGCCGGCTCCCACCAAATCTGGGCATTAGATCTTGCACTTGGCGATTTGCAACCATTCGTAGGCAATGCGCGCGAGGGGACGGCTGATGGCGCTCTGGATCGTGCCGAACTGGCTCAGCCCAGTGGCCTGGCCCTGGATGATCAAGGCAGATTGTATTTCGCCGACTCGGAAGCCAGTTCCATCCGTTGGGCGGAGACCGACCCTCCCGGCGATGTGGGGACACTCGTGGGCAGTGGCGAAAGCCTTTTTGAATTCGGTGATGTAGACGGCGTAGGGAATGAGGCGCGGCTCCAGCACCCCCTGGGAGTCAGCGTCGTGGACGGATTGATCTACGTCGCCGACACCTACAATCACAAGATCAAAGTGGTCGACCCAACAACCTCCGAGATTACCACTTTCCTGGGTGATGCACCCGGGTGGCGCGACGGTACCGAGCCGCTCTTCTATGAACCGGGTGGGCTTGATTTCGCTGGTGGAAAAATCTACGTCGCGGATACTAACAATCATGCCATCCGGATCATCGACCTTGAAACCAATAGTGTGGCCACGCTTGTGCTAAAAGGGATCGAACGTTTCTCGCCGACCGCGGAGGAGGACAACTTCCACGGGACTATCGTGAGCCTGGATCCGGTTGAGGTTCAAGCGGGTGCGGGATCGATCGTGGTCAACATTCAAATGCCTGATGGGTATAAAGTGAACAAGGACGCGCCTTCGTCATTCTTTTGGGACGCCGAGGGCGGCATCGTCGAATTTCCTGAGGATGCCAATGTCTCTCTAGCCGGACCTGAGCTTCCACTCGAGCTAAGTGTCACCTTTCAAGAGGGCAGCGGGACCTTGATCAGTGATGTAAATTTGATCTACTGTGAGGCGGAAAAGGAAAGCCTATGCTTCATCGAACAAATTCGTTTCGAGCTGCCCATCACGGTGAGCGATTCGGGGAGTGCTATCGTTTCGATGGATTACACCATCCCCATCCCAGATATCGTCGGATCATGATGCGCCATCAGATAGAATCCATTTCTGCATCGCTCCTTCGATTACTTTCAGAGAGATTGGAGACTGGAGATTAGAGACTAAGTATAGGAGTTGATTAACCACAAATTATTTGGGAACACAACCGTCCTCAAATCCATCGTAGGTCCCTGCATCCTTTCGACTCAATAAAGATGTCCTTCCAGTAGTTGTATAATTCCACCCTGGCACCATTCGACTAGTCAGCTCATCAAAATTCTTTATAAATCGAAGACAACTACCTCGAAGGAAAAGGACCCCATGTTCGACATCATTGCCTTCGACGCGGACGACACGCTCTGGCACAACGAACGTTTGTACAGCAAAGCCCAAGACAAGTTGGCCGAAATTTTGGCTCGGTACGAGGTTAACGAGAAAGTAAGGGAAGAACTCTACGCGCGCGAAGTTCAGAACATCCCAATCTACGGGTATGGAATCAAGAGTTTTGCCCTTTCCATGATCGAGCTCTCAATCGAGCTCACAGGTGGAAGATTGCGCGCAGATGATGTCGCCGAGATTATCGATATTGCTAAGCGGATGCTCACGGCCGAGGTCGACCTCTTTGAACACGCGCAGAGCACTGTTCGCCAATTATCCAGGAACTTCGATCTGATGGTGATCACAAAAGGGGATCTATTAGATCAGGAGCTGAAGTTGAAACGCTCAGGGATCGCTGAACACTTTCGCTGTGTCGAGATCGTCAGCGAGAAAACGCATGCGGTCTACTCAAGCATTCTCAGCAAATATCGCATTGAGCCAAAGCGGTTCCTCATGGTTGGAAACTCATTAAAATCGGATATCCTGCCGGTCGTCCAGGCTGGAGGGCATGCCGTCTTCGTCCCTTGCGATCAAACCTGGGCCCATGAGAATCTAACCGACCAGAAGATCGATAAGTCCGCTTACCATGAACTCGAGAACTTGGGTCAACTGCCTGCATTTTTGACTGACCTTAGTAAATTATAAAAAACTCAAGAAGGGTTGGTTTCTCCCACTCTATTTTCATATTCCGGACCCACGCCAATGATCCTTGAAAAAACACTCCAACCCGGAGATCGCCCCTACGGTACATTTTTGTGTAACCGGTTTTTAGATCGAAGGGCGGGTATAGAAACCTGCCCTCCGGAGAGAACCGGACTCTCAATAAAACGTTGTCCGTATAACAGGCTGGAAAAGCCTTTTTCGTTTTAGACACACTGGGTCTACAGGGCAGCGATCGCATTGCGGATCAGTCATCTCAGGGCAACGTCTCCGAGCATTGAAAAAAAACCAATCTATGGCACCCATATTTTTCTGGGAAATTTGGGCGACTCGTAAAACGGCTTCATAAGCTGCTCTTCGCACCGCCCATTCCTGCTCCGGTTCCAGGAGAGCGCGATCTTGTATCTTCTGCTCGAGATCTGAGTCTACCAAGTCTAACAGCCCCGTTCGCAAACAAGATCGCATCAAATGATAATCAATGATTGGCGGGATGGAATCCTCTGGCTGCAGTTGAAGAATACGCTCAGGTCGTCCCGACAAGATCAAGGCCAGCAGGGCAGCCTTTTTCCTCAACGGATCTTCCTTGTAGCCACCGACGTGGTCCAAGCTCGAAAAAAAAGTTCTTAGTGGATTACTCGACGCATTCGCCTGCTCGACGAGGCTCCATGGAGTACGGTTTAGGGCTAACATGTCCTTTCCATAGGACCGAGCTTGATCTATGTGCAGATCCAGTGCTGGCATCGGGCCATGGCCCTCATCCGAGCGAAATATGTTCAACATTTCACCCTTCGTCAGCTGTGCTTGCGCCTCTGGGCGGAAGAAATCTGAGTTCCCATCCCTAAGTTTGCGCATGTAAGCACGCCAGAGGTAATCAGACCCTTTCAAAGTCTCACCCTCGATCGTTGCAATCATTGGGGCTTTATAACGCCCGTCTGCGATCTCCCAAAAACCGAATTGTTGAAGTGTCGCTGCAAAGAAATAGTCCAATGCTGCTGGATCGCCTGTCTCGGGAAGACCTGGTCCGGTGAAATTAAAGGCTTCGATATCTCCAAGCGTGGTGATGAGGCTTGCGACTCGAGCGATTTGCTCATGATCGAGCGTCACGCGTGGGTCTATCGGAAGTGTTGGTAATTCCCCACTCTCCCACAAAGCCTGGGGGCCAACCGCGGTGATCATATCTGCCGCAAGTGGTGCTGCTGCCCTAGCAGCCATGACGGGGTGCACGCCACGCACCAACCCTGCCAAGGTCGCTCCACAAAATGTATCCCCAGCGCCGGTCGGGTCTAAATCATCGACTTCCATCGATGGGACATGGGTTCGATAGTCCCCTTGCGTCACCAATGCTCCTCGATCCCCTAAGGTGACGAATAACAGTTTTCCAGGTTGGGTAACTGCCTGCTCAACCGAACCAAAGAGGCCAACTGCCTCGTTCTCATTCATGAAAAAAACATCCGCCAACTCAAAAAGTTCTCTAACCGTCGCAGTCTCGGCGTATACGACATGGGCAAAGGTGCCGAGGGATATTCTCCTTGCACGGCGCTGGCGACAAACCTTCAGGAAAGTCAATTGATGCTCTGCGCTTCCGACGGCGGCGATATGGATAAATTCGTAGCTAGATAGATCCTGTGGAAGCTTTTGCGGATCTAAAGCAAACTCCTTGCCCCACGATGCGTTCAGGAGCTCTGCTTTTCCCTTTCCATAATGAGCAATCTCGAAGTGAGGAAGTTCATCGGGAGTAACATTCATTCCGAACCAGTGAATTCTTTCCTCTGCGGGTTGTAGCGCTTCGGGCATGGGGTGAGGATGCGGCGCGTACATGGCTACCCTCGCACCCGTACGGTGCGCGGCAGCCGCAGTGTACATCCCCGCGCCCCCGGCCGCTCTTACACTCTGGCCTTTAAAATGCAGCAGATCCAGCGACGCGCCACCAATTACAAGAAGGTCGTGCATGAGTGTTATTTTACCGGAATTTTCCCCGGCACCGTTTCTTGACGAATTCGCGAACACCGCCCTATGGTTTATCCGCACATTTATCCCAGTTGCGTTCTGTACACCGCTGCGATACCCTGTGACGAAGTCTTCTACTCAACAAGGGAGTGTTTATGACAGACATTGAGCCTCAACAATCCAATGGACTCAACCATTTCGGTGATCTCATAGGGCTGGAATTTTCCAAGCTCGAAGATGGCTTCAGTCAGTACCAGTTGGAGGTAAAAGAAAGCCATTTGAACCCTCATGGCGTGGTCCACGGTGGCGCCATCTACTCACTTGCTGATACTGGCATGGGTGGGGCCCTGTTTTCAAGTCTTGATTCTGGTCAGCGTTGTGCAACACTGGAAATCAAGATCTCATACTTCCATTTCGCGACATCGGGAATTCTTTCTTGCGATTCCAAAGTTGTTCAAAAGACCAGAAGGTTCGGCTTTACCGAAAGTGAGGTCTTCGACGGTGAACGACTCATCGCCAAAGCGACGGGCACCTTCGCCATTCTCGGTGAAAGAGGCCGTGCAGGATCCTAAACCCATATCCAATACTTCGAGTCCACTCTCTTATGCTTATGGGGAATAACCTTTTGGGGCAGCCCCGAAAAGCGATACTGGAGAAATTCATTGTGCGGGCGAAGCCTTTGCGAGTCGCTTATTGATTTTCGATGATTTACAGCAAATGATTAGCCCTAACCTTCGGTTAGCTTCAATTGCCCCTACGTTTCCCTCAATAACGATCCTGATGAATCAACAGCAGTTCGCCAAAACCTCATTAATTTCCCCACTGGCTTGCTTCTTGCAACATTTAAAGCTGACAAGGAAAGGGCCTGGTTGGACATCGGTGTGGCTCATTAAGGGGAAACTTAGCACTTTCCAGGCCCTTTCTCCGGTATTGCCAGTTCACTTGGTTTCGAATCTAACCGAAACGGTTAAAAGTTTCTGGTGTTATTAAATTGCACGGAGGGTTTTCGTATGGGAATGCAGAGATCAAGACTCAAAGGCACCTCAAAGAATGAACTCAGGGCACGCCTTGCAGTTAAGCGTGCCAAAAATCTGTGGCACTTTGGCCCCAAACAG
>SDBU01002553.1_pt1 | contig 24091 bp, 23 predicted proteins | sample 2277071 | NCBI WGS metagenome assembly SDBU01 (sample SAMN10397929, study PRJNA504765) | marine sediment metagenome | isolation source: marine sediment core GS08_GC12, 126 cmbsf | place: Arctic Ocean: Gakkel Ridge, Loki's castle | collected 2008
GTGGATGGGTAGTTAGGTGGATGGGGGTTAGAATTCTATACTGAAGTCTTTGAATTGACTTGTGGCTGGTTCCCAATTAAACTTTACTTCACCAATATACCGGGATAAAACACGCCTTATTTCAGCTAAGAAGTTTAAAACAGCTGATTCTTTACCTTCAGCAATTAATTCTACCCTATCGTCAGGAATATTTTTTACCCAGCCAACAACTTTATGCTTTGTAGCTAAGTCAACCGCCATAAAGCGAAAACCAATACCCTGGACATTGCCGGAGTAGTAGACATGGGCTCGTTTCATTTAAAACTTTAAAAAGGCAGCAATTACCGGATAAAACTTGGCAATTACCGGACCAAAAACCAGGGCAACAATAGACATTAGTTTTAAAAGAATATTTATTGACGGGCCGGATGTATCCTTAAATGGGTCGCCAACAGTATCACCAACAACTGCCGCAGCATGAACTGGCGTACCTTTGCCCCCTAAGAATCCTTCTTCAATCAACTTTTTGGCGTTATCCCAAGCACCGCCGCTGTTAGCCATCATAATAGCCAGGAGAATACCTGTGCCTAGAGCCCCGACCAAAAATCCACCCAAAGCAGTTGGACCAAGCAGCAAACCAACAGAGATCGGCACAATTACTGCCATAGCCCCAGGGAGAACCATTTCCCTTAAGGCTGATTTAGTGGAAATATCTACACAGCGAGCGATATCTGGTTTAGCCTTGCCTTCCATTAGGCCAGTGATTTCCTTAAACTGGCGCCGAACTTCTGCCACCATAGCATAAGCTGCGCGGCCAACTGCCTGCATTGTTAAAGCAGAAAAAAGAAAAGGCATCAAAGCACCGATAAAAAAGCCAACAATTACCCTGATGTTCAGCAAATTTATTGTCGTAATACCAACAGTTTGTGTATAAGCTGCAAAAAGAGCTAAAGCAGTTAAGGCCGCAGAGCCAATGGCAAACCCCTTACCAATAGCCGCTGTTGTGTTACCTAATGAATCAAGCTTATCCGTAATCTTTCTGGCTTCTGGCGGGCAATCTGCCATTGTAACGATGCCGCCGGCATTGTCAGCAATTGGTCCATAGGCATCAACTGACATGATAATACCAATCGTCCCTAACATACCAACAGCAGAAATAGCTACACCATAAAGGCCAACAAACTTATAAGAAATAAGCAAAGCCACACAAAGAGACAGGATTGGCAGGGCTGTACTTTTCATGCCAATAGCAAGCCCGCTGATGATATTTGTGGCAGCTCCTGTTTCACACGATCTAGCCAAATCTTCAACTGTTTTGCCAGAAGTGTAGTGCTCAGAAAATAATCCAATAGCCGCGCCGACTAAGATACCAGAGAGTATTGCCCAAAACACGCCGATATTGCCAGGCAGTATCCATCTGACAATAAAAAAAGCAGCCACGATAAAAAGCGCTCCAGAAACATAGGTAGCGTCGCGCAGCGCCGCAGCAGGATTTTTATCCTGGACTAGGTTAATAAAAATAGTACCAACAAAAGAAGCCAATGCGCCAGCCGTAATTAAAACTAGAGGAAGCATCATCCAGGACAGCGTCATCTTGGGCATTAAAACGCCAAGGGCAATAGTCGCAACAACTGAACCGACATATGATTCAAAAAGATCAGCGCCCATGCCGGCTACGTCGCCAACGTTGTCTCCAACATTGTCAGCAATAACCGCAGGGTTGCGCGGATCATCTTCTGGAATACCAGCTTCAACTTTGCCAACAAGATCAGCGCCAACATCAGCTGATTTAGTAAAAATCCCACCACCTACCCTGGCAAACAGGGCAATTGAAGAAGCACCCATTGAGAAACCAGAGACAACTAAAGCCTTGGTTTTTAAATCAGGAATCAACCACCAGATAATACCCAGGCCAATGATCCCTAAACTGGCAATGGACATACCCATAACTGCGCCGCCCTTAAAAGCTGTGCCCAAGGCTTTACCCTGGTTAAAGGTTGAAGCGGCATGAGCTGTTCTTACATTAGCTTTTGTTGCCGCGCTCATACCAATAAACCCGGCAATCATAGAGAAAATTCCGCCGCATAAATAGGATAATGCAACGGGTAAGCCGATAAAGCTTAAAATAGCTATAAAAACTATCGCCATAAATACAGAAAGGCTCATATATTGCCGCTTGAGATAGGTCATTGCCCCTTCAGAAATAGCAGCAGCAATTTCCTGCATCCTGGCTGACCCAGGCGGCATCTTACTAATACTCCAAAATAAATATAACGCGTAACCTAAACCTAATACACCAACAAGTAATATCCAAAATTCCATTTTTTTCTCCCTTTCTTTTCTTATTGACTCGACAATTTTTTATTATAACAGAATTATGCTAAAATTAGAATAATGTTCATAATAACAGAACACCAATACAATATAATAATGAAACAGGCCCAGGCCTGTTATCCACAGGAAAGCGGGGGGATTTTGGGTGGGAAAGAAAACACCATCTTGGGTGTTTTGCCTATCCCTAACAAGAACCTCTATGATCGCACACAAATGTTTGCCTTAACTGATGATGATATCGATCTGGCCTACAGATTTCTGGTCAAGCACAAACTTGAGTATCTTGGGGTCTACCACACCCATCCCAAAGGCATCCCGGTTCCTTCTGCCCAAGACCTGGCTCATAATCAAAAATACTTGTTTATCGTAGGCCTGGCAGACCGCTATAACCCGGAGCTTTACGCCTGGCGGGTTGAAGGCAAAAAAGTCTATCGTGAAGCCATAAAGGTTATCAGCGATGCAGGAATTACGGTAATTGACATTACCACTGGCCAACCAAAGCTGTCAGAAAACGTGCCAACCGGCCAGATGGATAATTTGGCACAGATGATTGATGACTACATTGATGGCAAAGAACCGGAATACCCCAAAATCGAACCCAGTGGATGGGATGCTTCAAGTTTTTCTACGTTTGCGTAGTGCTGAGCTACGTCGAAGCACTAAAAGTTATACTGAACTTTAACAAAAACAATTTTACTGCCAATCAAGCCTGATGGATCCTGGGCGTCAGTTGGCATATATTCAGACCCTGCTGGTCCGCCAGTTATCATGGCTTCTAAGCTAAGGTCAACATGTTCAAAAATATTGCGGGTATAAGCAGGATAAAAAATATAGCTGTAGTCATCTGCATTAGCCAGATAAGAGAATCTAATACTGGTTAACTCATCTAAAGTTTTATTTAGGCTTAAAAACACATAATCCATACCAAATTGATTAATATTCCCAGCTAGATAATTAGTCCAATCATAATCTTCTTTTTTCTTTTCACCTAAGCCATTAAAAAAGTATTCCAGCTCTATTCCCCAACCATTTTCAAAGGTATAGTTGCCGCCCCAAACAGACTTGATGTAGCGATTAACTCCCACAGGGGCAATGATGGCAATCTCGCTCCTCACCCCAAATTCCCAAAGCTCACCTGAAGTATCAAACCCAAGCTGAAACCCTCCTCCGCCTAAATCAACATAGCTAACAGATAAATCATAATTTTCAAAGTTAGTTTTGGCCTTTATTGCCTTAGTCGTTTCCTCCCATGGTTTATTAGTTAGAATAAAACCGTCTAAACCAGATGCTTCTCCTAGCGGAACTTCAACCCTTATTGCCTGGGCATCTTCTTCATCTTCCTCACTCACAGCAAATGATAAAGTAAATGGATTTAAAACATCAGTAGGATTCCAGATATAGCCTGTGCCCCAGGCTATCTGTTGCTGACCAACAGTTAAATCTGCCTGAGGAAAATAAAACTTAAAATAAGCCCTATCCCAAACTAATTGATCAAGGCCAGAAGCGTCAGCAATAAAGTTAGTTTCAGAGGCAACAAGTAATTCATATTGAGGTTCAAGATGTAGCAGCACGCTTTCATGCGGCTCATAATCTATGCGCAAACGCACCTTGTTAAGATCACCGATTATGCCCCCACCACCCCTTTTTACTACTGCCACCAGATTATTTTCGTAGTAGCCGTTAATGTCAACATTAGCAAAGACCAATGACGAAGTCAGAATGAGTGCTAAAAAAATCCGAATGACGAAGCCAGAATGACAAATGAATTTCCAAACACCAATTCCCAAGTTGGAACATTGAAGATTGTGATTTAATTCGTCACCTCGTGCTGAAGCACCTCGGTGCGAAGCATTGAGTAATTCGTCATTCGTCATTTCAAGAACATTTTACTCCTTACCCCATAATAAATCCATCTAAAATACCTTCTCCTCTTCCAAGCCCCACTTAACAAGATACGATATTTATGCTTCAGCTCCTTCGAAACTAATCTCCTTTGCTCATCAGTCAATCCAGCTTTGAGCAACTTCTCTAAAGCACGGATTCTAAACCTATCCATGCCCCAATACTTATGCGAGAGTTGGTCCCCATGCCCTCCCCTTTTAACAATTAACTTTTCATTAAGATAAGCAATGGGATATTTTAAAGCCATGCGCAGCCACAAGTCATAATCCTCACAAACTATCAATGATTCATCAAATCCATCTAATTCATTAAACACTTCGCGCTCCATCAAAATCGAAGAACAGCTAATAATACAAAGAGGTAAACATTTATCAAATATCCAACCATGATACTTTTGGTGCTTTTTCATCTGGTTAAGGTGCTGACCATTGCGAATCCATTTCTCATCGGTGAAGCAGATTTTATACTCGGGGTTTTCTTGAAGATACTTTAACTGTTTCTCTAGCTTTTTCCTTTCCCAAAGGTCATCGGAATCAAGAAAGGCAATATATTTGCCTTTGGCTTTTAAAACACCTTGATTCCTGGCATGGGCCGGCCCTTTTTGCTGTTTGTCTTCGATAACAATGATTTCAAGATCTTGAAAGGTCTGTGCTTTTACTGAATCAATCGCTTCCTGAGCAAATTCTGGGCGGTTATAAGTGGGAATAACTACAGAGACTAGCATACTAATATTCTATCATGATTTCTTTGAGCCTTAGAGCCCTTCGATTAACTCAGGGCAAGCCTTTGAGGCTATTAAGTTTTATTGCCTCCAAGGCTCGAAGACTCTAAGGATTACTTTCTCAGATTCCTCTGAGTAAAAGTACCCTTAGGAATCTTAATGCCAAATTGAGCTTTAGTAATGAACATCTCGGTTCTAGAATTCCTGCGCAGGAGATTGCGCAGCCTTATATATGTAGGATAATAGCGTTTGCCATACTTTTGGATATTTCCCATTTCCATCAACTTAAGCATCTTGCCTGATTTAGCAAACAGCTCTTCCCTGATTGGCACGAAATTAGTTTTATCAACCCAAATTTTTCTGCGAAAATAACTAACATTTTTTACTTTGGCTGTTAAATCAATAACATAGCAATTATGCTTTCTAACTGCTTCTCTTGTGCCCTTCCAAAAAGATACTCCAATTGTTTCCGACCCTACTAATTTAATTTTATATTTTTCCAGCAGCTTGTCGCTTTCCAAAGCATCTTCATAACTAAAATCAGAGCCCATCATTGACTGCCGCAGCATATGACCGGCAATTTTGATAATCTTTTCAACTGACGGCAAATACATCCACATGTTATCTTTGATTTTGAGGAATTTAACACCTTTGTCTCTGGGTGGATAAGTAAACTCACTATATGATTTATCCCTACCCTCAGAATAACTGATCATCTTTTTAGTTCTAACCTGATCACCCACGTAGATAACCATCTTTGCTTCAAACCGCGCTGAAGGATAAGTCATGTTAGCATCAACTTTTTTAATTACTTCACTGCCGGTTATTGCATTAGCAAAGTTAAAGCTTAAAACTAAAAAGCTAAAACCAAAACTTAAAATTAAAAAATTTTTAAGTTTTAAGTTTTTAATTTGAGTTTTAAGTTTTAAACTTTTCATTTTAAATTTCTCTCAACGCTTCCGTTGGTTCCATCTTAGCCGCCCTCAGGGCAGGCGGAATAGCCGCTATCACAGAAAAGACAATGCCCATGCAAGAACCAAAGAAAACTATGCCCCAGCTAAAGATGGCGCGGTAAATAGATGATACGGGAAAATTAAAGTTGCCCATTGTTTCAAAAGTCGCGGTAAAATCAATGCCCACAACCGACAGATAATAGGCAATGATCGACCCCCAGATCGCTCCGACAAAGCTGGCAATAGTTCCAATAAGCAAAGCCTCAAGTAAAATTACTCCCATAACCTGCCTGTCCCTCATGCCCAATGATTTCATCATGCCAATCTCCTTGGTCCGCTCCAAAACTGACATGAACATAGTATTAAGAATAGTAAAGCTGGCCAGAAAAAGGACCAAGAAATAAATTATCGCGTAAGTGCCTTTGGCAAGCTTCATGTAGGCAAACATGAAGCCCACGTCCTGCCAGGACTTTGTGGTGTACTGGCCAGAATAAACTCGTTCCAAACTAACTTTGATATCTTTAGCAATTTCCGGCGCTTTATTCATATCTTTTACAATAATGAAAATTTCAGTTACTGCACCATTCAGGTCAAGCAGCTGCTGTGCTTTATCCAGGGGCATAAAAAAAGTTGTTTTATCAACGCTCACTACACCGTAATTAAAAATTCCCACAATCTTTAGATTCATGGCAGTGATTGACCCGTAAGCCGTTTGTGTAACCACAGTTAAAGTGTCGCCAAGTTTTAATCCCATTTCCCGGGCAAGGTTGGCGCCAATATTCATCTCTTCCTGCCCCACTTTGATTATTCTGCCCTGGGCAATCTTTTCATCCAGGCGGGAAACCTGGCTTTCAACCTCCGGAACAATTCCAATGCCAACCACTGGCTTATTATTGCCCTTATAATCCAGCAAGACACCAAACTTTATCCTACCAACAGTCAGTGTAACATTTGGATTCGCTTCCGCGACCTTTTCAACCTGCTTGTAATCCTGGATATTAGCCTCCAGAGGCAGCATTTTTTCGCGTTTAACATAATCTGAATTAAGGATGCGCACATGGCCGCTGGTCATCCGGATCATATTATCAAACAGGTTATCTACAATCCCTGAAACTAACGCCCAAATGTAAATCGCAATCATAACTGCAACCGCAATCGACAGCCCGGTCAGAACTGATCTGCGCTTGTTGCGGAAGATATTACGTAAGGCTATCTTGAACATTTACTTTTCCTCTGATTCAAATGTCAAATTAAAAATGTCAAATGACAAATGAATGTATGCCTTCGGCATATTATTTGACAATTTCCTCTCTTAAATCAAAACTATCAACACACAAATAAACAAGCCCACCAATTATTAATGATATGAAAACAAATATAAACGCTCTACAAGGTGATTGACTCCAAGACAACCAATGTGAAAAGCAACAAAATGTCAGAACAGTAAGAGGAATTGCATTAACAATTGCTAACAATCCTTTAGTCGCCATCCAAGATTTCCGCATCATATTTTTTGAATTCTTCCAATCTTTATCATTTTCTCCCTTCTCGGTGCTATAAATACTACCAATAATATCTTTTAAAGGTTTTTTAATTTTCTTTTCAATATATTTTTCTTTCACATAATAAGTAATCACTTTATCTAAATAATTTTCTCTCACACAAATCACAGAAAATAAAATATTAACAATTATCAAAAGCCCCAAAACCAAAAACTGAAGTTCTGAGAGGAAAAAAGGAAAATCTTTATTAAGATAATACAATCCCGCATAAAAGGCTAAATTAATTGTTAATAAAAACCCAATAAAAATAATCTTAACTTCATTACCTCTGCTATCTAAAATATAATTTAAATATTTATTTTCAAATTCTTTCATTTGCTTTTGACCTTTGTTTTTATTAACTTTATTTTTTCGCATTAATAATAATGTCGCGGAGCGACACCTTCATTTGACATTTGTCATTGGTCATTTGACATTCTCCCCCTACGCTTTCCTCAACGCCTCGGTCGGCTCCATTTTACTCGCTACCCTGGCTGGATATATACTGGTCAGAGCGGAAATCACAATTCCAGCAACAAAAGCAAGCACAATCATATTTATATTCCAGACGCCGCGTGATGCTCCGGTAATACGATAGCCAACATCCCCAATATCTCTCATCAGAATGCCCCAGTTGATACCATATTTAACCAAAGGAATATTTAACAAAATGCCGAGCAAACACCCTGTAATGCTGCCCAGGACACCGATCATCGCCCCTTCCAGCACAAACAAACGAACTATCTGACCACGCCGCATGCCCATGGCTGCCATCATGCCGATTTCGCGGGTTCGCTCAAAAGCAGCCAGTAAAATAGTATTACTGATGCCGATCAAAGCAATTATAAAAACGCTAAACAGAAGAACAGATGTGCCCCCGCGCTTGGCCTGGGCAATTGCTATCACATCCGCAGACAGGTCTTTCCATGTGGCAATTTCCACACCCTTAATATCCTTGGCTAACATATCCCTAAATTCTTCAATCCTGGCAGGATCCTTTAGTTTAATATCGATCTCTGTTACACCCTTGCCCATATCCAGGGATTCTTGTCCCAGTCCCAGCGGAATCACAACCGCAGCCCAGTCAATTTTGGGATCTTCGGTCTTTAATATCCCTTTAACACGCAAATCCAGCGCCTGATAAGTATCATATTTAGTGCGCGTCAGGATTGTCATGTAATCGCCCACATCAACTCCAAAGTCCTCAGCCAAACCTTCTCCCAAAAGGATGGATTCCTCATCTCCTGTTGAAAAGAATTCTCCTTTTGCCACCGCCTGTTTTAATAGAAAGACCGCTTCGTCGTCTGTCGGGCTAACCGCAATCCCCACAGCTGGATACTGGTCTATCCCGTCTGAGAGCATAATTCTAAAATTTATCCTGGAGGTAACTCCAGCAACGCTTGGATCTTTTTCGAGTGCCTTGATGATCGCGTCTGGTTTATCGATTGATTTATCTAAGGGAAGGTTTTCTTCGTCTTCGCGATAGCCGCGGTCAAAGATCTTGATGTGGCCGGTTTCATAATTAATAATTCTGTCAAATGATTCCTGGTCAAGGCCGGTTAACATTGAATCCATTAAAATTAGGAACATCAAACCCACGGCGATCGCCAGGAAGGTCAGGAATGTCCTGGTAAAATGCCTAAATATGTTTCTAAAGGCCAGCTTTAATAACAAACTTAATCCCTCTCGTCAGATAAAATTTGTCCATCATGAACCTTAACCAAACGCGTAGCATAATCCATAACCATTGGATCGTGAGTTGAAAAGATAAAAGTTGTCTTAGTCTTCTTGTTCATCTCCAACATTAATTTAAGAATGCCCTCGCCTGTGACTGAATCTAAATTTGCAGTCGGCTCATCTGCTAGAACAATCTTAGGACCTTTCACCAATGCCCTGGCAATAGCCACGCGTTGCTGCTGCCCACCACTAATCTCCATGGGCTTTCGCTTCGCCAGATCAGCAATGCCAACATCAGCTAAAGCCTGCATAACTTTTTCTTTTCTTTGTTTGGGGCTGCCTTGTTTTAAAAGGATTAAAGGGAATTCAACATTTTCGTAGGCAGATAATACAGGGATAAGATTAAAGGTTTGAAAAATAAAACCAAGGTTGCGATTGCGTATATCTGCCAGTTGATTGGATGAAAGTCTCGCCACATTCTGTTCGCCTAAATAGACCCTGCCATCACTTGGTTTATCCAGGCAGCCAAAGAGGTTAAGCATAGTAGTTTTCCCTGAACCCGAAGGTCCAGCTATGGAAACAAAGTCTCCTTCTTCAATATCAAGCGTGATTCCTCGTAGTGCAGGCACTTCAATCTTACCTACATGATAATTTTTTATAACCTCTTCCATTTTGGCAATTGGCATGGTTAGTCCTCCTATTGGTTGCCTCAATTATAATACCGAAAAAAATAGTGTCAACACATTCTTTGCCTCCCCCCTTTTATCCTGAGTTTATCGAGGGTTTCTGTGGAAAACCACACCCTAGCGTGCTAAAATAACAATTACGAGGTGTATTTATGATAGTAACTGTAACTTTAAATCCCGCTTATGACCACATTTTAATTCTAGAAGAAATGGAACCTGGCCAGCTTAACCGCGCAAGTTCGACCCTTAGAATCCCTGGCGGCAAGGGCATTAATGTAGCCTCCTCACTGGCTATTCTAGGCGAAGAGGTTATAGCTACTGGGTTTTTGGGCGGCTCAGTTAGCCGGCCATTTGAAGAATATTTAAGAAAGATTGGCGTTACCACTAACTTTATCTACACAAATACTGAACTTAGGACTGATTTTTTTGTCATGGAAGAAGAAAAAAACCGTCAGACACTGCTGATTGAAGAAGGCGCTTCAATTGAGCTGCGCTATCTTAACAGCTTCAAAACAAACTTCGAACGCCTGCTTGGCCAGACAAAAATAGTTGAAATTGGCGGCAGTCTTCCCAAGGGCGTCTCCCCAAGTTTTGTTAAAGAACTGATTGCCCTGGCCAATAAAAAGAACGTTAAAGTCGTGCTTAACGTGCAGGAACATATTCTCAGGGAATGTCTGGGCACCAAACTATTCATCGCCATGCCTGATTTACGCGGCTGTGAAAATATTATGGGCAAAAACGTCTGCCAGCTTGATCTGCGCCCTCTAATCTCTAAAGAAATCATGGAAAAAGGCGCTGAAATTGTTATTTTAAACAGTGAAAGCTTTAAATATACGGTGGCTAACAAAGATGAAATGTGGGAAGGTGAAATTGAAACCGGCAAAACCCCAATTAAGATAGGCGTCAGGGACAGCCTGCTGGCTGGTTTTATTTATAATTACGAATCTTCGGGCAGCCTGGGTGAAGCCCTTAAATACGGCTTAGGGGTAGCCCTGTCAACTGCCCGCAACAAAGCTAACTATCCAAACTCCAAAAAAGAAGTCGAAGAACTTCGCCTCATGGCTAAAGTAAGGAAGGTAAGTTAAGATGAAAAAAGTTAAAGAATTCATGACCCGAGATTTAACTTCGGCAACTGAGGATACTTCTCTCATAGAAGTCACGGAAATCCTTTCCCTGCGCGGTTTAAACGGCATTCCGGTAGTCAATGGAAAAAATGAAGTCACCGGCTGGATATCAGAAAAAGATATTATTACATCGATCTTTCCGGAAAAAGTAAAGATCGAAAACCCCGACGTAATTGGCTTTATAAATCTTTCGCAAGTTGTTAAAAAATTAACCCAGGTTGGCCAAGCAACAGTTAAGGATTATATGAGCAAAACCTTCCATGCTGTTAAAGAAGATACCCCTGCCCCAGATGTAGCTGAAATTATGCTGCATCGCGATCTTAAACGGGTGCCAGTACTCAGGGATAAACGGTTAGTTGGCGTAGTCGACCGGGCTAGTTTAGCCCATATCTTGCTCGAAGAAGGTTCATTTGAATAAAATATGTATAGCCAGTTTTTAATAGTTTTTAATCAAGACGTATTCTTATCTGCCGCCGCCCTCCTTATCTTAGGGTTTGTGTTTGGTCGTCTGGCCAATCTAGTCAGGCTACCAAGAGTTACAGGGTACATAATATCAGGTATCGTTTTTGGGCCTTCCCTGCTCAAAATATTTAACGAGGCATCAGTCAGCCAGCTGGAGTTTATCCCCCAATTTGCCCTGGGTATTATTGCCTTGATTATTGGCGCTGGCTTAAGCTTTAGCCTGGTCAAAAGACTGGGAGTGCGTCTTTTACTAATAACACTTTTAGAATCACTTGGCGCCTTTTTCTTAGTTTTCCTGAGCCTTTATCTTTTTAAGATGCCGCTGGAAGCTGCCCTTCCGTTGGCTGCTATTGCAGCTGCCACAGCCCCAGCTGCCACTGTCGCAATAATTAAAGAATATCGAGCCAGGGGGCCGCTTACTGAAACCGTTCTGGCTGTAGTTGCATTAGACGATGCTATCGCCATCATACTCTTTGGTTTAATTCTTACTTTTGATTTAAAGCATCTATCAAGTTTTGGGCAAACTGCACTTCATTCTCTCTCAGCCTCATTAACGGAAATCTTTCTTGCCCTCTTAATTGGAGTTGCTTTGGGCCTGGCTGCCCACACGCTGATAAAATTAACCAAAGAAGTTTCTGACAGCGTAATCGTAACACTGGGGGTTGTTTTACTTGGTGTTGGAATCGCCTCAGTTTCTCACACTTCGGCCCTGTTGACTAATATGTTTTTGGGCGTAACACTAATTAATCTTTCTCCCAAAAACAGCGACATTATCACTAACCTTGAAAAACTAACACCGCCGATTTATTGCTTTTTCTTTGTGCTTGCCGGAGCACATTTAAACTTTTCCGTTTTTACAACAGTTGGTCCCAGTTTAATTTTATGGGGCGCCCTGTTTATTGCTGCGCGCATTATAGGAAAAATCTCAGGGGCATATATAGGCGGCACACTTTCTAATGCCCCAGAAGCAATTCGCAAATACCTTGGCTTGGCCCTAATCCCAGAAGCCGGCGTGGCAATTGGTTTATCCTTACTGATCAGCAAAGCCTCGGGATATTTCGAGTTCCGTTCCGTAATTTTAAATATTACTCTTATGGCCGTGGCTTTTAACGAAATTGTTGGCCCGATCTGCACTAAGTACGCCTTGTTCAAAGCAAAAGAGGCTACTGTTGAAAAATAAAATTTATCTAAATGGCAAAATCCTTCCTCTTGAGGAAGCAAAAATCTCCGTTTTAGACCGCGGCCTGCTGTATGGCGACGGTGTATTTGAGTCATTGCGCACCTACCGCGGCAAACCCTTTCAACTTGAAGGTCACATTAAAAGATTGCTTAAGGGTCTCAAAGCCCTTAAAATTCGTGCTCCCCTGTCTGCCAGCCAACTTAAACTAGCAGTGCTCAAAACAATTGCTGCTAATAAATTTAAGGAATCATATATCAAAATTATTATCACCCGTGGCACAAGTAAGGGGCACGGGCTTGACCCAAAAAATGCAGCTGGCAAAGCCACTGTAATCATCCTGGTTGAACAGCAAAAAATATATCCTCAAAATATTTATACCAATGGCTGGAAGGCAATTATCAGCAGTATTGTGCGGCCTGATGTGCCAACTTCTCATTTAAAATCACTGTGTTATGTCAACAATATGCTGGCAAAAGTTGAAGCCAAAAAACTGGGCGCGGACGAAGCCTTTCTGTTGGACGAAAAAGGACACTTAGCAGAAGGCTCAATCAGCAATATTTTTATTGTTAAATACGGCACAATCTACACTCCTTCAGCTGACAGCCCTATTCTGGTTGGCTTAAGCAGGAACCTGGCCATCAAACTTGCTAAACAAGCCGCTTTTAAGATAATTGAGAAAACCATTACTCCAAAAGAGATTTATACGGCAGATGAATGTTTTATCACTTTTAGCGGCGCAGGTATTGTGCCAATCACCAAGGTGTGGAACAAAAAAATTGGGTGCGGCAAATGTGGGTCAATCACCAGCATGTTAATCAGGTTCTATCAAGCAGAAACTTTGAAGCTCAAGGCATAGCCACATAGTGGATTTTCTTGCCCCCTGTCCCACCCTTTACTAATACTTTAATATGATAAGCCTGCCAAATATTTTTGGGTGTGATTACTTCAGAAGGAATTCCTTCAGCTATCAACTGCCCATGTTTTAACAATATCAATCTATCGCAAAAACGGGCAGCCAGGTTCAAATCGTGAAAAGTTGCAACGATTGAGCGATGGCTGCGCAAGCGGCGCAGGAGTTTACAGATACTTACTTGATAACGGATATCAAGATGTGAGGTTGGTTCATCCAGCAACAAAGCCTTTGGCTTCTGCGCCAGGGCTCTGGCAATGGCAACGCGCTGGAATTCTCCACCAGACAGTTCTGTTACTTGACGGTTTCTATATGATCCAAGCTTTAACTCTTCAATTGCCCAATCAACTGCCTTATGATCATCTTCCTGCTCAAAAGAAAACCGTTTAAAGTAAGGTGTGCGGCCCAGCATGACAAATTCCTCAACTGTAAAGCCAACCACTGGCTCCATTAGTTGGGGTACAAAAGCCAGGCGCTTGGCCAGTTCTTTGCGCTCAATATTTTCAATACGATGGCTGCCAACAATAATGGAGCCAGCCGTAACCTTAAGCAAACCAATTAAGGAGCGCAGCAGCGTGGTTTTGCCTGATCCATTTGGACCCACGATGCCGACAAATTCACCATCGTGAACTGCAAAAGACACATCCTTAACAATTGGCTTTTTGTCGTAGCCGCAAATTAATTGCTCAACTTTTAAAACTGTCATTTACCAATTGTCCTTCTGCGTCTCAACAAATATAAAAAGAAAGGTGCCCCGACTAGCGCCATGATAATGCCAATAGGAATTTCCAAAGGTGACAAAATAGTGCGAGAAACTGTATCAGCGATTACCATCAAAATCATGCCGGACAAGGCAGACATGGGAATAAGGAAGCGGTGGTTTGGTCCCCGCAGCAACCGGATCCAATGAGGCACAATCAATCCGACAAAACCAATTAAACCAGACACAGAAACTGCAGCCGCTGTCATTAATGAAGCCACCACAATTAAAAATAAACGTGATTTTTCAACCTCTACCCCAAGCGTCGCTGCCATTTCTTCCCCTAAAAGCAAGGCATTCAACTCTTTTGAAAAGAAATAAGCAATAATTGCGCCAACTAAAGCATAAGGTGCAACAGTAATAACATTTGACCAACTAGCAGAAGATAAACTGCCTAACAACCAAAAATAAATCGCCTGCAGATTTCCAGTCAAAATAATAATCAAAGAAAGAATAGCTGCGCAAAAAGCAGATAAAGCCACGCCTGCAAGAATTAGAGTTTCTGGTTTAGTTACCCCGCCTACCTGAGACAATTTGTAAACAATTAAAACTGCAAGTAATGCAAAAATAAATGCGCTCACGGGCAAAAAACTTAAGCCAAAGATAACAAACTGGGCGCCAATAGCAATGGCTATGGCAGACCCCACCGCCCCACCAGCAGAAATGCCCAAAATATAAGGGTCAGCCAAAGGATTCTTCAATATCCCCTGCAGGATCACGCCGGAAATTGATAATAAAAGTCCAATTAAGGCGGCTAAAACAACTCGCGGCAAACGTATTTGCCAAAAAATCTCACTACTAAACAATTCGTCTGGAGAAATAAAAACAGAACCTAAAAAGAAAGAAATAAATACGGCAAATCCAAGTAACAATATTAAAAGAAAGATTACTACTCTGGAATCAATTATTCTAGATTTTTGTTTCATGGATAAACTCGGCAATTTTCTTAATAGCTTCTGTTATCCTGGGGCCTGGCCGCGATAAAAGGTCAGCATCAATAAATAACAATTTATCTTCTTTAATCGCTTTTAAAGATCGCCAGCGTCGATCCCTTTTGAGATCTTCCCTTCCAATTATTCCATCTAAAACAATTACATAATCAGGGTCAAGCAAAAGCAATTGCTCAAAACTATACTGCGGATAGGCGGCCTTTGTTTCGCCAGCTATATTATCTGCCCCGGCATATCTTAAAACATCGTCGATAAAATTATTACCGCCAACCACAATTAATGGCTTATATCCAACTATGACTAAAACTTTTTTCTCCGACAGATCTTTAACTTTTGCCTCAATTGATAAGATTTCGCTTTTCATTCTCGCGATTATTTCCTCAGCCTCAGGCCTTCGGCCTAAGCCTTGGCCTAGCTCTGCTAAGGTGTCCATCACCTCAATAACTGAATCAGGACTTATTGTATAAACCGGCAGCCCATGTTCTTTAAATCTCTTAACATCCTTAACCTGGGCATCCTCATGCATAACAACCAAATCTGGTTTTAAGGAAACTATTTTTTCCAAATTCATAAAAAACCCGCCGACTTTTTCCTTTTCTAAAGCCGCAGGAGGGTAATTACAATTTGTCGTAACACCAACTATTTGCTCATCAAGCTCTAAGGCAAACAGCATTTCGGTAATGGAGGGCATGCCTGAGATGATGCGCTGTGGCACAATGGCCAAGGATGGCATAACCAGAACAAATAAGACAAGACACAAAAAAATCCCTTTAAATATACGCATTCCAGCCACATTATATCTCATCCAAAGGTGAAATTATAGGGGTTTTTGATCGATATATATACATGCAATCACAAGGACCAGGAGGACCTAAAAGACTGCCAATACAACAAAGAACCAGAGGTGACTATGTCCTCTGGGGATTAGGCAGAGGAGCAGGAAAACCATTTTTGCCTGGCAGACCTAAATGGTCTAAATGCAGCTTTCAAAATTGTCTAAGCGACGTATTGGGTAAAATCGCTTTCTCTATAGGTTTATTAGTAAAATATGGAATTGCCGACATAACATTCTTGGGTGGACATCCCCCTAATCAAACGCCTGTTGCTCAATACTCAGTTCCTGCTCTATCTAAATATCTTTATGATGCCGTCATTCATCCGCGATTTTTTGCAGATGCTCTACACTTGATTGGCAGTTACGCAAAAACGTTAAAACCGCGCTTAGCCTTGGTTAACTTAAGAAACCTGAGGCGGGAACAGATTGAGAAAGCTATAGAAGATAAAAAAATAAAACCAGAACAACTTGACCAGCTTTTTGGTTATACTTTTACAGAATTTGCAAAATTACCAGTTCAACAAAGGATCCAAATTCTTGAAATATTAGGCGTATTAGTCCTAAAACCAGGCGCTTCTCTTCCCCTTTTCCCCGGTGGGACGCAAAGGAGAGCAAGGCAAGCAAGAAGAGCCCAAGTCTTAGCTGCAAGCGTAGCTAGCAGAAGACGCAAAGCTCCACCCAGAAATGGTCCTCCCAAACCACAACAGTTGAGCTTACCTACTATCTTGGCAAGAAAAAATCTCGGGATAGGCTAATTAGTTAACTCCTAAATCTTTGAGACTCTCAAACAACACTGAAATTTCTTCCAAAATCTTACGATATATATTACAGAGGGACGTTGCTCTCCAAAATAAAGAGAAAATCGGGGAGCGAAACACGCTCCCTTTAATTTTGGGAAATAACAAATGATAGGAGGAAAAGAAAATGGGAACAAGAATTGGGGGACCAAAACCACCGGTAATAAGAAGTGTCCAAAGACCAAAAGTTTCTTCCGCAGCCAATTCAGCAAGATTTAGCAGGTTGGATCGTATCCGAGATATTCTGCTAAGTCATCCAGGAGTAAAAAGCTTGGGTTCAGTTATCGAGAACAATATGTATCATGTTAACTGTTCTGTCTTAGCCCATACTTTAAAAGTAGCTGAAGAAGGCAGAGGTCTTTTAAATCTTGGATTTATTTCAAATCCTGCAGTAGTTGGAAGATTTTCTAGTTATATGGAAGTTGTGGTTGACCCAAGTTCTCAACATCAATTTACCCGATCAGAGTTGGTTTATGCTGCCATGTATCTGCATGATTTGGGCAAAGGCATGAATGATCCGAAGAGCGGCCAGCTAATTTTACAAACCAAAGATGACGGAAACACAACTGCTTTTAAACATGCGGCTGTAGGTGCTCCCAAGGCAGAAGAAATTGCCAAAGAAGCACTTGGTTTAAGCGAGGCTGAAGCCAAATTTATCAGAGATATTGTAACCAAACACATGGACCTCTTTAGTTTAGAAAGTGCCTTAAACTCAAAACCAAGAAAAGGTTGGAGCAGAGAAGACCATATGGCAGATTTGACTAAAAAGAGCATGGAAAAAATTGGCTATAACCCACTCACCATTTTACATACCATTGCTGATCTTGCCGGCAGCGACCATGATGCCTCTGCCAGTCAAACATTTCTAAGAAATCTTATTGTTTCACTTTTTATCATAGGTAGAGTCAGATTAAACCCCAATCACCCACCAGTTGGTCAAACTTCTTTTCAGGTAATTGATAGTCTTGCCAAAAAGCACGGCGTAATCCTGGTCCCTGCTCAAAGACAAGAAGAGTTTCTACCTCGTTTAGAAGCAATTGTAAGAGCAGAGTTTGAAGCAAGAGCAGCCGCAGGCAAAATTTCAGCAGGAAAAGTCGAGGGAATCACAAGAGGTATGCTTGGTAAATTAACAAAGAAGTTTGAGTTTAGACCAGGAGAACTAACTGCAGATGCAGTTGAAGCTGGTTTTGATTTTAATCAGGGTCTGGCCCAAAATCCAGTTATACTGGAAATTATAGTTGAGGCTCCTAGACCGGAAATTGGATAAAAAATAAAAGGAGGGGGGGAAAGTGGGTATACAAATTGCAAGAAGGGGCAGAGTAAGCTTAGCCCCAGCATTAAGAAAAGGAGGAAGAATCTCTACTAGAAATTTACAAATGTCCTTTGCCCGTTCAGATGTGTTAGCCACTTCTATTGCGCAAGCATTAAGAAATGGACAAAGGGTAGTGCTCCTGGATGTTGATTATCGAGCTCCTTTATTTGGGCAGGAAAAATCCATTGAAGAATGTGTCAGAGATGAACTGGGTGCAGCACATGCACATTTAGCATCAGAAATAATCAATTTGGATCATCATACCAAAGAACTTAGTGATAAAACTGCAACCGAAATAGTTTTTGAAAACATAGATAAGATTAGAAGCCTTGAAGGAAACATTACCATATTAATAAACCACGGTGATACGGATTCTGTAATTTCATCTTTCGTTGCCAATAATATTGAAAGAATCTATTCCGCAGAACAGAGACAATTGCTGATTAAGGCTGCTCGAGCTGGGGATCATTCTGAAGGAAACTTTTTGGCAGAAATGAAAGATTTAACTCCTGTAGTAAGGCTTAATTTAGCTCTTGATCAGATTTGTGAAGAAGTCGGTTTATTTCTACGACAAGTTTGGCGGACTGAAAAAAGGGATATTAAACAAGGCATGCAAAGACTTTATAACTTGGTTGAACGCGCTCTGGCTAGTCAGCAAAGTCTTTATACTACCGAGACCGAAGCAATAATTGAGAAAAATCCAGTAAGGAAATCTTATCAGGTAGTTGAAGATGTTTCCAAAGGAAAAGACATTGCCGGAGTATCAATTGATAAATCAGTTGAGGGATACCCTATTGTAACCGTTGATGTTACAACTCCAGGACTTGATAATTTTAATCCCATACCTGCTTATCAAGCATCGTCACATCCAGCTATAATGCTTATTGTAAGAAATGGACGAGTGGTCGGAGTAGGAAGAAACAACAAATACTCCAAATGGTTAAACTTAATGGGCTCTGACAGAGTAGAAAGCCTTTATACACGTACGGCAATGAGATTAAAAGGTGGAGCACATGCTGGGGGAGCAAACGTCGCTCGAGACGCATTTGAAACCCTACCCTCCCCTGAGGAAGCTTTAAGCATTGCCCAACAATTTATAAGAGAATCTTTGTAGAAAAAAGCTTACTTTGTTACCCAACACCCAATTCCTTAAGACTTTCCAGCGAGGCTAAAATTCGGCGGGGTTTGTTGTCACCTTCAGGAGCGGTAACCACTCCAGCTGCTTCCATCTCATCCATCAGGCGGGCCGCGCGGTTATAACCAATGCGGAATTTTCTCTGTACGTATGAAGTTGAAGCCTGGCCTGTGTTAACAATTAACTTAGCCACTTCATCAAAAAGCTCATCCCGGTCTTCTCCGCCAGGACCTGACTTTTTCTCAAGATCAAGCGGCTGGATAGTTGAAACTTCTTCAATATATTCTGGTTCACACTGACCTTTGACAAACTCGACTACTTTCTCAGTTTCTGGATCAGTAACAAAGGCCCCTTGCAGCCTGGTTGGCTTCATGGCACCAATCGGGCTATACAGCATATCTCCTCGACCAAGCAGTTTTTCTGCGCCAGAAGCATCTAGGATAACCCTTGAGTCAATCTGAGTAGCTACAGCAAAGGCAATGCGTGAAGGGATATTGGCCTTAATCAAACCAGTGATGACATCTACTGAAGGTCTCTGAGTAGCAATTATCATATGGATACCTGTTGCACGAGCCATCTGGGCTATACGGCAAATTGCGCCTTCAACTTCATTAGCCGCAACCATCATTAGATCTGCTAACTCATCAACTATTACAACCAGGTAAGGCAATTTTTCTTCCGTACCCTTTACTTTTTTATTATAGGCAGCAATATTGCGCGCGCCATTAGCATGAAACAGTTCATACCGGCGGTTCATTTCCTGCAAGACCCAGGCTTTAAGCGTAACAGCGGCCTTTTTCACATTGGTTACAACAGGAGCTAACAAATGGGCAATACCATTGTAAACTGAAAGCTCAACCATTTTGGGATCTATCATAATAAACTTAACTTCATCCGGCCGTGCACGCAGCAGCATACTGGTAATAATTGAATTAATACAAACACTTTTACCAGATCCAGTGGTCCCGGCAATCAACAAGTGCGGCATTCGGCCCAAATCGTCAACAATCGGGCTGCCGGCCAGATCTTTGCCAATACAAAAAGCCAGTTTTGAGGGATGGTTTTGAAAAACTTTGCTTTCTGCTATTTCTTTTAACCTAACAGGCGTAACAATTGGATTAGGCACTTCAATACCAACAACAGACTTGCCAGGCACTGGGGCTTCAATTCTAATTCCCTGCGCTGCCATAGCCAACGAAATATCATTGGTTAAATTGTTGATGCGGTTAACCTTTACTCCAGGCTCAGGTTGAAGTTCGTAGCGAGTAACTGCAGGGCCTTGATAAATAGCCACAACCCTGGCCCCCACGCCAAAGCTGCGCAGGGCATTTTCCAGCTGATCGCTGCGGGCAGTGATTTGACCGTGCATTTGCTCGGCTTGCTTTCTTTCTTCAGCTGTCTGATCTTCTAACAAGCTAAGCGGCGGAAGTTTGTAATCACCTATAATATTAATTTTTTCCTCAACAACCTTTGGTTCTTTATGAAAAGTTAAATCAGGTCTTGTTTTGCCCTGCCTGCCGGCAGGCAGGCCTTTGTCCTGAAATTCTTTTTCTTTTCTTGATATAGTCGAAGAAATAATAACAGGAGGGGGCGGTGGTTCTGGCTTTTTCATTTCAGCCACAGCGGCGGCTACTTCAACTGGCTTCTTTTGCTTGACCGGCTCAGGCAGCTTAAATTCCTTCTGCTTTTGCTTGGGCTGCCCTGTATCTTGATCAATTTCTATTTCAATGTCCACATCATCTTTGGGATAAAAAGCTAGTAACTGCTTTAAGAAATTAATAACTGTTAAAACCGTAACATTGCACAGCATTAAAAGACCAATTACGCCAATGGCGCTTAATACAATATATGCTCCCCACATGCCGACTGTGCGCACCAGGGCATATTTGACACTGTAGCCTATTAACCCTCCCCCACCCTGAAAATAAATTGATCCAACATCGGTAAAATAATAAGCAGAGTAAAATTGGGCAACAGAAATATAGGTTGCAAATAAAAGCAGCAAACCAGATAAGCGGACTGCCAGTTCCTTGATTTCGTGGCGAAACAGCATGATTGCGCCATAAAGGCCAATAAATAATGGCAGGACTAAAACTCCAACGCCCAGGCCAGAGCGAAGGATAGTTTTAACTATAAAAAAACCAACTAAACCAGTTGCGGTTGAAAGGTTAGCTACAAATACAAAGATAGCCAGCGCAATAAGGAGGATGCCAGCGATATCTTGTTTGAACTTGGAAGAAATCTTGTCAACTGGCGTTTCTTTATTCTTGCGCCTATTATTTACCCTTTTCTTGTTTTTGGCTTTGCGCGGCATTCTAAAAAAGTATAGCAAAAATAGATTGGGGGAGCAAGTTATGAGCTATAATAAGTATCATGAAATCTTATTGCAAAATATGCTCAAAAAGTGTTCGAACAATTTATGATGACCAATATGACCACAATTACTATTGTTGTGATAACTGCGAATATATTTTCCTAGATGAAAACAAAATAATCCCTCCTGACCAAGAGAAAAAAGAATATTCATTTCACGAAAACAGTTTTAGCAATGAGGGCTATGTTAATATGTTACGTGATTTTATTGACAAAGCAATTAAACCCTACAAATCCCAAATAACCACAGCCCTGGACTTTGGCTCAGGCCCCGTACCGTCTGGTGCACGGGCTGGTATCGGGGCAGGCCCCGTACCGTCTGGCCCTGCACCGTCTGGTGCACGGGCGGGTATCGGGGCAGGCCCCGTACCGTCTGGCCCTGCACCGTCTGGTGCACGGGCTGGTATCGGGGCAGGCCCCGTACCGTCTGGCCCTGCACCGTCTGGTGCACGGGCGGGTATCGGGGCAGGCCCTGGCCCGGTTTTGGCAGAACTTTTACGTAAGGAAGGCTTTCAAACTGACATATATGACAAGTATTTTGCGCCGGAAAAGGTCTATCTAAACAAAAAATATGATCTTATTACAGCCACAGAAGTCTTTGAGCATTTAAAAGACCCTTTATCAACCTTAAAACTGCTTAAAAAACATCTTAATGCTAACGGAATCCTGGCTATCATGACCTTATTTCATCAGAATGATGATGAGCATTTTAAACAATGGTGGTACAGGCGCGATTCCACCCATATCTCCTTTTACACCCCTAAAACACTCCAATACATGGCGGATTTATTGGGTATGAAAATTATATTAGTGGATGATAAGAATGTTTGTGTGATGAGGGAGATTAGAACTTAGAGCTTAGAACTTAGATAATGAATAATCTAAGCTTTAAGTTCGGTGCAGGCGAGTTTTATTAACTATCCCCTTTTACAAGAGCAAGCTCTAAACATTGGTCATATAAAGCGTTCGGGTCGGATAGGCAAACTTTATGCCTTTTTCCTTGAATTTCTCAAAGATCTTCAGGTTTATCTTCTCCTGAATATCCATGTAGAAGTTATAGTCATTGCCCTGGATATAATAAACCACTTCAAAATCCAGACTGGAATTTCCATAGCTAAAAAAGTGAGCGCGATCAAAAAAGGCGCGGTCGATATTATCGATGATCTCCTTTATCATGGGCGGAATACTTTTTAGCTGCTCCAGAGTGGTCTGATAGATCACGCCAAACTTAAAGACCACCCTTCTTTTTTCCATCAACTTATAATTCCTGATGCGGCTGTTGGTCAGATCTGAGTTTGAAAAGACCAGGAGCTCTCCGGAAAGGCTGCGAATGCGGGTGGTCTTGATCCCAATATGCTCAACCGCCCCCAGATAATCGCCGATGATGATAAAGTCGCCAACCTTAAAAGGTTTATCGATCAAGATCGCAAAAGAGCTGAAAAGATCCCCCAGAACTGCCTGAGCCGCCAGGGCAATGGCCACCCCGCCGATCCCCAGTCCCGCTACCAGGGTGGAGATATGCAACCCCATGTTGTCTAAAACAAAGATCGCTCCAGTTGCCCAAAGGATCCAGTTTATGACCACCAAGATACTTTTCAGCGAGGCCGCGCTTTTTTCGTCCCTTTCCGCGGCCCGGAAATAGAACTTTTCCAGGGAAAAAGCGATTATATCCTGGGCAACGCGGATGGCTTTGTAGACAAGCACAGCCACCAGAAGCGTGTTAAGGACCCTGCCTATTTTTGGGCCCAGATTAAGAGTGTTGGCGGCCAGATAAAAAGCAATAAAGATATAAAGGGGGCGCTCGATCTTCTCAAAGAGGCTGACCAGAAAATCATCAAAATCATTGCTGGTTTTTTGAGCGATCCTCTTTAGAATAGAAACAACAATGTTTTTGAAGGTCCAGATCAGGATCAGGATGCCGACAAAGATCAAAAGCGCTGCCGCATAGGCCACCAGGGAATTGGCGAAGTATTGCTGCCGCATGATCGAGACTAACTTTTCATTCAACATGCTTTGATTATATCAAAATACGGCTCATTGGTAAATAGAGAGCTTTTACAAGAGCAAGCTTTTTTGTGCGGGACCATCTTTTGATTTGTGCTTCACATTTTAGCGCTTCACTTCTGGATTCACACGTTTCATAATAACGAATTTTTATGGGGCGATTGCTTCTGGTATAATGACCGCCATCCCCCACCCTATGTTGATTAAATCTTCTCTCAAGGTCGGTGGTTATACCTGTGTAGAGGGCTTTATTAGAACATTCGAGGATGTAGACATAATACATAAATCTCGACTCTCTCTGCTTCGACTCACTGCGTTCGCTCAGCATCGCTCGCTCGGTCTCCTTCGCCTCGGAACGAGGGACGAAGTCCCGAGCGAGGCCGAGCGGAAAACATGATATGTCTCGACTCACTCTGTTCGCTCGACATCCTTCGACTCGGAAGAGGGACTTGTCCT
>SDBU01002554.1_pt1 | contig 24080 bp, 17 predicted proteins | sample 2277071 | NCBI WGS metagenome assembly SDBU01 (sample SAMN10397929, study PRJNA504765) | marine sediment metagenome | isolation source: marine sediment core GS08_GC12, 126 cmbsf | place: Arctic Ocean: Gakkel Ridge, Loki's castle | collected 2008
TGTTATTAAACCTCTTAATGAGATATCTCCATGATAAGTTCGAGTAAAGCCCATATGAGTATAAAAAACAACTTTCTTAGTTGTAGCAATTTTTTCTGCCAATTTAATTATAAGATCCACTTGTACTCCCGTTATTTCGGAGGTTTTTTTAGGTGTATATTGCAAGGTTAAATCCTCTAGCATTTGGAGTGCTGGTTTACATTCGATTCCATTCACTTTAAATGATCCAGGAAGACAGGCTTCCTTAACATTGGATCGCCGCATCACTTTATAAGAGTCTGTTGGTTCATGCCATATTATGTAGACATTTTCCTTTTTCGTTTCAATATCCTTCCCACGTAAGAATTTACCTGTATCAGTTCTTACTAAATAAGATCCATTAGTAAATTCTCGTACAAATTCAGGATTATAGATCCTTTTCTGAAATATAACGTGCATTAATCCCAAAGCAAAGGCGCTATCTGTACCTGGTTTAAGTCCAATATACTCATCAGCCTTGGAAGCAGTTACAGTAAATCGAGGATCGATTACTACAACCTGAGTTCCATTTTCTTTTGCATCTAATACTTTTCGCATGGTTTGTAAGGGCATAGACTCTGCGGGATTTGATCCCCAAATGACGAGCAAATCAGGCCATTTTCTCTGCCAAAATTCTCCAAATAAATGCATATAAGGAAATTGATGTCCAAAAATCACACGAGAACCACAAGGTAATCCTGCATCTCCATAACCCCATGCAGATACTCGAGTACTTTGAGTTAAACTTGCTAATCTAAGATAAGCGCCAAATTTAGTAGTCCCTGATCCAGGACCTCCTAAAACCCAACCAATAGATTTCCAGCCATAATCTTCTGAAATTCTTTTAAATTTTGAAATGATGGTAGAATATGCTTCATCCCAGGTAATACGTTTAAATTTCGCTTCACCTCTTTCTCCTATTCGTTTCATAGGATATTTAATCCGATCGGGGTGATAAGTTATTTCTAAACTAGAAAGACCTCGAAGACAAATTCGACGATCATTTTCATCTGGAAAATCAGCTGGCTCTAATTTAATAACTCGGTTATCCTTCACATGTGCTAAAATGCCACAACAATCAATGCCACAATGAGCTGGACATGCCGTCCTAATTACTCGGAGATCTTTATTATTGTTTATCATATATAGGTACCTACTCTATTATTACGTTTTAGTTTTAATTTGATTAAATGATAAATAAAAAATTATTTTTACTATGAAGGTAAACTATATTAATTTAATTCCTATTAAAACACTGACTTACTCCGGAGGACCCCATCTAATAACTCCTGCATTCCACGCCCATCCAATACCAGCTGAAACAATAACAACAATATCTCCATCCTTGATTTTTCCATCTCTAAGTCCATATTCAATTGAAATTATTCCATCGTTCTGCCCATTATGACCAATCTCTTCAAAGTAGGTTGACTGAGAATATGGATCTATCAATCTAAATATTCTCTTAAATTTTGGAATTTGTGGTTAAACTTTACTCTTTAAATTATTTAAAATTAACTCTAAAATAAATCAATTATTAATGAAAGCAACATCAAATCAGTGTTATTATACCAAACATTTCGTTTATAGATAAGTCATATATGAAAATAATTTTCAATATAAATTGAAGTTTTCCACGGTAGTAGTATCTATTATTTAAAACATAATTGATTCGTTTTATTCAAAATACCATCTAATATTATCTTTAAATATAATGGGAATTAATATTAATAAACGATATTTAAAAAAATCATAAATTAAAAAAAAATAAAAGGAAAACTTAAAATGAAAAAAACTAAAATAATTACTATTTCGCTTTTAGGATTGCTACTATTAGTTCCATTCATGACACCTACGAGAGCTGCACCATCTGCTTCCTTTCTTGGAGTGACAGAAGGGGAAAAATACGAATGGGCTCTAAATGTATACCCTGCCGCTTACGGAAATTGGATTGCAGATAATATGACTGATTCTTGGCAGGAACCCTGGGGTCTTACCGCGACCGACTCTAATTTAACTCAGATTTTTTCCGACTGGGCTTGGGATTCCACTCCTCCGCAATCAGTTTACGTATATACTATTGACCAAGTTTTTGCTGAAAATACCACTACTGGTACACAACAGATTAATGCTTCTTTTGGAGTAGAAATGCCAGATTACATGGTTGGTAATTGGTTCCTTCCGAACCAAGCTCCGACTATTGGAAACGACACTGCTGCTTTTATAGCTGCAACTTTAAGTTCGGGTATGTTTTCTTCGCCATATTGGTTGGTATACAACCTAAATGTATTGGTTGCTCCTAAGAATATAAACTGGACGGAATATGCAGCTTTAAGTAATACCGGATTGGGCTCTGGTTTTTGGTGGATAACAGTCCCCGTAGGCTCGGGCGGGTGGGGTTTTAATATCACCGTGTCTGCACTCACTAATGGGATGCAATGGTATGTACCTGCTGGGGGTATTTATTGGGAATATGGGGGAGTAAATTCGCAATCAATGACTATAAAAGCTACCTATGATTCGAATGGCCTTCTCTCCTACTACTCATTTGAGTATGGAAGTTCTATTCTTTGCGATGTTACACGGTGGGATTCAGATGCTCCAATTATAACTGTCTCTCCGAGTGATGCTACTGTTGCTAATAACTACATAGGTCAGAATCTTTCATGGACAGCAACAGATGCGAATCCTGATACTTACACGATAACGCTTAATGGAACAACTACCGTTGTACCAGCAACCACCTGGACAAGTGGTGGCGCAGTTACCTACAATATTCCAGACGGGTTAGCAGCAGGTGCCCATACTTACGAGATTACTTTTACCGATGAGTGGGGTGCTAATACTGCATCTGACACAGTTGTGTTCACTGTAAATCCAGCACCAGAACCAGCTGCCATCCCTGGATTTGAACCTCTAATTGTTATTGGTATTACTGGTATTGCGATTATTGGCTTAATAACTGTAAGGAAAAAAAAAAGAAATAGAACCATAAAAATCTAAACTTTAATTACTTTTTTTTTTGTTTTCATTCCTGTTTTAGGTTGTCTTCTCCTGTTTCTTGCATTAATTAAGTCAAACCATATTATTCTTGCATGGTACGGATAAAGGCAGCACCTTCTTTGATTAAAACATCCCCACTTGTAACAAGTTGACGCCAGACCCATGTATTCATGTTATCAGTCATATCCACAAAGCTTTCTAATGCAACATAACCTTGATAATTTATTTCAGGGAGGGCTCTAAAAATCCCATCCCAATCAATCAATCCTGTTCCTGGAATGCCACGATCGTTTTCGCATAAATGGTAATGAATCAGTTTATCACCTGCAAGTTTTGTGGCTTCATAAAAACTTTTCTCTTCAATGTTCATACGATCATCCCTACACTCAAGCTCTTCTCGCTTCACGGTTAGAAATAGATCCATAGGATCAGGAGATTAGTTTTGTTATAGAGGTAAAAGTTCCAAGTCCTATAGATCCTCCACCAGGATGCACATTCAATCCTGATTGTGTATCGGATGCAAGAACAGAAGAGTGTGAGCATAAAACTCCTCATGAAATAAAGATTGAAGAAGGACATTATATTTGGTGTGTAAATCCCCCTGTTTCACAAAACAAAAAGGTTTCAGAATCTGAAGAACAGTCATTAGTATGATTATTCTATAACCTAAGACATATTACTCCAAACGTAAATATATTGAATTCAGAGAGAAATTACTGAAATGTTAAAGTTGAATGAACACAAATAATCATAAACAATTAAATAATAGCTAAATTTTTAAAACTATATTTGTTATTTAATATAATTTCTAACTTATTAAATTTAGATGGAGATTTTGACTGTAAAAGAAGATAAGCTGAAAACACAGTTAAGTGAAAGCGATAAGAAAAGTTATATTAAGATCGATTGGGGAAGACAGGGTGGGGTGATCGCGGGTTATTTAATAGTTCTTTTAGGTTATTATGGAATTATAGCAAACATGGTTTTGTTTGACATTTATGGGGATTGGTTATCTTTTACAGATCTTTCATTATTTTCCTCAATTGAAATAGTTCCTCCTGGTGGAGTTCTTCCTACAGGATTTACTCATGTAGGATTTTTTCCAAAAATTATCTTCTATCCAGGAAGAGATATTCTTTTCTGGTCTTATATAACTTATTTACCTACTTACTTTCTACCACCCCTACTACTCTTTTTAGTTTGTTTTGTATTAACCTATAAAGAAGATATACCTCATTATGGGATTAAAGCTTCGATCTGGTTAGTACCCTTTTTAATTGCCGAAGGATTCATACTTAACGCTATAATGTTCGGATTCTCACTTGAATCAGTTATATTAAAATTTGGGAGTATATGGGGATATTTAGATATAATAATTTTATTCTGTATCGTAATCTCTGGGTCATTAGCCGGTATGAAAGTTAAGAAATTGGTCATTCGAAAACGAACGGTTTAGTAATTTAAAAGTGCAAAACTTCGAAAGAAAAAAGTCAAACTTGAAAATCAATTAAAAAAATAAATCCTACCTATTTGCGTAATTCAAATCTTATTGTACCCCAATACTAATAAAATTCCCAATTTTTCCAATCTACTAATCTTACAAAATGCAACGATATAGAGATCATCGGATATGATTCGTTCTGTACCCTATCAGTTATCTTACGAACCACTTTAATTTTCTAGTTCCATTTGTGACCCACACGCGATCTAACCAATTGCTAACACAATTCAGTTGAAATTTTATTTTTTGCTCAATTTTATACTATAGCAAATATATACCAACAAGAGAACTCTACGAAATCAAAATGCTCTTCGAAAACAAAAAGTAAAAGTGTGATCATTAATTAGAAAATGTCACAAAAAGTGGAATGAAATTGACAATAAATTGATTACACACTGTTCCATGTGGGACAAAAAATGTCATAAATTCTTTTACTTTTTTGTAGCTTTTTTCTTCGCCATTTTTGGGTATAAATGTTACATACGTACTTAAATTATCATTTCAGAGGAGGGTAACAAAATAAAATACAATTTCATATAAAGGGTAAAATTTTGATGTTCCTCCAAGAGTTTCTCTTTCAAAAGTTACGGTAATTGAGTACGAAGATAAATTAGAGATTTATCATAAAGACCAATTATTAATAGTCCATCCCTATTCTGTACCACTCATTTCCAAGAAAAAAGGAACTACAACTCTGATTATACGAAAAAATGGCACTATTTCTTACAAAGGCAAATTGTATACTATAGATTATAAACTTGCATGTAAAACCGTAGAGGTCTAAGAGACTAATACCGGACAAACGGTCTTGGTGTACATCGTCGATAAACGCATAACCACGTTAAATCTATAAGATTTAACACTAAGAATCAATATTTTTTTTTTATTAATATTAATTATTAACCTTAGAGTAAGTTGAAAATTAATATGTTACTTACAAAAAGTGACAAAATTATATTACTGATTTACTGACAAAACATTATTACTACTAACAAAATAACACACAAAAGCAACAAAAAAAAAAAAATTAATCTTTAGAATTTTTTTAACTTCAAATTTTTAACGCAGCTTCCTCTTTCTCATTATGGCATAAATGATGCCTAGCATTGAAACTAAAGAACCAACCAAGGTGATAAGTATTGGAGATGCTGAAATAGGAAGTTCTTGTACGAGGTTTTCCGGGGTATATCTCAACAAATGAGTCGAAAAACCTTCTCCCCAGTAGCCAACAGCATTTCCCAATGGATCAGTTGCTAAAAGCGGTGTCCAATCTTTCCAAAGAACATATCCTTCCTTGGCTTGATAAAGCCAGAGCTCCGGAAAATTTTGGGTTGCTTCTTTCTCGGCTATTTTACTGATCCAATATTTTCTTTCAGATGGGGATATCATCCATAAGCGATCCTGCCATTTATAAACATCATCATCAAAACTAAATCCGAAATTGCCCCAGTAGTGAAGACTTCTGATCCCAGTTGTTCCCTCAGTACGCCATCGACCGCGATCAGGATCGGAATACGCCCAAAATAGATTTAACTCTGGTTCGGTGGGTGGTCTGTCAAAATCCATTGCCCACGCATTTACAGACCAGAGCGATCTTGCGGGATCTGTTCCTGGGAAGTTAGTTAAATGACCGGCACGTACATAATCCCAAACTATGGTCTGAACCCTATTGGTAGCTCCATTTGGGTCTAATAAAGCCACACCAATGTTTTCAAGAGATGTTAGAAGTACATTCTTTACATCTTCATGAGCACTATCCCACCAAAAGTCAATCACGAGTATTGGATCTTGTGCTGCAACCTCTTTCCAATCCCCATCCGTACTACTTGCGGTTAGACCTCTTTCAGCGGTCATTTTGCTAAAATTATAGAGGTCTGGATTGGGGAGATATTTTCCCCTATTTCCCCAAAAAGCAGAACCTTTATTATAGTAGAGAGGTTCATGAGGTATAGGTGTTGAAAGGTTGAAGACGTAAGAATCCGTTTCAGCAGTAAGCAGAATTTCTCTTGCCCTTGTGAGATTATAAACAGGTACTGTGTTACTTGCATTATAATAGATGTTGTCTATGCCTACTATAGATCCACCTCGAACAGCACGACCATCTAAAGCTTGATTAATCATATTATCGTAATCAAAGGCATAACTAATTGCTTCTCGCATTTTTCGAGGAATTCCCCCTGGCTCTCCTTGATCACTCCACATTCCTTTATAAACATCAATTCCCCAGGGCCAAGACCACCACGTTTCGTTGATGCTGTTCAATACGATATACGTTAAATATTGTGAAGGAGCTTTTGGGTAGTATGCAATATTTGGGGCCGCCATTACCCCATCCAAATCTATAGGCATATACATAGCATCCCACGCAGAATCAATCTCATGTGTAAGCAATGCAGTATCTCGAACACTTTTAGCTAATTGGCCTGCTGGGAACTTAATAATTTGTCGTCTCTCGACGTCAAACCAACCGTCATCTTCAAGAGCAGTTTTATTCCAATAATTCTCATTTTTTAGCATATAACCTCCTGGGGGGGTGCCTGTTTCATCATGCTCTTCAAATGTGTAGGGACCTGTGCCAATCATGTGATCAACTAAGGTAGGATTATCCGCATGTTGAAAATCATTTTCATACCCGTAAATACCTTGACTAGTATAATTTTTACTATAAGCATCGTATGATAACATACCAACATCTTCTACACCACCCGAAAGTCCTCCGGTATTCCAACTGTTATAATGAACTTTAATTGTCCCTCCTGATTGTTTATCGTCGATTATTTCTACCCATTTTACAATCGGATATGTGTCATAGGGTTGATTGTGGATAGGTCCTTGTACATCCCAGTCCCAACCACCCCAAGGGTTAGGATGGTAAACGTATCCTTCTGAATCAATATTTACTCCGGGGTATGATATATTAGGTCCAACGAAGTATCCTGGATAATCACCTAGCCCAGGTGGTACTGAAGGGGGAAGTGGTCCCAAAATATCTGGTGCGTCATATTCTGATAAATTATAGTATGAAGTAAAATAAGGGACCTGTGTATTTGTTTGGGGCCAGAGCAACCAATTACCATGGTTCGCATAATCAGTGGGATCATCGGGATCATCCTCAATCCCGCTCAAATTCCCGCAGATAATATACCATCTATCGATATTCCATTTCGCCACCGTTGCATTAAAATCTGAATTATCATGGAATTTCACTCCTTCACGGAGTGTTAAAGTTATTGACTGAATACCGCCAGTAGCATTCCATCCTTCACTATTTTCCTCTATATCATAATATTCCACTGTCCAGTTAGTAGCTAGGACTGGTACCCACTCCTCAACAAGAGGTTTATCTACACCACCTCCATAACCAGCATTTTTCCCAACGAGATACTCAAGAGCGTATACGGCGTAAGACCCATAAATCATATTATACCAATCCGTTATTGGCGCATCCCAATTTCCTACCAACGCTTCGGATCCAACAGTAAAAATTATTGGGGCTTCTTCTGGGGGTGCTGCAATGGCTGGTATTATTGGTATAGCAATAGAACTAACTAAAAGAATGAAAGGTAACATTGTCGTCAATTTTTTCATTTTCGTTTTTCTCCTTAAAATTTTTAATTAAAAAGTTTAAATTCTTTTATTTAAGATAGTTTTACTAAATATATTTTATTTAGTAAAGATTATATTAGGTTACGACATTTAACTATTTAAACTTTTCAAAATTGGAATATTAGGATGCTGTATATCTCATATTAAAGTCTATTATGATATTGTATATCTCATATTACATTTAAATCGTAATTATTAAATATGTTGAATTTTTTAAAATTCTATTCCAGATCTTATAATAAAAATGAGAACTTTGAATTTTTGGGAAGAAATGAGTACATGTAAAGAGAAAGCTCAAAAAAATTCCCAATTCTATTGAATTTACATTTTGAAAAAAGGGGGATATAAAATGAGTCGTCAAGCCAAGAACATGATAAAATATGTCATAAAGCGAATATTATTAATGTTTCCTATCCTGATAGCGGTTTTAATTTTTACATGGATCTTGTCTCACATGATGGCTGTAAATCCTATTATGAATAGAATATCAGGTGGAATAGACCGTCAATTGTATGAAAGGGAATTGCGAAGATCAGGTGCCTTTTCGCCGTGGTTTATACAGTTTTTTCTATATCTTAGAAATTTCTTTTCTGGGGATTGGGGTAATTCATTTATAATTTTACCTGGTAAACCAGTAATAGATGTTATTGCAGAGATCTTTCCTAAGACAATCGAATTGATGATATTTTCGATTATAATAGTTCCTTTTATTGCTATTAAACTTGGGGTTACTTCTGCAAAAAATAAGGATAATTCGAAAGATACTTTAATCAGGGGAATAGCGATTCTCGGAGCCGGATTTCCAGTTTTTTATATTGCAACACTGATACAATTATTTATTGGAATTAACTTAAAAACCTTTACATATGGTTTAATTGATCTTGATGTATTATATCCCAATAATCCAATTTTTATTACTCCAGTTCCAGCGGGGGGTATTGGTACAGGATTTAGATTGATTGATAGTATTTTTTATAATAAACAGATATATCTGTGGGATACTCTTATACATTTACTTCTTCCAGTGTTTTGTATGATTTTTGTATCCTTATCTGGAATCACCAGGCAAACTCGATCGAGTATGTTAAGTGTATTAGATCAGGATTATGTTAGAACAGCGCGTGCGAAAGGTGTTAAGGAAAAAGACGTCGTTAATAAACATGCTCTTCGGAACGCGATACTCCCTACTAGCCACCTCATTATAGGAGGGACCGCAGGAGCGTTATTAGGGTCCCTATTCGTAGAGGTGATATTTAATTATACAGGGTTTGGATATTATATGTATCAAGCTATAATTCTTGGTGATTATTTAGTAATAAATGGACTTCTTGTTTTTTCAACTATTATGATAATTTCAGGAACTCTAATTGCAGATGTTGCCTACACAATTGTAGATCCAAGGATAATATATTAAATTATTAAAAGATGTAATAAATTGACTCAAACATATCAAGAAGAGATTAGTAGCAACCTATATCGAGCTAGTAACCAAAATAAGTTCTTCAGATTTTTAAAATTCTATTTGATTCCTGGTTGGCGTGATCCAGAATTTACCGCTACTGAATATCAAATTGGAAGAACACAATCTAAAAGAAAATTATTTAGACGGCTACTTACCCCTCTAACAATTGCGGGAATCATCATGATTTTATTTATTGCAGTATTGGCTGTATATTCTCCTTTTTTTACCCCATTTACTATAGATGAATTAGTCCCCCCATTTTTTCCAGATGAAATACCTTTCTCTCAACCCTCAGCAACACATCCTTTAGGTACTACTAGGTATGGGTATGATATTCTTGCAAGGTTAATTTGGGGTTCCAGAACAGCACTTACCGCAGCAGCACTCCCAGTTATAATTGGTACTGCTGGAGGTCTTGTATTAGGGACAATTTCTGCGTATTTTGGAGGAGCTGTTGACTCGATTATCATGCGTTTTTGTGATATTTGGTTTGCTTTTCCATCATTAATTCTCGTTATAATTATATCTCCTTTAATAGGAGGAAATTTATATAATATTCTTCTACTCTACGGTCTTTTTGGTATACCAGGATCCGCTCGATGGGTGAGAGCTCTAGTGTTGCAAGTAAAACAGAATATATATGTTAGAGCAGCAATAACCGGTGGAGCGGTAAAATTTAAAGTTATGTTTAAACATATTTTACCAAATGCTATATCCCCCGTGATTATTAGCTTCTTTGGTGGCATGGGAGCTGCAATTTTAGGATTTGCGGGCATTGCATTTTTAGGATTGGTGACAGATGTACAATTTTCTGATTGGGGCACAGATATTAACTATGGAAGATACCGATTTGGAGCTGCTAGTGCTGTTTTTTGGCCAGGACTTTTTATTGCAATTGCTGCCATTGGATTCATGTTAATAGGTGATGGTTTAAGGGACGCCTTAGATCCTCGATTACATATATAAAAAAGGGGGATCAATAATGTTAGGAATAATTTTTCAAGGTGTTGTAAATTATGGATACGCTTTAATTGAAGCTGTGGCAGCAGTAGTAGTATTATTACTAATTATAAATTTTTTGATTAGCTTTTCTTTTGAAGAAAATAAATTTTTAATAAGAATATATAGAAGAAGTACAACCCTAACCTGCTTAATTATTTTTGGGATAACAATTGGGATTCGATTAACTTTTGAAACATTAAAAGTGTGGAATCCAATATTTCAGACTTTGAATAATGATCAATTATACTTTGCAATAATGGTAACGATCTTTTTCTTTCTCCATAAGCCATTCTTAAGAAAATTTGGTTTTTCAAGAGCTTTAAATGAAGACGCTTCTCAAAATAATTTCAATAAAATTATTATTGTTTTAATCGGAATAACATGGGTAATTGCATCCATATTTCTTTCAATTACAATGCTACGAATTTCCTTGCATGATCCCGCATTTCCCAATTATCCTGATGAATTTAGCTTGAATATATTGTGGAGTTGTGCTACAGTCTTCATTTGTTTAATTCTTACTTCTTTAATTAATAAAATGTTATCAGTTGAGAAACGGATTGCAAAAGATATACTCAGAAAATCCATGTACGGAGGTGGGTTGATTGCATTTGGTATTTGGTCTCTCCAGACAGTTATCTTTGAAGTATATTTGCACAGATGGATTGATTTCCAGGTACTCAAACAAGATATTCGGGTATCAATTGTAGCAGTTATTGGGTTATACATTATATTCTTTTTTAGTTTACAGAAAAGTAAATTTATGCCGGAAGCTAGTGAAAGAAGTTCAGAACATGTCCGAGAATTATTAAAATCAGAGTTTAAGAAGCAAGAAAGGTATGGTGATACTAGCAAAACAGAACGTATATTGGAAGAGCAAGATTCTGTTCCTGACTCTATTAGTAAAGATAAAGAATTTCGTCTTCCAGAAGGGATTTCCATTAAGAGTTATCTATACCTTAAAAAGAAATTTGATAAATCTGGTTCCTTAGATGAATATGCATTAGGAGATAGTAAATTAAATAAAAAATCTAGCAAAATTCTAGCAAGATCATTATGGGGAATTACAATAGGATTTTTAGTAAGTACCATATTCGGAATGCTTTTAAAACCAAATCCTTTGGTAGAAGTGTTTTTTTATAGTATTATTTGTGTACTTTTCATGGCTATTGGAGATTTTTCTCTTACTATTCTATTTAACAAAATGATACCTGTTGACAAACGTGTACCAAAAAAAATACTTCAAAATACCCTTCTTTTTGGTGGAATATTGACATTTTGGATTTGGATGGTACCATTCTTTGTTATTTATTTATATCTATTTATCTTGATAACTGATACTCTAATTTTGAACGTAACATTCCTTGCCATCCTCTCGATTGTGATGTTTCTGTTAGGTACTAAGATTGTATGGTGGCTTGCTACATCAATAAAAATGTGGGATGCAGTATTGAAAAAAACACGATTTGTGAAAAGAAAAGCTCTTAAGGTTGCTTTTATTTGGTTTATTATTAACTTACCTCTGAGAATTTTTTTCTTTATAATCTCCTCAAGCGAGGAGATTTACTATATCAGTATATTTTCCAAATTTTGGGCAGATGACGTTTGGCCAACAAGATATGATATATTAACACCAATTCTATTAAATGAATTTTTCATAGCAGTTATTAATCTCATTATAGGTATAATCTTAGTTTTAAAAGTGTATAGGCGAAGCTTAGGAGAATCTTTAAGATTTTCGATTATATCTCAAATTGTAATATATATCATTACCATATTTTTAGCCACTATACTAGGTTTATTTCAATCTCTTATTTTATCATACAATTTTAACATACAGGACGCGCGGATTCCATTAATTGTCGCTACAGGGATATATATCATTTCTATCATTGCTTTCTTGAAGATGAAGATTTTACCAGACAGATCCCAAAAAATTAAGGATAGATTCCGTGCAGCTTTAAAACCTTTTGAAGAAGCCCAACTTCAAGAGTCTATGGCTGTTGGAAACGGTCCGCTTTTAGATGTTCAAGATCTTACAACTTATTTTTATACAGAAGAAGGTGTTGTTAGGGCAGTCGAAGGCGTTTCATTTAAAATATATGAAGGTGAGACTCTCGGTCTTGTTGGAGAAACAGGATGTGGTAAATCTGTGACCGCGTTGTCTATCCTTCGATTGGTTCGCCCTCCAGGTGAAATTAAAAGTGGGAGAGTTTTTTTTGAAGGAGATGATTTACATCAAAAAACTGAGGAGGAATTTTTAAAATATCGTGGAAATAAAATTACTATGATTTTTCAAGATCCACTTAACTCGTTAAATCCTGTGTTTAAAGTTGGTGATCAAATTGCTGAAGTGTATCGCCTTCATATGGAAGATAATTTACTAATTGAAGCAGTTAAGAAAAATACAAGTATTTATGAAATTGCTAGAAAGTGGACCCAAAAAATTTTAAAAGATTTAAATATACCTACCCCGCGAATAATAATAGATCGATATCCTCATGAATTAAGTGGAGGTATGCGACAACGCATCCAGATTGCTATGGGACTTGCTTGTAATCCAAAACTATTAATAGCAGATGAACCTACAACAGCACTCGATGTAACCATCCAGAATCAGATTCTTAAACTAATGAAGGATTTAAGGAAAAAATATAACACCTCAATTCTATTTATTACCCATGACTTAAGTATTATTTCAAAAATGTGCGATCGAGTTGCTGTTATGTATAGTGGTTTCATAGTAGAATATGGTGATATAGTAAAATTATTTAGAACACCTTATCATCCATATACAAGAGGACTTATAATTTCCGTTCCAGTTGTAGGAAAGAGAAAGGAATTGCTTGATGTAATACCAGGAACGGTACCAAATTTGATATATCCTCCCTCTGGATGTAGATTTCATCCACGGTGTCAATTTTGCTTTGAACCATGTGACTCAAAAATCCCTAAAAATATAGAAATTGAACCACGATATTTTGTAGCTTGCCATCTTTATGACCCTCAGTATAAAGATCTCGCCGATATTTCTATAAAGAAAGCAGAAACCGATTCAGAACAAAAAGTGCTGATTGAATGAAAATGAGGAGAAATTATAATTAAAAAAATTGAAAAAAGTGTGGATATAAATTGGAAACTGAAGAATTAAAAGCTGAATTGGATAAGAATAGAGTGCTTAATTTATTGGGCTCTTTTGCTGAAGTCGGTTTAGTTTTAGAAATTTCTATCATATTTATTATAATCTCTAGTGGGTTCGGTATATTTCTTATAAGCAATATTATTCTTTTTTTCATTGGTAAGGCTTTTACAAGATGGTATGCAAGAAAGAAAGAATTGGATGATTCTAATAGAAAAGCATATAATGTAAATCTTATATGGCTTATGATAAATATACCTCTTGAATTTCTTATTTTCTTTTTTCTTGGAAACAGTATAATATTTGTTCCCTTAAGAATTGCTATTGAGATAATTATCCTTTCAGTTGTCGTTATGAATTTTTATAATATTAATTTCTTAAAAGAATCGCTATTATTTACGACTATTGTGCAAGTTTTACTGTACCTTGTCGCAATTAATATCGGGATTATTCTTAACGTAATTCTCATTATGTTCACTGGGAGCGAAAGAGTATTCGGAGCTGGAATTATGTTTTTATTTTGTGTTATTATAATACTTGGAATTACTATTTTTTATGTTAGTTGGGGAAATAAAATACAGTTTGTTAAAGATAAATATATAATTGTACTAATTGCTGTCACAATAGGTTTATCTTATATGGGAGAACTATTTTACTCTCAGCCAATGGTGTTCATGCGGAATTATACTACGAATGTACTGTTGACTGCAATAATTTCGATAATAGTTGCAAAGGTTGGGAAAATTCTTTTTCAAAGAACAGTAACATATGAGGAATACAGAGATGTTATCACCCTCGAAAAAGATAAATTGTTATTAGATATTAAAGATTTAAAGGTTTATTACCCTCTTATTGGAGGTATGTTAAAAAGACAGTTTGGATCTGTTAAAGCTGTAGATGGTGTCAGTTTTTATATAAATACTGGTGAAACTGTTGGATTAGTGGGGGAAAGTGGCTGTGGAAAAACTACAGTTGCTAATGCAATTCTAGGATTAGTTACAAAAGAATCAGGTGAAATTAATTTTAGTGACGAACCTATCCCTAATAACTACACAAAACATTTAAGAAAAAAAATCCAAATAGTTTTCCAGGATCCTGATGCATCATTAAATCCTCGAATGAAAGTGGTTAATATCATAGCAGAACCACTGATAAATTTATTGGGGATTACTAAGAAATATGATATTAGAACACGGGTATTAGAATTGTTAGACGAAGTTTCCTTAAAACGAGAACATATGGATCGCTTCCCTCACGAGTTTTCAGGAGGTCAAAAACAAAGAATTATCATTGCGAGAGCACTGGCAAGTAATCCAGAATTAATAATATTAGATGAGCCTACTTCTGCTCTAGATGTTTCTGTTCAAGCTCAAATTCTTAATTTGTTAAAAAAGTTGCAAAAAACCTATAATTATGGATTTTTATTTATAACACACAACTTATCTGTTGTAAACCATATCGCTGATCGAGTTGCTGTCATGTATCTTGGCAAATTCGTTGAGGTTGGGGAAACTGATCAAATTTTTTCAAATCCTACACATCCTTATACTCAGGCATTATTAGCTTCAAGAATCGAGCTTGATCCCACCAATAAGGAAATTAGTTTTGTTATTAAAGGTGAAGTTCCGAGTCCTATAACCCCTCCTCCTGGATGTCATTTTAACCCACGCTGTGTTTCAGATGCTCGTACAAAAGAATGTGAATTTGAATTACCGCATCAAATCAAAATCGAAGAAGGTCATTATATTTGGTGTGTTAATCCTCCAGTTTCGAAAAATAAAGGGGATATAAAGATTAAAGATAATGTTGCCATTGAATAATGAAATCATATGAAATAATCTACTACTTATAGTAGTCATGTAAAATTTGATAATAGTTGAAACTTTAGCTTTAAACTTGTAAAAATAAATCTTTACTAATAAATGTAATATCAAAAAAGGGGAATGTATGAAAGAATTAAAAAATAAAAATTGCCTTATTACAGGGGCTGCAAGTGGGATAGGGCGCTCTTTTGCATTAGCTCTAGCAAAAGAAGGGATGAACCTTTATATCACAGATATTAATGTAGAAGGTTTAGAAAAGGTTAAGAATGAAGTTGAAGAATTAGGCGCAAAAGTATATTCTGATAGGTGTGATGTATCAAAATTTGAAGATTTCGAAGTCGTAGCAAAAGGATTCTATTCCAAATTAGGAGATGTAGATCTTTTAATCAATAATGCAGGAATTGCCATTGCTGGAGGATTGAAAAATTTAGAGATAGAAGATTGGAAAAAAGTGTTGGATGTAAATTTATGGAGTATTATTTATTCACAAAAAATATTTATACCCCGCATGCTTGAAAGAGGCTCGGGTCATGTTGTAAACGTAGCATCAGGATCTGGTCTTTTTGGATCAACTGAACCACTTCCATATATCACATCTAAATTCGCTGTTGTAGGACTCTCAGAAGCTCTCTTTTCTCGTCTTAAAAATCTCGGGATAAATGTATCTGTCATCGTTCCCACGATAATTAACACTGCTATTTGGAACACGAGTACTATCAAGATTTCACCAAAATTATTGAAAGATTTTGGTAAGAAAAAAATTGATAAAGTATATGATGAATTAAGAGAGGGATTATCTAAACTCGGAATGTCATCTGATAGAGCAGTAAGGAAATATATTCGTGGAATTAAAAAGAATCAGTTATATATTTTTGATAATAAAAGTTTATTGGATATCTTATCCTTAAAAGGAAGAGATCTTCAAGAATATGAGAATTTTCTAGTAGAATATCAAGGCACGAATGCTAAAAATATGATGGAGATTTTCCATAAACATGGTATAAATATTGAAGATTATAATTAGAAATCAATTTAAGTATTGTTATGAAAGATTTAAAAGATAAAGTAGCAGTTATCACAGGGGCAGGAAGTGGTATCGGTTTAGCGCTTGCAATTCTATGTGCCAAAGAAGGTATGAAAGTGGTTTTAGCGGATATTGACGTAAAGTTTTTGAGAAGAGCCAAGAGAAAAATGGAGAGAATGGGAGCATCTTTCCTGACAGTTTTAACGGATGTCTCAAAACCCACAGATATAGGGGCATTAGCTAAAAAAACACTTGATACCTTTGGAGCAATCCATTTGTTGATTAATAATGCTGGAATTGGTTATTCTAAGTACACTTGGAATTATACTTTAAAAGATTGGGAATGGCAACTTGGTGTGTGTCTTTTTGGTGTAATACATGGAGTAAGAATATTTACACCTATCATGCTAAAGCAGGATACAGAATGCCACATTGTTAATGTTTCATCTATTGAGGGATTGGTTTCTGGATCACTTTCTGGAGGGGCAATTTATGGGGTTGCAAAACATGGAGTTCTCTCTCTAAGTGAGACTTTAAGAAATGAGATGGAACAAATCGAATCTAAAGTTAAAATTTCGGTGGTATGTCCGGGATGGGTAAATACTCGAATATTTTTTGGTGATATTCATCGTCCCGTAGAATTTCAAAATGATTCAAAAGAAGAAATTGAAGATACAAAAGTTACTGGTATTTATGATAATTTAGATGCTTTTCTTAAAGAGTCTCCGCCTATCTCTGCTGAACAATCGGCTAAAATTATAATCCAAGGTGTTAAAGATGAGAACTTTTATATTCTAACACATAAAGATCACGTTTTAAAAGGTTGGGTAAAAAAACGGTTCGATGAAATTCTAAACGCTTTTGATAATTAACAAAAATTCTTAGAAAAATAAAGTGAGTAATTGTTAATAAAAAAGGGTAAGATTATTATCTCCCTAAAATATGTATACACAGTGCCGCTTCGCCAGATCCTATGGTACCGCCTCCATTATGAGCTAGTGCTATTTTAGGATCTTTTACTTGCCTTTTTCCTGCTTCTCCACGTAATTGAGTGACTAATTCATACATTTGTGCTACTCCAGAAGCCCCAATAGGATGACCACGAGCCAATAAACCTCCACTAGGATTAATTGGTATCTTTCCATCAAGTTTTGTAGCACCACTCTCTACAAATGGACCGCCCTTACCAATAGGGCAAAAGCCTAGCTGTTCGGTTACGTTAAGTTCAGCATACGCAGTAGCATCGTGAACTTCTGCGACATCTACATCTTCTGGATTTAGCCCTGCTATTTCATAAGCAGCAGTACTAGCCCTTTTGCATATATTATCTATTTTCCATGAACCAGATCTCAAAATTGAAGCGCGTACTACTACTGCTCTCTCCTTCAAGCTTGGATTTTGTTCTAAATAATTTTCAGAACAGAGAATTGCAGCAGCGGAACCATCTCCAATTGGAGCACACATTGCTCTCGTTAGGGGATATGCCACTATATAATCCTCCATTATTTGTTCCAGTGTTTGAGGAAAGGTATATTGAGCTAACGGGTTCATTGTAGAGTTGTTATGATTTTTGGCTGCAATAACTGCAATTTGTTTCTGTGTAGTTCCATGAGTTTTCATATGTTGACGGGCTCCCATCGCATAGAAATCCATAAAAATAGAATGATGTTTCTTTTTAGTTTTACTTTCCTTTCCACTTTCTTTTACGGCTTCCTTATTTCCTCGCTGGATCTGTTTCTTCAATGCTTCCATTGTTTTTAATGTTCTCTCTACGTCAGTCCCAGAGATAAATCCGCTCATAGGACCACTTATTCCCTTAATTCCGGTTGGACTCCCTAAAGGAGCTGTTTCATAATACATCTTTTCTGTCCCTATTCCTAAAGTACAGTCGTATAATCCAGCTTTAATCGCGGTCCATGCACTATGAAAAGCTGTACTTCCACTAGCGCACGCATTTTCAACGTTAGTGATTGGTATTTTATCAAGACCATTAGCACTTAGGGCAACCTGTCCCCGTATACAATGCTGGAATTCAGACCCACCCCATCCAGAATTACTAAACCAAGCTGCTTGAAGATCTTTTTTCTGCAATTCGCAATCCTTTAAAGCTAACTCTAAGGATTCACCTGTCATACTTTTGACGGTTTTATCATAGTTCTTACCGAATTTAATATGTCCTACTCCTACCACATAAACATTATTGCTAATAATTTATCATCTCGTACTGCTTAATTACATCAAGTAGAATTATGAAGTCAATTTTAATTTTCCTATTTTCTCTTGAAAATAAAATATATATTCTCAATTTTTACCAAAATTGTCAAAAAATACCTCCACTCTGGAGAAGACGTTAAAAATATTATCTTGTAAATTTATAAATTCATTTCTTACTAAATTATATTTATTCATAAAACAAAAAAAAATAAAAAAAAGTGTAATACAGAATGGTTGAAAAATATATTAATAATATTGAAAAAAGTAACCCGAAATTCGAACATATTGAAATCATAAGAGATCCCGAAAATTATGTTACTACACTGATAATGAATCATCCCGCTTTGAACCCAAATGATAAACGTGTAAATACCATGGGTCCAAAGCTAGTCGAGGAACTTAAGTTTATACCGGAGATTTTCCGATTTGATCCTACTACTCGAGTAATTATTATAAAAGGCTCTAACAATTGTTTCAGTAGTGGAGCAGACTTAACGGGATCGACTTCTGAAGAATCAACTCCGTGGTTAACCAAACAGTATGTATCAAGAATGACGCGTATATTCAAAAGTTTCCGGGACCTTGCTAAACCAGTTATTGCTGCCATTGATGGTTTCACAGTTGGAGCAGGATTTGAATTGGCGTTAAATTGTGATTTAAGGTATGCTAAAGAAACTGCTTCTTTTTGTTTTGGCGAAGTACTTGTTGGTATGTTTCCCGGTAACGCCGGTACACATCTTCTTGCGAGGAATGTTGGATTAGGTCGAGCTATGGAGATGATCCTAACGGGTAAAGTGATATCCGCTCAAAGAGCCCATGAAATCGGATTAGTTAATGATACATTCAAAGGAGAACGATTTGAAAAAAAAGTATATAGAATCGCTAAATCCTTAGCAACGAATAGTGCGCCCATCGCTGTTGGTATCGCAAAACAGATAGTCAATTTTAGTAATTCTATTCCTCTGGATGTAGGTCTTGAATTAGATGCTTACGGATTTGGTATTGTTTCCTCCACTGAGGATTATAAAGAAGGTATTAAAGCAATGTGGGAAGGTCGGCCACCTAACTACAAGAATAAATGAAATTTCAAACTTTCTTACAATTTTTTTTTTGATTAAGAGAAGCAATAAAACAAATTGAATTATTAAATAGAAGATAAGTGATAGACAAGAATTTTCAATTCTTACTTGTTCTATCCATTTCATATATCACTAGTTAGCTTTTCCAGTTTGATTCACTGTTTCGAGGAAATCAAGAATCTCTTTTGAAGTCCTCTCTGGAGCTTCAATAGCTGTCATATGACCAACTCCATCAATAATTACATGCCGTACATCGGGAATTTCATTTGCCATAATCTCACTTGGTTTTAAAAACACTATATCGAACTCTCCAATCAGAATAAGTGTGGGACACTTAATTTGTCTAAGTTCTTCAACTTTAGGATCAAGATCGGAGTAAAAAACGCTACGAAATCTAATAATTTCTTGAGGATCTATACGTTTAATAAATCCTTCATAAATTTTCCACATCTCCTCACTATTAGGATGTTCATCCATTTTGAACAGAAACTCACCGGGCTGACGACGCATTTCCTTAATTACATCATCAAATGAACCCGTTGAAATCCATTTTGTCCAAGCTGCATTCATTTTTTCTGAGGGTTCTGGACGATTAGCGTCGTCTATATAAAAATCTGGTATCGTTGCTGAACCCGTATCAGTTAGCATAAGGCTAATAAGACATTCAGACCGGGTCATAGCGTAGCGTACTCCCACCATTCCTCCAGTAGCGTGAGTTAATAGATGAAATCGATCGATCTCTAAGAAATCAGCAAGAGCATCAAAATCAGCTGCCATAGTATCAGCATCAAAGCCAAAAGGTTTGCCATCTACAATTGTTCGACCATGTGCTCTCATATCTATGGAAATCATCCGATATTTTTCAGCTAATTTCGTTGTAACGCCGGTTTCACTCCAATAAGTTCCGTCCTCCATTAAGCCATGATTAGCTATAATTGGTTCTCCCTCTCCAACATCTTCATAATATAGCTTTACGTTCTCGTTTTGAAAATAAGGCATTAATTCACCGTTTAATCTGTTTAGTTAGTATTCTTAGTATATTTGTTCTAAATTATTAAAATTTATCTATCTTAGTGTAATTATCTTTTCCTTCTTGTTGATTCTCTATTTATTTGTTATGTAGCCTTGTAAATATGAATCATAAAAGTATAATCTAAAGAATCTATTTTAAAAATTTTTATGAATTACTAAAGTTTATTCCAAATTAAATAAAATAAAAAGTAATTTATTATGGAAAGTTTAATAACGCGTCTAAAAATTCCAAGACTAATTGGAAATAGATTAAATGCTGTAAAATGCGACAATTGTGGACATATCAGATTTCCACCAAGAACTTATTGCAATAAATGTCAAGGAACCGATTTCTCAAGTATTTTAATCGGTCCTATGGGTGTAATTATTACCTATACGACCACCTACAAGAAAAAACCAAAGGATAAACAGAGAATTTTTGGAATTGTTCAACTTTTTACAGAGGATGGTAAGGATTCAATTGGCTTAAGTGGAACATTTGATACTGAAAATTTAAATGACCTCAAAATTGGAAAAAAAATAGAACTACTTCCTAATGAAAAATATAATATGTTTAAAATATTGGAGGATTAAAAATGAGAAATGTGGCAGTTATAGGTGCGGGAGTATCTCCATTTGGAAGACTCGATACACTCTTATACCAAGAGATTGGAAGACCCCCGGTAAATGATGCTATCGAAAATGCAGGAATAGACCGTAAACTGATCCAGAGCTGTTATTATGGAACATGCGGTGGAGTGGGTGTTGGTCATGAAATTATGAATGAAACAGGATTAATTGGTATTCCAATCACACGAGTGGTAAATGCTTGTAGTTCTGGTTCAAATGCTTTTCGGTTGGCTTACATGGATATTGCTTCGGGAATGAGTGATTGTGTAATAGCCATGGGAATAGAAAAAATGAAAAATGCTTCAATGATGGTTGTCGGTGGAGGGACTAGATTTCAAATTGAAGCAAAAGCTTATAAACATGGTTCTCCACTATCAGGTGGAGCTGGAGGTGGTATGCCCGCTGGCTTTGCTCTTATGGGGCGGGCTCATATGAAAATGTTTGGGACAAAAAGAGAAGATTTTGCTAATATAGTCGTGAAAAGTAGGAAGAATGCTTCAAAAAATCCTAAGGCAGAATTTCAAACACAAATGACCATTGATGAGGTATTAAATGACATAATGATAAACGATCCTTTGACCAGATCACAATGTTGTCCGCGAACGGATGGAGCGGCTGCCGTGATTCTCATGAGTGAAGATTACGTCAAGGAGCATCACATTGACACTCCAATTTGGATTAAAGCGAGTGCCATGGGGAGCCATTTTGGAGGTGGAGACCCTTCATATCCTCCAGGAATAAGTACCGATGCAGATACTGCTAAAAGAGTATTTAAAATGGCCAGGGTTGAACCAAAAGACTTCTATAAAAGAGGTTTTGGTGAGTGTCATGATTGTTTTTCGGTTTCTGAGCTTGTTCACTACGAAGATTTCGGTTTCTGTAAAAAAGGCGAGGGAGCAGAGATGATAAATGATGGTGTTGTAGAAATAGATGGTGATCTACCTATTAATCCTAGCGGTGGATTACTTTCTTGTGGTCATCCGCTTGGAGCAACTGGGGCACGCCAGATTGCCGAAGTGTTCTGGCAAATGAGAAAAGATAAAGAAGTTGCAAAACGTCAAGTTCCAGATGAACACTTGGATATTGCATTTACCCATACTTTAGGGCAACCAGGATTAGGTTTCACTAATGTAATGCATGTCTTTTCAAGAGATCTTTAAATTTTTTTTTACACTTTTATCTTTCTTATTCAAAATAAATAAATAAGTTCCTATTTTGATTAAATTAAATACTTAATATTTACTAAGTTAAGTTAAAGAATCTAAAATTGAGAGATAAGAAGAGAAATGAGATACGATAAATTTAAATTGTTAAAAGTAAGGATTGACAGAGGAGTTGCATTTGTAACAATTGATAATCCACCAATGAACCTATTGAATATTCAAATGATAACAGAATTTGCCACTCTTGCGAATAATGTCAAGAATGATGATGATATTCGTGTTATAGTTTTTGATAGTGCCGATCCGGATTTTTTTATAGCACACTTTGATGTCGAAGGTTTAGTTATAATGCCAGATGAAGCACCTTTAAAAAAGTCAAGTCTCGAAGGAACCGTCCATTTGATCAATGAATTATATCGTACAATGCCTAAAATTTCAATTGCTAAAGTCGAAGGTATAGTACGTGGTGGAGGGTTTGAATTCTGTCAGAGTTTTGATATGATATTTGGGGCTATTGGCAAAGCAGTATTTGCTCAACCTGAAATTCAGGTGGGGATTATACCAGGAGGAGGGGGAACCATCAGAATCCCTCGTTTAGTAGGGCGAATGCGCGCAATGGAAATTGTCCTTGGAGGTCATGATTTCCCCGCTGAATTAGCTGAGCGTTATGGGCTAATAAACCGTGCTCTTCCCCCAGATAAGTTAACCCTCTATGTTGAAAATTTAGCTTATAGAATTGCATCATTTCCTGCTGAATCAATAGCCCTAGCAAAAAAATCCGTATTAGCAGGTGTAGAATTACCGATTGTTGATGCTCTCTTGGAAGAACAATACCTTTTCGGGAAATCTGTTGCTTTATCCACCTCAAAAGAGAGAATGAACTTTGTTTTAAAGAGTGGTGGACAATCTCGTGAATGGGAACATAACATTAACACATTATTTGAGGAACAAAAAGAAAATCCATTCTCTACAGATGAGAAAAAAGATGATTGAATTATTATAAAATCAATTTGTTTTAAAAAATAGATTATATAACTTTATTTTCTTTTAAATTTTGAATGTCTTCCTCAGAATAATTAAGAGATTTCAAAATTTCCGCTGTGTTTTGTCCCATTTTAGGAGCAAAACTTCTAATTTTAGTCGGCGTTCTTGATAATTTAATTGGTGAAGCAATGTTTTGAACTTCTCCTAATATGGGGTGATCCATCTTCACAATCATGTTCCTAGCTAAAATTTGTGGGTCCTCACAGGCCTCCCTGAAATTTTTAACAGGTGAGACGCAGGTATCATAATTTTCGAAAATTTTGAGCCACTCTTTTTGCGTCTTCTCTAGGAATTCCTTTTGTACTTCTCTGATAACCCTTTCATTTTCTTCTCCCTGAATATATTGCTTTCCTCTCAAATC
>SDBU01002555.1_pt1 | contig 24077 bp, 20 predicted proteins | sample 2277071 | NCBI WGS metagenome assembly SDBU01 (sample SAMN10397929, study PRJNA504765) | marine sediment metagenome | isolation source: marine sediment core GS08_GC12, 126 cmbsf | place: Arctic Ocean: Gakkel Ridge, Loki's castle | collected 2008
GGCGGGGATGGTTAGGCCTTGCTGGGTGTTCTAGCACTCAGTGAGGCCGTTTTATGGGTAGAATGTATGTTCTAATTATACCAGAGATTAACAAATTGTTGGTAAGAACATTGTTGATGTAGCATTAGATAGCCCAGGACAAGTGGCAGCGGGTTGCGCTGGAGCGAGCCTTTCCACGCCAAGCCCCTGTCATCATCCTCGACGAACCGACCTCGGCGATGGACTCCTGGGCCGAGGCCGATTGGCTGGACCGCTTCCGGGATCTCGCCTTCGGTCGCACGGCGCTCATCGTCACCCATCGTTTCACGACCGCCATGCGAGCAGATATCATCCACGTCATGGAACACGGCCGCATCGTCGAATCCGGGACCCACGCCCAGCTCATGGCCCAGGCCGGCCGCTATGCGGAGTCATGGAATGCTCAGATCGATCGAGCACTGCACCATGTTTAGCTCCCTATCCCCCTTGCCCCCCAGCACCCATGCACCCCAGCCCAAAAGCAGCGGGTTTAGAAATCAATGAGACTTTTCCGTTCAAGTGAGATCTCTCCAATTCAGCCTTCGCCCGAAATGTCGCTGCTGCTCCGCTGCGCTCGCACACGCCTCGATGGTGCAACCGCGGCGGAGATCCGCGAACTTGCCGCTGGGAAGATCGATTGGCCGGGCTTGCGGGCGATGGCTCACCGCCACCGGGTCATGCCCCTGCTGTACCGCAGTTTATTCAAGACCTGCCCGGAGATTGTGCCCGAGGATGCGCTCGCAGAATTGCGCCTGGATTTCCAGGCCAACGCGGCGCGGAATATTGAGCTGACCACGGAATTATTGAAGGTTCTGGAGGCGCTCGAGTTGGGGGGAATACCGGCGGTTGCCTACAAGGGGCCTGTTCTTGCCCAGGTGGCTTACGGGGACATCGCCCTGCGGCAGTTTGGCGACCTGGATGTTCTCATCCGTGAGGGTGATTTGTGGTCGGCGAGAGACATGCTTAACGGGATAGGCTTCGAGCCTGAGCCGCCCTACGATCGTTTCGAGCGAGGAAATTACCATCGTGGGGACGGGGAATTTACGCTCAGACAGGGGGAGCGGGATATCTGCCTCGAAATCCATTGGTATCCCGTAACGCGGGCGTTCACCTTCGAACCGGATCCTGCGCAGTTAATTCGATCAGCCCGAGAAATCGACCTGTTGGGACAAGAAGTGAGGGAGATTCATCCTGAAACTATGCTGTTGATCCTTTGTGTGCATGGAACGCATGACGGCTGGCCGCGGCTGAATGCCATCTGCGATATCGCCGAGCAGATTCATGCGCATCCGGAGATGGACTGGGGGCGAACCTTCCAACTCGCCGACAAGCTCGGCAGTCAGCGTATGCTCAAACTCGGGATGCTTCTGGCGAGCGACGTGCTCGGGATTATCTTCCAAGAACCGGTCGTCGAATTCATCCATTCCGATCCCGCAGCAGCCTCACTCGCTCGACAGGTATCCCGAAAATTAATCCTGAGCGATGGGCAAAGCACCTCGCTCAACCCTAGGTGGCTCGAATTAAAGGCCCGAGAGAGGGTTCAGGATAAGGTTAGATTCGTGGTTGCGTTGCTTTTCAAACCAAGTATCGAAGATTGGTCTCTCATGAGGCTGCCGTCTTCGTTGGGGTTTCTGTCCGTACTATTTCGCCCCTTCCGGGTCATGGTTAAGAATTCGAGTCTTTCCAGTGTCAGGCGTTATCCTGCGGTAAGAGATCTTGAAGGAAATCACGTGCCACAAATCCAATAGCTATAACATTATGATTAATGTTTTCCACTCAAAATTTACATATTACATAACGTTAGATATTTAGAGGGAATATCCAGGTAAACAATATGGAATTAACAAAGCGGATCCGGTCGAGGGAAGCGAGGATTTGCGTCTTGGGACTTGGGTATATCGGCTTGCCCACCGCAAGCATGTTTGCCTCCAGGGGATTCCATGTCCTGGGCGTGGATGTAAAAGAAGATGTACTTGAAAGCCTTAGAAACGGTAAAGCGCACATCAAAGAACCAGACCTGGATCACCTGGTCGAGACCGCACTGAAGGGTGGAAAATTGAGGGTTGCCAACCAGCCAGAGCCCTCCGATGTGTACATCATTGCCGTACCAACGCCCATCACCGAGGACAAGCGCGCCGATATGCGCTTCGTCGATGCGGCGACCCAATCTATTGTTCCTCACCTGATCCGAGGTAATCTAGTGATCCTGGAATCAACCTCGCCTCCCCGCACAACCATCGATCGGGTTGCTCCGATTCTCGAGGGATCAGGATTGCGAGCTGGAGAGGATTTCCTACTGGCCTATTCGCCGGAGCGAGTACTTCCAGGCAAGATCCTCCAGGAACTGGTGAACAACGCGCGGATTATTGGTGGAATTAATCCAGCCTCTGGGGAAGCGGGAAAAGAACTCTATTCGAGCTTTGTGGAAGGGGAAATCTCACTCACGGATCCGACCACCGCAGAAATGGTCAAGCTGATGGAGAATACCTACCGGGATGTCAATATTGCATTGGCGAACGAGTTTTCATTGGTGGCTGAAAAGCTTGAGTTCAATATCTGGGAAGCCATTGCGATGGCCAACCAGCATCCAAGGGTCAATATCCTGAATCCGGGACCAGGAGTGGGCGGGCATTGTATTCCCATTGACCCCTGGATCATCGCTGAGGTGGCACCGGAATTGACGCCGCTCATTCAGGCTGCGCGTAAGGTGAATGATGGCATGCCTGAACACGTCGTTGAACTCATAAAAGAGGCGACGAAAGATATTGAAAAACCAGTGATTGCCTGCCTGGGGCTGACCTACAAGGCGAACGTAGATGATACTCGGGAGAGCCCAGCAGTAAAGGTTGTGGAATTACTCCTGTCGGATAGATATGATGTTCAATCCTATGATCCTTATCTGGGTCTGGGATTTATTGAGGGGCAACGGGTTTCATTGGATGATGCCATAGAGGGAGCAGATGCTGTTGTTGTATTGACAGATCATCATGAGTTTACCAAAATTCGAGGATACATAACTGAGCCTGAAAAGCTTCTCATCGATACGAGAACAAAGAAATTAGTTGGTGACTAATCCCTTCGAAAATACGCATTATTGGTTAGTGTATGGGTTGTTGCTAATTTACAATCGCAGATCCAGAGATTCACAGAAGGCTTTTTATGAATGAAGCATAAAGGCAAGAAGGGTCTTTCAATAGGAATAACGCTAGTTGTCCTCCTAGGGCTTTTACCTGCTGTTGTGTATCGCGCCCGATTAAATTTTTCGAATCTGATCATTACTCGATCCCTATTGAGTACCAAAAGTTCGATGTCCCGGATTGCTCAGATACAGGTATTGAAACACAGGCTTGAGACGAGAAATTTGCAGGATGGGCTTGAAGGTCCCTGGTGTGAATCTCAGAGGACGCGAGCCAGATTGGCTATCGCCTCAGTCGATTACGATGATGCAATTCGCACCTTACTGAGAGTTATAGAAGATTGCCCCGCTGAACAGATGGATGATTTCTGGTTGGGTCAAGCCTACCAAGGGTCTGGCCAGTGGGAGAACGCTATCCTTAAATACAGAGAAGTAAAAGCAATCCTTGCATTGCAAGAACTCGGCGATACTCTGGTCCGCGAGCGTTTATGGTCGGATGCACTGCAATCCTACACTGCCGCACTGGAGCTGCGATCTAACGATTGTGCCAACCACGTACGTGTTGGCAATGCCATTTGGAGAGATCAGTTGGACGCGACGGTGGCAGTCACTCACTTCAGCCAAGCCGTGGAGCTCTGCCCCGATGAATTGTGGGGATACTCAAGTGCGGCAAGGATGTTGGTGGAGGCAGGTGACTATGCGGAGGCTGAATCCTGGGCGAAACTAGGGATGAGTGTAGACCCGGCTTCAGATATTCCGTTGACCATTCTCGGGCTTTCACGCCTGCGACAGCACCGGTTTGAGGAAGCCGTGATATTTCTGTCAGATGCGCTAGATATGAATCCTGACAGCGCCGAAGCGCATGCTCTGTTAGGATCCGCTTACCTCAATTTGGAGAAGTGGGTTCACGCCGCAGACGAGCTGGAGCTAGCGATCCGGCTAGATCCTATGGGGGCCTGGATATTCGCCGCATTGGGCAATACGTATGAGAATATGGGAATGTCCAACGATGCCATACACGCCTACCGCAAGGCTCTAGAGCTAGAGTCATCACGCCAAGACGCCATTGACGGCCTTCATCGCATGCTCGAATTAAAATGATCAGCATCCCAGATACTTCACTATTGACCAGGAAACACCTGATCCTAAGAGTTGCCATTGTTGCGGTTGCGGCTGCAGGCGCGGGATGGGCTGTGGCTTCAGGCGGATGGGTGCTCGGACTAGCGATCCTTGCTGCTCTAGGCTTGATTGCTTTGGCGTTCTTTGGACCGTTCGCGATTCTGATGGTGGTCTTCTGTATAGGGCCCTTTGTATCGGGGTGGGTGATCGACCTAGGCCCAGGTATTCCGGATCTCTCTGTCGAACGCGTTCTGTTGGTTTTTGCAGTTGGGGTACTGGGTGTGAATTTTTTGACAGGCCGCCAGAAAATCCCCAGCCTCGGTCTCGAAGATGTGTGTCTGATCGCATTCGTAATATGGGGCTTCATGTCCATCCTTATCCGACAAGGCCACAATTTGCCCTCGCAGTTGTTCGACCTCGGCTCGTACTTGCTCCCGCTCTTCGCATACGCGGTTGCACGGAGTACGATAGTGTCTAAACGTCAAATCACGGTACTCATGGTTGCTGCCGTTCTGCTGCTTTTGATTCTTTGCGTCGTCGTGCCCGCCGAGTTCTTGACCGGAACGAGTATTGTCGGAGCCAGATCAGAAGTTGTGGCCAGCGCTGTGCGCGCGCAGTCATTCCTGCGCTCGGCTTGGGAGTTTGGGACAGTGGCCGGGATGTTGATGGGGCTCTCGCTGTACTCCTTGGGCTCATACATGCCGAAGCCTGTCCGGATCCTCGCTACCTTAGCGATATTGTTCGGTATCGCGGCGATCGGCCTCTCTTTCATGCGTGGAGCGTGGCTCGGAGCATTGGCCGTCATCGCCATCCTGCTTTTGCAGAGGCGTGGGTTAAGGGTGTTAGGCGTGCTGGTACTGATTTTCAGTGTGGTACTTGGGATTCTGTACTTCCCGACTATAGTTGAATCCGATCTCTGGATAGGCCGCGTCGCAGAAACTAGGAATCTACTTGGTCGGGTGCTCCTGCTAAGGCAGCAATGGAGTCTCTTCTTGCAAAATCCGCTCTTAGGCAGCGGGCTTGGAGTTGTTACGTCCACTACGTTTGAGTTTTCGCCAGTGTCCATCGCCATCTCGCACAACATGTATCTGGGCCACTTGGTTACTTTCGGATTGCCAGGATGCACCTATTTCGCAGCGATTGTTTTGATCCTGGTGAAAAGCATCGACACCTTCCGGCGGCTATCTCGTGAAAGGAGCATCGGGAAAGAGTTGATCGCAGCGATGTGGGCGGCCGCCGCGGCGTTCTTCATTTCTGCCGCGACCCTTGAAACGAGCCTCTTCATCTACATCAATATATTGTTTTGGATAGTTCTTGGGGCACTGGCTGCAGTGCGGGCAAATCTTACGATTGGCCGTGGTGAATGACATGGACGAGGCAAAGATGGGCAGCATTGGCACACAAATGGTCAAGGCAAGCGCCGTGGTGGTGGTTGCGCTCGTCCTCGGCAATCTCATCTCATTCCTGAAGACTGCTATCGTAGCCGCCAGTTTAGGCACTGGGCAGCAGCTAGATCTTTTCTTGTGGGCCTATGCTCTTGTGACATTATTTGCAACTTTCCTTGGGGCACCTCTTACCGCAACGCTTGTGCCGGTGTTCCTTTCAATCAAAGCGACGGGAGAGGAACCAGCCCGGAAGCTGGTGAGCAGCGTATTGGGATGGTCATTTCTGGTATTTGTCTGCCTGTGTATACTTTTAGCCGTATGGGTCCCAGAGATGACCCGGACTCTGCTCGCAGGGTTGAGTCCAGAGAACATGGTCTTGGCGACTGGGTTGGTGTGGCTCATGCTTCCAGTTGTAGGTCTCAGCGGAGTATCGGCTGCCTCCCAGGCTCTCTTAAACGCCGAGAAGTCCTTCTTCGTCTCCTCGATATCGCCCTATTTCCCAACGATTTTTGTGGTTGCCGCAGTGTTAATCGCGGACCAGGCCCAAGTCGCGATTGCCATGGCTATAGGCTACTCAGTGGGTGCGGTGGTGCAAGTGACAATTCTGCTATTCCTTCTTCGCAGAAAAGGGTTAGGCAAGCGGTGGACAATCAACTTGCACACGGAAGGGTTGACACGAATACTCAGGTTGCTTGGGCCTCTTGTGGCAACATCTGCGCTGCTGCTGACCCTGCCACTGATTGACCGGACAATAGCTGCGCGATTTCAACAAGGCGCTATTAGCTCTCTTGGGTACGCCCAGATGCTTATGACCGGAACGGTTGCCGTATTTCTGACAGCTGTCCACACTGCAGCTTTGCCATATTTCTCCGACCAACTGGCTAGGGACGGTTTGGCAGCCTTCCGGATAACGTTCCATCAGACTATCCGCTTGCTCGTTGTGGTACTCGTACCAGCCAATGTGGTAGTGATCGTATTGGCGCAGCCGATTATCCGGCTTGCCTTTGAGCGTGGTGCGTTTGACGCAACGGCAACAAACCTTACCGAACCTGCGTTTATCGCTTACTTGGTTGGAATGATGCCTCTCGCATTGACGTTCATCTGTTCTCGAGGTTTCAACGCCCTTCAAGATAGTAAGACAAATGCACTCGTCGGGGTGTTTTTCTTATTCTTGGTGAAGGTCGTACTCAATGTAGTGTTTACGTCTATTTGGGGATACTTGGGGCTGGCTGTCGCCACCTCGGCAGCTTATGTAGTGACAGGGTTTGCAATGCTATTGCTCATGCGATCAAGACTTGGTGGTTTAGACGGAAAGCGGCTAGCAGCCACAACTCTTAAGGCTCTGGTGGGTTCAGCTGCCGCGGGCTTCTTGGCGTGGTTGGGGGCGGCGCGTTTCCTAGACAATCCGGCTGCTCAAGTGACTTTGGGGCTGATATTGGCTGTGCTAGGTTATGTGTTTGCGTCCTATATCTTGCACTTAGATGAGATGCTTAGCTTGGGCTCGGCCGGATTGACAGCATTGAGGTATCAATGGACCCGCATAAAACAAAGGCTTGTTCCCTGATGGGTGGACTCCGCATCCTTCTTGTTGGTCCTTTCCCAGATGGGGAAGGGAAAGTTGTAGGAGGAGTTCAGGCTGTTACGAGTGCCCTAGCCCATGCACTCTCACTCCACGAAGTTGTTGAGAAGGTGACTGTTCTCTCCTTCCTGCGCCGGGAGGGAACCTCACACTGTGTGGACATGAGTGACAGGCTTCAGGTTTGGTACCTGACTAGGCAGAAGCGTCTGGCTTTACCCTCACGCGCGTTCCTCGATGTGTTACGCGCCCGACTTGTTGTTGCTGAGACAAACCCAGATGTGATTCACGGACAGGGGATAGGGATAGACGGATATATAGCTACCTGTATGAGCAACGATGCTGTAGTAACGGTTCACGGCTTAGTGAACCGGGAAGAAGGCGCTGCATGTCGGCAGAATATTGGAGATCGTGTCCGTGGTGGACTAATGGACAAGATTGTGAGAAGAGTGCTCGGACAAGCAAAAGTAGTTATCTTCCCTTCGATGTACGCATCTCGCGAGTTGAACCACTTGGTGAGAGGGCATCGCGTTTCGATTCCAAACCCTATTCTTCCTGAGTTCTTTGCTGAAGCTGATTCTAGACTGCAGGGACTGAAGATTTTGTTCGCGGGTATGATGATCCGCCCCAAGAACTTAACAGGTTTGCTGCGTGCTTTTGCATTTGCCCATGATCGTGTTCCGCAAGCACGCTTGGTAGTCGTAGGACCATCTCCTGATCCTGTTTATGCCCAGGAAGTGCATGATACTGTAGATGCACTTCACTTGAGGGATGCGGTCGAGTTCCTGGGACATATTGAGAACGCTGATCTTCTAAGGGAAATTCGATCGTGCAGGGCGCTTGCCCTTTTTTCGCAATATGAAGCCTCGCCCACCATTATTGCTCAAGCGATGGCGTCCAGTAAACCAGTGGTTGCCAGTCGGGTGGGAGGAATACCGGAGATGGTAATAGACGGCGAAACCGGATTTTTGGTTGAACCAAGTGATGAGCGGGCCTTTGGTGACAAGTTGACAACTCTACTTAAGTCACCGGAACGATGCCGACTGTTGGGGAAAACCGGCCGCGAGCTCGCCCAACGACAATTTTGGCCTGCTGAAGTGGCCAGTCAAACGTTAGCGGCATATCAACTGGTGACGAAAAGCGATCATGAGTACTAGGCTGCGAATAGCGATAGGCACGGTTTATCCTCACGATGAAACCAACATTAGTGGTGGTATAGAGGCTGTTGCTCTTTCCCTGACCGGTGCACTTGCCCAGCGACATGACTTGGAGTTGCACGTTGTTTCGTGCACCCGTTCCGTGAAGGTGAGTCATGTTGAGCAACGAAACTCAATTATCTTTCACTGGGTGGCAACGGGAAAGAGCCTTAGTAGCCTACGAGCTGCAACGTTAGATGCCTTGCGAGTGAGGAAGGTGTATGAGGAGATCAGGCCAGACATTATTCATGCTCAGGCATTCTCGGAGTATGCTTTAGCAGCTCCACCCACGATGCCCATGGTGATGACCATTCATGGCCTTGGACTATTCACCCCCGCCATTCTAAGAACCGATCACTACCGTGGCCCAGTAGGATTCTATCGTCGGTGCATCGGTGGTTGGATTGTCAGGCAGAGTGTGATGAGAGCGAAGGCCGTGATTTCCACAGCCGGCGATTATGTGGCCCATGCCATGCAGGGGATGTTGAACGGGAAGCCGGTCTATGAGATCCCCAATCCTGTCACTGTGCACGTGTGGGAGGCTGTGCCGAAAGGTGATGATGATGGGTTTCCGGTCCTGCACGTGGGAAGTATTATTGAAGGAAAAAATGTTGTTGGACTAGTGCAAGCATTTGCAGAGGTAGTGCATCGGCTGCCAGAGGCGAGTCTACATCTGGTAGGTGATACTAGTCAGTCGACCTATTTCACTCGAGTGCAAAAGGAAGTGGCGAGGCTTGGACTGCAAGGAAACGTCGTGTTTCTGGGGAGGTTGAACCAGAGTATGTTGATGCAAGCTTATGCACATTCAGCTCTCGTTGTTGTAGCGTCTATTCAAGAGACAGCGCCTATGGTCATTGCTCAAGCGATGGCATCGGGCAAGCCAGTAGTTTCTACTCGAGTAGGTGGGATTCCTTGGATAGTAGAGGATGGCGTGACAGGTTACCTGGTTGACGTGGGAGAGACGATGAGTTTGGCTGACCGCATAACGGAATTGCTACAAGACAAAAACAAGAGGTGCCGTATGGGGCAAGCTGCCCGGGAAACGGCCAGGAGGTGCTTTGATGCACAGATAGTAGCGGATAGGACAGTACAGGTATACCGAGAAACATTGGTCGGGTCTCCGTTAAATTAGTGGGAGAACGCCTTAACCGACGAGTGACCACGACGAGGTATAAATCGAGTTACCGAATGCGCTGCGCAATGCCAGCAACCACGATCGACAATTGTTGCGTATCATTCTCTAGAAGGGCTTTCTCCGGCGAGTGCCTAATCATCTATTGTGAGTCCACACAGGATATCCCCGAGAGCAACCCCGATGAGAATCTTTACATGCGAGACTCCAAAACGAGTACTTGCCCCTGCGAGCCTATTTTCTTGGAGTTAGGACCGGGAAGATGTGCATCTTCTCTTGAAGTAGCTAGATCCATGGGATCGGTCTATGGAGTGGATGCTGACTTGCGATTGCTCCTAGTATCCGCGCCTATGCTAGACAGAGAGCTGGTTCCTTGGCGGCGGCGATAAGGAATGGGAAGTGGATGGGCTCGGGCGCTGGTCGGCAGGCACTTAGGATACTACGCGGCGCGAGTGTACAGTAATCCCGTCGCTAATTCTCAATCAAGATCTTGGTATCGTGAAGAGGTTGCTCTATTATTGCGGATGAGGCGCTCCTTCTATCAAGCCTGATATCTGTAGCTAGCTGGTTAGAATATGTGTTGAGAAGATTGTTAGTTTCATTTCGTAAAAGAACAATGTGTAGGTCTCAAGTGGTGCATCTACTAGGAACTTTCACCTTTATTAGCAGAGAGTAGATGGCAAACAGATTCGTATGAGGTAAAAAGAAATGAACAATATGAGTGTACCGTGGCCGCGGCAGTCAGTCCTTGTTACTGGTGCTGGTGGTTTCATCGGCAGCCACTTAATTGATCGGCTGATTGAACTAGGAGCAAATGTGCGCGCTTTTGTCCGCTACACATCACGTCCGCAGGCAGGCTTTCTGGATGATCTACCACCAGATAAGAGTGGTGATGTCGAGATTGTGCGGGGTGATCTACGGGATTTCAACGCCGTGCTAGACGCTTCCCAGGGAACGAGCATGATATTTCATCTCGGAGCTTTGATAGGGATCCCCTATTCATACGTTCACCCACGCGAGACAGTGGAGACCAACGTTCTTGGGACACTCAATGTGCTGATGGCGGGGCGTATCCACAACATTGAACGTATCATTCATACCTCGTCCAGCGAGGTTTATGGCACGGCCCGCTACGCGCCGATTGATGAAAGCCATCCGTTACAGGGACAATCACCCTACTCGGCTAGCAAGATAGGGGCGGATAAAATTGCGGAGAGTTTCTATGATAGTTATCGCTTGCCAGTGGTCACATTGCGACCTTTCAATGCATATGGCCCACGTCAGTCGGCTCGCGCAGTGATTCCAACCATCATAACCCAGGCTCTAGCCGGGGAAGAAATCACTCTGGGTAACCTGAGCCCACGACGTGATTTCACTTATGTTGCAGACACGGTAGAAGGATTTATCAAGGCAGCCGAATGTAAGGGGGCTATTGGCCAGGTGATCAACTTGGGCACCTCCACGGATGTCAGCATCGGCAACCTGGTGGAGAAGATAGGGGTAATTATGGGTAGGAGGTTGAAAGTGCGCCAGGATGCAATCCGGGAACGGCCGGCAGGCAGCGAGGTGGAGAGATTGATCGCGGATAATCAACTAGCGCGAGAAGTCCTAAGTTGGCAACCGCAGATTATGCTCGATGAGGGCTTAAAGCGCACAGTTGAATGGATTTCAGAAAATCTAACTCTTTACCAAGTGGGTCGATATGAAGTCTAATTATAACCTGAGCGGGGTGCGTGCTGTGGTTTTGGCTGGAGGTAAGGGCCAGCGACTGGCTCCATATACAACGGTACTGCCCAAACCATTAATGCCCATTGACGACTTACCGATCCTCGAGGTCATGATCCGGCAGCTGCGATACGCAGGTATCCGGGAGATCACACTAGCGGTGGGTTACCTTGCTAGCCTACTGGAGGCCTACTTCGGGGACGGTAGCAAGTGGGGAGTTCGCATCCGTTATTCACGTGAGGAGGCACCGCTTGGAACAGCTGGTCCGCTGAAGTTAATATCTGGCTTGGACTGTACGTTCATGGTAATGAATGGCGATCTGCTAACGACGTTGGACTATGCTGCGATAATGCATTTTCATCGTGAGCAAGGCGCTGTGGTGACGGTTGGACTGTTTGACAAGGAAGTCAAGATTGACCTAGGAGTGATTGAGACGAACGACGACAATCACATCACCGGCTATGTCGAAAAGCCGACGCTTCATTACCGGGTCAGTGTGGGCGTATACGTGATGGAATCAGATGTGTTGCGTTATATCCCGGCCGGTATAAAGTTTGATCTGCCTGATCTAGTTAAGGCGTTGATGGCTGATGGGTTACCGGTGCTTGGTTATCGCTTTGACGGACACTGGTTGGATATTGGCCGACAGGAGGATTACATCCTCGCCGTCGATATGTTTGAGCGCAATAGGGCTTTATTCTTGCCGGATGAGGCAAGCGGGTGACGAAGCGTGCGTTGGTCACCGGCGCAGCCGGGTTTATAGGTTATCACCTGGTACACCATCTTCATGGCGAAGGGATTGTGGTTCACGGGCTGGATCGGCCAGGTGTACCTATGCCAGCCGATCAGCATATTGACTGGCATACGTGTGATGTTACAAATGCCGCACAGGTTGAGGTAGTTGTCAGTCAGATTCAACCGGATTACGTCTTTCACTTAGCCGCATTGCTCAAGAGCGAATCGTGTGCAGACTTACTGGCGGTCAACGTGGTTGGCACACAGAACGTATTAGATGCACTCGTGGCTACCCGCCCGGAAGCGCGGGTGCTGGTTACTGGCTCGTCAGCGGAATATGGGCTGGTGCAACCCGACGAATTGCCTATCAGGGAGGAGAACTCACTACGTCCGCTTAGCCCTTATGGGGTCAGCAAAGTGGCTCAAAGCCTGTTGGCTGCGCAATACACTTACCGTCACGATCTCGCGGTTATCCGTACCCGGACCTTCAATCTGACCGGCCCAGGAGAGCCAGACACATTAGTGTGTTCCGCCTTTGCTAAGCAGATCGCCGAAATCGAGCGAGGATTACGCCCGCCTGTGTTGAAGGTGGGTAACCTGGAATCCACGCGGGACTTTTTGGACGTACGTGATGCTGTACGGGCCTATTGGCTGTCTTGTTCCCAAGGAACTCCGGGAGAGGTATATAACGTATGTTCCGGCCAATCTGTTAAGATCGAGAAGATTCTGCAAATATTAACAGGGTATTCAACTAGTCGAATTCAGATAGAAATTGATGCTAACCTGTTCTCTTCACAGGATATTTCCGTTAGCCTTGGTAGCGCTGAGAAGCTGTGCCAAGCAACAGGATGGAATCCTCTGATCCCATTAGAGGAGTCGCTGCGAGAGTTGTTAGCTAGTCATAGTATTCCAGTCTAGGGCATTACTTGGAGAGAAAACACATGAACGTTCTGGCAATAGGAGCTCATCATGACGATGTGGAATTAGGATGCGGTGGAACCTTGGCCAAGTTGGCGCATGAAGGTCACAATGTGCATGTATATATTGCCACTCGGTCTGGGTACGCTAGCTTCGATAACTCCCCCGTGCGCTCCAACGAAGTAGCCCTACAGGAAGGTTTGAGGGCGGCGGAGATTCTGGGTACGACATTGCATACGGGTGAGTTCGAGAACTTTAATCTCCAATTCGCCGATGTCCTTAACACCGAGGTTCGCCGCATCATTGACACGGTTCGAGCAGACACCGTTTTTTCTTTGGGCACATGGGATGTCCATAGTGACCACTGGGCGTTGGCGCGAGCTACGCTGCACGCCACGCGGCACATACCCCGAGTAGCTTGTTACCGTTGCAATTGGTACACGTCCGATCGCCCCTTCCATGGCACGCTATACGTGGACGTTAGTAATACAATGGAGCTTAAAATGCAGGCGCTGGAGGCTTACCAATCAGAATGGGAGCGGGCTGCAAAGAAATGGGCTGAATATTTTAAGAATCAAGCCCGAAATGATGGCATTGTTGTTGGTGTCCAGTATGCAGAGTGTTTTGAGACTGTGCGATGGTTGGCATTCTAAGGATGCGATATGGCAGAGAAACTCGTAATTCGCCCTTATATTACCGGTGACGAAGAAGCTATCTTGGGATTGTTTCGCCTAACATTCGGGCAATCACTGGACATGGCTGCATGGCACTGGCGGTATGTAGAAAACCCGTCTGGCGGGCCATTTATTGAGCTAATGTGGGACGGTGATACGTTGGTGGGGCAATATGCCGTGTCTCCCTTCGATATAAGCATTGATGGAGAGACATATCACTGCGCACTGTCATTGGACACCATGACTCACCCAGACTATGGAGGCCGGGGTGTCTTCACGCGTCTAGCAAAAAGTCTCTATGAGCGCATTACAGAGTCCGGTCTAATTATGGTATGGGGATTCCCGAACGAGAACTCACACCACGGCTTTATCAAGCGATTAGCATGGGCAGATATAGCTACCATTCCGATGCTCCGATTACGCTCTAGTCCAGAAGGACATCCTCATACAGAGATTCGTCCTCTCAGTATCTTTGACGCGCAAGTGGATGCTCTATTCAATCAAGAACGTAAACAATTCCAATTCCTTACAGTGCGATCCGCCCGATACCTGAATTGGCGGTTCTTCCGCCACCCAAGCCGCAGGTATCACGCCGCCGGATTGTATTCTGGTGATAGCCTCGTTGGATACAGTATTTACAAGCTCTTTCAAACTGCGGAGGGAAAGGTGAGTGACATTGTGGACGTGTTTTGTGTCCAAGATGGTCGCATATTTACAGACTTGCTGGTTTGGACAGCCCAGGAATCGTTTCGTAGGGGTGTCAAGGCGGTGAACCTGTGGATGAACGACAATTCCCCATTTTATCCAGCCGTGCAGGAGATGGGGTTCTTGCCGGACGCTCCTCATACATTCTTGTGCGAGCGTCTGTTTTCACCGGCGTTGCCAGCACAGCGAATGGCACAGTGGGAAAACTGGTACATACAGATGGGCGACTCAGATGTATATTAGCGATTTTTATGGATGGTAAGGCAATAACTTAGAGAATGAATCAATAGGTCATTATTATCAGAAACCAGCGTCCAGAAATTCGTGTTCTATTTGTTGCTCCGCTTCCCCCGCCTCATGGTGGGTTAGCTTTTATAGCAAAGACTTTATTGGATGGAGGCCTGGGGCTTGGTATCCGACTAACACACCTAAACATGAGCAAAGGCACTATCCGCGAGAATTTCGGGCGTGTGGATTGGTTGGATATTCGCAAGGCAGTATACAATTTATCGCGCTTCTGTTATCAGATATCAAAATCACGCCCTGATATTGTATACTTGATCACTACTGCGGATACGGCTATCTATCGTGACGGTTTCTTTATGCTCGTTGCTTGGTTCTGTCGCTGTCGTATTCTTTTACATTTGCACGGAACGGGTGCAAGCCGGCCTGCTCAAAAATGGGCATCCCGGGGCTTTCACAGAGCCATTGTCCGAAGAATCACTTCTCTCTCAAATTACATTATTGTACCTACGGACATTGATTTGATATCTCTTCGAGAGGTCTATTTGGTTAAGGTTCACTCAGAGGTGGTACGAAATATAACAAATGTGCCAGAACATTACCGGCGTTCATTGGAGAGATCTAAGAGGGAATCCATTTCTACTTTATTGACTGCTATCGGGCGATTGTGTGAGCTTAAAGGGGCTTGGGACTTACTTGAGGCTTTCGCATTAGTCGTAGCAAAAGAACCAACTACCCAGCTCACATGGATAGGGCTTGGAGCCTTTCCTTCCGACGATGAATTCGCCCGGATGCTATCCGCATCCCTTGGTATTTCGGATCATGTACGGTTCGCAGGTAATTTGTCTGATGAGGAGAAGTTCTTTGAGTTAAGCCAGGCTGATATCTTTGTTTTACCTACGCACAGCGAGGGTTTTCCCTTGTCATTACTCGAAGGGATGGCAATGGGATTACCGGTCGTCACAACACCTGTCGGCGGTATCCCGGAGGTCGTGAAGGATGGCGTAAATGGCTATCTTGTGCCACCAAAGGATATTGAAATGCTTGCAAAACAGATCCTAACGTTGGTTAAAGAGCCAGACAAACGTCAACAGATGGGTGAAGAGAACGCCAAGTTATACTGGGAGCAGCTAAGTTCTCACAAGGTCGTGGACAGAATTCACACCTTGCTTAGAGAATTAACATAGGTCCTGTTTGAGGTATCCGTCTGCTGACTACTAGTAATATCGGATTAATCTATTAATGAAATCAAACATTGTGAATATAAAATAGCTTAGCTACATCTCGAAATCCATTGGTGACCCCTGTGTAGTTTCAATCACAGCGCTTGGCTACTTGCTGCAAACCGAGGCCCTAACCCATCTTTGGTATCTTGGGCGCGAGGGGGTTAGATATGTTTGGCGTTTCATTAATAGTCCCCAGTTGCGGTATCTTATACTTCTTTGGCCAAGGGCTAAGAATAATTATCTACAGAGGTTGAAATGGCTTTCGGTAATCGTCTGACCCGTTGGATATTTAACCACGGTCCATCTTCGATGCGTGACGTGATGACTACCATCTACTCGCGCGGACGCAGCAAGGTAAAGTATGGTCCGAAATTCTACGAGTACCTTAGCGACCTGGAACGCACTCAATGGTATTCAAACGATCAACTGCAAAGTATACAAAACGAGAAACTGAGACGAATGATAAGGTACGTGGGCCAGCATGTGCCATATTATCAAGGAACCTTTCAAAAATGGGGCATACGGCCAGAGAGTATAGTATCAAGGGACGATCTGAATATTCTACCGTACCTTGAGAAGAGTACAGTTCAATCTCTGTTAGGTGAATTTCGTTCAGTACTCTATCGTGACCCACACATCGTGGAACATTTTCAGAGCAGCGGCACCACAGGTAAGGCATTGGATGTGTACGTCAGCAAAGAATGCCTCCAAATGGAGAAAGCATTCACGTGGTTGCATCGAGGTTGGGGCGGGATCAAGCTTGGTGACAAAGCAGCAGTTTTTGTAGGTTCCCCTGTTGTACCTGTTGGGCGTAAGACTCCACCGTTCTGGGTGCACGATCGGGTTGAAGATAGGATGTTTTTCTCATTACAACACATGAGCAAAACCAATTTGCTTGCCTATTCCGACCATTTATCAAGATTTCAGCCGATTTTCATAGCTGGATACCCTACAGCAATCTACCTGATGGCTCTGTGGCTTTGCGATACAAGTAATTCATCAGTGCGCCCCAAGGCTGTTTTTACTGCTTCTGAAACTTTGTTACCACATCAACGTCAGGTTATTGAACAAGCATTTAGTTGCCGGGTGTTTGACTGGTACGGTGCCGTGGAGTTAATCGCCAACATCGTCCAATGTGAACACGGTAATTATCATATTAAAGATGAGTATGGAATTGTGGAGATCTTGGATGAAGATGGAAAACCCACGCTTCCTGGCCAGGTTGGTGAACTGGTTTGCACTGGCCTGAATAACATGGCCATGCCTTTCATTCGATATCGGGTAGGCGACACAGCCATACCGAAAGACGGAACATGTCTATGTGGACGAGGCGGTCGGTTAGTTGAACGTATCACCGGCCGAATAGAAGATGTGATCGTCACACCCGATGGTCGTTACTTGAGTCGTCTTGATTTTGTATTCAAAGGCATTTTGAATGTGGAAGAAGCACAGATGATCCAAGACGCTCGTGATCACCTGCGTGTTCGGATTGTAAGGAGGCCAAGCTACACCGAGCAAGATACAGCCCAAATCTTGTTTAATTTGCAAGAACGGTTGGGTGATGGTATCCATTTCGAAATTGAGCCAGTAGAGCGCATCCCCCGGACAGACAATGGTAAGTTCAGGTATGTGATTTCGAAAGTACAACTCGACCTAACAGGAGCCTTGCAGACGGGTGAAGTGCTTGGCATAGATGAAGGAGAAGAAAAAACTCTGTGAAGCAAATAATCCAATCCTACCGCACCGGCGAATTAAAACTGACTGAGGTTCCTATACCTGCTCTGATTCCCGGTCATGTGCTCGTACAAACTGCCTTCTCAGTGATCAGCATAGGCACTGAGGGCAACAAAGTAGCTACAGCGAGGCGGAGTGTGATTGGAAAAGCCCGCTCGCGACCAGACCTGGTAAAGCAAGTTCTACAGACGGCGCAGAGGGAAGGAATTTTCTCCACTTACCAGAAGGTCATGAATCGCTTGGACGAGCCAGTACCTCTAGGTTATAGTGCAGCAGGCACCGTCATCGCACTTGGTACGAATGTCGAAAATTTTCGAGTTGGGGACCGTGTTGCCTGCGGCGGTGAATCAGCGGGTCATGCTGAAGTGATTTCGGTTCCAATCAATCTCTGTGTTAAAGTACCAGATGCCGCTTCGCTTGATGAGGCTGCATTCACGACATTGGGTGCTATCGCTTTACAGGGTGTTCGACAAGCGGAAGCTAAGATAGGAGAATCTTTCGTAGTCATCGGCCTTGGACTCGTTGGTCAACTCACCGTCCAATTGCTCAAAGCTTGTGGGTGTCATGTCATCGGTGTTGATCTGGATCCTGTAAAAGTTGATCTTGCAACGAAGCTTGGCGCTGATGGTGGGATCCCAAGAACAGACGCAAAATTGGAATCCAAGATATATGCACTAACTCGCGGACGCGGAGCGGATGGGGTCATTATCACGGCTGCATCAGAGTCTAATGACCCCATTGAGCTGGCAACAGCATTATGTCGTGATCGCGGTTGCATTGTAGCCGTTGGAAACGTTAAATTGGAATTGCCCCGGCAGGCATTCTACGACAAAGAGCTGCGGTTTCTTATTTCCCGCTCATACGGACCAGGACGCTACGATCCAGTCTACGAAGAAAAAGGAATTGATTATCCTGTTGGCTACGTCCGTTGGACTGAAAAGCGCAATATGGAAGCTTTCGTTGATCAATTGGCGCAGGGGATTATTAGAATTCAGGAAATCATATCTCATCGATTTAAGTTTGAAGATGCTGAGCGGGCGTATGATTTGTTAACCAAAGAGAATAAGGAAAGTCATAGTCCGCTTGGAATCCTTTTCGAATATGAAGGATCGAGTGATTACCTCTCGTTGGTAACGCATCGAGTGGACGTCCAAGCTAAAGTGGCTGTCCAAAAAAATGCGTCCAATCAATCACACTCAACGATCGGGATAGGGCTCATCGGGGCAGGAAGTTTTGCGCGTAAATATCTAATACCCGAATTAGCCCGAAACGCAAGCGTGCGTCTTTGTGGTGTTGCTACAGCACGGGGCTTCAGCGGTCATCATGTCGCGAACAAGTTCGGATTTGGATACAGCACCGGGAATTACCAAGATATTTTAGAAGACCCAGACACACACTGTGTGTTCATTGCCACGCGCCATAATCTCCACGCACAACTATCAATCGAGGCGCTTCGTGCAGGCAAGGCGGTTTTCGTTGAGAAACCGTTGGCGTTGTGCCGGGACGAGTTGAATGATATTTCCTCGGCGCAATCCGAAACTTCCGGCCAGCTTTTGGTCGGATTTAATCGTCGTTTTTCGAAGCATATTATAAGAATTAAAGAATTCTTCAGGGATAGATCTGAGCCAATCGCAATCCAATATAGAGTGAATGCTGGTTACATCGAACCGGACCATTGGATCCAGGATGTGGAGGTAGGAGGAGGACGAATTCTTGGAGAGCTATGTCATTTCATCGACCTTGTCCTCCATTTATCGGGATCACTATTGTCGACGGTATCTGCGATAAAGATGGATAACGTTGGGAGATATAAAGATGACAACCTGCTTGTAAACCTATCTTTTGAAGATGGTTCCGTTGCCTCAATTTCATACTTCGCTAATGGCGACCTTGGATTGGAGAAGGAAAGAATGGAAGTCTACTGTCAAGGAAGTGTGGCGGTCTTGACCGATTTCAAGAGACTCGAATTGTATACAGATGGCGATCATAAAGTTCCAATACGAAATAAGCTTGATAAAGGACACTCGCAAGAAATCATCGCTTTTGTTGATTCAATTAAGAAAAACCAAGACTCCCCTATTCCCTTCCATGAACTTTATGCGAGTACTTCTGCGACGCTAGCAGTGCAAGAATCCTTAAGACTGGGCCTCCCTGTAAAACCAGGACTCATACCAGCAGAATAGTTACGGATCCAGAATTTGATCATCCCTGAAACGAAGATTACGCGTTCTGAAAAACTTTTAACTTCTTGGATCGAGAGTCAGCGATTCCAAGGCTGGGATCCTTATGATGCTCTAAATAGCTCCTTGCTGAATGGTTTGTCATTTGGTCTTCGACCGATAGGGCAATTGCTCGTTCAGGTCAACAAACATCTACCGATAAATCTTCGTCCGATCATAGGAGTCCCCAAATCAATCAATCCAAAAGCAATTGGGCTTTTCCTGAGTTCATTTACTCGAAAATATTCCCTAGATCGCACTCCCGAATATCTAAAAAATTGTAAGTTCTTCGTGAATTGGCTGAAGCAAAATATCTCCGTTGGCTATTCTGGCGATTGCTGGGGATATGATTTTCCTTGGCCAAACCGAACGTTCTTCGCTCCGCGCGGGATGCCAACGATCGTCAACACATCTTTTATCGGATTAGCACTGCTTGATTTTATTGAAATGACGGAAGTGGATGATCAAAATCCAGAATTAAAGCAGGTACGTGATTTGGCAGCTCAATCCGCCAGAAGCGCAACGAAGTTCATCCTCAATGATCTTAATCAATTTAGGCCTCAGCATGGTGAGTTGTGTTTCAGTTATACACCGATGGATACTCGCTACATTCATAACGCGAATTTACTGGGGGCTTGGTTCGTCGCTAGAGCAGCCAACGAGTTAGGGATTCCAGACGTTAATCAGACCGTAGATGATTGCTTAAGGTACTCGATCCGAAGTCAACGATCTGACGGATCCTGGTGGTATGGAGAGGGCAGCCTTGATCATTGGATCGATAATTTTCATACGGGCTTTGTACTTACATCACTAAATGCAATGCTTCAGTGGTTTCCATCTTCCGGGATAAAAGAGTCAGCACTTCGAGGTTATCACTACTGGAAAGAGAACTTTATCCTTCCGTCCGGTGTTCCGAGATATTATCCGAATCGGGATTACCCGATCGATAGCCACTGTGTCGCTCAATCCATATTGACCTGTCTCGCTTTTGTGGATATTGACCCGGAAGCCGCAAGTCTTGCTAACAGAATTGCAGAGTGGAGTATTGCCAATATGCAATCCGCGGATGGGTCCTTCCATTTTCAGCATCAGCGCCTTTATAAAAACCGGATTCCATATATGCGCTGGTCCCAAGCTTGGATGCAGCGCGCGCTAACTGAACTCATTTACTTTCATACAAATGAACATTTGGATTGACCTTGCAAGCCCTCCACAAGTCTTGTTTTTCAAGCCTATTCTGGATGAATTTGCGCGTCGCGGAATCATCACTTATGTGACCACGCGAGAATACTCACAGACCATCCAACTGGCCTCACGCCTTGGCATTCCCCACGAAGTGATTGGACATCATGGCGGGACGAGTTTATCTGGATTAGGGATCAGTCTTGCTAAGCGTGCATATCAACTTCGATCATGGGTATCTACGAAGCATATTGATCTAGCCGTCAGCCACAACTCATACGCCCAGGCTTGTGCATCAAAATCGAAGGGCATCCCCTTCGCGACGATTATGGATTTCGAACACCAACCTTTAAATCACATCGCTTTTCGGTTGGCAGATCGCGTTATTGTCCCCGAGGTTTTTCCTGAGGCTATGTTGAAGAAATGGGGCGCTAGGGGAAAAACGTATAAATACAAAGGCGTAAAGGAGCAAGTTTACCTCTCAGATTTCACGTCGAATGGGAATAGCTTCAAACCATCAGAAGGTATTCACGAAGAACAACTACTCGTCGTCGTTCGGCCTCCTGCCTCCTGGACAGCATATCATCGGTTTGAAAACACGCTTTTTGAAACATGTATTAATAGTCTCTCAAAGCAGGAAGACTTGTATATTCTTCTATTACCGAGAACAGAGGGACAACGGGAAGCTCTCAACTTGGAATCGTCAGAAGCTTTAAACATCGCACAGAAAACGTACGATGGGCCAGATCTTATTTATCATGCGGATGCGGTTATTAGCGCTGGTGGATCCATGAATCGGGAGGCCGCAGTTTTAGGGACACCAGCATATTCTATTTTCCTCGGCAAGGAAAGTGCTGTGGACAGGTACCTATCCGAGATGGGCCGTCTGACATTCATTCGTTCACTCGAAGACGTAGAGATGCTCCATATTGACCGGAATAGTCATCGCAAACCGATTTTAAGGGACACCGATCTAGTAAAGGACATTTCAGATATGATAATAGGAACCCTGGCTAATGGATGAGGATTTAACCATTCGGATCGCTTCCGATGTTCAACTCGGTAAAGATGTAAAGATTTACGCCTTCGTAAACCTATACGGCTGCTCGATAGGCGATGAATCCAAGGTAGGGGCATTCGTAGAGATCCAGCGCGGGGCATCTATCGGAAAACGTGTCAAGGTCTCCAGCCACTCCTTCATCTGTGAGGGGGTCACAATCGAGGATTTTGTTTTTATCGGACACGGAGTCATGTTCACGAATGATCGCTACCCGCGAGCAACACGCCCCGATGGAACGCTGCAAGAAGATGAAGATTGGGAGCTCATACCAACCGTAGTTAGGAAGGGCGCATCTATCGGCAGCAATGCGACGATACTATGCGGCTTGACGATTGGGGAAGGTGCAATCGTCGGCGCAGGAAGCGTTGTAACCAGGGACGTGCCCCCGAACACAATCGTTGCCGGCACTCCCGCGAAGGTTTTGCGAACAATCGACGATAATACATAAAAACCTAATATCTTCTTATTCGCTTTCCTTGTGATTCGAAAAACCACCTCATTAAGTTTCAGGAATCGATCAGTACTCAACCCAATAAATCTTGTCCAGGATAATCAGCTATGACCTCATTGACATCTTTCCTTCGCGGTAAGCTCACTTCACCTTTTCACGGGAGTCGATATCTCTACTTAAAAAGATTCCTGGATATCGTCATCGCTTCTGTTCTGTTACTGCTCTTTGGTCCGCTAATGCTGCTGATCTGCGTTGGTATTAAACTGCACTCACCCGGGCCTATTCTTTATAAACAAAAGAGGATAGGGAAAGACGGTAAGCCCTTTCGGATGTATAAGTTTAGATCCATGCGTGAGGGTTCCTCGGATGAGCCGCATAAAAACCATGTCCAGGGATTGATGCGGAACAACAGCAATCCTTCGGACATCGGGCAAGGATCCTTGAAACTAGCCAATGATCTTCGGATCACCGGGTTGGGAAAATGGCTGCGCAGGTTGAGTCTAGATGAGCTCCCACAGCTATTCAATGTTCTGAGTGGTGATATGAGCATGGTAGGACCAAGACCCCCGCTTCCGTATGAATATGAGCTCTATGAAGAACGCCACAAAGAAAGGCTCTGCATTCTGCCAGGGATTACAGGCTACTGGCAGGTTACAGCTAGAAATCAAGCCTCATTCGAAGAGATGGTTCAGCTTGATCTGAAATATATACGGGAAAAGAGCTTATGGTTAGACCTTTGTATCATGACGAAGACTCCCGTTGAGATGATCCGAGGCAAAGGCGGGGGATGATGAAGTCAGGAGCCCGAGATGAATGTGATGGAAAAGGAGGGACCCATGGCACGTGAAGATACGATTAAGGTTGGTGTTGTTGGATGTGGCTATTGGGGACCGAAGCTAGCCAGGAACTTTGTAGAGTTACCCGAGGCGGAGCTAGCGATGATTTGTGATCTTAAGGCCGATCGCTTGGAAGCTGTGCTTGAGCACTATCCTGAAGTTGAGGCGACCAAAGAATTTGAGAAGCTGCTCGATGCGAATATTGACGCAGTCGTACTTGCCACACCTGTGTACAGCCATTTTCCGCTTGCGAAAAAAGCGCTGGAAGCAGGCAAGCATGTGCTTGTGGAGAAACCCCTTACGGCGAATTCGGAACAGGCACAAGAGTTGATCAAATTGGCAGAGGACCGCGGTTTAACCCTCATGGTTGGGCATACCTATGAATACAACCCCGCTGTTGAGACCGTACGAGAGATCATTAAGTCGGGAGAATTAGGCGAGATTTACTATATTAATTCAACACGACTCAATCTCGGATTGCTGCAACCAGATATTAATGTGATGTGGGATCTAGCCCCTCATGATATTTCCATCATCCGCTACATGCTTGACGCAGACCCAACGAGGGTGAGCGCACGAGGGGCTTGCTATGTTAACACCTATAAAAATCTCCACGAAGTCGTGTACTTGGTAATGAGTTTTGATGATGGCCTTATAGCCAATGTGCAAGTTAGCTGGCTCGATCCTGTCAAACAACGACAAATTACAATCGTTGGAAGCAAGAAGATGTTGGTTTACGATGATATTGCCGAGGATAAAATAATGATCTTCGACAAAGGTGTTGAAGTCCCCGAGTATTCTTTGACG
>SDBU01002556.1_pt1 | contig 24072 bp, 18 predicted proteins | sample 2277071 | NCBI WGS metagenome assembly SDBU01 (sample SAMN10397929, study PRJNA504765) | marine sediment metagenome | isolation source: marine sediment core GS08_GC12, 126 cmbsf | place: Arctic Ocean: Gakkel Ridge, Loki's castle | collected 2008
TTTTCCAAGTGCATCCCGGTGCTATCTACCTCCATCAGGGGGAATCCTATCTGGTCACCGTGCTTGACCTAGTTAACCGCACCGCCTATGCAACGCCGACTACTGCTTCCTACTATACTCAGGCTAAGGAAATCACCGATTTACACATTGTTAAGGTAATCCGTGATAGAAGTTACGGACAGGTGAAGGTATACTTAGGCGAGGTAGAGGTTACCACCACTGTGGTTGGCTTCAGGAAGAAGTCACAATTCACCGAGGAGGTAATTGGTGAAGAGCCTCTAGACTTGCCCCCTCACCATTTTCCCACTATTGCTCTATGGTTTGACCTGCCATCTGCGGCTATTGACCGGCTAGTTGAGGCTCAATTAGACCTTGCCGGTGGACTACATGCTGCTGAGCATGCCGCTATTGCTATCCTTCCCCTGTTTGCTCTTTGCGACCGCAATGATATTGGTGGCGTATCAACCCCCTTCCACCCTGATACCGGGAGAGCCCAGATATTTATTTATGATGCCTATCCTGGCGGCATCGGCATTGCCGAGAAGGGATTTGACTTAGTAGAGGAACTATGGCAGGCTACATTAAAGGCAATTACCGAATGCCTATGTCAGGAGGGTTGCCCTAGTTGCATCCAGTCGCCCAAGTGTGGCAATAATAATAAGCCTCTGGATAAGAAGGCAGCCCAAGTGCTGCTTGAAGGGTTGCTGCCCAAAAGAATAGACTGAGGGGAACGCCCATTAACTAGTGCTGAATACTCCTCTATTCTAGAACAAGTTTTGGAGGGGCGAAGCCCCTCCAAAAAATAAACTTCCCCTTCCCATTGATAAGGGGAAGGGGAAAAAGGGGATAGGGTTGATAGATAACCTCATTGGAAAAGCCCTGAAGCGCAGCCGTGATACCTGGTTTGGTCAGGCAATGCGCCTGTTCGACCGCACCGCTATAGCTGATGAAGTATGGGCAGAGTTAGAGGAACTGCTTATCTCCGCCGATGTAGGGGTTAATACCACTGAGAAGCTTATTGAAAAGGTGAGGCAACGAATAACAAGGGAGAAGCTCAGCCAGGGGACATCAGTACGAACTGCGTTGAAGGCAGAGATAGTCAATATCCTGAAAGTTGCTCTTCAGGAGACACCTGATAATCCACCGCTGCCCAGGGTTATTCTGGTAGCGGGTGTCAATGGCAGTGGTAAGACGACATCTATTGCCAAGCTTGCCTATAGCTCAAAAAATGAGGGGAAGGGGGTTATACTGGTGGCGGCTGATACCTTTAGAGCGGCAGCTATTGACCAGCTTAAGCGCCTGGGTGAAATGGTGGGGGTGGATGTTGTTGCTCATCAGCCCGGGGCTGACCCGGGGGCAGTAGTCTTTGATGCTCTAGAGGCAGCACGGAGTCGGCAAGCTCAGGAGGTAATCATTGACACTGCGGGCAGGCTACACACCAAGTTTAACCTGATGGAGGAGCTTAAGAAGATTAAGCGGGTGGCAGCTAAGGCTGATGCTACAGCACCACACGAGGTAATTCTGGTGCTTGATGCTACCACCGGTCAGAATGGTTTAACCCAGGCTAAATACTTCACCGAAGCTGTAGGCGTAACTAGCATTTTTCTGGCTAAGTTGGATGGTACGGCTAAAGGTGGCATAGTGCTGGCTATCTGTGACGAATTGAAAATTCCAATCCAGTTCATTGGTATTGGTGAAAAGCTGGAGGATATGGCTCCCTTTGATGCTGAGACCTTCGTCGAGGCGCTATGCTCATAAATTGGAGGAGTAATTGATTAACATAAGTATAGACCCTGTAGCCTTCTTAAATGTTAGGTGGTATGGCATTTTAATCGCCCTGGCCCTTGTGGTGCTCGTCTTGTGGATGCTGCGGGAGGCAAAAAGAGGAGCTAATCTTTCTTACGATACTATTTTTACGGCGGCATTGGTAGGTATCCCCTCCGGGATTGTACTATCAAAGCTGCTCCATGTTATTGATAATATAGTTGTAGCCAAATTGCACCCTGAACTTGTCCTTGCCGGTAATGTAGTTGACTACACTCAACACCCGGAACTGATTCTTAGCGCTGGTGGTCTAACTGCCTATGGTGCTGTTTTGGGCGCTGTCCTGGGTGTCTGGATTTATAGTAAGGCAAGCAAATTCCACTTCGGTTATTTTGCTGATTTGGTGGCACCGGGTGTCATACTAGCTCAGGCTATAGGCAGGGTAGGCTGCACTATAAATGGCTGCTGTTACGGCTTACCAACCTCTTTACCCTGGGGCATAGTTTATACTCATCCTGATAGCCTTGCCCCTCTCTGGGTGGCAACACATCCCACGACAGTTTACGAGATTGTATGGAATCTGATAGTTTTTGGCGTATTACTCAAATTAAGGGGGCGGTTCAAGCCTGATGGCTCACTATTTCTTGTCTATCTTAGTCTTTACTCATTATGGCGGCTTAGTACTGATTTCCTGCGAGCTGGGGCGCCATTTCTCCTCGGTTTACATCAGGCTCAATTTATAGCCATAATAGTCTTAGTCATCACTATCCCCATCCTGGCTTATAGAACACGGTGGATTAGGGTGGATAATTCTGCTGAATGAAGGATGGAATTTCTGATGGTTTCTATTCTGTTCTGTCAGTTGAACAATGCGATGGGTTCTGTGCCTCAGCACAAGCGAGAGTTCACTCAGCCTCTTGACAACTCCTGACCCCTATGCTAGAGTTTCTACCATTAATCTGGCGAACTTCTTGGCAAGTTTGCTATGCCAGTTTGTTCGACCTAAGACTTTATTAGGAGGTGAGGCATGAGATGGCTGAGTGCTAGGTTGGTACACGTTTTCTGTGTCCTGTTCCTTCTGCTAGCGATGAGCCTTATACCCTTATCTGCAGCTACTCCAAAGGCAGCAGCACAGGATGCAGGGGGCCCCACCTGGGTCAACGTCAGAGAGAGCAATACCTACCAGTTGCTGACTCAGGAAGATGCTGTCCAGACACTAATAACGCAGGTTATCCAGCCTGATACCCTGGACCACTATGTCTTTGCCTTCGGCATGGCTGAACCCCTACCGGGAGGCACCGCAGTGGCTCCCTATGCCCCTCATCCCCTGCCCGAAGCCGCCACCCACCTGCCCTACATTACCAGTGAGACCACCACCATACTGTCAGAGGCGACCTGGTTCTTCTGGGTGGACGATGTGCCCTTTGCCGAGTTTATCCACCCCACCCGTTTCGTGTTCATAGATGCCACTACCGGCGTCCCCACCGTAGCCGCTGAGCAGTGGCCTCCTTATATCAATGGCGAACCTGTCTTATCATGGATAGAGACGGCGTCGCGGTGGGACTCGGCTAACTGGGTTTTCAGTAACGTCCCGGCGGAGGAAATCCCGCCGGAGTACACCGCCACCGCAGCCGAGGCTTCCCCCCTCCCCGCCACCGGCAGCGGCAATGAGGCTATCGTGGTCTCCAACGGCTGGAGCACCGGGCAAACCGGGGCCGAGACCTTCACCAAGAATGTGGTTAAGGCCGCCGGGTTCTCCAATGATTCCGGCATCCCCTGGTACGGCACGTTCGGTGGCCTCTCTGGCATCGAAGACGGTATAAAGAGTGCGATAGAAGGCGGCGCTAATGATATATTCCTGTATTTCACCGGCCACGGCGGACAGAAGGCCGACGGCACTTCCTACCTCAGTGTCAAGGGCGAGGTCGTCACCCCTGCGCAGCTGGCGAATGTGCTGAAAAAGTTCCCCAACGTTCGGTTCAAGGTAGTACTGCAATGTTGCCATAGCGGCGGGTTCATCACTGCCTTGAAGAACTCGGGGCAGGTGGACATCATCCTCACCTCCGCAGCAGCCGATGAGCCGTCCTACATGGATTGGGACCCGTCCTTCGACCCCAACCCGCTGGACACAGGCAGCGAATATTCCAGCGGCCTGTGGGAAGACCTTCAGGCCACCCTCACCGACCCGGCAATGCAACAGCGGGTACAGCAGGTTATGGAGTCAACCGGCTGGTCTCAGATGGTGGCCCGACTGTCGGTGGCCGATGTCACGGCGATAGCCAAAGATGCCACCGCAATTAATGGGGATACACACCCACAGAATTGGGTAGGTCCACACCAGACCGTAGCCGGGGTCAGCAGTCGATTCATGGGCTTTCCCTCCGGCACTGGTGGCTATGTGGGTTTCGACATTTTCATTGACCCCATCTCCATACTTGAGATCTGGAGTTTTATCTTCCTCGGTACCCCCCTGGGCAGCCCACTCGGAAGCTTCGACTACTACTCAACCTATGGGCAGCCGTTGACCGCCGCCAATGCCCCCTTCCAGGGGGGCTTCGAGGTGGCGGACCCTGCCCTGCTGCCCCGCGATACCATGTTCATAGAGCTTCGGGGACCTGGGGATGCTTTCCTGGGCTTCTGTGATAGCTCCGAGGTGTTTCCGGTCTGGGTGGACATGGACCCAACCAGCGGACTCAGTGTCTCCCGGCCTGGCGTCCCTGGCCTTCCTGCAGGCGTGGTGGGCGACACCTTCATCTACAGCCTGGGTAACTATACTGATTTCCCGGCAACGGTGAACGGGCTTGCCCCCGACGGCTCTGTGATATGGAGCCAAACTACCGACCCGTTCCAGTTCAACGATGTGGAGCTGCAGTGCCAGCAGCCGGGCATCTACGGAATAGAAGTCCGGGGGGGGTCAGGGGAGGATACCCTTTTTGGCCGGGTGCCGGGCCCTATCATCGGTCAGCCCCTCACCCCGGACATGATAGGTCAGCAGATACCCACACCGCCCTGGTTCTCCATCCAAAACCCGGGAGATGATGGCGGGGTGACATTGCGTCACACCTACACCGGGCCAGGGGTTACCGGGGAGGCCTACGAGCATATCGGGCCCAACAGCAATGTACTCCACGGCGCCTGGGAGGGATGGGACCAGTCGGCACCGCTGGCGGTGACCAGCGCTACCCTCACTTCTGGCTCCACTTGGAGCGTATATTCGGGCAGTCAAGCGGGATTACCACCAGACTTTCTGAGTGGGGGGGTAGACACCACCACTACCATCGACGGTTGCTCGGGGGAAGACATTCTCTTCCCTGCTTCGATAGAGGGTTGGACCCCAGACCCTGGCCCCTTTGGACAGGCTTCGGCCCGCAGTCCCCAAAGTCCCCCCGTATTCTGGAACCCCTCGCCAGATGGAGGGTGGCAGGAATATACTTTCATGGGGGTACAGAACGTAGGTTCAGGCGCTCAATCGGTTAGGGTGAGTTTCTCCGATGCCCAGGGTGAGGTCCTCGCTGACCCCATATACCGGCTGGCCATCGAGGACACCGATGCTGGAAAGCTGTTCATAGCCGAGGCAGTTCTGGGCACAGTTAGGGTGGTGCACCAGGAGAGCGCCACCGAGGTGTTGGTGGAAGGCCCGGGGGACATGCAGAACCTGGCTCGTCTCACCATAACTGAGGCCGGCGAGATAAGCGAGGTGACCCTGCATCCCATAGATGCCTCATGGCCTGAGATAATCCTCGGCTTGCTACTTGGCGACGCCAATGGCGATGGTAACATAAACGCCGTTGACATCACCAAGGTGGAGCGAATCATCGTGGGGTTGGATGCTGCGACCCCTGGTGCCGATGCCAACCAGGATGGCAATATCAATGCCCTGGATATCACCAAGGTAGAGAGGATAATTGCCGGGCTGGATTGAGTATTAGAACCTTCTTGAGCCTACTCATGCATCAGTGATGAAAGGTGCTTAATCCGCCTCTGCCCCGGCCCCCAAACATGCCTGACCACATAAGGCCAATGGCGATGTAATAGCAGACCATCGGCAGCACACTGAGAAGGGTGAGCAGGATCATGTCGCGGTGCTTGACATGTGATATCTCATGCCCCAGAACGGCCTTCATCTCGTCCCTGCTCAGGAGGTTCATCATGCCTCGGGTAACGCAAACCCTAGCGTCGATTGCGTTCTGCCGAAGGCGAAGGCGTTGGGGGGATTGCCATTTCCGAGACGCAGACTCTGGGCTTGCGTATCCTCGCCTCCTGGGCCAGCTCGCCGACCATTCGGTGTAACTCAGGCTGTTCCCTCTCCGAGACATGTTTGACCTTCATGATCCACGACACCATTGAGGGACCAATCAAGTATTGGATGAACACCAGCCCGACGGCCAGGATAGCGTAGACAACAAAGCCGCCCACCCCGATGGCATTGGCCACGCCGAGTATTACAGCATATAGGATGCCGAGCATCAAGCCCAACAGCAAGTACAGTCTCAGTTGCAGCCCCATGTCCTCACCTTCTTCCCTCCGCTGCAACACCTCTCATAAGAAGCACTTTGATAAATCATTCTGCTATTGCTCTTTTCACGAGCGCCTTGGCTATGGGCACTTTGTAGGCATTCATACTCAGTGGTACTGCCTCGCTCACAGCTGCCCTTGCTGATGCCTCCGCTACGCCCTCTGTTACCACTTCGCCTCTAAGTACCTCCTCAGCCCCGAGGGCTCTATACGGGGTGGGGGCTACCCCTCCAAGTACTATTCTCGCATTGCTAACGACCCCAGATTCCATAGTTATCACCGCAGCCACGCTCGAGATGGCAAAGTCTATCGTCTTTCTTAGCCTGAACTTCAGGTATCGTTGCTTGGTACCAGGCATTGGAGCTGGAATCTGAATCTCTGTGAGCATCTCATTAGGCTTAAGAATGTTTCCGACGGGGGTGTAGAATTCATCCAGGGGTACCATCTTCTCTGCATCTGGACTGACTACCTTTAGCGTTGCGCCCAGCGCTACCAGTGCTGGAGCTAGGTCTGATGGGCAGGCCGCATGGCATTCGTTTCCATTAAAGATAGCATGTTCGGTGTTCTTCCCAGCAATTGCATAGCAGCGCTTCCTGCCCTTCCTATGACAGAAGAATGAGATACCTGTGATTGGAGACCGTCTGTAGTACCAGCATCGGACCTCCTGGCACAGGTTCCCGCCTATGGTTGCCATGTTTCTTATCTGGGGTGCTGCCACTGAGTAGGCAGCCTCGGCAAGCATAGGGTATTTGTCCCTGATTATCGCTGATTTTTCCGTTTCCCTGATAGTGGTTAGAGTGCCTATCTTTAGCCCTTCGGCATCTTCCTTTATATACGCTAGGTCTGGTATGGTCTTTACATTGACCAAGACCTTGGGTGTCACCACCTTGTTCTTCATCAAGCTAACCAGGTCAACGCCACCAGCTATAATTCTTGCTTCTTCTTTGTATTCGTTTAGTAGGGATATTACTTCGTCGATGGTCCTAGCATTAAAGTGCTCAAGGTGCTTTGGCTCAACCCAGAGCCTGCCGAGCAAGGATAAAACCTCGTCGATTGTCTTAGTATCAAGAAGTTCGTATGTCAACCTAATGCCCTCCTTAAATTATTTCCCCAGTGCTTCAAGAATCCTCTCAGGAGTAAGATGATCCCCTCTGATCCTGACCCCTATGGCATTGTAGATAGCATTAGCTATGGCTGGGGCTGGGGTGGTTGTCGCTGTTTCACTCATCCCTTTGGCTCCGAAGGGACCCCACGGCATAGGAACTTCCACAAAGATTTCGTGCAAGTCCTCCCTCTTAGGCATGTCGAGAATTGTCATAATCTTGTAGTCCAACATGTTGGGGTTAATAATCACCCCCGTGCTTTCGTCAACGATAATTTTCTCGGTTCTAGCGTAGCCATTACCCAGTGTGAGAGATAAGTCTATTTGGTTCTCTATGATTGTAGGGTTTATGGCTTTGCCACAGTCATGGGCTGATGTTATCCTCAGCACATCTAGCTGTCCGGTCTCGGTGTCCACTTCCACCTCGACAACGGTGGCGGCAACGCTAACTGGAGCCACCTTCTTCCCTGAGCGTTCGTCTATCCACGGGTATGGCAAAACAGCGTTACCTGTGACTTGATACCCACCAAGGCACAGTATTGCAATTGGAATTCCTTTCTCCCTATGCCCCTTAATGTAGATACTCCGCTCCTTTGCTTCCAGCTCCTCCGGTTTTACTCCTAACTTTTCAGCAGCTAGCTCAAAAAGCTGCCGCTTAGCATCTTTAGCAGCTCTATAAGCAGACCCTATACCAGCGAGTGTACCCCTGCTACCGAACACACCTGGACCGTGAGGGGTAACGCTTGTGTCTGCCAGTACCACATTGATGTCTTCATACTGCAACCCAAGTACTTCGGCGACAACCTGAGCCATCGCAGTCTTAAGACCTTGCCCTATCTCAGGGTCACTGGAAAATACATCAGCAGTGCCATCCTGATTCATCTTCACAGTGGCAGAATCTGGGGGCCTAGCTAGACAGTGATGTGTTCCTATCGCTATACCTATGCCTCTTCTCTTCGTCCCCCTCACTTCCACAGGAGTCTTCCATCCCCTCCATTTTTCCTTCCAGTGGGATTTCTCGGCAACCTTCCGTATACACTCTGGGAAGCTATCGAGGTCAGGCCCCACAACCCCCCACTCTATAGGACCAGCAATTACTGGGTATAACTCCATGCCCTTATCGCCATATCTCATACAGTTGTTTAGTCTGAATTCTACGGGGTCCATGCCAATCTTTTCTGCAGCTTCGTCCATTATTCGCTCAACACTGAACCCTGCCTCTGGGTCGCCAAAGCCATTCATAGCTCCATGGTCTTCAATATTGGTGATTACATGGTACCCCTCAAATCTGGAGTTTTGATATTGGTAAAGCATACTGCAGGTATCTACAGCCCCAGCAGCAGGAATTAAGTAACCATACATCGAGTCACGGCCATAATTCGTAATCATCTTGATATATAAGGCTGTGATTTTTCCATCCTTTTTTACCCCAACCTTTGCATAAACCTTAGAATCAATGCGGCGGTGAGTGGCGATGAAGTCCTCTGCCCTAGTGAACACCGCCCTTACTGGTCTACCTGTCTTTTGGGCTAATAATGCTGCAAGAGCGGCTATTTTCTCCGGCCGTTTACCCCCGTAGCCTCCCACTGAATAGTTGGAAATAACCCTGACACTGGACAACGGTATAGCCAGACATGCAGCCAAATCCTCCCGAGTTCCTTGAGGCATCTGGGTACTTGCCCAGCAAGTCAGCTTATCGCCAATCCATTGGCACACTACTGAACGAGGCTCTGGAGACAAGTTGTGCACCAGCGGCGTTTCGTATGTGCCTTCCACTATATAATCAGCTTCGGCAAAGCCCTTCTCGACATCACCCCATTCTAATGGCAGCATTCCATCTACAGTTCGCGGGCACTGATACAGATTGCTTCCAAGCTCGGGATGCACCAGCGGAGCATCAGGCTTCATAGCCTCTTCCTTATCAAAGACAGCTGGTAGCACCTCGTATTCAACCTCCATCAACTCCAGTGCCTTCTCAGCTATTTCTTTGGTTACAGCGGCTACCGCTGCTACCTCCTCCCCGGCATAATGCACTGTCTCATCAAGAAGGTACTCGAATTTCTCACGGCGTAGGGATGCTGAATAGGCATGAACTTTTGGTGCATTTTTACAGGTTAGCACAGCTTTTACTCCAGGTACTGCCTCTGCCCTAGTGGTGTCTATACCAATAACCTTGGCATGGGCATGCGGGCTCCGCAGAAATTTTGCGTGTAACATTCCGGGGAGTTGTATATCCGTGGTAAATTTTGCCTCGCCCTTGACTTTTTCAACAGCATCTGTGCGCGGTAAGCGCTTTCCCACTACCGAGAATTCTTCAGACATTTTATGTAGCTCCTTTCATCTTCTCAGCTGCAACCAACACACACTCGGTTATCCGTTTATAGTTGCCACACCGGCAAAGGTTTCCGGCAAGAGCTTCCCTCACCTCATCCTCTGTAGGGTTGGGGTTCTCAGCAAGCAAGGCGTTGGCAGTAAGAATCATCCCTGGTGTGCATATGCCACACTGCATGCCGCTGCGCTCAACAAAAGCTTCCTGAATAGGGTGCAGTTCACCTGTCTTCGGGTCTGCCAGACCCTCAATGGTTAGGATGTCCTTATCCTCACATTCTATAGCCAGCGTGAGACATGAGAGAATCGGTTTCCTGTCGATGAGAACGGTACATGAACCACATTCACCCTCGTTGCACATAATTTTGGTGCCAGTTAACCCCAGTTTTTCTCTCAGGACATCAGCCAAGGACTCAGTTAGCCACACCTTGGCCTCATATTCTTCGCCATTGACAGTCAAAACAATTGATATCGCTTCATTCAACATCCTGAAACCTCCTAATGAACTAAATTGCGATTATCCTGCTTGAACTTGTTCTACTGACTACTTGACCTGCTCTCCAAGATAGCCAACCGCGATTACCAACACTGTAAAGACCTTGCAACGCCGTTTGCTTATCTTGTCACAGTATCAGACTACCAGCAACAACTCCAGCCCGTTCCTTCCTTTTCTGTTCAATGAGTTCGTTTATATCACCGAACTGAATGGCTCCAGTGAGACAAGCCAGTACACAGGCCGGCTTTAAACCTTTATCCACGCGGTGCACGCACAAGGTACACATCTCTACAGTGTTCATCTCAGGATTGAACTGCAGCGCTCCAAAGGGACAAACCTCGATGCATGCCATGCAGCCATTACATAGCTCTTTGTTTATCAAGACATTGCCATCCATTCGCTTGGTTATGGCTCCTTCGGGGCAAGCATCTATACAAGGGGGTTTGCCACAGTTCATGCATCGTATGGGATGAAAACTCGTGACCAGTTTTCCATTCACTTCCTTAGGTCCAGCCTGGATTACACGCATCCATCTAGGACCAACGGGAAGATCGTTTTCTTGCTTGCAGGCAACCTCGCATGTCTGACAGCCAACACATAGCTCTAGGTCGACTAGCAAATTATATTGGGGCACGGCTCAATCCTCCTCTACCTTGTAGATTTTGCAAAGTAGCCCTCTCAAGACGGTAGTTCCAGCTTCAGTGCCACGAGGCGGCTCGCCAGATAATAGTTTATTTATGTTTACTTCCCAGTGTCCATGCTCTGGGGCTGGCTTCTCCGGGAACCACCAGTGTGCGTCACAGCTAACCACCTTGGGATGTATACCTCGGGTAAGCTTCGCTCTTTGCTTAACCCGCCCTTCGGCGTGCGGTACTTCAATCCAAACCCAGTCGCTCTGCTTAATACCCAACTCTCCTGCCGTTTCTGGATGAATCTCTATTTCAGGGTCTGGAGCTAACTCACGAAGCCAGGGAAGCCCCCGGCCCTCTGAATGCATATAAGCTATACGCCTCGCCCCGGTAATCAATATCAAGGGATATTCCTTCACCAATTCTGGGGTACTTAGGGGGCTTTGCAAGGGCTCTACGTAATGGGGTAATGGGTCATACCCGAATTCCTTGAATATGCTGGAATAGAGCTCCACTTTACCTGAGGGTGTTTGGAAGCCTTCTTTCTCATACCTCCTATACGGTATCGGAACAGTTACAATGTGTTTCTTCTTAAAATCCTCAAAGGTCATGCCCATTGGTCTTAATTGGCCGTTATCACAGTCTTCAACACTTTCCGCAGGGAAGTAGCAGAATTTCAGCCCCATTCTCTTGAGTATCTCGAAGACTATTTTCATTTCATCCCAGCACTCTCCCACTGGCTCTATTGCTTTCGGCCGCGCCACTATATAATTCGAATAGCACTTAACAACAAAGTCTGCTTCTAACCAGGTGGCAGCGGGGAGCACTATGTCAGCAAGCTGGGCAGTCGGCGTCATGAAGAAGTCCATGACCACAACAAGCTCCACCTTTTTAAGCGCTTGATAAACATCCCTAGAGTTGGGAAGACACAGGAGCAAATTATTAGATATAAACCAAGCCTTAATTGGATAAGGCTTGTCGGTAAGTATAGCTTTGATCAAAATGGCGGGATGAGGAACTGCAACGGGTGACCTCGGTCCGCAGAGAAGTGGAAACTCCTTTGCTCCCAACCGCTTTTCTTGTTCCTCGTCACCAGAAGGTTTATCCTTCCAATACAGTCTGCGTGACACGTGAAACGGATAAAAGCCAGGGGGGGTCGTGGTAAAAATGTTTCCACCCTTGACATCTATATTGCCTGTGATTGCTACCAAACAAGCCAGGGCTCGCATACCTTGAGTTGAGTCTATATGCGTTTCAAGCGACACCCGAGGATATAGGGTCGCAGGTTTGATTGTGGCATGCATCCTGGCCACTTTCACAATATCCTCAGCAGTTAGCCACGTGAGCTCTGCTACCTTCTCTGGTGGATACTGCTGTACCCTCTCTTTAAGCTCATCAAAGCCCACACACCACTTATCTACAAATTCTTTGTCGTAGAGCCCCTCGTTTATAATGACATTCAGCATACCCAGGGCCAAAGCAGCGTCTGTCCCGGGTCTGACCTGCAACCACACATCCGCTTTTGATGCCAGAGCTGTGAACCTGGGGTCAATCACGATGAGCTTGGCCCCCCTGACCTTGGCCTGTAAAAGCCACCTCCCATATGTGGGATGAGAGTGTACAGGGTTACCACCCCAGACTATTATACAGTTGCTATTTTTACAATCAGCCCCCATTTCAGTGAAGGTTTCACGTCCATAGGTACTAACCTCAGCTATCCTATAGGGACCCCAGCAATAACTTGCATCACTATGTCCTACATTAGGGCTGCCCAGTGAATTTATTAGGCTATACATGGCCTCCGTAATCCTAGTGGGCTTGCCGCCTATGGTACCCACGATAGACAACGGACTGTGCTTTTCCCTAATGTCTGTTAGCTTGCTAGCTATGGTGCCCAGGGCTTCATCCCAAGAAATTCTCTGCCACTTACCACTTCCTTTTTCGCCAACCTTCTTCATAGGATACTTGAGCCGATCAGGATGGTAAACGAGTTGCTTCGCTGCCATGCCTTTGGGGCATATGATGCCCTCATTCAACGGATGCTCAGGGTCTCCTTCAATCTTTACTATCCTCCCATCTTTAACATGAACAAGCACCCCACAACCAACATGACAGCTCTGACAAACTGTTCTCACCACTTTTTCTACCACTGATTTGACCTCGCTTTGCGTTGATTTCATGCTCTCTGTTATCATTATACCCGATTCTTTTAACATTTCAATAAGACTTCCTCTTGCATATTAATTCTGATTAGTATCTTAGCGTCCCATGGCTGGCTGGAGAAAGATGCTCCCGGGGTTTGTACCGTCCGTAGCTACTCGTACCTTGACCTTGAGAGTTGCTAGTTCAAAATATTCAAAGTCTTTCACTTCGCCTCCTTTTTTCTTCAAGTGCATTAAGAATCCTCTCTGGGGTTATGGGAAGGTCCTTAATCCTGATTCCTATCGCATCGTAGATGGCATTGGCTATAGCTGGGGCTGTAGCATCTATACCTGCATTCTCTCCCCCACCCTTAGCGCCGTAAGGATTACTAGGTTCCATTGATTCCACGAAGGTTATTTCAAGTGGGGGTAGATCCAATGCGCTAGGGATTTTATAGTCAGCGAAACTAGTGTTGACCACCCGCCCTTCCCGAATAATTCGCTCCTCAAGAAACGTATTCCCTATGCCCATTGCCGTCGCCCCCTGTACCTGCCCCTCTAAACTCATGCGGTTGATCACCTTCCCGCAATCGAGAGCTAATGTCAGGCTCAATACCTTTACCTCCCCTGTCTCGGTATTCACCTCTACCTCAGCAACTACAGTATCAAAATAAGGAGCGAGGACAGATCTACCATAGTATTTTGTTGCTTTCGAATAGGCTTCGCTATCGCACACAGCTGTACCTTTGCCTATGATAGTTGAGCCTCCCTTGGCACATGTAGCAATTAGTGCCACCTCTGCAATCGATACCGTTCTCTCAGGGGAACCGGCAACAGTGATCTTCCGTTCCCCAATTTCTAAATCTTCGACCTTTGCTTTCAGCATCTTGGAGGCAATCTCAAAAAGCTGCCTCTTGGCATCCAGAGCAGCCAGTCTTGTAGCAGCTGTTTCAAAGTAAAGTAGCCTAGAGCCCCAGGGTCCCACACCATAGGGACTAATATCTGTGTCAACGCGTGTCACCTCTACATGGTCTAGAGGGACACCAAGTTCCTCGGCGGCAACCATGCCGCAAGCAGTATCTCCCCCCTGCCCATACTCGGCTTCACCCGTCATCACATTGATTGTGCCATCCGGGAGAATCTTAACGAGGGCAGTGGACCCAAGGAAATCTTCTGTACGCCTCCAATCAGTTTCATGTATCATAGATGCGATGCCAATACCACGTCCGAATATTTTATTTGCCCTTTTCTCCTTCCAACCAGCGCTCTCTGTTGTCTTTTTAATGCAATCAGTCAAACCGCCACTATTTATCGGCCATCCATGCACCGTGACATCGCCAGTTCTAATAGCGTTCTTCAATTTAAGCTCTGCGGTGTCCATGCCTAGCTTCTCCGCTAGGATATCCATCATTGATTCGCGTGCAAATGTCGGCTGTGCAGATCCGAAGCCTCTAAAATTGGCGGTCGGGGTCTTATTAGTCCACGCTGCTCTCAGTTCCCATTTTACATTAGTAAAGCGGTAGATAGCATCACTCCTCAGCGCCAGGGCGATCATTATCCCTTGGCAAATAGCCGAAGCACGCGCGCCACCATCACCTATCACTTTAACGTGTTCAGCAGTTATTGTCCCGTCTTTCTTGGCACCCAGCTTCCATTGCATCTTAGTACGCATACGGTGGGGGCCAACCACATATTCCTCTTCTCGAGTATTAACTATCTTCACCGGTCGCTCCGCTTTCCTGGCTAACACTGCTGCAAAAACGGTGCTCCGTGACATTCTTATTCTGTTGCCATGAGCCCCACCCACAAAACAATTGATAACCCTGACCTTGCTCAGGGGTAGACCCAGGGTGTAGGCTAATTCTAGACGCACTCCAAATGGCCACATACTGCCTACCCAAACTGTTAGTTTACCATTGGCATCCCAACTGGCAACGGATGGGATAGGCTCTAAGTGAGAGTGAACTACGGGCTGGGTTGTGAAGGTTTCCTCAACAACAACATCGGCTTCTCTGAAACCCTTCTCTACATCACCCCGCTCGATGACCTCATCAATAACAATGTTATTCTCTGCGTCATCGTAAATCTGAGGGGCACCAGGTCGCATCGCCTCCTCTGGATCAAAGACTGCTGGAAGCTCTTCATATTCCACTTCAATCAAATCAAGGGCTTCTTCCGCCAGAGCCTCGTCTATAGCAGCTACTGCTGCTACTTCATCACCAACATACTGCACCTTATCTACAGCCTCAACCCCCTTGCTCACTGTATGAGGCTGCCGGGTCTCCTTCCCTTGAGGTACATCCTTACGAGTTACCACTGCCTTCACTCCGGGCATTCGCTCCGCCTTACTAGTATCAATATGGACAATCCTAGCATGGGGATAGGGAGACCTCAGAACCTTGCCACATATCATCCTTGGCAATGCTATATCCCCACTATACTTAGCCCTACCAGTAACCTTTTCCCTCGCATCTAGTCTTGGGACACGCTTACCTATAATGCGGTACTCTTTCATCTCACCTTCCTCTGTTTTAAACGAGCCCTCACTACTATTCCAAATTTCCATTCCATCGCAGTGGCTCAATGATACCTACTGCCAGTCAGTCTCCCCAGGATTGGTATCCACTATTCCCCAATCCTGTAATAGCCGAGAGCGCTCTCGACCATCCCATCAACTGCTCCCGCATCATTACTCAGACTGGCAAAGAGTCATCAGTCGCTACTGCGCCCTCCCCAGCCTCAGAAATAATAAGGTGAGTTTCAACACTGTTAATAGATAAAAGCACCTCAAGTAATCTGATGCTATATATCGCCCCTGAAGCCCCGGTAGTGCCTATTATCGGCACTATTATTTATGCTACTAATAAGTTATCCCCGCATTATGCCTGGTAGCCAGAGCGCCAGTGAGGGAAAGAACAAAACCAATCCCATCCCCACGAACTGCAATAGGACGAAGGGGAAAGCGGCTCGAATGATGTCCCCCATCGTGGTACCGGGTGGGGCTACCCCCTTCATGATAAACAGGAGTGAGCCGACGGGTGGCGTTTTTGTCCCTAAGTCTATGTTGAGAATCATCAGCAATCCGAACCATATCGGGTCAAAGCCCAGTTGAAGGATAATGGGGTAAAATATAGGGACGGTGATCAGTATCATCGATAGCCCATCCACAAACATACCTAGAATCACCAGCACAGCCTGCATACCTATCACGACCATGATGGGCGATAGAGACAGGCCCACCACGAATTCACCTAGGCCGCGGGTGGCTCCAGTAAAGGCCAGGATTTGGGCAAAGGCTTGGCATCCCAGGGCGACGGCAAATATCATGACTGTAATGGTAGTGGTACCCATAAGGGATTTCTTCATCATCTGCCAATTCACCCTTCTACGAAAGGCGGCTAGAATGACGGCGCCGACACATCCCAGGGCGGCTGCCTCTGACGGGGCGGCAATACCTAGGAAGATGAGTCCAACAACCAGAAAGACGATCAGCCCTAACGGGAGGATATACTTCACAGTCGCTACCAGCTTCTCAAATATAGGCACAGGGGGCGCCTCATAGGGAGGGGCGATGGATGGTTGGAGCCAGCTTCTAATGATGATATAGGCTCCGTAAATGGCAGCCAACACTAATCCAGGAATAATGCCAGCTATCAAAAGCTTTCCCACGGATATTAAGGCTACGCCAGCTAAAAGGACAGCCCAGCCACTGGGAGGAATAATCACGGCTAGGCCACCGCTGCCCATAATAGGTCCCAGAGTCATGGATTTTTTGTAGCCACGCTTCTCCATCTCCGGCACCAATAGCGCTCCCAGCAAAGCTGTAGCAGCCATGCCGGCACCGCTCAAGGCTCCAATCAAAACCCCTGCGACCACTGCCAGTAAACTCAACCTGCCGGGCAGACGTCCCACCCATTTATCCAGGGCATCAATCATATCCGTGGCTATTCCCGAGTTGAACAGTAATTCCCCCATCAAGATAAAAAGGGGCACTGGAATCAGGGCAAAAATAGTCACGGAAGCAAACATGCTGTGGATAAGTTGAGCTATACCGATTGTGCCACCCCAGAAGATAAATACCCCTACCACATTTATAAAGGCAAAGACGAAAGCCACAGGCATTCCTGATAGCATTATGACTATCAAACTACCTATAAGAGCAAGCAGAATTATCCACCATTCCATGACCTTCACCTCATGGCTTATACGCCTCTGGTGTATTTAAAGTTAGGATTCCCTGATGACCTTTGTCACCTAAAGCGAGCTTTGCCCTTGCTCTCACGATTCTCTCCAGCTCCTCAGGTTTATATAGATTCTTCTCAGCAGCTGGATGAAGAGCAGGAAAAGGCCTACAGGCATAATGACATAGACAGGACCTAGGGGAATTTGTAGCGCACTCGTGCTCCCCATTCCCCTCTGAAAATAGCCCACGGTGACTTGCAAAGCATACCAGGTAAGAATCAGGAAGACCATTGCGGCAATAATGGAGGTAATAGCAGTAGCCAGGGCTTGGCTTCTTGGATTTAACATACCAAGCAGTATATCTATTTTTATATGCCCCTCTTTTTTTAGCAGCCAGGTAATACCTAGAAGGGCAATCCACAGTAGTACGTACTCGTTAATTTCAAGCACCCACGCTATTGAGCGATTCACAAAGAATCTCATGGTAATATCGGTGGTGATAGACAACACAACAAAAACGAGTAATCCCGCTGCCATCCAGGCTAGAACCTCATTCAAGCGATCAAAAATAGTGCCAAGCTTTGTTAATAGCTTCATCTCACCAGTCGCTACCTCTCTCGGTGGCCGACCATAAAACTAGCTACCAAAGTATGCCTAGAAACTTGTTACCATGGGGGTATTTCACCCCATGGTAACAAGCACCCCAAGCCTTACTAACTATCACTTTGGTGGATATGGTCCTGATATCGGGGGATGCCCATATCCGTTTCCAACAACGACTTGGTATAATCTATTAAAATTCTCCGGAGCCTTCGCCCTTAATTCGTTCCACAAGACATTAAAAATCATTGTCTCAAGCTGTTCAGCTTCATCTGGTGGCAAAGAAATTATCTCCATCCCCCCGTCCAGACATATTTGCTTCCATTCCTTCTCCAGTCTCTGCCACTCTGGTTGGAGCCAAAGTTCATTCTCGAGAGAAGCCTCAATCAGCACATTTTGCAGATTCGTGGGGAGCCGGTTCCAGCTATCCAGATTCATTATGTAGGTACCGGGGTAATTTGCCATTGGCATCTCCATGAAATACTTGGTTACCTCATACAAGGAGAAACCCATTACGGTGCCCAATGCATTTGTATGAGCATCGAACAATCCCCGTTCTATGGCAGAGTATTGCTCCGCAGTCGGAGTATACAGAGTAGAAGCACCCAGGGCTTGAAACGCTTCCATAAAAGCTTTTGCCCCGGCGCGAATCCTTACCCCTGCAAAATCATCGAGGCTCTCAAGGCGGACATTTGAGGAGAGACCATACCAGCAAGCACCACTAGTACTCCCCAAAAGGTATAGACCGAGCTTCTCCTGATGGAGCTCATTCATGATATCATAAAGCCCTGTCTCTCGTGCTTCCCAGGGACGCATCCAGGCATTCGCCCAGGCTATTCCTTCCGGGAATACCGCCTCATAAAAGGGGGCAGAATAGCGACCTATGTCGATAACGCCCGTCTGCACAGCGTCTAAGATCTTCATTGGGGGGATTGCCTCCGGTCCGCCGACCCACTCAATGGTAAGCTTCCCATTGGACTTCTCTGCAACCCTCTCCATAAGGTCTTCAAGACCCAGCAGATTTGGGTTACCCCAGGGTACAAATCCCGCTATCTTAAGCTGTATAGCTTCACCAGGTGCCCCTTCCCTTGGCGCACAGGCCGACATAAATGGTAGCGCTGCTAATATTAAGGCTAGACAAATAGCACCACCTAAGGTTAGTAATCGTTTTCTTCTCACTTGTTCCTCCTTATTACTTATTTAAATTAAGATTTTGGGCGGCTGAATATTATAAAAACTACTTCATCTCTCACCTCCTTAGTTACTTTTCAAGCTTTGCTAATAGTTTATGTCACCGCCTTACCCAGTAGTTACCCTCTATAGGCTTTTAGGATTTTCTCTGCTGTTATCGGTAGCTCAGTTATCCGTACCCCAACTGCATTATAGATGGCATTAGCTATGGCTGGGGCTATAATGATATGACCTGCTTCACCTACGCTCTTGGCTCCAAATGGACCTGAAGCCACTGGCTGCTCCACAATTATAACTTCAATCTCTGGTAAATCCAGGATTGAAGGAATTTTATAGGTGGTAAGATTATCACTTTCTACCACACCGGTATCCTTATTGATAACATAATCCTCAATTAGGCCATAGCCCATGCCTTGTACCAGTGCTCCCTCCAATTGCCCTTCCACTGTCATCGGGTTTATTGCTCTGCCAATATCCTGGGCAACCACAATTTTTAATACCTTTACTTCCCCAGTTTCAGTATCTACTTCTACCTCAGCAAAGACTGCCTGGAACGTGGGGGACTGCCCAGGTGAATGCGAGCATTTTCCCGATATGTTCAGGCACTCCCCGGTAAAATTGTAGATGGCGTTTCTAGCTACCTCGGCAACAGAGATTCCCTTTTCAGGAGCTACCTTAACATAGATTCGACCCTCGTTGACCTCCAGCTCATTAGCTGGTACCTCTAGCATTTTAGCCGCCCGTTCTAGGAGTTGACCTTTGGCCTCTCGGGCTGCCCCTGCAACCGCATTACCAGCAGCATAGAGCGACCGGCTAGCATGTGAGCCAGAGTCGAACATGGTGACATCTGTATCTCCGGTGACTATATGGATGTCTTCAGCACGTAGCCCCAATCCTTCAGCAGCAATCTGGGCCAGCGCACCCAAAATGCCTGTCCCCATTTCACATGTGCTCACTATCACATTGGCTGAGCCATCTTCATTAAGTTTTATGAAGGCGTTGGAGTGCTCCAGAAGGAAGGGGGCACCGCAGCTACAATGTGACATAATCCCCATCCCCACACCCCTTCTTTTCACCCCTTTCTCTCTTCTCGCCCTCTTTTCCTTCCAACCTATCCGTTCGGCACCCATTTCGATGCACTCCTCCAAGACACAGTTTTCAATAGGAATAAAAGGGACATAAGAAGGCTCACCAGTTCGCCTGTAGTTTTTTAATCTGAACTCCATCGGGTCCATGCCTATCTTTTCGGCAGCCATATCAGTCAGTTGTTCTAACGGAAAGCTTGCCTCGGGGTTACCATAGCCTCGCATAGCACCTGAAACAGGCATATTGGTGTAGACGATGTCCGCCTCGCCTGCCATATTTGGGCACCTGTATAGCCCCATAAACTGGCCCATGTTAACAACCGTAAGACAGCCACTATGTGAATAGTAGGCACCCGCATGGCTGATCAACTTTGTTTGGAGGGCTGTTATTGTGCCATCTTTCTTTACCCCTATCTTCCCAGTTTGGATAAATGATTCTCGGTTTTCAGTGGCAATAAACTCTTCCTCTGTGCTGTACTCCAGCTTTACCGGCTTACCAGCCTTTTTAGCCAGTGCGACACATATAGGCTCAGCCCTGAGGCTACCCCCATTCCCGAAAGCGCCGCCAATAGGAGGAGTAATCCACCTAACCATGCCCTCTGGGATGTCGAACATATCAGCAATCTTTCCTCTAAATGGGTGCGGTTCTTGGATGGGAGACCAGATGGTTAATTTCCCGGTGACATCAAAGCTGGCTATGCACGCACTCATTTCTAACTGGCAATGTTTCTGTTTTGAGGTGCGAAATGTCTCTTCTATTATATAGTCAGCCTCTTCGAAGCCCTTTCCCACATCGCCTGTGGCGAAGGGAAAAGGCATATGGGTAGCGATGTTGCCTTCGGCAAAATCATGCACTCTGGGTGCACCGGGCTTCATCGCTTCCTCTGGGTCGATTACAAAAGGCAGCTTTTCATACTCCACCTCAATTAGCCCCAGTGCTTGCTCAGCTATATCTTCACTTATAGCAGCCACCGCAGCTATGGCATCACCAACATAGCGTGCTTTATCAGTCAAAACATACTGGTCTTGCTTTTCTCCATAACCTTCTGGATCAGCCATTAGCATACGCGCTATACCCATATTGAATAGTTTTTTCGGCACGTCTTCAAAGGTGATTACGGCTTCAACACCAGGAAGTTTTTCTGCTTTAGACTTATCTGCCTTCAGGATTTTGGCATGGGGATAGGGGCTCCTGAGCACCCTTCCTGCCAGCATCCCTGGCAATTTGATGTCTACTGTATATCTGGCAGCCCCCGTGGCTTTGGCAGGTGTATCCGGTCGCGGAAGCCGTTTCCCGACAACTGAGAGTTCTTGACTCATTATTTGCCCCCTTTTCTCATTCTTTCTGCTGCAACCAATACAGCATCAATTATCTTTACATAGCCAGTGCATCGGCACAGATTACCAGCCAGATACTTTTTAACCTCTTCCCCAGTAGGATTGGGGGTTTCGTCTAACAAGGCTTTAACCGTCACAATCATCCCCGGTGTGCAGAAGCCACATTGTATAGCACCACAATCTATGAATGCTTGTTGAATCGGATGCAGGGTAGTGCCTTTGGCTAACCCTTCTATGGTGAGGATGTTTTTCTCTTTGACGGTTATGGCTAAGGTACAACAGGAGAGCATGGGCTTACCATCAATCAGCACAGTGCAAGCCCCGCATTCACCAACGGCACAACTACACTTTGTCCCGGTAAGGTCAAGTTCGTCTCTCAAAACCTCAACCAAGGTCATTTGCGGTTCTATCGGTATTTCATATTCTCTACCGTTTACAATGAACTTTACCATTTGTTTTCTCATTGTGTTTCCCTCCTTATTATACCTTCGCCCTTTCCAGAGCCTTGGCTATCGCCCGTCTAACTAATACCTTGGCCGTTTGCTTCCTGTATTCAGCAGTTGAGCGAAGGTCAGTTATTGGTTTTGTCTCTTCGGCAGCAGCTTCCGCAGCAGCTTCAATTACCTTTTGGTCAAGCCTCTGCCCCTTAAGTAATTCCTCTGCTCTCCTAGCCCATATTGGAGTCGGTGCCACTGAGCCAAGAGCTATCTTAGCCTCTTTACACGTATTATCGGTCACTTGAACCATTACCGCCACATTGATTTTGGCGATATCAGCCGCTGTTCTCACCAGCTTTAAGAAGGCACTACCTGTTCCGGCAGGAGGGCCGGGCACCAATACTTCGGTAACTATTTCACCCGGTTGCAGAATACTTTGCTTCACCCCAATAAAGAAATCGTCGATAGGTATGATTTTCTCAGGAGCAGAACTGGCTATCCTCAATTTAGCCCCAAAAACAAATAGTGGGGTCGCTATATCTGATGCTGGGGTCGCTACACAGAGGTTACCTACTGCAGTGCCGGTATTCTTCACCTGAATTGAAGCTATGCTGTGAACAGCTTCATATAGAGCTATATAGTCTTTCTGAACTGCCAGTGAAGCTTCTATAGAACGGATACTGGCCAAGGCACCAATCCTTAAGCCTTCCCTCCCATCACCTTCAATGTAATCTAACCCCGCTATATTCCGAATGCCTACCACATACTCTGGCTGGATTTCACGCCGCCGCATACTGGGCACTAAATCGCAACCACCAGCCAGCACCTTCGCCTTCGCCCCACACTTAACCAGAAGCTGCACCGCCTCCTCCACTGTTCCCGGCACAAAGTATTCAAAAGACTTCAAAACTCGCATCACTAACCCTCCTTATCAGTAATTACTACCAGCGATTGCCTGAGTATCATTCCTTGAGGTAATCCTCGAGATTCATGGAGTCCCAAAGCTCCTTGTTGGGGGTAGTTCGGGCAGGAAAGTATTCGCCCACCGGTTTGGTGGCATCTATTATCACCTTTGTGGTCAGGGTTCCCACATCGCTTCTATGACCAGAATAATCATATGCTCCGGCGGGGTCTATAATATTTCCGATTACCCTAGGGATAATATCGATGTCCAAATCGCCTCGCACTCTGGTAGCAATAGCCCATAGTACTTCCTCATCATTAAATATGTCAATATCTTCATCCACCACCACCACTAGTTTGAAAAACGAGTTTGCAGCCAGTGCTGCCAAAGCGGCACGCTTTGCCTCACCGGCGACACCCTGTTTTATAGATATATATACGTGGCTGCCAGGGCCGGAAGGGGGATTATAAACAGCTTTAACATTAGGAACTACCCTCTTCACCGCCGTGTAGATATCAGCTGCGTTACACAGCACCATTGCCATTCCATGCTCCCGATGTGATGGATCAAGGTCAAAGTAAATAGCATCCTTACGCATAGTTATGGCTGTTACTTTAATGCGATAACAAGGCAACTCCTCACCATAGTAGCCAAGGAACTCACTGAAGGGACCATCGGTGATCCAATCATTAGGGTCGATTATTCCCTCAACTGCTATCTCAGCATCGGCGGGAACAGGAAGGTCCACCGTCTCCGCCGGTGTCACCCGGAGTGGCTCTCCCAGAAGACCCCCCATGACTTCCAGCTCATTCACGTCCAATTCGCCCGGTTGAAACGTACCGAGAATCGCTGCAGGATGGTGACCACTAAAAATTACTACCTCCATAGGCTTGCCAAGCTCAGCGTGGCGCCGGGCGATAATGGAGCCATGATTTTGCGGGGCTATATAACAGCCCAGCTCATCTTTTCCCCTCACCTCGTGACGGTAATCTCCCACGTTCGGTATTCCTGTGACTGGGTCTTTACAGATACAGGGATTGGTTGCCATATACTTCCCGGAGTTAAGCTCTGCATGTTTGAGGATGGGCAACAGTCCCAAATCTACATCTTTGCCTCGCAGCACTATTTCCTTAACCGGAGCCTCTGAGGCCGGAACCATTTGAGGCGGCTTAAGGTCGTCCACCCTTCTCATATACTCCTGGAGAATCTTAGGCTTCTCTACTCTAGGATCCATGTCCAATGCCAGGGCAAACATCTCAAGACTGCCGAATAGGTCGGTAACGAGTGGAAGCTTACTTCCTTCAATTTTTGGGCAATAGATTACTGGATAGCGTCCCTGCCTGGCGAGTTTATGCTGGAT
>SDBU01002557.1_pt1 | contig 24065 bp, 17 predicted proteins | sample 2277071 | NCBI WGS metagenome assembly SDBU01 (sample SAMN10397929, study PRJNA504765) | marine sediment metagenome | isolation source: marine sediment core GS08_GC12, 126 cmbsf | place: Arctic Ocean: Gakkel Ridge, Loki's castle | collected 2008
CGAATTTGCATCAAAATCAGCTACGATGCCTAGTAGTTTTCCACCTGTAATTGTGTATCCAATCAAATCCGTAGAACCTGAAACTGAAACGGTTGTATCAGTTACCACGGATTCTTCTCCCATTGTTTGATCTTCCATTACACCACCAAATTCAAATGATGTTGTTGCTGAATTAATTTTGTTGTCTCCATATTGAACTGATACTGTATAGGTACCTTCGTTTTTCATTAGTGAACCACCTGCTGACATACTAGTGCTGAATTTTTTATCTGCACCAACCGTAAGTTGATCAATGAATACACGATTTCCCAAATCTGATGTCACTGTAACAGTCAGTCCAAAACCTCCTAGAAGTCGAGTGACTTCTCCTGTAATTAGGATTGTTTCACCTTCTGAATAGGATGCTTTGTCTGTAGTTACTACAATTGTGCTTTGTCCAAATGCTGGTGCCATACCAATACTTGCAATCAAAATTGCAGATAAGGCAAACACCGATAGATGAGCTTTCATCAATTTAACGCCTAAATTTACATTATTTAAGGTTGTGAAAAAATTTGTTGACAAAAAAGAAAAGACTAGTGACGAATTTCAGACTAGATATATATTAACCTGAACGTGATTTTTTACAGTTTGTGTGTATTCTTTACTATTACATTTAATGTTCCATTTGGAGGTGTCGTAGATGGCAACTAAGAAAAATCAAGTTTTAGTACCTGATCATATCTATGTACCAAAACATGAAATTATTCCCAAACAGGAAGCTGAAGAAGTATTAAAAAAATATAATTGTAAACCAACTGAATTACCATTAATCTTTGTAACTGATCCTGCAATTTTGGGACTTGGTGTAAAACCAGGTGATATGATTAAGATTACCAGAAAAAGCCCAACTGCTGGTAAGAGTCTCTATTACAGATATGTGGTTGAAGTATAGATGGTACATTCTTCTACAAAACGCTGGCCAGTAATTCAAGATATCCTAAAACGTGAGGGTATTGCTCGTCAACATCTTAACTCCTTTGACGAGTTTTTAGAACGAGGTCTTCAAAGTATTATCAACGAAGTTACCCAAATAGACATTGAAAACGCTGAATATCCTTACAAGATTCAACTAGGTAAAGTTAAACTTCAACAACCCAGAATGATGGAACTTGACGGCTCTATTACTCATATCACACCGGCTGAAGCAAGACTGAGAAATGTTTCATACTCTGCACCTGTAATGATGGAAGCCAGTGTTGTAGAAGATGGAAAAATTTTAGAATCTAGATTTGTTCATATTGGCGATGTTCCAGTTATGGCAAAATCAAATGCATGTATCTTACATAATTTCTCCACTCAAAAATTAATTGAACACGGAGAAGATCCAAATGATCCTGGTGGTTACTTTATCATTAATGGTTCTGAAAGAGTTATTGTAGGATTAGAAGATCTTTCTTACAACAAAATTATTGTTGATAGAGAAACTGTAGGTGGAAATATTGTTTTCAAAGCTAAAGTCTATTCTTCAATTGTTGGTTATCGTGCAAAATTAGAACTTGTTATGAAAAACGATGGACTAATTGTTGCTAGAATTCCTGGCTCTCCAGTTGATATCCCAGTTGTTATATTGATGAGAGCACTTGGATTAGAATCTGATAGAGAAATTGCTGGAGTAGTTTCATTGGTAGATGACCTTCAAGATGAATTGGAAGGTTCATTTGAAAAAGCAGCTGATGTTTCAACATCAAAGGATGCAATTGTTTACATCAGTAAAAGAATCGCACCTGGAATGTTAGAAGAGTTCCAGATAAAACGTGCAGAAACTTTACTGGATTGGGGATTGTTACCACACTTAGGTAAACATCCTGAAAATAGAAAAGAAAAAGCCCAATTCCTAGGTGAAGCAGCTTGTAAACTATTAGAATTAAAACTTGGATGGATTTCTCCTGATGACAAAGACCACTATGGAAACAAAGTCATAAAGTTTGCAGGACAAATGTTAGCAGACCTGTTTAGGACTGCATTTAGAAATCTTGTTAGAGACATGAAATATCAATTAGAAAGATCAGGCCAAAAACGTGGAATTAATGCAGTAGCTGCCGCAATTCGTCCAGGAATAATTACTGATAAACTAAACAACGCTATTGCGACTGGAAACTGGGGAAGAGGACGTGTTGGTGTTACTCAATTACTTGATAGAACCAATTATCTTTCAACAATTAGTCATCTTAGAAGAATTCAATCCCCTCTTAGCAGAACTCAACCAAACTTTCAGGCAAGAGACTTGCATGCAACCCACTTTGGAAGAATTTGTCCAAGTGAAACCCCAGAAGGCTCGAACTGTGGTTTGGTAAAAAACTTGGCATTATCTGGAATTATTTCAGTTAATGTTCCCTCTGAAGAAATTGTAGAGAAACTCTATGATCTTGGAACAGTGCATTTCTTTGATGCCAAAGAAGATTTGAAAAAAGATGGAACTAGAGTATTTGTTGATGGTCGTCTAATGGGATATTTTAAAGATGGTGAACAACTAGCTGAATCACTTAGAGACCTCAGAAGAAACTCAAAGATTCATCCTCACGTTGGAGTTTCATTTCATAAATCTGAAATTGAGGGTGCAACAAGAAGACTTTATGTAAATTGTAATGCAGGACGTGTCTTACGACCATTAATCATTATCAAAGATAACAAATCGTTGTTAACCCAAGAACTATTGGATAAAATTACAAAGAAATTACTTTCTTGGACTGATCTTTTGAGAATGGGCGTCTTGGAAATGATTGATGCTAATGAAGAAGAAAACTGTTATGTTACTTTAGATGACAAAGATACAAAGAAACACACTCACCTTGAAGTATTTCCACCCGCAATTCTTGGTGCAGGTGCTTCAATCATCCCATATCCTGAACACAATCAGTCTCCAAGAAATACATACGAGTCCGCAATGGCAAAACAAAGTTTAGGATTTTCTACACCAATGATGAATACTAGTACCTATGTTAGACAACACTTTATGCTATATCCACAAACCCCAATTGTTAACACTAAAGCAATGAAGCTTTTAGGACTAGAAGAAAGACCCGCAGGTCAAAATTGTATTGTTGCAGTATTGCCATTTGATGGTTATAATATTGAAGATGCTATTGTACTTAGTAAAGCATCAGTTGATAGAGGATTAGGAAGAAGTTTCTTCTATAGAATTTATGATGCTGAAGCAAAACAATACCCTGGTGGGATGCGTGATAACTTTGAGATTCCTAATGCTGAAGATAACATCAGAGGTTACAAAGGAGAGCGCGCATACAGATTACTAGAAGAAGATGGAGTTGTTGCATCAGAATCTCCAATTAAAGGAGGAGATATTTTGATTGGTAAAACTAGTCCTCCACGATTTATGGAAGAATACAGAGAGTTTGAATCAACTGGTCCCTACAGGCGAGATACCTCTATTGGTGTAAGACCATCTGAAACTGGAGTTGTAGATACTGTTGTTATGACTCAATCAAACGAAGGTGGAAAAATGTACAAGATTAGAGCAAGAGATATGAGAGTTCCAGAGATTGGTGACAAGTTTGCATCAAGACACGGACAAAAGGGTGTTCTTGGAATTTTAGCCAAGGCAGAAGACTTACCATATACAGCAGAGGGAATATCTCCTGATGTTTTGATTAATCCTCATGCGTTCCCCTCAAGAATGACAGTTGGAATGATGATGGAATCAATTTGTGGAAAAGCTGCGGCATTTCGTGGAAAACGTTTTGATGGTTCCGCATTTGTGGGAGAAAAAATGGATGAAGTCAAAAAAGTGATGGATGTACATGGTTTCAAATATTCTGGTAAAGAAATTATGTATGATGGAAGAACTGGAAAATCATTCCCAGTTGAAGTCTTTATTGGAGTTGTATATTACCAAAAACTTCATCACATGGTTGCAGATAAAATCCACGCAAGAGCACGTGGACAAGTTCAGATGTTAACCAAACAACCAACAGAAGGAAGAGCAAGAGGTGGTGGATTGAGATTTGGTGAAATGGAAAGAGACTGTTTGATTGCTTATGGCGCTTCAATGATCCTAAAAGATAGATTACTTGACGAGTCTGACAAATCTGATATCTTTGTCTGTGAAAGATGTGGTTTGGTAGCCTATCATGATGTTAAACAAAGAAAATATGTTTGTAGAGTTTGTGGCGATAAAGCCAAAGTATCATCTGTATCAGTAGCATATGCATTCAAACTACTCTTACAAGAGATGCAGAGTCTTAACATTGCCCCACGATTATTAATCAAGGAGAAAGTCTGATGTCTATTCAAGCAATAAAAGCAATTGATGGAATTCGATTTTCAGTATGGTCTCCAACCGAAATTAGAAAATATTCTGTTGCTGAAATTACTGCTCCTGAAACATACGATGAAGACGGAATGGCAGTTCAAGGAGGCCTTATGGATGGCAGACTTGGTACTCTTGAGCCTGGACAAAAATGTCTAACATGTGGAAACACAGCGGCAAGATGTCCTGGACACTTTGGACATCTTGAACTTGCAGAACCTATCTTACATATTGCATTCATTGATAACATTTACAAACTATTACAATCAACATGTCGTTCTTGTGCAAGACTCAAAGTTCCTCAAGAAGATTTAGACGTATTCAAAAAAATTAAAACCAAAAAATCTGCTTACACTGTAATTTCTCAAAAACGTATTCCAGAACAAATCATAGAGAAAGCAAAAAAAGCAAAAGAATGTCCTCATTGTGGAAAAACACAATACGAGTTAATTTTTACAAAGCCAACTATCTTTGTTGAGAAAACAGAAATTGGTGAACATAGATTACTCCCAATTACCATTAGAGAAAGATTTACACAAATACTTGATGAAGATTTAGAATTATTAAACTATGATCCTGTTACTGCAAGACCAGAATGGTTTATTCTTCAAGCATTCCCTGTTCCGCCAGTAACTGTTAGACCCTCAATCATTCTTGAAACAGGAATAAGATCAGAAGATGATTTGACACACAAAATGGTTGATATCATTAGAGTTAATCAAAGACTAAAAGAAAGTAAAGATGCAGGAACTCCACCACTAATTGTTCAAGATTTAGTTGACTTGTTACAGTATCATACTACAACATATTTTGATAACGAAGTCTCTGGAATTCCACAAGCCCATCATCGTTCTGGGCGTCCTCTCAAAACATTAACTCAAAGACTCAAAGGAAAAGAAGGAAGATTCCGAGGTTCATTATCAGGAAAGAGAGTTGACTTTTCAAGCCGAACTGTTATCTCTCCTGATCCTAATTTGGATTTGTCTGAAGTCGGAGTTCCTACTCAAGTTGCCATGAAACTAACAATTCCTGAAATTGTTACAGAATGGAACATTGATAGAATGAGAAAACTTGTGATTAATGGACCTGATATATTCCCAGGTGTAAACTATATCGTTAGACCTGACGGTGTAAAGATCAGATTAGATTTTGTTGAAGACCGCTCTACAATTGCTGAAACACTTGAGAATGGATATTTAATTGAAAGACATCTTTCAGATGGTGATATTGTGATGTTTAACAGACAACCATCACTACATCAAATGTCTATTATGGCTCACTATGTTAAAGTACTTCCAGGCAAGACTTTCAGATTACATCCTTCTGTTTGTCCTCCATACAACGCAGACTTTGATGGTGATGAGATGAATCTTCATGTTCCTCAAAGTGAGGAAGCAAGAGCAGAAGCAATTCTTTTGATGAGAGTTCAAGATCAATTAATCTCTCCAAGATATGGCGGTCCAATTATTGGAGCATTAAGAGACTTTGTTACCGGTGCATATCTTCTTACTAAAGATGATACAACTCTTACTGTCCAAGAATTTTCAAACCTTGCAATGCTTGGTAGTTATACTGATCAACTTCCTAAACCTGCTACTAAAACAAAAGATGGACCCGCATACACTGGAAAACAATTATTCTCACTATTCCTTCCAAAAGACTTCAACTATGTCCTCACATCAAAATGGTCAAAGGGAACACAAGGACCTACAAAAGATGTTGTAATTAAAAACGGCGAACTAATTAGCGGCGTTATTGATAAAGCTTCAATTGGTGCAGAAGAACCAGAAAGTGTATTACATAGAATTGTAAAAGACTATGGAAATGAAGTTGGAAAAAATTTCCTTAATTCTATTCTAATTATGGTTAAACAATTCATCACACATTACGGTTTCAGTTATGGTTTTGGTGATCTTGAAATTCCAGAAAAAGACAGATTGAAGATTCTAGATGATATTCAATCAACTTATGATGTTGTCTCTGACTTGACTCGTCAATATGAGAAAGGAACTCTTAAACTCACAAGAGGTATGAGACCTGAAGAGGCCTTAGAAGCATATATTGTCAATGAACTAGGTAAAGCAAGAGACAAAGCAGGTTCTACTGCAGACCAATCCCTTGATGAGACTAATGCAGGAAGAATTATGGCTACAACTGGTGCTAGAGGTTCATCACTAAACATTGGTCAGATGGCAGGTGCCTTGGGTCAACAATCAAGACGAGGAAACAGATTACATGATGGTTTCAATAATCGGGCCTTGACACATTTCAAGGAACATGATGCTAATCCTGATGCACACGGATTTGTGAAATCCAATTACAGAGAAGGCCTCTCTACGTTAGAATTCTTCTTCCATGCAATGGGTGGTCGTGAGGGACTTGTGGACACCGCAGTTAGAACACAACAAAGTGGTTACATGCAGCGTAGATTAATTAACGCATTAGAGCACATTAGATTAGAATACGATGGAACAGTAAGAGATCCACATGGTCACATTGTTCAATTCCTTTATGGCGAAGATGGAATAGATGTAGCAAAAAGTGATCATGGTGAAGCATTTAACATTGAGAGACTAACTGAATCTCAGACGCTTATTGATTCTGGAAAGAAAGCTACAAAAGATGAGATTGATACTCTTACTAAGAAATATACAAAGACATTCAATCCAAGACTAACTTCACTTGTAATTGATACCTTACAAAAATCTGGCTTAAGCAAAGAAGGTGCTGAAATTGTATGTAAGAAAGGACTTTTACTTTACAACAAAGCTCAGGTAGAACCTGGACAAGCAGTGGGAATTATTACTGCTCAATCAATAGGTGAACCTGGTACTCAGATGACTTTGAGGACTTTCCACTTTGCAGGAATTAAAGAAAGAAACGTCACATTGGGTCTTCCAAGACTAATTGAATTAGTTGATGCAAGAAAGAAACCTGTTACTCCAACTATGGATATCTATCTTGATGAAGAATCAAAAAAATCACGAGAAAAAGCAATTGAGGTTGCGAGAAATGTATTACAAACTAAAGTAAGTGCATTACTTGCTGATAATGAAACTGATTATTCTACTGAAATCAAACTAATTTTGAGCGAAAATAGGCTCAGGGAAAGAGGATGCTCTATTGCAGAGGTAGAAACAGCACTTTCATCAAATAAAAAATTCAAGATGGAGATAACTGGTGAATTAATCACTCTAAAACTAGTTGAAGAATGTGATGCTCCAACCGCAATTGCAATTAGAAACAAAGTTCTTAATACTACCGTTAAAGGAGTTCCAGACATTGAACGTGTCACATTAGTTCAAAAAGATGACGAATGGGTAATCCAAACAACTGGTTCTAACATTGCCAAAGTACTTGAAGTGAAAGGTATTGACAAACAAAATGTTAGAACAAACAATGTCTTTGAAATTGCAAGTACTTTGGGCATTGAAGCTGCAAGAAATTCATTGATTAACGAACTAAACCATACTTTAGAAGACCAAGGATTAGAAGTTGATAATAGATACATTATGTTGGTATCTGATTTGATGTGTTCAAGAGGTTACATGCAACAAATAGGTAGACACGGAATTGCTGGTACTAAAGACAGTGTTCTTGCAAGAGCTGCGTTTGAAATTACAGTACCAACAATTGCACATGCTGCACTAGCTGGAGAAGTTGAACAACTCAAAGGAATCACTGAAAACGTAATTGTTGGAAGTAACATTCCAATTGGAAGTGGTACTGTTGATTTATACATGCAAGTAAGTAAGAAATAATGAGGAACGAAAATTAAACTATCACGTGAATAATTATGGCTTTTGAAATATCTACATTAATGAATAACAGTAAAGATAAAGTTGTTTTACTCAGAATGAGAAATTCCACAACTATTCAAGGCACACTCAAAGAATTTGATATTCACATGAATATGACCTTGGAAGATGCAGAAGACATATCTAATGAAAAACCTGAAAAACTTGGAAAAGTTTTGATACGTGGTGATAACATTTTAGCAGTTTCTATTCCTAAAGAATAATCTTAGAAATTCATTCATCAAACATTAAATTCAATCTTTGACAAATTTTATCATGTATTTGTCTTTTCTACTCTTTTCATTGATTCTTTTTCCTGCATTTGGAGAATCAATACCTGATTATGATAAACCATATTCTCCAATTTTTACAGACAAGGCAACATACTCTTGGACTGACAAAATAAAAATTACAATCATAGCACCAAGTTGGAATACTGACAGACATCTAATTGATTCAATTGGGGATACTGAAGATCATCCAATTAAAATCTCTACAAGTGAACATTCTCTAAAACCATATCGCTTTACTGAGACTGACGTTAATTCAGGAATTTTCACCGCTGAGGTTATTCTTACAGGTTTCTTACATGATGCTGATGGTGATGGTGATATTGATACAACACCCAGAACCGTTGGTACTGGACCTACTAATGGATTTTTAGAAGTTGATAGGGATTCAGCCATCACAATTTCATTTGAATTTGCAGATGGTGTAGTGTTAGTCGAGTCTGTTCCTGTAAGTTGGAATCTTGGAACAATTCAATTTTCTAAAGAGGTTTTTTTTTCAGATGATTCTGTAATAATACGTGTCATTGATTTTGATATGAATTTAAATCCTGAAGCACTTGATCAAATTCCAATTCAAATTTTTTCAGATTCTGATATTGCAGGAATTGAAGTTAATGCAGTAGAGACATCTGAAAGTTCTGGCTCATTTGTTGTTACAATCTCTTTATCTCAAACTTTGACTTCTAGTGGAAATAGGCTTTATTCTCTACTAGGAGATAAAATATTTGCTAAATATGATGACCACACATTACCAAAACCATATTCTACATTAGATAATTTAGAAATTGAAACTTTTGCAAGAATTGATTCACCTATTCCTCCAATTATGCGACTTGAAAATTCGCAAATTCTTTTGTCTGATAGTCTTGGTAATCAATTACAATCATTTTCATCAAATAAGCAACTACAGATAATTGGAACTGTAACAAATGATCATAACTTTAAGCAGAACTTTGTTTACCTCTTTCAAGTAAAAAATGCTATGGATTATGTAGAATCAATTTCATGGATTCAAGGTGAACTGTCTGCCAAACAAAGTCTAGATGTTTCTCAATCTTGGGTCCCCAAAAAATCTGGAACATATAAAATTGAAACATATGTTTGGAATTCTCTTAATGATCCAATGGCATTGGCCCCTGTAAAGTCAACTTCGATCATAGTTGAATGAAAAAGTATGATTTCTACGTGATTATTAAATAGAAAATTAAATTTTTACCTGTGTGTTAGGATACCTACTAGGAATAACGCTAGTGTTAACCGCATTATCCCCTTTGATTCTTACAGAAGTTTTTGCAGATTCATTTGTTGTTGATTTTGATAAGCAACAATACAACAAAGGAGACTCACTTACCTTTTCAGGAGATATTCTTGATTTTGGAATGCCAGTTATTGCAATAAGCATCTATGATCCCAACGGAAAAATTTTATCAGCAAATTATTTAGAAATTTCACCTCAAAAAACCTTCTCTAAAACAATCTCACTTGACTCTGCATTTTATGAAAAAATTGGAAAATACATGATAAAATTCGACTATGGGCAAATTTCCGAAAATCATTATTTTGTTATTGAAAATGAATATTCTGAACCTAAAATTTTAGTTAAGGACTTTGAAGAACCTGAAATTATTCTACTTTATACCGACAAAAAACAATACACTGACAAAGATTTTATCAAAATTACAGGTCTAGTTTCTGCGTTGGATTCTCCTACAGTGCTAATAGGAGTTTATGACCCATTTGGAATGCCTACAGGGTTTTACTTTGGCTCAATTGATTCTAATTTAGAATTTTCTACAAGCTTTCTTGTAAAAGCTGGAGTTAATTTTAGAGTAGATGGCACATATTCAATAAAAGCACATTATGCAGAAACAGAAGTAATATCTTTTTTTGATTATTACAAAGTTCCACAATTAATAATTGAAGACATCATTAAAGATACTACTGAAGAGGAAACTAAAGTAAATAAACACATTGAAGAAAAAATAGAAGAGCAATCAGATGAAATTATTTCTGACACCAAAAATATTTCATCGTATGAAGAAATAATTAACAAAGAAAAAATTAATGATAAAATTAAAGAAGCAAAATTAATTAACGAAAAAAATAATTCAAAAAAAATTCCACTAAAAACTGAAATAAAAAAACAAACTAATCTTACTGTAAATGATATAGAATTAGGCAAATTACTAAATCAAATTAATCTGGAATGTGATTCAAGTATTTTTACTGATACGATTTCATATTATGATGGAATGGGACCTGCTTTGTATCGATTATGTAAATTTGATACTTCTTTGAATTTCTTTAATGATTCATTGATCGACAATCCTAATGATGTAGAAATTCTTGTAAACAAAGGTTCTACTTTAAGAAAATTAGGATATTTTTCTGAAGCAATAATGTACTATGATCAGGCAATCAATATTGATCCTGATTTTCTACCTGCTAAAAATAACAGGGCTAATGCTCTTGCTGATCTAGGAAAATTTGACGAGGCCATTTCATTGTACAATGAAATTCTGGAGAAAAATCCCCAATACATCACTGCTAGAAAAAATCTTGAAATTGCATTATCAGAAACTCCACAAATTCACAATGTAGTTGATATAGTGGAGGAATCTAAAACTAAAAATATTGTCAATCAAAAATCCACTTTATCTGAAAAAAATATTTCATTTGAATCTAAAAAACAAAAATCGACTAACTTTTTAGAGGAGATAAGTCTTGTATTTTCTTCTTTAGGTTCTCTATTTGGTTTTCTAAACTAACTTTTTTGTCTTTAACCATCATAATTTTTCAATAAACCTATAAAGCCCTGTTAAGACGATTGTCATTAGGAAATACATGAGTAAGATACTTGAAAAATCATTGAAAGATGCCCTCAAAGAGGATAAGTTAACGATGGGCACTAAACAAGTTTTAAACTCGGTAAAAAATTCCAAGCTACTTGTATTGTCTCAATCAGTTAAAAAAGAAATGTTTGAGAAAATTGAATCAGATGCAAAAAAAGAAAAAATACCATTAGTGAACTTCCAAGGAACCTCAGTCGCATTGGGTAGATTATGTGGCTTACAATTTAGAATTTCAACAATTTCATTTACATCAATAACTGATGCTAACATCAAATCGATTCTAAAAGATACAGAAGCTGAGAAAAAAAATGATTAGTTGCATTTTATTTCATGAAAGTTTAAATGAGACATTTTTTGTTCGGAGATAAAAAGGAATTCTTATGACACAATCAATCAAACTCACAACTGATCAAATGCGTTTGATATCTCTTTTCCAAAATGTTACAGGTGCAACTGCACGTGATTGTATCGAAGATGAAAAACAAGATAGAATAATTTTTGTGGTTAATTCTGGTAAAATGGGTCTAGCAATTGGCAAAGGTGGTGTGCATATCAAATCATTACAAAATATTATAAAGAGAAATGTTGAATTGGTAGAATTTGATGAAGATCCAGCAAAATTTTTGACTAATTTACTTAATCCAAAATTGGTTTCTGAAGTGAAAATAAATACACGACTAGATGGGTCAAAACAGGCAATTGTTATGGTAGACCCAAGAAAGAAAGGAATTGTTGTTGGAAGAGAAGGAAGGAATGCTGAGAAAGCACGTCTACTTGCAAAACGATATTTCAATATCACAAACGTACTAATTAACAGTCCCGAAAGAGCAACATTAGAGATGTAAGAATGACAAGAAAATCACCCCTTGGATTATTTGCTGGAAGAGTTTTGAGCTCTAAGAAAAAGAAACAGAGATGGGCAATCTCTACTTACAAGAGAAGAAAACTTGGCATTGATAAAAAGTCTGATCCTCTTGGAGGCGCACCTCAAGGAAGAGGAATTGTTTTAGAAAAAGTAGGCATTGCAGCAAAACAACCTAACTCTGCTATAAGAAAATGTGTAAGGGTTCAATTAATTAAAAATGGTAAAACCGTCACAGCATTTTTGCCACGAGACGGTGCAATGAACTTCATTGATGAACATGATGAAGTACACATTCAAGGTATGGGTGCAACACAAGGTGGTGCAATGGGGGATATTCCAGGCGTTAGATTCAAAGTTTTCAAAGTTAATGGTACGTCACTTCATGAGTTAGTAATTGGTAAGAAAGAGAAACCAAGGAGATAGAAATGGCAGAAACAAAGAATTTGTTATTATTTAGAAAATGGGATTTATCAGATATTGAGGTTAAAGATCCTGGATTAAAGACTGCAATATCATTGAGAAAACAAATTTTACCATACACCTATGGCCGTTCAGCACTTAAGAGATTCAACAAAGCTGATGTTAACATTGTTGAACGATTGATCAACAAGACAATGCATTTTGGAAAAAAATATGCAAAGAACACAGGAAGAATGACTGGTAAAAAAACCAAAGTTCTCAATACTGTAAAAACTGCATTTGATATTATTTCACTAAAAACTGGACAAAACCCAGTTGAAGTTTTAGTTAGAGCAGTAGAGTTTTCTGCTCCAAACGAAGACACTACTAGAATTGTTTATGGTGGTACTGTTTATCATGTATCAGTTGATGTTGCTCCAATTAGAAGAGTTGACTTGGCTCTAAAATTCATCTCAGATGCAATAAAAGAGGCCACGTTTTCTAATCCAAAACCAATTGAAGAACACATGGCTGAGCAACTCATACTTGCAGCAAAAAATGACTCAAATGCTCCTTCTGTAAAGAAAAAAAATGAGTTAGAACGTATAGCACAAGCATCAAGATAGAAATTTTTCCAGTAGCCCGAGGCAGATTCGAACTGCCGTCTCCGCCTATCCACTCTTTGAGATCCAGAGGGCAGAATCCTTGACCGCTAGACTATCGGGCTACCAAAACAAATTCTGACGTTTTAGAATATAATCATTTACTGGAATCATTTGATTCTAACTTCATGAATAGCAGTTGCGTAATTACACTCTGCTCTTAATCTCATGTATGGAATTAGTTTGAAATGAATTGAATAAATGTCTCCTTCCTTTAAGAGAATTCCTCTCTTCATTAACGAAACTAATCCTCTAGATGGGATTAAAATTGTTATATTTTTTTCTTTACATACCTGTTCACTTTTCTTTTGAAATTGTTTTAATGAAAATGCAACATCATTAATTTCTAAAATTAAAGGCCAAATTATTTCACCCCAGACAAACCTCCTGTTTTCTGTGGCTGAGGCATATTTTCCTTTTTCACTCAACATTAATAATATATCAGCAAAAGATGTTATAACTTAATAGTTGTCTCAAAAAGAAATTGAAGAATCATTAAATTTGTTAGAAAAAGATTGGGACATTGACCCAATTCTACGAGAATTTACGTTAGGTAAAATTACTGATGTGTCTGATTATACCTTAAAAGTAAAAGATGTAATTTTTCATGTTCCATTCCTTAATTCGAAAAAAAAGTATATTTTATGGAAATGTTATTGGCCTGACTGTCACAACTGCTGTGATAGACAAGGTAGACTTCCATTAACCTCTGATGATCTAATTACTATTGGAAAGGGTTTGAAATATCAAAAAACATCAGACTTTATAAAAAATGAAACAATTACTGTAACCTATCAAGAACCAGGACCATCAGGACAAATGACAACCATGACTACAATTAATCTAAAAAGAAAAAAAGATGAAACTATAGCAGATGATGGAACACACATCTCATGTAGATTTTTAGATGAAGAGGGAGGCTGTAGCATGCATCCTGACAGACCTGGGGTATGCTATCTTTATCCATTTAGTACTTGGCTAGAAAACGAAAAAGGAACACCACGTGTACATGCAACTTTTCAATTCACAGGTGATTGCCCCGGATTTTATCTTGCAGATACTTTAGATCCTATGAAGGATGAATTCAAAGAATACTCTAAAATTATTTACGATTACAATATGGCCTCTAACCGTACTAATAGAGATGGATTGGGTTTAGTTTCTTTTAGTTAGGCCTTAGCTACTTTCATTAAATTACTAATCTTGATATCCATTCCAAATCTTTTCTCATGCTTTTTCATGTATAGGAATATTGCGATAAAGTCAGGTAGTGCCCTGAAGAAATTAAAATCCTTGTGGATTTTTTTTCTAACGAAATTAAACACCTTTGCATATACCTTGAAGTGTTTATCAACTGCCTTTTCATATGCTGCAAAGTCATGCATATTATCAAGGAAAATATCAACGCACTGCATAGATGGGATGATTCCCTCACCTAACATTGCAAAGACTGTTCCAATTGATTCACCAACGCCAACTACTTTTCCTGAATAGAATGGTTTACACCTATCAGGTGTGGCCAGTCTAATTGGGCGCCCCTTTGTTTTGATTACTTTACCGCCATATTTTTTCAAGAATTCATCAGTGACTTTGATGTGATTCTTTTTGTAATCACCAGCACCAATGTGTGCCCACTTTTCCCCTAATGGAAAGTACCAAAAGTATCCTGACATTCCTGGAAATGGCTCCAAGTAAAAGTCATCAAATGGTACGCCGTTTTCATATTCAACTTTGTATTCGTATGTAGGCAAGAAGAAATCCTCTTTTAGCTTTGGTAGATAAATTCTATGAAATCCTGTACAATCAACTATCATGTCGTATTCTTTTTCTAGCTCTTCAAGCTTTGGTGCTGTTCCATAAAGTACCTTAGAATCTTTGATAAAATCTTTGATCAGTCCTAGTTTGTTATAGGTACACAATCCATGCAATCCAATTTCAAACTTTACACCATTTCCCATCTTAACTTTCATGGTTTTTCCATCATGAATCAGAAAGTCATCAAAATCTCTGCCAGTTTTTTCGCAGAACTTGTATAGCTCTGACTTTATTGTACCCCAAGCGCAGATAGAGTCATGTCTTTCTTCTATCATTCTTTCATACCCTACCACTTCATGCTCTGAATCTTTTAGTCTGGCCATGAGATATGATCCTGCTACACCCATACCCATTACTGCAATCTTCAAGATATTTTGCGATTCAGCACCACCTAATAAATACACTATCTGAGATTGTTTTTGAAAATAATCTCTAATTTTTCAAGAAACTTTGTAATAATAGAATATTAACATTATTTAATATCAACTTTGTTAATCTAGATCATGGGCATGGATGATGCAATTAAGAAGCTGGAGACTTCTAACAAAGGACTAAAAGTAATTCTGGAAAATCTTGATGAACAACTTACAGATATACGCCTAGATCCTAGACTAAAAGGATTAGTTGATGATTTGGAGAATCTATTTTATGCATATCTTAAAACTTGGATAAAAAGCAATAATGAAATTATTGACATCTTGAAAAAAGAGAAAAAATAATTTTCTATTCAATTAGTATTGCTGGCTTGAATGGTCTTGCATGTCTAGCTTTTCCTTTAGGATCATAGATGTTATCATCATCTTCAGCAAATACAGCTACATCAACTCCAAAGTCTTGCTTTGCAATTGAGATCAGCTCGTCTGAAACAAACTGTTTTTCATCAAATTCCCTAACCTCTAGCTTTGTCTTTCTAATTTCAGTTGGTTCTGATAAAATATCTTTGATTGTCTTTTGAACAAAGTCAGGATTCTTCTTGATATCACTAGTTTCAGGATTAGCTATCAACTCTTTCATTATTACTCCCATGTTAGTCTGCTCATTCATCACTTTTTCTAAAATTGAATGATAAGCTTTTGACTTGAATGAATCAGCTGTGTAAATTGTAATCTTCTTTGGAGTAATCTTTGTAACTTTGAGAATATTTGCAATATCATCAATGATTGACTTTAGCAAGTCTTCAGCTTGGATGGCTTTAGCATCAATTACTCCAGTATCTACTGCAGGCCAGCTAGACTTTGAGACCATCTCAGAATTTCCAAGCTTCTCCCACATCTCTTCAGAAATGTGTGGTGCAAATGGTGATAGCATTGCTACTCTAGTGCTGTGAATCTGATGGAGTATTCCATCATAATCATCTCTACCTTTGGCCTTTGCACGTTTGAGATACCACTGCAAGTCACCTTCAAATGCAAATAAGATTTCATGTAATGCCTCTCTTAACCTCATTTTCTCTACAGAACCAGTAACATTTGCAATTAGACTCTGCAATCTACTTGAAATCCACCTGTCTTCAGCTTCAGAACTACTAATTTGGCCTGATTTCAGCTTGGAGCATTCCTCAAGAATTGATACTAGCTTATTCTTGATTCCACCAACTGATTCTAAATTAAAGTCAGCATCCTGTAACAGCTCAGCTGATATGATAATTGCCAATCTAATTGGATCTGCACCATAATCTTGTATGGCTTGTCGCAATGGAATGATATTTCCCATTGATTTGGACATTTTTTTACCATCCATTAGTACAGAACCATTAACAACAATTTGTTGCGGCCAATTATTTTCTGGAAATATAGCAACATGATTAAAAACAAAAAATGTCAAATGATTTGGAACTAAATCTCGACCTGAATGTCTTGAATCAACTGGATAAAAGTATGCAAACTCTTTTCTTATCTCCTCTACTGTGTTAGCTTCAATGCCAGATATTTTGTCAGCTGAGCCCTCATCTAAAAATACATAATCAAAGAATTCCTTTGATAGATTCTCAGCATTGATGGTTCCATCATTGACAAATCTAGCTATGGTATAGTATGCCATGTAAATTACTGAATCAGATAAACTCTCTACAATCCAGTCCTTATCCCATGGTAGTTTAGTCCCCAAACCATGTTGTCTTGCACAAGCTCGCTCTCGTAACCATCCAATTACATAATGAAACTCACTAACTATTTCATTTGGTAATATACTCATTCCATCAAAACACTTTGTAGCTTTATCTTTCCAGTCTTTATCACCATAATTGAGAAACCATTGGTTTGTCAAAATCTTTACAACACATTCAGTTCCACAACGACACTTTACAGGAGCATTTGTTAATTCTAGTAAGATATCTGAATACTTGTTACTCTCTAACCATTCTTTAATTCCATCTTTAGCTTCTGATACTTTTTTGCTAGCAAACTGTTCACAATTATCTTTTAGAACTCCCCCGTAGAACTCTTTTCCGTAAACCTCATCTGTAGCTTCTTCCAGCTTGGGGTCATCTTGATTCTTGATGCCAAATTTCTCACAGGCCTCTTTTGCTGAAAAATCCCCATATCCTTCAGTTGAGATGATTGAGATAGGCTTGATTAGTTGATATTCTGAGCCTAGAGGCTGATCTTTCTTGAAATCAACTAGAGCCTGGTAGTCAAATGGAGCGTGAGCTGGAACAGACATTACAAGACCCGTTCCAGTGGCTGACTCTACAAAGCTAGCCTGAATCATTGGAATTGATTTATTGAGATGTGGAATTGTAACATTCTTTCCAACCAAATCAGAACCAGCTATTTCACCGTCATAAGTAATGTCTTTGTCCAAAAATTCTAGCTTACGTGCACATTCTTCTGATACAATCCATTTCTCACCATTAACGGTAATTTTTTTATACATTACTCCAGGATTGACCCAAAGATTTGTCACGCCAAAGATAGTTTCAGGACGTAGTGTTGCAGTTGGTATGATGTAATCATCAAACTTGAATTTAATTAAAATATATTCAGTAAAGTCTGGCTCTACATCACCCATTGTATCATGTTGTGATACGGGATTCTGATCACGTGGACACCATCCAACAGGATGATTTCCTTGGATAATCAAGTTTTTTTCTTTTAAAATATTTATTTGCCATTCGATGAATTTCTGGTAAGCTGGAACTATTGTAGTGAATTCTCTTCGCCAGTCAATGGAATAACCCATCTCAATCATTCCTGATTTTATCTCTTCATGAAAATAGTCTGCAATCTTTATTGGTTCAACAAATGTTTTGATAGCTTCTTCTGGAACGTGATAGATGTTGCGAAGACCATCAAGTATCTCTTTGTCTTCAGATTCTACTCTTCTTGCCATGCCGAGTATGGGCGTTCCAGTATAATGGAAACCCATTGGAAACAAAACATTGTATCCTTTCATTCGATAAAATCTTGCATGAATGTCAGCTATGGTGTAAGTTCTTCCATGTCCAATGTGTTGTGGTGAGTTGGGATATGGATATGCTACTGTAATGAATTTTTTTGGTTTGTCATTTGGATTTGTCTCAAAGTCTTTGGAATCATTCCATTTCTCTCTCCACTTTGATTCAATCTCATTCCAGTTTACATCCATTATATCATCCTAAAATCATTGATTTTGCTTTGGCTATTGCCTCGTCTTTTTTAGATGTGTCTTTTCCTCCTCCTTGGGCAAATTTTGCATCACCACCACCTGCTCCACCAAGGATTTCAGCCACGGATCTGGCAATTTTTCCGGCATTTTTGCTCTTTGAGGCCTCTTCTCCTGCATATGCAATTATTCGAACAGTTGGCCCTGACTCAAAGATTCCAACATAAACTGAATTTGGCAAATTTCTCACTAGCTTTTTGCCAAAGTTAATGTGGAAAAATTCATCATATTGATTACTAGCTGTAAAACATATCTTCATAGAATTATTCACAGTCATTTCAATCTCATCAATTGTTGTACTATCACTTAGAGATGCAACTTGTTCTAACAATACTGGAATTTTTTCTCTAGCTTCAGCTTTATTTTTATCTCTAAACTTTTCTTTTTCTTCTTTTGCAGCTTGCTCTACTGATTGGGTTGCCAGTTCAGTCTCTTGTTGTTTAACATATTCTTGTGCAGTTGGTCCTGAAACAAATTCAATCCTTACCACCCCGTCTTGAATTCTCTTTGTTCTTTTAATCTTAATAAGCTCAATAACTCCAGTCTTCTTGACATGTGTTCCACCACAAGCTTCTACATCTTTGTCTTCAATGGATACAATTCTAACTGATTTTACTGGGACCACACCGCCCTGATAAATTCTAAATCCGTATGTCTGCTCTGCAGTTCCCCTGTCATAGTAGTCGATGTTTACAGTAAGATCTTGTTTTACCATCTCGTTTGCTGCATCTTCAATCTGCTTTTCTTCTTCTTTAGTAAGTGAAGAGTGGTGTGTTATGTCTAGTCTTGCATGATCATCTTCTTTGAATGCCGAGTGCTGCCATACCCATGAGCCTAAAATTTTACGAGATGATGCATTAAGAATGTGTGTGCTGGTGTGATTTTTTGTAATGTTTGATCTTCGTGTTGTATCAATTTTACATGACACTATTTCTCCTTCCTTTGGAATTTCTCTTTTCTTTGGAATTTCTACTTCAAGTTTATGTACAATAATATCTCCATGTTTGTTTACATCTGTTACTTTAAAACCAGAAATAGTTCCATAGTCTGGTTCTTGGCCTCCACCCCTTGCATAAAATGAGGTTCTGTCAAGTACTACTGATTGGTCAAATACTTTGAGAACTTTGGCATCAAACTCCATAGGATCATCTTTGTAAAATAACATCTCAGTTTCAGGAAGATTTTCTAGCGGAAGTTGTTCTTTTGTTTTTTTCTTATCTGATTGATGCAGATCAGATAATTTTTCATAAAATGACGAAGGAATCTCTGAAATTACTTTTATTTCTTTGAGATATTCTGGCGTAATTCCATCTGATTCGTACAATGTAATCAATGCACTAACTGAAGGAATCCCCGATTCTCTAACCTCTCTGGCTCCAAATCTTTTGGCAATTTTTTCCATCCTTGATTTTGAATTTTCATATCTTTGGGATTCTATCTTTAGGATGGTCTTGATGTCTTGTCTCTTTTCATCTAGTTCTGGATAGGTATCTTTGAGATAGTCAATATGCATATCCACTAGTTCATCAATGTCTAGCTTGAAATTCATTCTATCAATTGTTCCATTAATTCTTCGTAACATCATTCGAAGATTGTATCCGCCTCCAACATTACTTGGTAGTGCACCATCAGCTATTGCAAAGATCAAAGTACGAAGATGATCTGCAATCAAATACATTCCTTCAAGTGGAGTAATGATTCTATTCACTTGATCATCAGTTAGTCCTGCAGATTCAACTGCACGTCTTCTTACACCATTCAAGTCATCATAAATCTCAAGATTCTTTGAAATTGCTGTAAAGTATTTTTTTAGCAGTTCTGAATCTGAATCAATTCCTATTTTTTGCATGAGATGATTAGTTATTGGACCAAAACAGCAGTCATATGCAGTAGGAGTACCCATAGTAATCCATGCAAATCTCTCAAGTCCTGCACCCATGTCTATAATTTTCTGATCAAGCGTAGTATGCTTGCCTAGTTCCCCCTGGAATTCAGTAAATACTGCATTTCCAAGCTCTAATCCTTTAACAAAATATTCTAACGATGATCCAAAAGAACCACCACCCTCCCATACATCTTCAACAAAAACAACTTCTTCTTTCTTTATTCCAAATTGTTCTGTTAGCAATCTAAAGTCTAAATCAATACATTCATCCTTCCAATAACCCTTCTCATTTGGAATACTGTGTTGTCCTATCATACAAAAGCTAGAAAAGTGTCTGCCAGTTACTCCAACATTTTCCAAATCTTTGAAACGCAAACAAGTTTGTGGTACCACTAATGGATTTGCAGGAAACTCAAAGACTACTTTTGAACCCATTACTCTTTGAAAATCAACAATTGATGCAATTGTAAAGTACAAGTCATCACGCCATCTACACACAACTGGATATCTGCTAACTGAAGTGTGACCATTTTTTACAAAAAATTCTTCAACTTGCTTCCATGCTTCTGTATAATCAAATCTCTTAGTTGTTGGAGGTTCTCCAATGAATGAATACGTATCATCTGCATCCTCCGGACAAAAATCTCGCCCAGAATCCAAAGTCCAAAAGAATCTACTACACTTTGAACAAGCCTTTCTAACAAAACCTTGCTCTTCAAATAATTTTACTTTGTAGTATCTGTCAGGATCTGATGAAAATTCCTTTATAATCTCTTTTTTATTCATTGATGTGGCTGCTTAAAACCAATATTAAGAATTATCTAGCACACATTAATCAGAACATTATTTCCCATGTAAATTAAAACTATATCTTGATAAACCCGTTTTCAATTAAAAATTGTATTCCATTGATGAACTCATTATCTGATATTTGACCTTCTGACCACCATCTTGCATTGTTTCTTACCCAATCTGGAATCTTGGTTTCTTGTTTTGTTTCTTCATGCAATTCTGGAATCTTTATTAATTCATTTTCAATCAAATATTCTATTCCTAATATGAGATAAGTATCATCAAACAGGCTACTTCCATACCCTTTTGCATTATCTTTTATCCATTGAGGGATTTTGGCTTGTTCTATTTGAGTCTCTTTTGTTACTATGTTGAATGTAATTTCATTGCTTTTTTCACCTCTGTAACTTGCAATAGCAAAATATGTGCCTTTGGCAGCACTTGAATCGATAATTTTTTGCATATAGAATGCTCCGTCTGAATTTACCCTGATAATTGTTGAAACCCTTGTGCCATCCGGTCTTGTCACTTCTAAAATTACTGGAACTCCTGAAATAAATTTTTCAGGATATATTGAACCGTCTATACTACCAACTAGAAATCCTCCATCTGGAATAATAAATTCTGCCAATGAAGATTCAAATGAACGAAATGTTGGCTCTTCTTTAATTTGGGTATAGAGAAATCCGTTTTCTCCGTACATGGATCTAACCTTCTCAATGTCTTTCACTGTGATTACGTTTTCATTAAAGTTCTGGTGAGTAAAAACTGCCATAATTGATGGATTTTTGGCAGCACCTCGTGCCCAATCAATGTTGACTTGTGTATCGTCTGAAACATAATGCCCAAGTCCTAATGAATGTCCAAACTCATGTTTAGCTACACTTCTTAATTGTTGAATCAATCTAGGTGACTCTACATAACATGGATCAAAATAAATATATTTTTTGTCTTCTGTTTTGCAGAATTCTATTTGTGTATAGTAGATAGTAATTTCTGATCTTCCAGTACCAGATTGTTCGTATTGTGTTTTACCAAGTGTTTTGTACCAATCATTTTCTAATTCTGGTTTGTCTTTGAAATGTATGAATACAGAACATTTTTCATAATTGAACTCTTGTTGTTCTTCAAATGGTATTGCGACTTGATTTATATCCCACATCGACACGTCTCTTGTTCTTTCAGATTGTTTTAGTAGTATTTCCCATTCATCGATTGATATACGAATTTCTCTCATCATTCTTTCTACAAAATTTTTTGTTAAAATTTTATCATTTTCAATAGGCTCTAATATACAGACTAAAGGAATCTCATCAATTTTGGTTCCCCACTCTTCAAAAGTTACAGAATACCCAAAAGAGGTTTGAACATTTAAAGTAATCAACACTGCTAATGTGATTCCTATTAGTTTTTTCAACAACATTATGATTTTTTTAAGATAAATTTATGGGTATAGTCAAATTCTAAAGGAGTTTGATTATCCAAATGACTCCGATTATTAGTTACTTGATGACCTCTAGTATTTTACTACGCCTGCGTTTTAACACTATTTTTGCTTTCATTTTAGAGTGTATTATTTCATTACACATTCCTATCTAAGTATCAAAGTGTTTTACATTATTGTAGATAGAATTCTAGGGAAGAACACCGGTGAGCAATTTTGGAGAGTACTCTTTCTTAGCAATTTATCATTGTCAAGAAACCGATGCCCTTCCCACAATAGTATTGACTAATTGGTATTTATCTATAAAATTGTAATTTTGCCAAAAACCAGCAATTTTTCAAGTTGAGATTTTTTGATTAAGTGTATGTATTATTTTGGACACACAAACTTATGTATACTTTTTAGATTATTAGTTAATAGAATCTCAGGCCTACTCTCCTATTGCCCAATATTTGATTGGGCCTGTTTTTCTTTTTATATGGTGAAATGATTTAATTGATATTTTATTTTAAAACGTATAAGAGATATAGTGTAAATCTAATTTTTGAATCGTGAATAAAAAATTCATTATTCTTCCTATAGTTATTGGAATATTGCTGATTTTTGTTATGTCTGCAATTCCAAATCTTATTCCAACTGAAACGAATGTGGCATTAACTGGTACTCCTGCAGATAACTTTTCAGAAGAACAAAGATCAAAGTTTTGTGGTACAGGCAATGCAAAATCAAATAATTATGTTAAAGAATACAAAATTCCTACTGATTGTACATTACCTCAAGCCATTACAACTGATTTTGATGGAAATATTTGGCTTGTTGAATCAAATACTGGTGGCCTTGCAAAATTTGATCCAATTTTAGAATCATTTACAGAATATGAAAATCCTTTTTGGCCAAAAAGTGAACATTCAATGATGTGGGGTATGGATTATGCCCCAGATGGAACGATATGGTTTACTGATGAAAAATATAAATCTGTTTGGAAATTTAATATTCAAGATGAAGAGTATCAGAGACTACCATTTCCATCTGATGATGATTCCTTTCCACAAAGATTGAAGATTCAAGGCTCTAAACTAATAATTAATGATTTTAAAGGAAACAAACTTGTATTTTCAGACTATATACAGTCAGATGAAAGGTTGGTTTCATACTCTGTACCATCACTAAATCCAAGAGCTGTAACTGCTGATTTTACAATAGAAGGTGAAAATATTTGGTATACTAATTGGTTTCTTGATGGTCCTGGAATTTTGGCAAAAATTAACCGAACAGAATTTGATTTATTAATGCAAAGTGATGTTACAACTCTT
>SDBU01002558.1_pt1 | contig 24061 bp, 46 predicted proteins | sample 2277071 | NCBI WGS metagenome assembly SDBU01 (sample SAMN10397929, study PRJNA504765) | marine sediment metagenome | isolation source: marine sediment core GS08_GC12, 126 cmbsf | place: Arctic Ocean: Gakkel Ridge, Loki's castle | collected 2008
AGACATGAAAAACATAAACGGATGCAAGATTTGCGGGGATGCTACAAACGTAAACTCGGATCTTTGCAGCATGTGCAATCAGTTTGGCGTCGAGATCACGAAAGCAAATGTGTTTGATACAGCAGTTGACTTGCAGCGCGAGTCGTCGGATGAAGATGACGACATGTATTAAGTCGAAACTGCGGCCGGGTGGACGGATCAACTAACAAATGGAGGATGAAATGGAAAACACGCAGATCAAAACGAGTGAAAAAACGGGCTTTTCGCTTGAGACATTCACATACATGAACAGAGAATTTTTTGTAGATCAGTATGACAGCGTTTTTGAGATCGGCGAAACGGAACACACGTTTTTTTGTAAATTGAACGGTCGCTTGCTGTCTGACGCAGTGACTGATGCAGTCAATGTCGAACTGTACGCAGACGACAACGACGAGTACTAAGTCGAAACGCCCTGCGGGGCGTCTGCCGGGGATGATCACCTGGCACTGATGAGATAGATCAAATAACACACAGGAGGATACGATGAAAACGACCAAAACGTACACGGTCACGGTTTACGAGCAAAATACTTGGAACGCAGACGGCAGCAAAATTGTGGTTCGTGACTGCGGGCATTCGCATCGGTCAATGAGGGCCGCGTTTAATTGCAGGGAAAAATTATTCAACTATGACCCCTGCGGCGGACGTGACGGAAACTGGTTTCATGCGGTAATTCCCGGCATGACGCAGGGTGACGAAATGGAAATTGAGATTGAGAGTGAGGCGGACAGACGCGGCGGGTATTAAATTTCTTTCCTAGCCCGTCACGGCGGGCCTGGATGGAAATTTAATTGGGCCACAGGCCCACAGAAAAGGAGTGGAGATGGAAACATGGATTGAACCGGGAGGGCCAAATACCTTCAATGTTTATGCAAGGCCAAAAGGCCGCAAGTGTTTTATCGGCAACATCATACATGGAGTAGACAAGAGGTTTGCCGTCTGGGGTTATCAGGGCTGGAAATGTTTCGACGATCCATACAAAGCAATCAAGGAACTCATCAAAGTTTAACCCCCTCGCCCTACGGGGCATAACGGAAGGATTGGAATATGTACGTATATATTCGGAGCGAAAAAGCACAGCCAGCAGAAGGAAAGTTTGAGCCTGAAAGCGATCATACCAGCTCCGCCGATGCAGCAGAGCGAGTTAGATATTTGAATGGCGGCAACGCGGAAAGCGACCTGGAGAACAGCGTCAAGATTTGGGGATCCGGCAGTTGATTGGAGTATTTAATGTCTGACAAAAAAGAAAACCGAGGGGGTCGGCGCAAGGGAGCTGGGCGTCCACACAGCAAAGATAAGAAGCGCAAAGTCGCCTTCGACATCGAACAAACCGAATTAACGCGAATCAAAGGCCATGCTCAACAGAAGAAATTAACCCTCGCCGCCATCATTCGCCAGGCGATTAAAGCCTATAATTTTGTTGATCCTTGGATCAGCGTAAAGGACAGACTGCCAGAGAATAGCGGGACATTTATTATTGCGTTCATAGCAACGGGCGGTAAACCAGCGTCCGGTCAAGCGATTTGGGGTGACGGGTCGTGGTGGTTTGAAATGGGGGAATATTCTCCAAAGGCAGCTAAAGTTAAAGTCACCCACTGGCAGCCCCTACCCCCACCACCGGAGAAGACATGAGCACTCAGAGGAAACAAGTCTGCGCCTGCTGCAAGCAGTCGATGATTGAACACAAGCAAATGCTGTGTCGGGGTCTTGTCAAATCATTGGTGGCGGCGTATTCGATGCGCGGCCAGAATGTTTTCAGGGTGTCAGAGCTGGGCCTGACCCACTCCGAGCAAGCAAATTGGCAGAAGCTGCGTTACTGGAATCTGGCCGAGAAGGTTCCAGGGTGTCCGGGCAAATGGAGCATTACCGAAACGGGCATTTTCTTTTTATTTAGCGAGTACCGATTGCCGCACGTGGTTTGGACTTACCGCGGCGAAGTGGTCGACACTGATCGATCGAAGCTGGTCGGGCCGCAGGATTGTTGGGACGGGTACCGCCAGCGAGGGCTCTGGATGCAAGACGCCCGCGACCGTGATCCTGACCAGCAGCCAGAAATTCCAGGCTTGACGACGACGGGGAAGCCGGTTTAAAATTTAGTCAATGGAGGGCCGAGTGGTACGTTTAAAAGCGAAGAATCGCACATCCAAATCCAACATAAAAAGACTTGAACGCCGAGCCCACCGGGAAACCTACCTCGGGAAATATGGCACCGACCGTGGTGAATACCGTGGAGCCGATTGCCAATCCTGCAGGCGTTGGACGCCCAAGTGGTCAGGGGAATTTTCCCACAAGCAGTCTGCGGGTACCGGAGGTGACAAAGGTGGGCACGTCCAAATCCAAAATGGGATCTACAGCTGCCCTGTTTGCCACGACGTTACTGAGAAATATATTACCGTCAGGCGTGAGCTTAGGGTTTCACCGGCCAACTGCGCCGACGGCGGATTTGTTCAATGGACTGAGGAAAGCCTGGCCGCAATCGAAGCGGCTCACAAAAAGAACGGCTGGATGCTAATGAAGGGCCGGCCCAGATAACCCACGAGGAGGCAGTGATGGCAGACAAAAAAGAAAAGAAGGAATTTCAGGTGGACGAATGGAACGAGGTCACGAGCAGCACCGTTGAGGCAGTGCGCTTCAACGTTGGCGACACCCTGGACGTCCGGTTCAAGGGCGCCAAAGAAGGAAAGTTCTACCGGTACGACGGGGTCAATCACAAGACCTGGGACGACTTCATGAACGCAAAAAGCCCCGGCAAATTCTGCGGCTCGGTGATCCAGCCAAAGTATGGCTGCTCATTGCACCATGCGGACGGCAGCTTGATTAAGCTGGTCAAGGTGGTCGCCAGACAGGAAAAGGCCGAAGTCGACGAGAAGGCAAGGGCATGACCCATCATCAGGTCTTAATTCAGATCAAGTGTGTGGCAACACGGTTCAATGTCACGATGGAAAACGTAATGATTGCATTTGATAACTTGACGATCGCCTTTCTCGCTTACGAAAAGAAACGCAGGTTTTTCGAAGATAGAGATCCAGGCCACCGCGGTGTTGACGCCTACTGGGACGGCCCGATCGAGATGGTGGGATCATGAGATACGCATCTGCCACCAAAGTCAGTGTCGACCGATCAAAGGCCGAGATCGAGCGCACCCTCGAAAGGTATGGCGCCAGCCAATTTGTTTACGGCTGGGACCAGGAAAACGGCCTTGTGGGTTTCAACATGAGAGAGCGCCAAATAAAGATCATTGTCGGGCTACCCAAAAGATCGGAATTTACCGAATCGCCGGTAGGTCGTGAAAGATCCGAACGTCAGATCGAAGAGGAATATAAAAAGGCTTTGCGCCAACGGTGGCGGGCCCTGGCCCTGGTGATCAAGGCCAAACTTGAAGCTGTGGAAAGCGGGATCGCCAGCTTCGAGAAAGAGTTTCTGGCATACATGGTGTTGCCTGGGGGCCGAACAGTGGCCAGCGAAATCATTCCGAAAATCGAAGAAGCCTATGGCACTGGCAAACTTCCGCCATTGCTGCCAGCGCCGAAAGGAAAAAAGTAATGCTGGAAAGTATAAGGACGCTCAAAGGCGGCTCAGTCCGTGTCGAGAATATTGCAGAGGTGAATCTCGAATATCCAGTAATAGGAAAAGCGCGGGCGTTCATTGTGACTAAACAGAAAAAAGAACTGGAAATCTCCATGCGAGCAGCCGGAATAATTGAAATGTATAGCAGGATGTATGGTGGCGGGCAGCCCTTCGTCGGGAGGAAGTCGCCGTGATTACCCATGGACACTGGATACAACGTCTCAAGTGCTTCCTGAAGGGCCATACAGCAGGCGTATTTATTCGTGGTGTCTATACAATCACTGAGCTTAACCAAGAAAATCCACCTTTACACACAGAGAAATTGTGTGGCCTGTGTGGAGAATGGTACCGTGATGAAGGAAAAAGATGAAAGTCATGTTCAGAGACATGCCGTTTTACAAAGGCCCCGACGCTAAAAACGTGGAAAAGGAAATGAAGGAACCTCTGCCCGACAAAGTCCAGATCCCGTTTCGGATTGAACGTTGGGACGAGTGGATGCCGTGTGACTGCGGCGAATGCAATGGATGGAAACAAAAACAGTTCGGATCTTGGATGTTTCAAAAAGTCTCGATGGCTGACGGCGGCCACGAATATATCTGCACAGGAAGGGGAAACTAATGAAAGCTATTATGAAAGAGGTGGTTTTAGAAATTCCACCAACCACAGAGATCACTGCGGCTTTCCATGAGGCGTGGGCCGTGGCTTACACTTCCGAAGACCCAGTGAAAAAAGTATCCTTTGAATTCAATGGCCGAATGATCACTATTGAAAAAATCAATGAGTAAAAGCTGGACATGGTTCGAGTTCGACGCCTGGATGGAAAGCGTCTGGGTCAGGGAAGGTGACCGTCTGAAGAGGGGGCGGCACTTACACCGAGGTTGAGACCGGCAGCGTCAGCGACAAGATGGATGGTCACGCCGCTGAATTGACCGCTTTTCGCTTGGGGATGATCTTTTTGGAAATGCAGAGCTGTACAAATCTCGCACTTGCAAAAATGTTGGCCTTCCATTGTGACTGCAGAGAGTGTTCGGCCATCAAGATCAAGGCTGATGAAATCCTGAATGAACGACGAAGAGACTGAAAGCGACGTCTGTCCATCGGGCCATGGACACTTGGACGAACTGCACGAAGAGGACGGCCGCAAGGGTTTTAAATGTAAACGTTGCCCACGGATTCAATGGTGGGACGAGGAGGAAGAATGACTGACGACGACATAAGAAAAGCCTATAACGAATGGTGGGCACTTCAAAATGTTGGCGACCATAGCCCCCGGGACGCTTGGCTTGCCTATGCAGAAAAGATGGGGGCAGAGCTTGAGGCTTCCAAAGAAAAAGAAAGGGGCTCTTACGAATTGGTGCGCCAAGCAAACATGAAATGCGACATGATGTTTAAAGATTTAGCCCAGTCATCCAAGAGAGAGAAAGAACTTCGAGAGGCGCTGGAAGCAATACGAGACGCTGGCGATAAAAACGCATGGAGCCTAGCGCAACTGGCAGCCAAGGCCCTCCCAGGGAAGGAAGAATATTGGAAATATCGCAAAAGCCGTCAAGACCAAGACAACGAGCTTAGCGAAGCGTACACCAACACGCCAGACGGTAAGCAAGACCAACCAACAGACGGGGTGGAGAAATGGTTTTGCCGACACTGCGACGAAGAAATAGGGGTTTGGCCACGCGAGAGACACCAATGCAAATCCGAACGCCAACCAACAGACGAAGGGAAGAAACAAGAAGTTGTAACACATATCCCTCAATTGGTAGGCCAGTGTGGAGTGGATTACCATTGTGACCACTTCCCGCCATGTAACTCAAACCACAGAAGGGGATAAGCCATGAGTGATTCATCGTTTATGTATTTGCAAGCAGCTAACGAGCGGTATGCCGCCGAGTGTGACTTGAGACTTCCCTCAAATATGTATAAACCAAAGTTGTTAATAGACGGAAATCTTTGGTGTGCATTATATGGAGATAACTTGCAGGATGGAGTTGCCGGTTTTGGAAAAAGTCCGGGGTTGGCATATTGGGATTTTGACAAGGCGTGGTGGGAAGAACTGCATCTCAATGAAAGGGGATAAGCCATGAGTGAATGCGAAATATGTAAAAAAAGCGGATTGGGTGACTTACTGGGTAGCAAAGAGAATGGCGAAAAAATGTATCACTCGTGGTGCATGTTGAAACTAATGTCCCAGCAATCAGCCAAGGACGCCGTGGTGGAAGCGGTGGGCAACGAAGACATAGCGGTTTTTGTTACAGCGATGAAAGCGCAACTTGAAGCGAATAAATCAAGAAACCCAACCGGGGATTGGCGCAACTGGGACGGTGCAGTAGACGAAGTCCCTGCCTTTATTCAACACAATTTAAGGGACATCGAAAGCGAAAGACCGTCTCTTGCAAAAAAACAGCAACAGTGTGTCGATATAGCCAACTTCGCTTTGATGATGTGGTACCAGCTCAAGGCCCTGTCAGCACTGCCAGAGGGGGAGTGATGAGTACACGCGAAGAAGATCGTAAGTTTTGGAATGTTAGAAACTGCAAATGCGGAGGTCTTGTTGATTTCACCTACGAAGAAGATCGGAAGTACCTTTTTAAATGCCAAGATTGCGGGTTAGAAGTGAAAATGCAAGGCAACAGCAAACACATGGCGGCTTGTATGTGGAATGCAAATCACGCACAACCGCCCGCACCACCCACAGACAAAGAGAGGGGGGGTGATGGGACGAGCCAACACAGAGAATGATTTTTGGGAACGCACCAAATGGGACGGCGACTGTTTGATCTGGACAGGCGGTGAAAAGACCAAGGGTTATGGTAACTTTTGTTACAAGAGAAAGTGCTGGCGAACCCACCGGCTGGCCTACACGTTCATTTACGGGTCTATTCCGAAGGGTAAAAATATATGTCACGAATGTGATAATCGAATGTGCGTGAACCCGAAGCATCTTTGGTTAGGATCGCACCAAGACAACGTAACTGACAGATGCGAGAAGGGGCGCTCGGCATCCAAATTGAGCCAAAAACAAGTTAAAGAAATTTACAGATTGGGAAAAGGCGGTCTTCTTAGCGCGAACAAATTGGCCGCAAAATTCAAAGTCAGTGCCTCAGCAGTGTTGAGAATAATCAGAGGCGAAGGCTGGAAACACGTAACAGGAGGATGAACACGATGAAATGTGCTAAATGTCTAGAAAAATTCAATCCTGACAAAAAGCCTGGTGCTTTGATATTTTCACCACCAGATATTACAGGGGAATATGTAAAGAAAATTCACATCTGTCGGTTTTGTTGGGATTGGACTTTGAAAGAATGGATCAAAAGGCGTCCTAAAAAAGTGGCAGAGGGAGAGTAGCGATGGACATGAGCCTGTACCCGCCGTGGTGGAAATATTTCAGCTACTGGATACGTTTCCATCGAGCAAAGAATCGCTGTGAATGCCGAGGCGAATGCGGCCTGCACAGGGATAACCCAGGGCCGCGCCGCTGCACTGAAATGAACGGCGTCAAGGCCAGGTGGGCCAAAGGAAAGGTCGTCCTCAGTGTTGCGCACCTCGATCACAACCCCGAGGAATGGGATACGAAGATCATGCAGAAACGATGCAAAGCGATGTGTAGTCGCTGTCACCTTCGATATGACAACAAATTGCATGTGAAAAACGCTCGGAAGACCCGCGAAAGGAAATCTGGACAACTGGCGATTCAAGAGGCAGAGTAACGGCATGGAAAGAATTTATGGAAAAATCTGCAGGGCCCACGGCAACCTGAGACCGATGACAATGTGGCATCTCTTTGGATACAAGTTTTGCAAAGAGGGGGATCAGCGAATCATCTGCATGAAGGGCGCTGACGACCACGGCACAGAACATGCCTCAGTGATTGAGCGTGGGGAGCGAACTGTCCTAGTCCGATGGCATGATAATAAACCTGGATACATCTGCCAGGTCACTCGCGGGCATCAGCCCGGGGAAACAAACAAGCCGATAATGGCGTAAAGGATCCTGGTAACTTCAGCCGCGAAGCCCGCCGAGATGGCATTGCTGAGCGTTGCAAAAACACAAACGACGCCGGGGAAACCCGTAGTCGCTAACCTATTGTCGAACATCACACAGCTGGAGATTGCAGGACGCCCGCCGGGAGGCGGGTGAACATTTAAAGAAACTCTTCCACCTGAAAGCCTGGGTGGTCCAAGGGGAGCCGTGAAAACAATGGGAGCTTAGCCTGATTGGAGGCGTTTCTCCCTGAGAAGTCGGCAAGGCTTAAATTTAAGACGGGGCGGCGTGGAAAGCTATTAGGTGGGATGCGGTTGGAAACAAACGCTGACCCTCCAATTGGAGACACGCTTAGAGGGGAACCGGGTGCAATCCCTCGCCGTGGTAGGTCCCGGTGAAGCCAACAGCAGGAGCAGCGAACTGCCCCCGTCAAAACTTACCAGGGAAAGGCCCTCCAAACCCCAACCCTGGGAGTCACCTGAGTACGTGATTAAAAGGCTCGGCCCTTCGGGGCACACCCACAAGGAGGAAACATGAAAGATGAAAAGCCCGCGACCATTGACGAAGCACTCGAAGCATTTGGTAAAGCTGTGCTGGATGCCTTTAAGCCTCTCCTGGTCGCCATCTTGAAAGGCATGAACTGGATCGTATACAAAATGCTGGACTTCATCCGGTGGTGTCGCCATGACAAATAAAATGATTGAATGTCTGAACGCCCTGGTCCAAGCCGATCCAGATGCAGCTGAAACTACCCTGCTTCGTGTGTGTCGATTGGGTCCCGAGGCTGCCGCAAAGCTACCATTTAGAACCAAAATCGGACACCGCGGCGATGCCGAAGTCACCCCCCTGAACATCCTCAATGCCTGCCTGAGACAAGCCGGCGAAGATTCCATCGGATACGTCATCAACAAAACCACCCATCAGATCACCCATTTCGTTTCTAAAAAGACAATGGAAAATGTTGAATTGATTGAGCAATACGAAGGGGAATATTTAAAATTGATTCCGATTGACAAAGCCAGATATGCGGCGGCCCACTTAGGAGACACGCTAGTTATCAAAGTTACAGGCGATCGATGGGATGTTTACAAAGGCGTGAGCTTTGATGTGTTCACCGACTTGGTGATGTCAGCCGACCCTGCCAACGTGATGGCCAAAGAGCTGGGCCACCGCCCTTATGCAATGGTATCCGAGGAGCCGAAATGAAAATATTGCTTTTGAAAATGCTGGCTTGCATCAGATTAGCCCGCAGATATAAAGTAAATACAGATACATCCGGTGAAGTCGAGATGATAACTTTTTGGCGTTGGACTTGGGCAATCACAGATTGTCTTAAATTCCCCAAGGGAATGCGCGTTGATTTCATGGAGCCGAGATGAACAAACCCAAACGCCCAGACGTGGAAGCCCTGGCGAAAGGCAAACCGCCCAAAGATCCGAACTACGCCCAGGTTATCAAGGGCCTCGCAAAACACACGCTGGAAATCGAAGCCACCCTAAAAACCAAGCAAACTCGACTCACCGAGCTGGTCAAAAAGCTCTATACCCACACCTGCAAAAAGACCCATGCCCAAATCGGCTGGAACGCCGACCTGAAAGGCACCGGGAGCTGCATGCTCTGCGAAGAGAAAGCCCGCGCAGACCAGGCGACTGCCTTCGAAGCCGCCCTCCACATGAGCGCCACCAAGGTAACATCGATCGACTGGGCCAATGATGATGCCCCCGACCAGGCACACAAGATCTTCATGGACGCCCTGAAAACCCCAAAGTCACAATCCCTGCAGGAGCTGACAACCCTGGTCCAGGCAATCGTGACTGCAGTCCGACAGTCCAGGGTCACGGAAGCTGACACGCTGGGCACCATTGTCGACGCGGTAATACCCTTTGCACACTTGGCGGAGGAGAAATGAGCGACCCCGCAGGCAGCCTGAAAGCCTACAACGAATGCGTCAAGGAGCTATCCAAATGCGCGTCCAAGCTCACCCAAGCCAAGGAGTTTCTAAAAGAGATGCAATTTAATAAATCCGAAGATTGGGCTGGATGTTGTTTTTTTTGTGAAGAAGAACTTACTCACACCCCGGAATGCAAGCTAAAAGCCTTTCTGGAGGAGAAATGAAATTACAAAGCCCGGAAGGATTTGACGAGTTCGAAGAGTTTTTTGCTGAAAAGATGGGGGACGCCTTTGCCGAACGGGAATCAAATCTAATGAAAACAGCATGGTTAAATTGCCAGAAACGAGAACTCGAAAAAGGCCCAAAGCTCAAGGCCCTGCAGAAAGCTGTCGAAAAGACCATTAAGAAAATCTATCCAAGTGGAGGGGGTTCTTTTCCTGTGACTTTAGAAGAATTGCCGCCCATGGCTGTTGCCGAAATTCCAGTTATAAAAGCCTTGGAGTTAGTGCAGGCCCTGCGCCAATCAAAGGAGGGGAAATAATGTCACTGGACGATTCTCATATACGAATGTATTGGCAATCAAAAGACTACCGGAACGCAGCAAGATGCTGGTCCGGGCTTCAATGGATGCAGTTGGGGATGCTGTGGAATATCATTGCAGTCCATCCCCTCGGCAAAAAGAACATCCTCGGAGACGGACCGATCGTCAGGCTCCTTGAACACCTCCGCACTTGGGCTTGGGGGTGGAGCAAGCCATATAAACCACCACCGAAGGAAGAGAAATGAGCGACTGGGGATATCGACCTGCCAAACCTGTCACAGACGACACCCGGAAATCAACCCGCCGGCGAATAGGCTTCGAAAGAGGGGAACCAGTCATCGAGATCCACGACAGCATTTCCCACGAGGAAGCCGAAAGACACATGGAAGCCCTGAAAAAACAACATGAACGGGAGGGGAAATGACAGACACTGAAGTAATACTTTTTTGGAAACTTTTTGGCGGAGGATTTCTTCTGTGGTTTACCTGGACTATGGGAAAGGCCAAAGGATATCTTGAAGCTGCTGAAAAATACAGGTTTCCACGTGGAACAATTCGAGTAAACTCAACTAAAGATGTCGATTGCGAGTTCACTACAGAGAAGGCAAATCATGAACCAAGCTGATACAAATAGCCCAGAAAAAGAGGCATCCCGAGAACTCAATGAAATTCTGGAAATAGTCAAAGCCGCCTGGGAGGAGCGAGAAAATCCTGATGCGCGTTTGGAAATGGTTCAGGAAATGTTGGCCAAAGAATTTAAAACAGGCCAGATAGTTAGGGTTGTAATGAAAGCTTTCGATTGCAGCATGATTACCGTTAAGCGTGATATCGCCAAAGCGAAAAAAAGCTTCCTCGACTACCTGCGTGAAAACGATCAGGAAAAGCATTTGAGTAAATCAGTGAACCGTATGATTGCAGTTATCAGACAAGCGTATAAAGATGGGGATGCAAGGGCAGTGATTCAGGCTTCCAAACATCACGATCAACTGTTAGGCTTGATCGACGCAGAGATCACCATCGGTGGCAAGCTCGATCTCACACTTGAGAAAATCCGAGATGAACTTTCACTCAAGCTCGCTGGCATTGCTAAGTCAGGAAAAAAGAAACGAGTTTCTAAAAAGCCTGACAAATGACCAGCTTATAGCGCTGAAATATGATTGGCGCTTTTGGGCTCGTAAAAAACAGCTCCCTCCAAAGAAGCCCTGGACCAATTGGCTGATCATGGCAGGTCGAGGATTTGGCAAGACCCGCACTGGCGCCGAATGGCTGATTGAGAAAATCCGCACAAAAAAATGTGTTTCCCCGGCCATCATCGGAGCTACAAACGACGATGTGAAAAAGATCATGGTCGAGGGAAAAGCCGGCATCCTGAGATGCTGCGCGCCTTCTTTCCGTCCCGAATGGAAATCCAGCAAAAAACAACTGATATTCAAAAACGGCATCATTGCTTACACCTATTCAGCCGAGAAGCCTGATCGCCTGCGCGGCCCCGAGCATGATATAGCCTGGTGCGATGAGCTGGCTGCCTGGCAGCGCTTAAACGACACTTGGGACAATCTCCTATTCTGTATGCGTGACGGCGAAGCCCCCGAACGGCTGATCACTACCACTCCCAAACCAAAAAAAGTATTGCTCAATCTGGTGAAGCAGGCCGAAAAGAACCGCAAAACTATAGTCACCCGCGGCGATATGTATGAAAACGCAGCCAATTTATCTCAAGGCTTCATGGAAGATATTGCCGAAGAATACGAAGGCACCAAGCTGGGCCGCCAAGAGATCTATGCAGACCTGATGGAACAAATCGAAGGTGCCCTATGGAACCGAGGTGACATTGATCGGCTTCGGGTAAGCGAAGTTCCGCAGATGGAGAGGATCGTGGTGGCCATTGATCCCGCCGGCCACGCTCATAAGAAATCAAACAAGACTGGTATTATCTGTGCTGGACGAGATGCAAATCGACATTCCTATGTCCTGGAAGATCGGACCGGCCGCTATCCTCCAAGCGTGTGGGCCAAGCGCGCCATCGGAATGGCTCATCGATGGGGGGCAGATTGTATTGTGGCTGAAGATAATTACGGCGGCGACATGGTCAAAGAAACCATCGAGCGAGAAGACCCGGACATCCGAGTGAAGATAGTGACAGCAAGCCGCGGCAAATATATCAGGGCCGAACCGATCGCTGCTTTTACAGAGAAAGGTCGGTGGCACCACGTCGGCCACTTCAATGAACTCGAAGATCAAATGTGCTCGATGACAGTGGACGGAATTGAAAACGATGGAGACGGAAAAAGCACAAGCCCCGACAATCTCGATGCCATGGTCTGGGCCGGCACCGACCTGATGATTTCGGAAAAGGTATCTGTATTGATGATTTGATTTGACAACACCACAACATATTGTGTACTCTCTTTGCGGACACACATGACTCTTAGGGAGACTTCATTGATTTGGCCTTTTAATAAGTTCTCCAAGAAATCCGCTGGCGCATCCTTCGCCGCGGCAATCCTTTTCGAAGAAAACATCTCCGATACGGGCTCTTTCCAGTTCCGCACACTGGCCCGCGATGGATACCTGCGCAATACCACGGTTTTTGCTGCGGTCAACGAGATCGCTTTAAACGTGGCAAATCTCGAATGGGAAGTCGTCGATAGGAATGGCGATCCAAAGCCCGACACTCCCCTGTCCAGATTACTGGAACACCCAAATTCAAACCAAAATAACCTCAAGTCTTTCGTGACTGCTCAGATGTCATACAAGCTGATCGACGGAAACTCCTTTGTCCTGGGCTCGGGCATGACCGAAGGCATCGAAAATGGCATTACCACAGGAGAGCTGTCAGGGCCTCCTGGTCTGCTGGAAATCATCGAACCGGATCGGACACAAGTCAAAGACGATGACGGGGAAGTGATCGGATACAAGATCATGAAGCGCGTCGGCCAGGCCAAGCAAGCAGGGCTGTTGTTTCCGCCAAGCAGGGTTTGGCATTCGAAACTCTTCAATCCATTAAACCAGCACAGGGGCGTCTCCCCTATGGTGCCTTCGGCGCTTGAGTGGAAAACTAATAACGAAAGTAAGCGCTGGAATTTCTCAATGCTCAAACGCGGTGGCCGGCCGTCGGGCATTTTGTCTGTAGATAAGTCGCTTGACAAAGCGACAATCCAACGCATCACGGAAGATGTCGACAACAGATTCGCCGGCTCAAACAACGCCGGCAAGATCATGATCTTACAGAATGTCGATGGCGGCATGAAATGGACTGAAACTGCAGTCACCCCCAAGGATGCGGATTGGATAAAGGGCATGAAGCACATGGAGCTGAATATCGCCAAAGCCTATCAGGTACCGCCTGAAATCCTTGGAGATAGCTCGAATAAGACCTATTCCAACTATCAGGAAGCCCGCAAATCCTTTTACAGTGAAACGGTCATCCCCCATGCAGACATAATCAAAGCTGAGCTAAATCGATTCCTTTTGCCGCTTTTCAAGGTCGAAGGGGATTTGTTGATCACCTTTGACAAAAATAAAATAGAGGCTATTCAAGAGGACATGCAAAGCCGCCGCCAAGAGCTGCGCGTTGGATATGGCGTCGGCCTGGTCAAGCCAAACGAATATCGCAAAGCCTCAGGATTGGAATTACTGGAAGGGAAAGAAGGGGAACAGAGAGTAGTGCCTTTGAACCTTGTGCCGGTGGAGACGATGCTGGAGGGATCCACACAGGTCAGCGAAAATGACCCTCCTAAAGACTAAGGCGCAGCGCAGGCTCTATTGGAAAACCATCGATCGCCTGCAGGGCAACAGTATCAAGAGATTTGCCGGATTGGTGACGGCTCAACTCAGAGCAGATAAAGATGCCGCTGCCAAGGAGGTGGCGGCCGCACAGCCCCAGTTCATGGGCCAAGCCGCCACATCGGCCATCGCTGGCCAGACCGATGATTGGGTAGTCTTATACAATCGGATCTATATCTTGAATTTCGAGATCTTCGGCGCCCGGGTGGTGGCCCAATTCGAAAAGTCGGATTTCAAGAATATCGACGAGGCCACAAGACAACGCTGGGCCTTACTGGCTCAGGAATACGTCAGGAACACGGCCGGTCAGCGGATCCCGAATCTTTTAAGTAACAGTGATGCAGCTCTCCAGCGGACAATCGCTGCGGGGATTGAGGAAGGCGCAGGCCCCGCGGTGATTGCCAGGAATATCCGCGCTCTGGATCCGAACTTCACGCGGCCCAGAGCGATTAGGATTTCGAGGACAGAGGTCATTGCAGCCAGTAACCTGGGCAGCATCGAGGGCGCCAGAGAAGTCGATCCAAGAATGGAAAAGGAATGGCTCGCCACACAAGAGCCGGGCGTGACACGGAATAATCATTTGGCGACTGATGGACAAAGACAAAAGCTGGATGATCCATTTATTATTGCTAATTCGGGAGCGCGAGTGATGTTTCCTGGAGATACATCGCTTGGAGCCCCAGCTTCGGAGACGGTAAACGAAAGATGCACCCTAGCTTACATACCAAATCCAGTGAACAGGATCGAGGGCAGCGGTTGATCCAACCGATTCCAATTCCGTGTGATTGTTGCGGCCAGGTTCTCACAGCGAAGATCTACAAAGGCAAGCTGTGCATTAAGACCAGGCGTTTCGGAAAGTGGCACGATACTTATTTGACACGCAAGCAGTTGTGTGATCTGTTTGATAAAGCACAATATCTTGACAAAGAGTAGATGTTTGGTGTACTCTATCCGTCTAAGATCGAAAATTAAATATTGTTAGGCGTCGTTCAATCTGAAAGCCACTTTCCTATATGGGATAAGTGGTTTTTTTTGTGGGTGAAATGTGAGCGCTAAAGAAATAGAAACCAAAGACAGCCCGCGCCGATTTGAATTCAAAGCCGACGATGAAAAGGGCGAAGTCAGCGGATTTTTGTCCACGTTTGGAAACATCGATTTAATCGATGACATTGTTGAGGCCGGCGCATTTAAGCGCAGCCTTAACTCAATGAAGAAAGCTGACCGCGGCTTGAAGATGCTGATCCAGCACTCGACCCATGAGCGCGCCGGGATGTTTCCGGTCGGTGGAAAAGAAGGCCTCAAGGAAACTGACGACGGCCTCTTTACTCCCGGGGCACCTTTGAACCTTGAGACCCAGACGGGACGTGAAGCTTTTTCAGATGCCAAGTTTGGATTGTTGGACAGCTTTTCGATTGGGTTTATCCCAGAGCGCGTTGAATTTGTCAGCAAGTCAGTGGGCGGCGAAAAGCGAATGATCCGCAGGATTTTGGAAGCCAGGCTGATGGAAACAAGCTTGGTCGTATTTCCTGCTAATCCAAAAGCGGCAGTCACAGGCACCAAATCTCGATGGGATGTATGTGACTGCGAAACAAAAAACGATTTACACGAAGAGGCTTGCCCTCGCTTTATGGGAAAGACAGACAGAATTTTAATCACCATGCAGTCCGATCTCGCTTCACTCCTTCAAGGACCCGAGGCAAAGAAGACCGACTCCGACTCGATCTTCGCGGACATAGAGGCCAATTTGGCCAAGATCAATACACAGTTGAAAGGAGCTTGAGATGCCAGAACCAGTTGCAGAGGTAGCCGAAAAATTAGAAAAAATCGGCGCATCAATCAGTGCGATCCGTACAGATTTCGAAAAAAAAGGTGCGGAAGATAAAGAAACCAATGTCAAGCACGACAAGGCATGGGAAGATTTCGAAAAGAAAATGACCGATATGGACGAAGCCCGCAAGGAAGAGGCCAAAGAACGCATCAAGGAAAAAGAAAGCTTCGACGAGAAGCTGGCCAAATTCGGCGCAGCCCTTACCAAAGCGGGTAAAGGTTCCAAATCCGACGAATTGGTCGAACAGAAGCAGCTTGCGCACAAAGCCTTTATTGAATGGGCTCGCACCGGCACAGCTCCTGAAGATCAAGGCGATGCCGACATAAAGGCAGCCTGGGCAGCCGAAACCAAGACCTTGACTGCAAGCGTCAACACGGAAGGCGGCGTCTTCATTGATCCTGAGTTCACCACGGAAATCCAGAAAGACATCCGTGAGTTTTCTCCGATGCGTCAAATCGGTACTCGGATCAGCACGGTTCGGTCTGGACAGCTCAGAATTCCTGTGCGCACGAGCTTTACACAGGCCGTGTGGACCGGCGAGACTCAGCCCAGGAACGATAAGAGCCAGCCGAAGTATCGCCAGGAAGTGATCAACACGCACGAGCAAAGTGTGACCATCCCTGTTTCGCGTCAATTGCTGGACGAAGCCGAAATCAATTTCGAAACTGAAGTTAATTCGGAAGGCGGCGAAGCCCTGGGCGCCAATGAAGCAGCTGGCTTTACAACCGGTGACGGTAATGTGAAGCCCAATGGTTTCCTTGTCGACACCCGCGTGTCGGTTCAGGACACGGCTGTTTCAAACGTGTTGGATGCTGATGATCTGTTTGATATTGTTTACGACAATCTCAAAACAGCCCATCTCAATCGGTCGACGTGGGGCATGCACCGCACTTGGATCAAACGTTTCCGCAAACTGAAAAGCTCGGCAACTGGTGAATACCTCCTGGAGTTCAGCGACCGCAAGGCCCTGACTGAAGGTACGAACCTGACCCTGCTCGGCCGGCCAGTGGTGGAAATGCCCGATATGCCTGTATCCAGCGGAACAGACGGAGGCAAGAAAGCTTTTGTGCTTGCCAACTGGTTCCGGTTCTACTGGATTGTCGACAGCCTGGGCATGACCATGATCCGCGATCCTTTCACGGCCAAAGATGTGGGCGCTGTGGAATTTCAGATGTTCACCCGTACCGGTGGCAAAGTGACCCTGCCTGAAGCTGGCGTCATTCTGCGCATCAAGGCCTAAACTTAAACCAAAGAAAGGAGCAAGATCATGGGAGGTTCGAATTTTCAAGATATCGTAAGCGGGGTTCGCCCCGTAGTTGACATTGCACCCGCAGCTTATGCGGCTACTGTGTCAGGGACAGGTGTAAATGTAGGTAATGCTACTCGTGCAGCCGGCATGTCTCTGGGTTTCGTGATCAGCACTGGCGTTTTCAGTGGAGGCCTGGACGCCGTGAACAAAATCACCGTTTCATTTGAGAAAGATGATAACGGAGCTTTTTCGTCTCCAGTCGCAGTGCCCGCAGCTGACATTTTCGGGGCGGAAAGGATTTCAGACAATTCAGTCTGGGATCTTCTTCTTGATCTTGCTGCCGATGAAAGTAATTCTTTCAAAGTTGGCATTCGTTTGAATGATCCAGATAACTCGTGGTATCGAGCAGTGTTGACTGAAGGTGGTACGGTTATTGGATTTGTTAGTGTCATCGGCATTGTTGGCCCTGACTTCCAGCCTGAAAGCTAACGGATGACGGGAGGGGCTTCGGCCCCTCCCTGATTCATTATTGGAGTAATCATGTTAAAGAAAATAAAATATAACGCGAATATTCTTATTGCGTTAGATGGCATTCACACCGTCAATCGAGAAAAAGATTTCGAGGAAGAAATAGAAGCGAGTCTTGCTGATTCGCTTATTGAAGATGGCCGGGCTTCCGAAGCAGTCTCGAAAAAGACTACGTATGAGACTAAAACAGGCCAAGAAACCGAGGAGCAAAAAGCCGAAAGGATTGCAGCTGAAAAAGAGCAAGCTGAAGCTAAGGCAGCCAAAGCTAAGGAAAAAGCCGATGCCAAGGCTGCAGCCAAAGCTGCCAAAGCAAAAGCGAAAGCTGAAGCTAAGGCAGCCAAAAACAAGAAGTAAGCTGTGACTATCTCGTCGGACTTTCTGACGAATGCCTTGGGCACCTTTCCGGTGGACCTGCAGAAACAGGCTTTCGGAGAGACTGCAGCACCGTTGAAGGAACCAATTACCACGGCTGAGGCAAAAACTTTCGCCAGGATTGTTACAGCATCGGAAGATGCTTTGATTGATGGTTTGATTACCGCGGCCAGGATCGAAGCAGAGAAGTGGTGTAACCGGATTTTCATTGAACGGGCTTTTCAGTTGTTCATCGATCGGCCGCCGATGTCTCTGGTTCTTGAGTTTCCAGTCTCGCCAATTCAAAGTGTCACCCAGGTCTCAAGCTTTTCAGAAGACGATACCGAGACAGTTTTTGATGCAGCGAATTACAGGTTTGATGGTGTTTCAATTCCACCTCGTATCGTATTGAAAAATGGTCAGCTTTGGCCGACCGTGACCAGAAATTCAAGTAGCTTCAAAGTCACATTCCTGGCTGGGTATGGACCGGATGAAAGCGATGTACCTGCTCCGATCAAAGAAGCGATCAAAGTAATCTTCACTCATATCTGGGAACTTAGAGGCCAGATCGAAGAGCGCGGCGATGCAGGAACTGCAGTGGCAGGTTCTTTGGTGGGTAGATTTCCACAAGATGCGATTTTACTTTTAAGCCCATTCAGGGTTATTTATTTAGGATAGGAGGACGAAATGCCGGCAACAGCTTTGACAGTTCAAGTCTTGACCAGATCTGGTGTTGTCGCCACGACCCAGGTCTCCGATGAAGCGAATGGTAATTCAGTTCGCAATGATCAAGGCGATTTGTATTTTCGGATGAAAAACACCGATGTGGCCACACGGACAGTGACCTTCACCGCAGATCGCGCATCCAACGATGGCAACACCGTCGATGCTCAGGTCTCTATCCTGGCCAGCGAAGTTCGCATGATCGGTCCATTCAAAGACCGAGCCAGGTGGGGTGGTGGCGATCGTTTGCTGCAGCTCGCTTACTCGGCCGGCACAGGTGCCCTCATTGAAATCGAAGTCTTCCGCTTCCCGTTCCAGGATACTGAAGCTGCCACGAAGTAATGGCACTCAGGACCCGGTCGCGCAAGCCAAGGGTCGGGGAGCTGCGGACTCAAATCACGATCAAGGCTCAGTCGTTTGTCAAAGACGATCAAGGCGGCGGCACCAGGACCCAGACACCTCTGGCCCTGGGGCCTTTCCCTGCAGCAATTGTCAGAGCCAGTGAACGCGAAGTTTTTGAATGGGGTCAACGTGGAAGCCGAGTCAGTCACATGGTTTGGATGCGGGCAGCCTCGGACATTGTTTTCAAGACCGATGCGCGGATCGAATACACCGATCACATGGGCAACACTCATGTGTTGAGGGTGCAAGGTCGCCCCGAAGATCCAGAGGAAAGAGGTTTTTGGCTGCGGATCCCTTGCTTGGAACTTGGCCCAGAGAGCACCTAATGGCCAAGGGATTAAAAGTCACAGGGCTTATAGAGCTTCGTAAAAAGATGAGAAGACTGGCCAGGAAATTCCCCAAGGAATTTAAAGATCAGGTCCGGGCAAGCACGATCAACGTTGATCGAAATGCGAAACGATTTACCCCGGTTGATACTGGAAGGCTCAGATCCAGTATCAGACACGAGTTCAGCGATGGTGGACTGACCGGCGAGGTTACTGCAAATACTAATTACGCCGCTTTTGTGGAGCTAGGGACGTCCAAACAAGATCCACAGCCATTTCTTGATCCAGCTTTTCGGCTTGAAGTAAGCCGCTTCGAAGATCAATTGATCGACCGGATCATAGAAATGCTTAGAAGGGCATAATGGGAAACAGCGGCCTTATTCGCAGAGATTTCGCCACTCCTTTTTTGAAGGCTCTTTTTGCCAGACTTGATGGGACTAAGCCAAAAGATATCGCTGGAGTCGATGTTCGGGTATGCGACTTCATTCAAAAAGACGGGCCGTTCCCTTACGTGCAGATCGGTGTCACAGATCAGTCTAAACTTTGGGACTGCAAACAGGAAGCCGGCATTCAGTTGCTGGCGCCGATCAGGATCTGGGATAATCAGGAGACGGCCCTCGGGATGAAAAACATCAATAAGATCGGCGGTGAAGTTCTGACCATTGTCACCACCACCGATTTAGATTTGACTGCAGATGGAATGAGGGTCGGACATTACAGAATTTCAGGACCAAACGGGACACTGCCCCGCGAGCCAAACGGGATACTTTCGAGAGTAATCAGCATTTTGTTTTTCATCACGGACACTACAACCGTCCAAACGTAAGGAGTAGGTCATGCCGAAACAGTCAGGTTTAAAAGTCAAGGTCTTCTTTGAAGATCCTGCCAACCCAGGGACTTTCTTGGCGTTTGCCTGTCAAACAGCGGCAACGCTGAGCCTGGGCCAAGACAACGCCGATGCCACCAACAAAGATGACAATAATTTCAACTTCCCTATTCCAACCGTCCGCGATTGGACTATCGATGTTGAAGGAGTAGTCATCGGTGAAGATGCGAGCTTTACCCAGCTTCGAGATATGTGGCTCAATCAAACAGTCCTTAAGGGACGGTTTCAAAATGATGATGCCGCTTTTTCCCCTGCGCAATTCTGGGAAGGTAGTTTCTTTATTGATAGCCACGACGAAGAAGCTCCTCACGACGACACTTTCAGTTACTCGTCAACGCTGCAGGGCCAGGGACCACTCACGCTCAACAATTAAGCCGCAAGGCAATTAGCCATTTTATAGGCAACCCAATTAGGGAGATACAACATGAAGTATGTGGAAGCAAATCTGGATAAGCCCAGAAAGTTAAGATTTACCAGCAACGCCCTTGCTCGACTGGAAGAGGTTTTAAAAAGGCCTCTTGGCGAAGCATTAAAGCCATTGATCCAAGAGTCCGAATCAAGTGGCGGCCTGGCTGCAATTGATATCACGATGTTAAGGGCGATGCTTTGGGCCAGTTTGCTCCACGACAACCCGACCATGACTATGTCGCAGGCCGGAGATCTCATGGACGATGCAATGGAAGCCGGAAATGATGGGGTCTTTGAAAAGGTTTTCGAGGCAATAAGTGTGTCGGGTTTTTTTATGGAGATGAAAAAACGGGGGAGTTCAAAAAATGGCTCGACCGAAAACTCCAACTCATCTACGACGCCGGAATCGGAGATACCTACGAAGAATTAACCCCGCTGGAAATCATGTTTCATATTGGCGCGCACTACCGGCGGTTCGGCATGCAGCTGGATGCGATGGCATGGGGGGCCGCGGTGATCGTTTCCCCTCATACAAAGAAAAAGATCACTGCCAAAAAACTACTCGGACGGCCATTTATCATCCAGGAAGCCGAAGAAAAAGCAAAGGATGTTGAAGATCATCTGCAGCGCAAACACGAATTAGATAGACAGGCTATAGAAATAAGCAAACGGAGTTCCAATGGTTGATCTGGGTCGCATACTCATTAAAATCGGCATAGACGCGAAGGCCCTGCAAAAAGGGCTCATTCGGGTGACTGGCCAGTTAAAGACGTTTAGCAAAGACATGGTAGCTGTGGGCACAAGCCTGACGAAGTTCGTCACACTGCCTATTCTTGCTTTGGGTGCTGCCTCTTTGAAGATGGCGGCCAGCGCCCAGGAGTCAGAAAGTTTCTTCGACGTCGCCTTTGATGGAATGGCCGATAGTGTCAGAAGTTGGTCAGATGAAGTCTCAAAATCTTTAGGCGTTTCAGCCTTCGAAATCAGAGAAAACGCAGCTACGATCAACGTCATGGCCAAATCTATGGGCCTTGCAGAAGATGATGCAAATGATATGGCCAAAGGCATCGCTGTGCTTGCTCAAGATCTTGCATCTTTCCGCGATATCAGTCCTGAACGTGCCTTTGAAAAATTACGCGCTGGTATCACTGGCGAGGCCGAACCTCTGAAGCAGCTCGGCGTCTTGGTCGATGAAAACACAGTCAAGCAGGCCGCTTGGGCTAATGGCATTGCCGAATCCGGCAAAGAGCTGACCCAAACCCAAAAGGTGGCGGCCAGGTGGCTTGTCATTCAAGACCAGCTGTCTTTGGCTAATGGAGATTTGATCCGTACATCTGGCAGTCTCACCAATCAATCCCGACGTCTCAAAGCTGGTATCGGAGATCTGGCCAGAGAATTCGGCGCCATCCTTATTCCCGCTGCCACCAAAATCGTGAAAATTTTAAACAACGTGATTACGTTTGTTCGAAGTCTCAATCCAGAAGTAAAAAAACAAATCATTTTATGGGCTGGCATTGCGGCAGCGGTTGGTCCCGCTGTAATCGCCATGGGAGGACTGGCCGCCATCTTGCCTGCCATAGTTGCCGGTCTCACGACCATCATTATTCCACTCGCCATCATTGCTGCAAAAATAATTCTGTTCGCCGCAGCAATTGTGGCAGCCATTATCCTGGCCAAGACATTTGCCGATGATTGGACAGTGGCCCTCGATTTCATTAAAGCGTCATTTTTAAAACAGTTTTCGATCATCACTGGTGCGATCGCGAAGTTTCTTAAAGTAGCCCAGGCAGTCGCCGGGAAATTCAATTCAACTGTTGCTAAAAGATTCGGCGAAGACGTCAAGACGATGGAAGAAGTGAGCGCAGAATTTGATAAAAAGGCAGCCGCGAATTTCAAGTCAGGGACGGATAAAATTAAAGCCTCAACCTTATCGCTAGTGAAAGATTTGAAAGAGAAAGTCGGTCCTGCAATTGCTGACTTAAAAGCCCAATTTGCCGGTTTGGGTGCGGTAGGTGGAGATGGCGGAGGTGGTGGTGGTCTAGATGATATCAACCTCAAAGCTCAACAGCTCATTGCCAACCTCAATATATTGCGTCAAAAGAATCTGGAAACTGTCACAGCTCTCAGTGAGCAATGGCTCGGCTTCACAGCAACTTTCTCAACTGGATTTACGGCTTTTCAGGAAGTAACAAAAACAGCTTTCCAGACCTTGTCCACAGGATTTGCCACGGCTGTTTCAGATGCTTTAGTCTTTGGCAAAAACTTTCTTGAGGGAGTGAAGGCAGTTGCCAAGCAAGTTGCGGCCGCGGTAATCCAGACACTTGTCAAGATCGGCATCCAACGCGCCGCCCAGGCCCTCATAGCCAAAGGGGTGGCGTCTGCCTCTGCGCTCGGCAATATCAAAGCCAGCGCTGCCCAGGCTGGTGCGGCGGCATTCGCGGCCACTGCAGGCATTCCCATCGTCGGCCCTGTTCTGGCGCCTGGAGTTGCCGCCGCTGCATTCGCCGGCGCATTGTCATTTACCGCAGCGGTGCCTTTTGCTAAAGGTGGAATTGTGACCAGTCCGACGAATGCTTTGATCGGTGAAGCTGGTCCAGAAGCAGTTATCCCGCTTGGATCTAATCGTGCATCTGGGATAGTGGGTGGTCGTGAACAAAGGATCATGCAGTTTCTTGATGGCCGTCTGTTGTCAGAAGTTGTGGTGATGGGGATGCCTGATATCGTCAGGGCAAATGCAGGAGTGAGAATTTAATGCCTTTAGATAACGGTAAAAACTTTTCCAAAGCGATCACCACGGTGCTTCACAACGCCTTTGTGACATCAATTACATTGGGCTCGGGACAAGGTGGGAACCTGCCTGATCCAGCTGTAAGAAACTACAATCTGAGCTGGCATGATTTCACGAATTTCCCGGATCCTTCAGATGATCCGAATGTCGAAATCGTCAGAGTGACTGCAAAGGTCGGGGATGTTTTGACTGTGGTCAGGGGCCAAGAAAGCATTGCCGCCACCACAAAAAATACATCAGGCGCCACTTACAGATTTCTCCTTGCCCCTACAGATAAATTCAGGACTGATGTAGAAGAGCAAATCCAAAACAGGACGATGGGGTTTGCCACTACCACCGGAACAGGATCGGCTTATATTGCCGCTTTCACTCCGACGGTTCCCGCCTTGGTGGATGGGGCACAATACTTAATTAAATTCACTGTAAGAAATGACAGCAGCGCCCCAACATTAGACATCGACGGAACTGGAGCCAAAATAATAAAGGATCAAGCTTTACAGCAGATCCCTAAACTTTTTATTCAGGACGCATCAAGACATCTTGTTGAATATGATTTGTCAGCTGACGCTTTTATTCTTTTAAATATTCCGATGTCCACCGAAGATTTATTTGACAATGTTTATGATCACGCTACAGAAGATGCAACCAGCACAGGGGCCGCTTACGTCCTTATATATGACAGATCTCCTGGTGTTGATTTTGATAGCGATGAAGGGTCAATCATCAGATTTAAAGCCACTAATGACAGTGTTGCGGGCGCCACATTAAAGG